>ENA-OWNT01001236-OWNT01001236.1-seawater-metagenome-genome-assembly--contig:-NODE-1236-length-34339-cov-6.310052_pt1 | contig 34339 bp, 30 predicted proteins | sample MGYA00238136_ERZ651165 | MGnify/ENA primary metagenome ERZ651165 (study PRJEB26861, sample SAMN08777766) | seawater metagenome | isolation source: coastal seawater | place: USA: Florida | collected...
GCTGGACACCAAAGCGCTCAACAATGACACAGATGATCGAAGACGCATGGAGATGGCACAAAACTGGACTGTACGAGCGCTAGAATGTGGCCGCGGGACGCTCATAAGCACATCAAACTTTGGGGGCCAGATGGGTTTGTCCGGGGTTTTCTTACTCTTGGGGACGCAGGGGGGCACAAGGCGCTTGCCTCCCCGAATCCGCTGGGCATAGATAGGCGCGGCCTTGCGGAAATGGTCCCCGTGTCGGGCCAGAGGCGGGATTTCCGGGTCGCTGGGGCCACTGGAAGCCGAAAACGTTGATATTCAGGGCAAAGCCAACTCAGCACGCCCACTGAAGAAGAGAAACCTTATGAAAAAAGCACTTATTTCCGGCGTCACTGGTCAGGATGGCGCCTATCTTGCTGAATTGCTGTTGTCCAAAGGGTATGAGGTGCATGGCATCAAGCGCCGCTCGTCGTCTTTCAACTCGGCCCGGATCGACCACCTGTATCAGGATCCGCATGAGACCGGCACGGTGTTCAAGCTGCATTACGGCGACCTGACGGATTCGACCAACCTGATCCGCCTGATCCAGGAAGTGCAGCCTGACGAGATCTACAACCTGGCCGCCCAGTCCCACGTTCAGGTCAGCTTCGAGACCCCCGAATACACCGCCAATGCCGACGGCATCGGCACCCTGCGCATGCTGGAAGCGATCCGCATCCTGGGCATGGAACAGTCCACCCGGTTCTACCAGGCCTCGACCTCGGAACTCTACGGCCTGGTGCAGGCGGTGCCGCAGTCGGAAACCACGCCCTTCTACCCGCGCTCGCCCTATGCGGCGGCGAAACTCTATGCCTACTGGATCACGGTGAACTACCGCGAGGCCTATGGCATGCATGCCTCCAACGGCATCCTGTTCAACCACGAAAGCCCGCTGCGCGGCGAGACCTTCGTGACCCGCAAGATCACCCGCGCGGTGGCCGCCATCAGCCTCGGTCTGCAGGACCAGATCTATCTGGGCAACCTCGACGCACAGCGCGACTGGGGTCATGCCCGCGACTATGTCGAGGGCATGTGGCGCATCCTGCAACAAGACGAGGCGGACGACTACGTGCTGGCCACCGGCGAAACCCATACCGTGCGCAGCTTTGTCGAGGCCGCTTTTGCCGAGGTCGATATCAAGGTCGAATGGAAGGGCGAGGGTGTCGACGAGATCGGTTACGAGGCGGGCACCGACCGGGTGCTGGTGTCGATCGACCCGCGCTATTTCCGCCCCACCGAGGTGGACCTGCTGATTGGCGATCCGACCAAGGCGCGCGAGAAACTGGGCTGGACCCATACCGCTACCCTGGCCGAGATGGTGGCGGAAATGGTCCGCTCTGACATCGACGTGGTGCAGCGCGAAAAGGACCGCAAGGACCGGCACGGTTGAGCGGGAGAAAGCGCATGACATACGATCTGAACGGAAAGCGCGTCTGGGTGGCAGGTCACCGCGGCATGGTTGGTGGCGCGGTAGTGCGGCGGCTGGGGACCGAGCCCTGCGAGGTGATCACCGCCGGGCGCGACGTGGTCGATCTGGTCAGCCAACAGGCGGTGGCCGACTGGATGGCGGCCGAGAAACCCGATGCCGTCGTGCTCTGTGCGGCCCGTGTCGGCGGCATCCACGCCAACAACTCCTATCCGGTGGATTTCCTCTATGACAACCTGATGATCGAGGCCAACATCATCCATGCCGCCCATGCGGTCGGCGTGGAAAAGCTGTTGTTCCTGGGGTCCTCCTGCATCTATCCGAAATTCGCAGAACAGCCGATCACCGAGGACGCGCTGCTGACCGGGGCGCTGGAGCCCACCAACGAATGGTACGCGATCGCCAAGATCGCCGGTATCAAGCTGTGCCAGGCCTATCGCAAGCAATATGGTGCCGATTTCATCTCGGCCCAGCCGACCAACCTTTATGGCCCGGGCGATAATTACGACCTGCAGTCCTCCCACGTGCTGCCGGCGCTTTTGCGCAAGTTCCACGAGGCGAAGGAAGCGGGTGCACCCTCGGTCGAGCTTTGGGGATCGGGTACGCCGTTGCGTGAGTTCCTGCATGTGGACGATCTGGCCGATGCGCTGGTCTTCCTGTTAAAGGAATATTCGGATGAGATTCCTCTGAACGTCGGTTCCGGGGTCGAGGTCACCATCCGCGAACTGGCAGAGACCATCGCCGAGGTGGTGGGCTACGAGGCCGAGCTGACCTTTGATGCGAGCAAACCCGACGGCACCCCGCGCAAGCTTATGGACAGCGGCCGATTGCATGGCCTGGGCTGGAATGATGCGCGCTCTCTTAAGGATGGCGTAACCCACGCATATGCAGCCTATCTTTCCACTTTGACTGCGTGACGCGCCGGTTTCCCGATGGACGGTGACGCGCAAATCCGCGCTCGTTATTGAAATCATCCGGGGCAAGACAACGGTGGCCGAGGCCAGCCGGTTCCACGATCTCGCGCCTTCCGAGATCGAGAACTGGGTGGATGATTCCCGTAAGGGTATGGAGAATGCTCTGCGCACCGGGCCGGGCGTCATAACCCGGGCCCTGTGTCGGGGGATTGCTGACAATCCTGCCGGTCCGGTTCTGCCGCCGGGTCAGCATATTCTGCCGCAGTCATTCATTCACGGCCGATTGGTCATCGGTTGCCCTTTTTCCTGCAAGAACGACCGTCGGAACAGGGCCCGACAATAGGGTTCCTCCCCCCGAATGGAGTGGAACGCAGAGCCGGAAGATGGACCTTTCTGCCCCCCGGAATTTCTGGGTCGGTTCCGCCTTTTTTGACGGCATGGCGCGGTCCGAGATGAATCCTCAAACCGGTTCAGCCCGTCTATCGCAAGTCTGGTGCTGGACTAACGGAATCCTCGCATGTAGTGGTTTCGCATAGATATTTTCAAGGACGCGGCAGCCATGGATACCCTCATCTTGTTTCCGGCCGAGGACGCCTTTGCTCTGACCGCAGTTGATCTTTTGGAATTGCTGTCCGGCCAGTCGGTGACGCTGGCCGCGGTGTCGACCCCGACCAGACAGCTGGCGGCGGATCTGACCGACCGGGTCGAGCGGGTGTTCACCCTGCCCGACTGGCCGTTCAGTCCGCAGCAGGGGTTTCAGCCGCTCGACCCCGACAATCCCGACCATGCCCGGATCGCCCGGTTCCTGCGTCAGGGGTTTGGCCGGGTTCTTGTGTTCGACTGGTCGCTGGCGCCGCTGGCGGCGCTGCTGCCACCGGGGCTGGAGCGATTTCTGGTGCTTGACGACTGGATCCTGCAGGAAGAACTGGTGCTGTCACCGGATCTGAAAACAAACCGGACCGGACCGCGGCTGCACGAGGCCGAAGAGATCGCCGCCGATTTCGACGCCATTCTGTGCACCGAACAGGCGGTGTTCTCGATGATCGGAAAGCTGTTTCCGGACAAGGCGCTGGCGGCGCCGGTGCCGATCCCGGGGTATCCGGCGGATCTGGGAGAGCAGTGGCCGTTGCGTTTCCGCGCGCCCAACAGCCGTTACGATCCCTATACCCAGGACGGGGTCAGCGCCTTCTTGCGGCGCCAGAGCGCGCGGCAGCATCGCGGTCAGCCGTTCGTGCCGCTGGAACTGCCGCCGGATTATGCCTTTGTCAGGGACAACGCCGCCCCGACGCCCGAGCCGGTTCTTGTGGATGTCAGCGGCCCGCAGGCCCCCCTGCTGGAGGTCTCGGTGCAGCTGCGCAGGCCGGAACTGCGCACTCGCAACGCGATGCGGGGCGGCAACCTGATGTTCCTGCTTGAGGCGCGCGCGTCCGGCAGCCCCGAAGACGACTATGTGATCGCTCCGGGCGGCGCGCGGGCGGCGCTGTTTGATCTGGTCTCTGACCAGGCGGCCTGGCGGGCCTTCTGGTCGCAAGGCGTGCGCCAGTTCCGGGCGGTTCAGAACCACAACCAGCAGGTCTGGGCCGGGTTGATCGAGGGTCAGAAATCTGCGGGCGGCAGCTTTCTTTATGGCGCGCTGGGGGTGGAACAGGGCGTTCAATCCGGCGCCGCGCCGGGCGGCGGCGACCTGGCGATCGTGCGGGCCCATGCGGCGGCACCGCTGGATCCGGGCCCCGGACTGGCGCTGGTCCAGACCCTGTTGTTGCAGGGCCAGCCGGAAAGGGCGCTGGCCTATCTGGGCATGTTGATGCGGGCCGGCGCCATCGCCGGCCAGCCGGTTCGGGCGCCCGGGGCGCTGCTGGACCTGATGCAGCGGCAATCGGTCTTTGACCAGCCGCGCAGCCGCGCCGTGCTGGATAAGCTGCACCGCGATCTGCAGGAGGCTGGCGCAGATGACAGCGGCGGGCTCTATCCCACCTTCCAGCTGCCCGAAGCCGCCGCCGCGCCGCCGGTCGCCACCAGCCGGGGGACACCGGTTTTCGAATTGGGGCTGCACCGTGACGACGAGGGCGCGCGGCGCTTCTCGGGCACCTTCTCGATGGTCTACCCGCGTCAGGCGTTTGCCGGCGATCCGGTGCTGGTGATGATGATCTCGGGCCGGCTGGCCGACCCTGATACCGAACTGGCAGCGGCGCAGATCGAAGTCGAGGGCCAGACTGTCACCGCGCCAGTCACCCAGCGCATGGACGGCAGTTTCTTCGTGCCGGTCCCGGTGACCCTGCAGGAGGAAAGCGCCGGGCGCGACCTGTTTTCGGTCTCGGTCTCGCTTTCGGCTTTGCGCGGGGCGGTGGTGGCCGGCCGGATAGATCAGATCGACCTGATCCGCCGGGCCGAGCTGTTCGAAGACGGGCGCATCGCGGCCACTGCCCGATTGCTGGCGGTACTGCCGACCCAGGACAGCTGGAGTTTTGCCGGCGGCTACAACATCGAACGTTCCGACGTCGGACCGCCGGTGCGCTGGATTCAGGCCAAGGCGGCCCCTGATCTGGTCTGGGCAACGGACCCGCCCGAGCGGACCCGCGGTGTGGTCTGCGCCGTGGTGGTGGTACAGGCCGCGCGTGGCGGCCCGCCCCCCGACGAGTTGTACCTGGAAACCCCGAACGGCCCGCTCAGGGCGGTGCCGGTTCCCGGCGGCGGCGATGGGGCGCGCAGCTATGTCTTTGACATCACGGATCTGTTCATCGACCGGATGCGGCTGCCCCGGCTTGAACTGGTCTCGCCGGTTCCTGCGGAGACCGTGGGCGAGGATCAGCGCCCGCTCAGCCTGCTGCTGCGGTCGATGTCGATCGTGGAACTGCCGCTGTCGCTGCTGGACGATCAGCCGGCAGCGCTGATCCCGGGGGCGGGGCTGCGGACCGGCGTCGGCGATCCCGCCGCGCCGCCGATGCTGGGCAAGGCGCTGAGGCTGGCGCTGACGGTACCGCACCTGCTGTCGCCGTCGCGGCTGGTTGAAATTCGCGGCAAGGGTGATGACCGGATTTACGGGCTCGAGGCCCGGTTGAACCGGCTGCCGCTGGAACCGGTCGGGATTAGCCATGAAGCGGGGCGATTCATCTGGCGGGGGCGTCTGATCAGTGACCGTCCGGTTCTGGTTTTTGCCTCCTGGCTGCAAATGCAGCTGGCGGCAGAGCAACCCGAAGGGGCGGCGCCGATGGAGATCACCCAGGTGCGCTTTATCCTGCCGCCGGACAATCAGCCGGGGTTCGAATTGATGGATGGCGGCCATTTCCCCGGTACGGCCGGATATTATCACAGCGGCCCGGCGATGCGCGGGGTCTGGGCCGGTCCCGGTGGCCGTCTGCTGGTCGATGTGCCGGCGGGGGCCGATGCGCTGTGGCTGGCCGGCGATGCCGCGATCGGCCGTTCGCAGGTCGAGGCGATGACGCTGAGTTGTGACGGCGCGGAACTGGAGTGCCGGACCGGCACCGCCGCCGACGGCCGCTGGCGTGTAACGGGCCGTCTTGAACCGGCCGCCGAGGCACGGATCGCGCTTGTCGAAATCGGCAGCCGGGCCCCGGTGCAGGGGCCGGTCGGCCTGGTGCGTCGGGCCGGCTGTGTCCTGCCCTCGGGCAGCGGAGAATGACCCAGATGTCCAAGATCTTTTTTATCGCCCCCAGGGTCGATACCGATATCGCGCTCGAAACCGCAGGGCTGGATCCATTGGTCGAAGCGGCCGAAGCACAGGGGCTGGACCCGGTTCTGGTGGTCGGACAGAATCTGAAGCGGCGCAGTACCGCTGCCGGGCGTCCTGTCTGGGGGCTGCTGGACAGCAGCCCCGCCAGCGACCGTCAACGCACCCTGGTCAGCGCCCGGCTGCTGGCGCTGCACCGGTTTGACGTGCTGGCCGACAGGCTGACGTTCCTGTGCGATTTCCGCAAGCCGGGGCCGCAGGACACGCTGTGTCTGCTCGACGCTTCGGTGCCGGACCTGGAATCGGTCTGGCAGTACCTGATCACCGCTCCGCCCGAAACCCAGCCGCACGTGCATGTGCATCTGTCGCGGGTTTACGACCCCGACCTGGTGCTGGAGGCGGCCGGGCTGAATGACCTCGCGGACAGGATCGCGTTGCTGCGCGCCCGCTTCGAGGCGCGCGGGTTGTTGCAGGCGGGGCGGCTGACGCTGAGCGCGGGGCACCCCGCGCTGGCCCGGCGACTGAGCGATCTGGGGCTTGAGACCGCCAATGCTCCGTTGCAGGGCTCTGGACGCCCCGGCGGGAGCAGCACCGCGCTGCTGGTCAAATCCTTTGACCCGGAACTGGCCGAAACGCTGGACCTGTACAACACCACGGTCTTTCTGACAGATGCGCTGGTCAAGGCGGCGCAGGCCGATCTGGCCGCTGACGGCATGGATGCGGAACGGGCGATCAACTTTGCGCCGCTCAGCGGCGCGGCGCGCCAGCTGACGCGCTTTGGCACTGTCATCACCGAAACCGACCTGCTGGATCTGGCGCTGTCCTGCCCCGGCCCGGCCGGGGGGGCGGTGTTGCGGCTGATCGGGGCTGCCGATCCCGTCACGCCCTCCGCCCCGATGAGCGGCGCGGATTTCGCCGCCATGCTGTGTGACCTGCAGGCAAAGGCCGGCACCCCGGAGCCCAAGCCGGTGGTGTTGCACGTCGCCAACAACTGGTGGGGCCAGGGATCGAGCCATGTGTTCGAAGCGCAGCTGCGCTATCTGGCCGAACGCGGCTACGCGGTGCATGCGGTGCATTTCGACATCGACGATTCCGGGTTTTTCAACCCGGATGCCACAACCGATACGCTGACCAAGCTGCCGCAGGATGGTGCCCTGCACCGCTGGCGGCTGGGCCGCGATCCGGTGCTGTCAGCGCAGGAAAAGGCGCTGGGGCTGAACCCGCCCTACCGGGTCGACATGCTGTCGGTGGAAGGGGAATCGCGGATTGCCCGCAATGTCGCGGTGCCGCCTGCCCTGCGCGCCGCGCTCAAGGCGCAGCGCCCGACCTGGGCGCTGGTCAACTACAGCCAGAACCATCCGCTGATCGCGGCGCTGGACCTCGAAGAGGTGCCGGTGATCACGGAAACCCATGATCTGCGCACGGTCCAGCACGCGATCTATGGCGAAACCACGCTGGACCAAATCGACTATGATCTGGAACTGGATAATGCCGGCCATTTCGACGGGCTGGTGTTCATCAACGCCCATGAGGAAAAGCTGACCCGCGACCGGCTGTCGGATCTCAAGGGCATCAGCGCCTTTCCCTTCATGCTGGGCAATGCCGCGATCGAACCGCGGCCCCTGCATGAAACGGCCGTGACCCCGGTGCTGCGCGCGCTCAGCCGCAGCCGCCGGCCCTGCCTGCCGCTGGCAGCCCGGCTGGCTGGACAGGACGGCGGTCCCGACGCGGGCACGAAGCGCCCGATCATCCTGTTCGTGGGCAGCCGGCACAAGGCCAATGTGACCTCGCTGGACTGGTATTTTGCCAATGTCCACCTGCCGTTCCGGGTCTTTGAACATGCCGATCTGGTGGTGGCGGGCAATATCGCCGACGATTACCCCGACAGCACCATCCCCGGGGTCACCTTCCTGGGCCGGGTCGATGATCTGCTGGCGCTTTATGACAGCGCCGACATCGTGCTGCTGCCGATCCGCGAAGGCACCGGGCTGCCGATCAAGGTGATCGATACGCTAATGGCGCAGAAGCCCTTTGTCTGCACCTCGAACGCGATCCGCGCGATCACCGAGATGGACGGGCGCTGGCCGGTGTTCGACGATCCGGCCGGATTTGCGGGCGAGCTGTTGAAGCTCGCCGGCGATCCCGCCTATCTGGCAGCGGCCGAGACGCGGCTGAAAGAGATCAGCGACCCTGAGGAGTCGTGGCGCGACTACGCCGCCCGCTGGGACCGGCTGATCACCGAGGTCGTGGGCCAGGCGCCGCCGCAGGACGATAACCATGTGGCCCCGGTTCTGATGCCGCAGGTGCCACAGGCGCTGCCGCTGCCCCGGACCCGGCTGGTGGCCGGGCAACGGCTGTCGGTGCGCCATAGCGGCCTGTTGTGGGAATACGAGGGGCTAGGCACGGATGACGATTCCGAACAGTTCCACTTTGGCCAGCCGCTGGGCCGGCTGGCGTTGCATTTCGCCCTGGCCAAGGACGCCACCGCCAGCGCCGGCGGGCGGCTGCGGTCGCTGCGTCTCGACGGGGTGATCAACAGCGACCAGAATCCCGACACCGTGCTGAACTTTTTCGTCAACGGCCAGCCTGCCGGCCGGATGTCGACCAACCGGCAGTATCAAAAGCCGTTCTGCCTGTTTGCCGAGCCGATTTGCCGCGATGGCGCCGCCATGGTGGTGATCGAGGTGTTTCTAACCAATCAGGACGGGGTGCCAATCGTGCCCGCCACAACCAAGCGCTGGGTCGCCCTGGACCAGCTGACATTGACCCCGGCGGCGCGCTGATCCGCGCCACGCCAGACCTGCGGCCCCCGCCGCAGGCACCGAAGAACCGGAGACCCCCGATGGGAAAACGCCTTTTGATCATCGACCCGGCCTTCTCGGAAGGCGAAGGCCACCATCTGGCGGCCAATGTGTTGCTGACCCGCACCGCGCATGAGGCCGGGTTCGACAGCGTGCGCATCCTGTGCCGCAACAGCTGTCCGCTGCCGGCCATTGCCGATGGTCTGGGCGAAACCGAACCGACCTTTGACAGCACACCCTATGCCGCCTTCCGGGTCGGCGACCTGCCCCGGCTGGCGGCGCTGAACCGCAAGGCGCAGGAGGATTTTGACGCCATCCCCGCAGATATGGTTCGCGATGGCGATGAACTGCTGGTGCATACCGTCAACGAGGTCCAGTTCACGGCGTTGACCCGCTGGCTGGCGCAGATGCTGGAAACCCGTGACATCCGGGTGCGGCTGGCGCTGATGTTCCCGGTCGGGCTGGAATTTTCCGAGGACGGCGTCACCGGGGTGCGCGATCCGGCGGCGGCGATGATTTTCCGCCACGGCGCGGCGCGGCTGGCCCCCTTTGGCGACCGGGTGCGCTGGCTGGGCATCGGCCGCTCGATCGCGCGGGAGTTCAACCTGCTGACCGGCAACGCGGTGGGATATGCCCCGGCGCTGGTGCCGGGTATCGGTGCGCCGCTGGCAGAGAAACCCGACGGCGCGGTGCCTAATATCGTGCTCTATATGGGCGATGCTAAATTCGACAAGGGCTTTCACCACCTGCCCGCGATCATCACGCGGCTGCGCAACAGCCCCCGTGATTTTCGCGCCACGGTGCAGGTGTCGGGCGGGGTGATTGGGCATTTCACAGAGATGCGCCAGGCGCTCGAGAGCGCCGCCCAGGGCGATCCCCGTTTCATCATCCACAATGGCCGGCTGAGCGATGCCGATTACGAACAGGTCTGGCAACAGGGCCATATCGCGCTTCTGGGCTATGATCCGGGGGTCTACAAATACAAATCCTCGGGCCTGTGCTGGGAGGCGATGAACTATGCGGTGCCGGCGGTGGTGCTGAAGGACACGTTCCACCACCGCGAGGTCACCGGATACGGGTTCGATCCCATCGTGGTGAGCGATTACTGGCCCGAACAGCTGTTTGCCGGGCTGGAGCGGGGTCTGGCGGCGTTGCCGCAGATGGCGCCGGCCTGGCAGGCGGCCCGCGCCGGGTTTGTCGATCAGAACCAGCCTGCCCAGTATTTCGCCGAGGATCTGCCCGGCCTGCCGGGCGGCGGTCAGGCCGCTGACCTGCGCACCCATATTCAAGGTTGGCAGCGGCGCTGTTTCGACGCGTTTGTGGGCGGGGCATAGCTGTCCCAGGCCGGTCATCGCGCGGGATTTTCTTGCGGCGGTTGCCGGTATTGTCTAGCGATGATGCTGCCGGGGCCGTAGCCCCGCCAGACGAATAGAAAAATACAGAACAAGGGTTTATTCATGTCCGACGAACTGGTGCTGGGAATTTTCAAGGAACTGGCCGTGATGGAAGGCAGCCGCAATCCTGATGGCAGCTGGAAGGTCAACGACCAGGAAGCCTTCAAGCGGCTTCTGCGGCGCGCCGGCCGGCTGGCGCAATCGGCAAAAGACACCGGCAGCGACGCAGGCGGCGACGCCTGATCCGATCCGCCAGCAGATCCGTCGCCCCAGCTCGCCAGGGTTCCGGTGCGACGGATCTGACCCTGCCCGTGCGGGGCAACTCGCAGGGCTCTGCGCCAGGCCGGCGCGGAACGGAAGGCTTTCCTTGAAATCCGTTTACCTCCACATCGGGCCGCACAAGAGCGGGACATCGACGATGCAGAAATTCCTCGCCGAACGGCAGGATGATCTGGCGGCGCGGTTCTCGCTCAGGTTCTGTCGCACCGGGCGCAGCTGGCCCCGGCAAAACATCAACCTGGCATGGCAATTCCAGAACCCCAGGTTTTTTGAGCCCGACCGGGGATCTTGGGCGGATGCCGCAGCCGAGATCGCCTCCGCACCCGAAACGACGGCGGTGCTGTCCAGCGAATTGTTCTCGCGATTCGGCGAGGATTCGATCGCCCAGGTTGCCGAGGCGCTGCGCGGTTTCGACACCCGGATCCTGTTTTACGGCCGGGCCCCGGCGGATTGGCTGGAAAGCTCCTATGCCCAGTCATTTCGCAACCTGACCCCGCGCGACAACGCGGGGTGCTATCTCGATTTTGTTCGTGATCCTGGCGCGCGGCGACCGGTTGCCCGGATCCTGCCGGTGCTGGACAAATGGGCCGGTGCCTTTGGCGAGGATGCGATCATCCTGCGGCCATTCGAGGTCGCCCGCACCACCCCCGACGGCGGGTTGATGGCCGATTTCGCCGCCCAGCTGGGGCTGCGGGGGATCGATTTCAGCGATTTGCCACAGCAGCGCAACCCGCGCATCGGGATCAAGACGATGGGCCTGTTCCATAACTTTTCGCGGCTGCTCTTGAAGACAGGCGTGCCGCTGGACCGCAAACCCCGGGACGCCCTGCGCAATGCGATCAACCGCTATGGCCGCAAGCAGGGCTGGAACGAGGAAAGCGCCCGGTTCAACACCGCCGAGACCCGGGCCATCATCGCCGAGCGTTACGAACCGCAGGTCCGCGCGGCGTTTCGAAAATATGCCGGGCAGGAGATCACCCTTGCCGGTGGCCCGCTGCAACCCGACAGCATCGCGCGGCAAATGCCTGCGGATCAGGTGGGCAGGGAAGACATCGACGGCTGCTTCCGTTTCATCGAGGAAATCTGCACGCCGGAAATAGTCGCCGCGTTCCGGCCCCTGCGCGACGCGCTATGACAGGTTCCGCTCAGGCCGCGCCGAATTCAGCGGCCAGTTCAGCAGCCTGGGCGCGGATCTCAGGCGTCAGCAGCGCGGCGTAATCGACATCGGCAAAGGGCGGCTCACCGTCCAGGCGCAGGCCAACACCGTAGGTTTCCGCCACATAGGCCAGATCGCGGTCCATCTCCGCCTCGATCAGGGTGCGGGCGGCCAGCGGCAGGCAGAACCGGTCGCCGCCGAACTGCGCGGCAAAGGCCTTGACCCGATTGTTCTTCAGCCCCAGCCCGGGCCAGGTCCGGTGCATGTAATCGGTGACCACGGTGGCGGTCATCGACAGGCTGGTGTTGGCCTGCACCGGCTTGAAATCGGGGTCGTCGGCGATATCGGGCTTGCCGGTGGCCAGCTCCAGGAAATCGCGGACGATGTCGCCCCCGTTCAGGGCGGTGCGGGAACTGTCGCGGACGATGACATCGTCGCGGCCGAACACCTTTTCATACCGCGGCAACACCTTGCTGTACTGCACAAAGCGGGGTGCCGCGCAGCAATCTGCCAGGCTGCGCTTGCCGTTCTTGATCTGGGTCTGGGCAAAGCTGGGGGCAAAGGACAGCGGATGGCGGCAATAGATCACCAGTTTCACCTGCCGGCAGCCGCCCAGAAGGTCATCGCGCAGACGCACCAGCTCATCCGGTTTCAGCGACGACACCGATTCCGAGGAGAAGGCGATGTTGCCGCCGTCCCCGGGATGCTCGGCGAAATAGGTGTTCAGCGCCCCCTCGATGCGTGGCGCGGTCATCAGGCTGCGCGGGGCGTCCACATAGGGCCGCCCGACAAAGGCGATGTGGTTGCCCCCGGTCCGGTCCAGCGCCTCGGGGTAGGTCAGCCCGCTCTGTTCCGCGATCAGGTCGCGGTTGACCGCCAGCGTGTTCTGGATTGAGGTCGACCCGGTCTTGGCGTGACCGCAATGAAGGAAACAGGTGTCATACATGGGTATCGAACTTTCGCAGGGGAGGCCGGCAGCGGAAGATTAAGCGGAAGGTCAGGAATCTCTGCGCTTTTTCTTGGCCTGGATGGCAACGTTGGCCAGATCGTCGAACAACAGGGCAAGAGAGCGGATCGTCTCGGGCTGGAAATAGGTTTCGGGGGCCGGTGGCGAGACACTGGTGTCGATATCGGCGAACCGGAGGCCATGGGCGGTCTCCAGGTACTCCCGCATGGGACGGGTCTTTTCCACAATCCGGTCGAGGGTTTCGCCGGGAAAGACATACTTCGGCCCCTCAACCTGTGGCAGCTTGCGCTGCAGCAGCCGGTTGCGTGAAAATTTCGGAGCAAATTCACTCAACGCATCGGCCAGCAGAAGCCCCGCACCGGACAGGGAATCGTTCTGCCGGACAGAAGGGATCTGTTCCACTAGGCCCCCCAGCCCGGCCCGGGACAGGAAATCGCCGACGACGTCCGGCTTGCCCGGAAGATCGCCGGTATAGGCGCAAACACTGACCGCATCGGAACCAAAAACCCCGCTCCAGCGGTCAATCAGGCTCTTGTAATGGCTGGTGGGGGGATCGGCGAGGCAGTCGGCCAGCCGGGCGGCGCCGTTCTTGACCTGCTCCTGGATCATGCTCAGCGCCTGCTGCACCGGATCACGGACATAGACCAGCACCCGCAGGGCGGCGAACCGCGTGTCGAGCCAGCGTTTCAGCGCCGCGATCTCATTGGCGTCCAGCAGTACCGAATGTTCGGCGCTCAGGATCACTAGCCGTGGTCCCGCCGCGGCAATCTCGGTCTCCAGCTCGGCCAGCATCCCGGTATTATGCGTCACCGTGGCAGCCCCGCTGCGTCCGGCCATGCGATTGTAATCGAAACTGTCGGGATCGGTCATGAAGGCCGAGACCAGAAACCGGTGATTACGCTCCAGCGCCGGATACAGAACCCCCGCCTGGGCGAGAATGCCGCTGCCCTGTTTCAGGCTGACCTGGATCGAAGTCGATCCCGTCTTTGGGACACCGATATGCAGCAGGCAGTCAGGTTTCATCACAAGCCGTTCCTGTTATCCGCGCGCCGGCCCAGATCGGGATCAGCCCTGCTGCAGATCCCAACCGGCATCGCTTTCGGTGACCCAGTCCAGCCGGTTGATCCGTTTGAGAAATTCGCGCACGTCGTCCTTGTTATCAAAGCGCGACAGGATATGCGATGTATTGTTGCGCCGCAGGCTGGTTTGCAGCTGGTCGGGCTGTGCGACGCCCAGATAGGAGAACAGCCGTCGTACAAGACCTTCGTTCAGCAGGTCGCCATATTCGAGATATTCGAAATGCTGCCCGGCGGCGTTCAGCGCTTCGACCACGCGGCCATAGAACCCGATGTGACGGTTATAGAGGTTCCAGAACTGCTTTTCCTCGAATTCGACGGTCTCGTTCCAGGTTGGCTTGGCGCTGGTTTCCGCGACCGAACTGCGCTTGCCGTCCTCGGTCGGGGCTGACCACAGCTCTTTTTTCTGCGAGATCAGCCGCGAGGAGTAGATCGACAGGAAATTGCGCCGGTTCAGCACAACCTTTTTCCAGTCGTCGCGCCGGATCAACTCCTGCAACAGATCTTCGTTGTGCCCGTCAAAGATCTTGAACCCGACCGTTTCGGCCCTGGAGTTGGTTTCTCCGACAATCTTGTCGAGAAACGCCGACGGGTTGGTGTTGCGTTCGGCGATTTCCGCGCTGCGGTCGACGCCGTCGATATTCAGTTCGTTCTGGTTGTACAGCTCGTAGTGGCATTTGACCGCCGGTGAGGAGTTCAGAAGCTGGACCAGAAGGGTTGAACCGGTGCGCGGCGCTCCGATCAGAACAAATTTTTTCATGGTGCGGCCTCTCCCGGGTCCGTTTTTTGTCGGGTTACTCACCGGGCCCCCGGTGGAATGCTATGGACCCGATCCGTATCAAACTCAGTATTTTTTGTAGGTGCCAGCCGCAACGGGAAAGCCGCGCTTTTTTGGCGCATGTTGCCCGTTTTTTGCCTTTCCGAGAGGAAATGACGCTCGGAAGAGAGGTTTTGCGGGCGCGGGCAGTGGCAGGACGAAGTTTTGGCAACTGGTTGCCCGGCGCCGGATTTGCCAAACTGCCGGAACCGCACCGAACAGGCGCGGCAGAGAAAGGACAGCTGCCCATGGACTTCGACATCGCCGATCTGGTGAGTGGCCCGACCCCGTTCGAGAACTGCGTGGTGCAGTGCAGCGAGGCGGTTCTGAAACGGCTGCGGTTCGCGGTGCATGGCCGTGCCGATCTGCCCCGGCGCAATTACCGGATCTCGATCCCCGACCCGGAGTTTCGCGGCAAAATTTCCGTCCTGATGGGCCCCGGCAGCGGTGAGATCGAACTGGCCGGACGCGGCCCGATGGTGGCCGATTTCCGCGTGTGGCGCGATGCCAGCGTGCGGATCGGCGAAAAGACCACGATCAACGGCGCCCGCATCGTTGCCGACAATGCCGACATCGTCATCGGGCGCGACAACCTGTGGTCGGACGAGATCATCGTGCAGTCCAACGATCAGCACGGGATCGTCGATCTGAAGACCGGGCAGGTAAAGAATACCCACCGCCGCCGCACGCGGATCGGCGATCACGTCTGGGTCGGGCGGCGCACGGTGCTGATGCCGGACCTGACGGTGGGCGACGGCGCGGTGGTGGCGGCGGGCGCCATCGTCACGCGAGAGGTGCCGCCGCGCTGTATCGCCGGCGGCAACCCGGCGCGGGTGATCTCCGAAGACACCTCGTGGTCGCGCCAACCGGGCGGGCCCACCCCGGCCGAGACCGGCTATTACGGCGAGAACTGGCCGGGCTGAGACCCCGCATTCCACCATCCGCCCCCGGTGCCGCCCTCTGACAGCGCGCGTTCCAGGCTGACGTCGCGCAAATGGTCCAGTTCGGCGGCATCGAACACCGGCGGGATCCCGACCGACGGACCGCTGGCCTCGTTGCGGCGGGTGCGCCTGTCCTTGACCAGCCGGGTCCGGGACGCGTCCAGCCCGAGAAAATCAAGCACCCGCCCGGTGGCCTCCGGACCTGCCACCAGATCCTCGAAATCCAGGTCCATGACCCGGCGCACCCCGTGGCCGCGCAGCATCGCGTGAATTCCCGCGACCATGGCCATCTGCACCCGGGCGTCGGCAATGACCTCCTCGGGGCTGACACGGGAAAACCGCTTTGGCCGCCAGAGCTCCTTTTCCACCCGCAGCAGGCATTCGGACCGGAACCGTCGCACCAGATCACGGCGCCACAGGACCACCACCGCCGGATCGTCTGCCAGCACCCGGTTCAGCAGATAGGCGTTCTGTTCCAGGTAGAAATGCGAATAAAGCGCCTTGAACCCCTGGCACGGAACATCCGGCTGCGCCAGCATCAGCCGCAGGAACCCATCGGGGTCGTCCTGGCGCATCTGGGGGGTCAGGCCGGGGATCTGGCTCAGCTTGCCGACCTTGTTGGACAGGCCCAGGATCCGGTTCTTGCCGAGGATCTCGCCGTGGCACAGCGCCCCGGCCTGGACATTGATTGCCAGCCGCAGCGCGGTGCTGCCCGACCGGGCGGGCGAGACGATCAGGAAACGACGTGTCATTGCAACGGCTCCTTGCGTGGGGCGGGGGCCAGGCTGAGCCAGGGCGCGGCGCGCGCCATGACCCTGGCCAGACGGGGCGGCAGGGCCTGACCGGGGGCGGCGGCCCGGATCCGCTCCAGATCAGCCTGCAGCCTGTCCATCTCCGGCAGCACCGGGTTGCCGGCCCAGGATTTCAGCGCCGGCAGCGGCCCCAGCAGACAGACCAGAGACGCATTGTAGGCGCTGCGCGCGCGCAGCCGCGCGGCGTCTTCATCGGCGATGTAAAAGGCACGGCGGAAGGCTGCATGGGTGCCGGCCAGATCGCGCAGGGCCGCGTAATCCAGCGCCGGCATCTCCAGCTTGTTGGCGGCCAGCTTGTAGACCAGCAGGTTGCCCCCGATCGAAGGGTTCATGTCGCCCTGCGGGACCGCGCCGGGGGCAATGTCCAGCCGGGCGCAGACATCGGCGATGATGTCGCCGTCCTTCAGCCGCGACCGGTCGTACCAGCACAGCTCCAGATCGCCGAAACCGCGCCAGCGCGCGGCAAAGGGGGCCAGGTCGCCCAGGCCCTGCACGAATTTGCGGAACGGCACGAACCGGGGCTGATTCTGGATCATCTGCCGATACCCCGAAACCGCGTAATCCAGATGCTCGCGCAGATAGCACAGCACCCGGATGCGGCCCACATCAAGCGCATCGGCGAAATCCCGCAGCCGGGTCAGGTCGGTCAGGTTCTGGAAGGCCTCGCTGGACAGCAGGATCCGGGTGTGATGCGGCTCTAATTCGCCACGAATGGCAGCGGCGATATCCGCCAGCCCCGCCCCGTCGGACTGCCCGGAATGGCACTGTGCGGCAATGGCGTGATGGGCGATGCGGTTGGGGCAGCCCGCGTGCGGATACAATACCCCCTGCCCGCTCAGGTGGTCGCGCGCGCCACCCAGGAAATGCTGCAGCGAACTGGTGCCGGATTTATGACGCCCGATGTGCAGGATCAGTTCGGGCGCGCTCATAACAGCTCCGCGTCCATGTCCCTTGCCGCCTGCAGCACCGCGCGGTCATCGGTGTTGGCCGCCTCCAGCAACCTGCGCACGCGCGGGCCGATCGGCGGCGGCACCCGCGTGGTCGAGGTATTGGCCCGCACCGAGCGGGGGGTGAAATCGGGGTAGCTGTGGGCCAGCGCCGCCGCGAGGCGGCGCAGCGTGCCGTCGAAGTCCTCGACCAGCCCGACCACGCTCAGCAGGTCGAGCGCCCGCAGCGCCCGGTCCAGCTCCGGCTCCGGTCCGGGCAGCAGGCTGGCCAGCCGGTGGGTCTGGAAGTTGCGGCACTGGCGGTCTCCGGAGCGCGCCAGCCGCGTGGTGACATAGCCGCGCAGATCGTGCTGCTTGGCCAGTTCCGCGCCCCATGTATCCGCCTGCTGGCGGCGTTCGAACCGATAGGCGGAGCGCACCCGCTCCACCGGATCGCGCAACAGCATCACGGTGACCAGATCGACGCCCTCGATCTGCGGTACCGGCCCCATCGCGGTATGGGTGGAAAACGCCACCGCCCGCGGGTTGGCGCGGATCCAGTCGGCCACCGCCGCGCTGTTGTCGGGCGGGCTGGTGGGAAATTCGGCCGTGACCCAGCGGTCGCCGAAGTTCTGCTTCAGAACCTGGTCCAGCGACGTGCCCGCATTCTTGAACAGGTGGTAATGCAGGATGACGGTACGGTTCATAAAGTCGCAAAACCCGATCGTGGACAGCGGGGACGGCGGAAAGGATCAGGCGTTGGTGATGCTTTCCTCGTCGCACAGCACCTCGAGTTTCTTGGAGACCGCACGCAGATGCGCATCGGGCTTGTGCTGTTTCCTGACCTTCTTGGGCTTGGGCTGCGCCCCCATGTCGACCCCGGCAAAATGCTTGAAGAACAGCCGCATCACGTGGTTCACCCCCTTGGGCGTTACGACCCGGCGGTCGGGCGCGTAATACTTTCCGCGCAGATGCGGGCTGATGATCACCTCGTAGCTGGGGAAATAACAGCAATCGTCCAGCGTGTTCCTGGCCTTTTCGGCCGCCACCCGCAGCACCGACTTGGTCCAGACGGTCGAGGCATAGATGTGGCGATCCTCGAAGGTGGCGTTCACCGACACCGGCGACACTGTCAGGATGAATTTCACATCCGGGTTCTTCGAGCGGATGAAAGTCAGCGCGTCGATCAGGTCCTGCGCGGTCTCGGCCTCGTCGAAATTCTTGAACTCGACGACCGAGGGGTCATAGATGCCGCCCGCCACGCCGGGTGCCAGCGGAAAGACGGCGCCGTCGCGGTTGTCGACCCAGGCCTCGGTCATGCCGAGGGTGAAGATGAAATAATCCATCTCCTCGACCATGTGGCGCACGGCCGCCAGGTGCTGTTCCTGGTCGGCGGCCAGCTCCTCGGGGCTGGCATAGCCGCCGGGCTGCATCTGCGGGCGGAACGGATCGACATAGGTGCCCTCATCGGGGCCCGGCCAGCAGGTGGTCAGCGGTTCGAATTCGCCGTAGGCCCGCAGCAGCAGCTGTTTCAGCTGGCGGCAGGTATAGACATTGCCATACCGCGCCGAGAACAGCCCGTAGTGATGCGCCTCGGCCACCTTGGGCGGGATCAGCGGATGCGGTTTTTCGCTGATGTAATGGTTGAACCCCGACCCGGTCAGGAATTTCGCCACGGTCTGGGCAAAACAGCTGCCGGCGGTGACCACCTTGTCCTCGCGGGTCAGGTGAAAGGGCACATCGGTGACCGGGTCGAACAGTTCGGGATATTCAAGCCCAGCCTCGTTTTTCCAGAACCGGCAGTCGGGCAGCCCCGCGTAGGGGTGGCGTGGGGTCTCGGTCATACGGTTTCCCTTTCGAAAATCCGGTCCAGCATCAGCCGGCCATAGGCAGCGTTCCCATGCGAGGGGTCGTTGTTGTAAAACCCGTCCTTCAGAAATCCGTCCTCGGTCAGCGCGCCGGGAGCGGCGGGCAGGAACTCGGCCCCCAGCGCCTCGGCCTGTTCCCGGGTCAGGTCGACCTGAAGGTCATACAGCGTCTTGCGCAGCGTGACAGGCCCGATGCCGTTGTGCAACTTGTCCTTGAAGATGCCAAGATTTTTCAGCACGTGATCGCCCTCGGCGATCGGCGGCGGCGAACTGAGGTGAATAAAACGGGCGTTGGGGAAATCCACATGCAGCTGCGCGGTCATCTGGTCGTGCTTGTGCATCATCGCCTTCATCGCATCGCGCATCACCGCGCGCGGGATCAGCTGGCGCGGCGCGGTATCGTCGGCCCCCGGCGCAAGGCCCAGCTCGGCGCTGCCCACCGCGATTGGCTCGGGGTGGTCCAGCAGGCCCAGCTGGTTGTGTTCATTGCCGCCGATACAGATACAGACCACGTCCGGGTCCCGGGTTTTGAACCGGCCGGTCTTGATCTGGGCGGTCTGGCGTGACCACAGGTCCTTGTTCTGCTTGAGATTGATGATCTCGACCTGCGCGGCCTCGTCTTCGCGCAGCGCCGCTTTCAGGCATTGGATGTGGCTCATGCCAACCATCAGATATTTGCGGGACATGATCCCTCCCAGGCGGATAAACAGTTTTGGGCACACCCGAAATCTCCGGCGGCAGGCCCCTTGGATCAAACTATGCCATTGCTGGCGGGCGGGGAACAAGACACGGCGGCGTTATTCGGCCTTCCGGCGCACATGGTAGTGTATTCCTGCGGCAATCGGCCCATCGATCCGGGTCGGCGGGCCGGTGCGCCAGGCGATTTCAAGGCTGTCGATGCTGTCCGCCTGTCCCAGCCCGAAATGCACCCGCGGCGCGTCAAAGGACATGAACCCGCCGCCGGACTGCACCTCGCGGGTCTGGGTCCGGCCGCCCGCGTAGGTGATCGTCAGCCGCGCGCCGATGCCATCGCGGTTGCCGGCCATATCCTCCAGCGAGACGGTGATCGATTTGGCCGTGGCGCCGTTGGCGGCCGTGTTCACAAAAGCCGCCAGCGGGCCGTTGACCGTATGGGTCACCAGATCCAGATCGCCGTCATTGTCGATGTCGAACACGGTGGCGGCGGCGGTCATCAGGTAATCCTCAAGCCCGAAGGGACCCGACATTTCCACCAAGCCGCCCTGGCCATCGTTGTGGAAGAACAGGTTCGACGGGCTGACCTCGTTGGGAACCCAGGTGCCGTTGACCACATAGACGTCGAGCCAGCCGTCGTTGTCGAAATCGGCGATCTTGGTGTCCCAGCTCCAGCCGCCGATCTCGAGCCCGCGCGGCCCGGCGGTGTCGGTAAAGGGCCCGGCGGGGTCATCGCGTTCCAGCAAGACGTTCGATCGTAGGATCTGCGGGATCGCGGCCTGCGATTCCGCCGCCCTGATGGTGCGGGGCGGCGCGAAATGGATATCGCAATAGGCGCGCGGAATCACCTGATCGGCGGCGATCAGCTTGCACAGGGCCGGATCGCGGCGCTGGATCGCCAGATCCTTGACCAGCATCGCCTTGCATTCCGCGCCGTATCGTCCGCTCAGATCGGCACAGCGCCCGGCATAGGTCGGGTCGAAATTGTTGCCCGCCTTGTACCAGCGCTTGATTGCCATGTTGGTTTCACAGGCCATCTTGTCACCGGCATCGGCGATGGTGTCGCAATAGCGCTCCAGCGGTTGCATCTTCAGCGTCTCCGACACCCCCGACGACCGCCCCGCGATCTGGGCCAGATAGACCTCGGGCACCCCGTCGTTGAACAGGTCGGCGGATTTCACCGCCATCGTGGTGGTGGTCGTATGCGGGATCAGCCCGTCGCCATGGGTGATGGCGCGCAGATTGCCCTGCCCGTCTCCGACATAGAAATAGTCCGGGATCTCGAAATCATTGCCGATCACCAGGTCGGCGGCGCCGTCCAGATCGAGATCGCTGAACAGCACCGACAGGGTTTCGCCCGGAATGCCCGGTAGATCGGCAAAGACCGACCCGTCCAGCGGCGCGCCCTTACTCAGCAACAGCCGGTTGCGCGATTCCTCGCCCGGCACCCGCCGATACCAGCCCGCCGCCCAATTGCCGAGCGCGGCATCGAGGAACCCGTCGCCGTTCACATCGTCAAAGGCCAGCGCCAGGCTAAGCACCGCATTGTCCCGGTTGGGCACCGGCTGTGGGGCCGGGTCGAACACGCCCTCGCGGTTCCACAGCACGTAGTTGCCCTGCAGATAGCTGGCCAGGAACAGATCCGGCCAGCCGTCGCGGTTCAGATCGTTGAGCGCGGCGTTGAACACGGGCAGGCCCGCCAATGGCTCTGATACGGGCGGATCGGCCGCAAACCGGCCCTGGCCATCGTTGCGATAGACATAGAGCCCGCGCTCGGTCGAGGCGACGACCAGATCCAGATCACCGTCGCGGTCGATGTCGCCGGAGCTCAGGCTGCGGCCCTCCCAGAATGGCGGCCACATGTCGCGCATGGTGAATTCCAGCGGCTTGTCGATCCCCAGCCCGCGCGCCTCGCGGCGCCGGAACGGGGTGTCGCCCTCTCCCGAGGGCGGCGCGTGGGGCTGCGCGGTCAGGGTGATCCGGTCGGCATCATCGCTGCGGATCACCGGGCCTTCGATCGTCGTGGCGTGGGCCGGGCGGAACAGCAGCTGCTCGACGCTCAGCAGCAACTCCAGCGCGCGGTCGCTTTGCCAGTGGTGGTAGCGCTGCGCGCCCAGACCGGCGATCACCCCCAGCCCGGCCACCGCCAGCGCCAGCAGCAGCGCGGCGCGCAGCGCGATGGTCTGTGCCACGATAAAGAAGGAATAGACACTGAACGACCCCAGCGTGAACACCAGCGCCATGACAAATCCCGGCTCCAGCCCGGCGGTCATCAGCGCACCGGCGGCCACCACGTCAAAGGCGATCGGCACCGGCAGGAAAACCCCCACTGCGGCCACCACCAGCAGCGCCAGCAGGCCGAACGTCAGCCCCAGCACCGCGTCGCCCGGCAGCAGCGTCGCCACCAGCGCCCCCAGGAACCCCGCCAGCAGCATCAGCGGCACGGTCATCCGCACGATGTACCACAGGTTGGCCAAAAACAGCCGCCCCGTCGCCAGCATCGCCGCTCCGATGCTTTCGCCACCTTCGTCCCCCTGCAGTTCAGCCGCGCTCCACGGCGTCTGCGCCTGCTGCTCGGGGGCGGCCACCAGCGCCTCGCGCGGCAGGGTCCGGCAGATCAGCGGCACCAGCACCAGGATCAGCAGCAGGCTGAGCGCCACCTTGGTCACCGCCATATAGACCGGCAGCAGGCTGAACAGCATGGTCAGCACCACCACGTTCAGCGTCGGCGAGGCCATCATCGCCGACAGTGTGGTTTCGGCCCTGAGCCCGCCGGAAAACATGCCGCGCGCAATCGGCGCGGCGCAGTTGACGCAGACCCCCAATGGCGCCCCCAGCACCAGCCCCAGCGCCGAATTGGCAAACCGCCCCGAAAAACTGCGCCGCCGCAGGAACGGCACCGCGGTCAGAAAAGCGGCGGCAAAAAGCACGCCGAATGTCATGCCCTTCTTGTTGGTATTGACCCAGTTCAGGGTCGAATAGAACACCCGTTCCGCCAGCGACATATCGGCGGTCAGCGCGATCTTGGCCTCGAAGCTCAGCGAATCCTCCAGCTGGATCGCCCCCGACATCATCGCCTTTTCATCCAGCGCGGGATAGCGCGAGCTGGTCCAGAACACATAGGCCAGCCCCGCCACGATCAGCAGCGCCAGCAGGAAGCGTTTCTCAAGATGCGGCTGGATGAATGACAGTTTCTGCATTGATATTGTCCTGTACAGGCATGCAGCCCCAGCGAGCAACCGCCCGTTCAGGCCTCGGTTTGCCCCACAAAGGTTTCTGCCAATCGGCACCGGTCGGAGAGTTGTTTCACATAATCATACACTTCGAACTCCAATGGCCAACGGTCGCGAAACCGCTCCCTGGCTCCCGGCGGTATCACAGCCATCTCTTTGGACGCATTGAGATGAGGCAACTCAAAAGACCCAGGTGCATGTCCCAGTCGCGCCGCTATCCGCTCCAGGCTGTTCCGCAGATCTTCAAAGCACCCGATCTCAACAAAATATTCTTCAATTATGTCCTTGAAATTGTCGGTGGTAACAGGTCGCGGAAAATGCTCCAGCATGTTCAAGTGACCTTGTTCCAGATGTTCGGCCAAACCGGCATCGCCGATATCGGAACCCAGCTTCCACTTGTGCACTTCACGCCGGGTGTAATGATAACGCGACACATGCATATCAAAGGGATCCCGCAGAATGGTCACGAACTGGCGGACTTCGGGATAATATTGCTCGACACCAAAACCGCGTAACCTGTTGAAGTGGCCATAAAGCACGGGCGGAGCCCGCCGATTGCCCTCGCTGGCCAGATCGATCCGTTCCGGCATCCGACCCATGCTTTCATCAAAATAATGAAAGTGAATGCGATCCAGGTACCAGTCAGTGAAAATCCTCTTGACCGATTGACCTGCCGTCTTGGGGACATGAATGAAAATCAGCGGAGCGGCCGGGTCGAAATCGCGCATTGGTTCATCTTTGAACGTGAAAAGTCTCTGTGCCGAAGCACCCGTCTGCCTGCCACATTTAGAACCGGCAGGACACCCCGGCCTGCCAGCGGACCGAAACGAAGAACGGCGGGCACCGGGCCCGCCGTTCGAATTATTTAGTTCTGCGCCTGCAGCTGTGTCTCAAGCAATGCAATGCGATCATTCAACTGCTCGATATAGATATGCGCTTTTTCCAGCTCATTCAGCATGCCGCCAACCTTGTGGGTCAGGTTCATCGGCTCACCCTCAATGGTCGCGCCAACCGCCGGAAGATGCTGGTTATCCCACATATAGGCCGCGTGTTCTTCGATGGTCGGCATCTCGTAACTGGCATCGAAAACGCGGTCGCAACCCGCGTTACAAGCGCCAGAGCCGCCGGTCGTCAGATTGCCGGTGATGGTCAGGTTGCCCGACCGGTCCAGCGTGAATTCGACCCCATCCGCGTTGTCCTCATCCAGGATGAAGAACTCCTGATTGCCGGCGTTGCGATGCGCCATTTTCCACTGCAGCGCGTTTTCGTTGTCTTCAAGGATGATCTGCGATCCACCCTTGTTGCTCATCATCAGCGCGGTGCGATTGGAACGGGTCGAGTTGGTGTTCTGAATATAGATATGCGGAGACGCACCATCCAGAGCCGCCGTGTGGCGCACGTGCAACGGGGCAGTCGGACTATCCGTGTTAAGTCCGATGTTATTGCTGGCGGCGACAAACAGCGCGTTGTCGTCCGCGCCCGGTTTGATCTTGAACGGCAATTCGCTGCCGTTGGTCACGTCGCGGACAAAGAAGTTGGTTTCGTTCGCGGCGATGTCAAAGGTCTGGGCGGTAAAGCCGGCCGAGCCGTTCTGTTCCAGCCGCAGGGTCGGACTGTCGCCATCGGCGACATGCAGCTCGACAACCGGGCTGGCGGTACCGATCCCGATATTGCCGCTGGAATTGATCCGCAGCGCGTTGGCGCCGGCGCCGGCATCGACGCGGAACGGCTGGTTCCCGGCATCCGCATCCTCGATCGCCAGGTATTCGGCCCCGCCATTGCCAGAGTCGTTGGCGACGATGCGCCAGTCCCGAGTCGGGAAGCTGCCGGAGTTGGAGGTGTCCTGGAAATGGATCCGCAGGTTATTTTCCTTCAACCGCAGCGTGTCAAAGCCAAAGCTTTCGCTGGAGGTACAGTCGAAGCCGGTACAGGTGCTGCCCTGCACGATCAGGTCGGTGGTAAAGACCTGCGCAGCGCTGGCGCCCTGGGCGACAAATCCGGTCAGCGCGGTGGTCAGGCCCAGCATGGCCAGGCGGGTGTGGGTTTTTCTCATCATGATATACTCTTTCCCTGTAGTGTTCCGTGAGTTCATTGATCGCCGTCTTCGTTCAGCGTCTCGGGCGTGACGATCACGCCGCGCGACACCTGAAAGGAGCCGGTCTTGTAAAAGGGTTTGAAAGCCGATCCCGAAGCATCGCTGCCCCGGCCATTGTCGATCTGGTTGACGACCTCGGCCTTTTCGCTGGTCGCCGCCGTCAGTTCATAGGTATAGACCCCGTCCAGGATGCCCTGTCCGGACAGCTGGAACACCGGGGTGCCGGCCCCGGCCTGAACATTGGTGATCTCGCCATTGGGCATCCGGATGCGCAGCTCCGCATTGCTCAGATCGCCCCAGTTCTCGAACCAGAAGGCGTTGGTGTTGTGCTGGGGCACGGGCTCTGCCGCCGCCACCGGCGCCATGCCCCCCAGAACAAGAGCCAAGGCAAGCGACGCGATCATGATCGGGCCAGCAATCAAAGCCCTCATCCCGCGCCGAAAATTTTCAAACATTCGAATGTAACTCCCTGAAGCGAATGCATCTCCCGTAAAACCGCAGCACGCCCGCACAAAGACGGCCACTTGGTCGGCACTATACAGATTTCATTTCAAAAATCACATTATTTTGGCAACTTTACGGCAGTGATGTTGCCCCGGGCCGGCAAGATCCGCCAATTACATGCCGTAACGGCAACAATAGCCACTTTCCGGCGCGTTCAGCGCTCGATTGCCGCCCATTTCGCCTCGGCCCGGGTCTGGGCCTCGGCCAGCTGGCCGGGCGTCAGCCGGGGCAGCAGCAATTCTGCCGCCACCCGTGCCTCGGGATCGCCAGCCGACACCGCGAGGCTCAGCCACATGTAGCCCAGCAGGTAATCCTGTGGCACGCCCTCGCCCTTGACGTACATCAGCCCCAGGTTGGTCATGGCACCGCGCAGCCCCTTTCGCGCCGCGCGGGCGAACCAGGTGGCCGCATCCCGCGCACCACCTTCCCGCAGCGCCAGCCCGCCAGCCAGATACTGCGCCAGCGGGTCGCCGGCACGGGCCGCCCGCAGGGTATCGGCGCGCCAGCCCGGATCGTCGGCGGCGGGCCGGCTCAGCCGGGGATCAAAGCCATAGCTCAGCGCGGCGGCGCTGTCGGGGCGCACCAGCCCGGCGGCCTGCCGGTACAGCGCGGCGGCGCGGGCATCGTCCTGCGCCACGCCAAAACCGTTTTCATAAAGCACGCCCAGGTTGCGCACCGCCTCGGCCAGCCCGGACTGGGCCGCCTGTTCGAACAGGTCGGCGGCGGCGGCGTAATCCTGCGGCACCCCGTCGCCACGCACATAGAGCAGCCCCAGGTTGTTCAGCGCCCTTGGATGACCCGTGGCGCCCGCCCTCTCGTACAGCGCCCGCGCCGCTGCATAATCCTGCGCCACGCCGATGCCTTCCTGATACAGCACCCCCAGGCTGACCGCCGCCTCCACGTGGCCCGCCTCGGCGGCGCGTTGATACAGCGCCGCCGCCGCCGCCGGGTCGGGCGCACCCGCCACCGGGGTGTCCAGCGCCCGCGCCAGGTTGAACAGGTAGTCCGGAACACCGCTTTGCGCCGCCTGCCGCAGCCAGTGCAGCGCCTGCGCCTGGTCCGTCTCCGCGCGGTCTCCGGTCAGCCGGCGAACGTGATACAGCCCCAGCAGGTTCTGCGCCGCCGCCTGTCCCTGTTCGGCGGCCCGCAGCAGCCAGGGGCGGGCCGCGGCAAAGTTCTGTGGCACCCCCTGCCCCTGATCGAAGCGCAGCGCCAGCTGGTACTGGGCCTCGGCGTCACCGGCCTCGGCCCGGCTGCGCAGGCCCCCGAGATCACCGTCCTGCGCCGAAACCGCTGTTCCCGCCAGCAGCGCCGACAGCAAGGCCGGACCAATGAGCTGCCTCAGGATCATTCCGATGCCGTCCCGTCCTGCGCTCCCGGCACCTGTTCCGCACCGGCCTCGAAATAGGCCCGCGCGCCGGCCTGCGCCTGCGCCACCTGTTCCGGCGTCATCAACTGCGAGATCACCTCGCGCATCTCGGCGGCATTGCTCAGCCCGTGGGTGGCGGCGACGTTGAACCAGACATGCGCCTGAACGTAATCCTGTTCGACCGGCCCGCCTTCGGAATAAAGCTGTCCCATCCGGAACTGTGCAAAACTGTCGCCCGCCTCTGCGGCCTGCCGCAGCAACGCCACCGCCTGCGCGCCGCGCGCGCCGCCATCAAGCGTCAGATAGAGATCGCCCAGCCGGCCCTGCGCCTGTGTGATCCCCGCCGCCGCCTGCGTCTCCAGCCAGCTCAGCGCCTCTGCATCCCCGGCCTGCGCCGCCACGGCAACCCAGGGCGCGGCCTCCTGCGGGGCGATCAGGTCGTCGATCCGGCCCTGTGCCGCCAGCAGACCCAGCCGCGCGGCGGCCACTTCGGCCACTTCCGGCCCCATGCCCAGGGCACGGCGGTACTCCCGCACCGCCTGCCGCAGGTCCTGCGGCGTGCCGCGGCCTTCTTCCTGAAACGCCGCGACCACCAGCACCGCGCGTGACAAATTGCGGTCGGCAGCCCGCTGATACCAGTCGAACGCAGTGGCATCATCGGCCGGCACACCGGTGCCCGTGGCATAGGCGAAGCCGAGGTTGGACATCGCCCCGGCGTCGCCTGCCGCCGCCGCCGCCGTCAGCCAGCGCAGCGCCTCCTCGCCGTTCTGCGCCACCCCGTCGCCGTGCAGGTATTTGGTGCCCAGCATCCGTTGCGCCAGCGGATGACCCGCCTCCGCGGCGCGGCGGAACCAGGCCAGCGCCTGGGCCGGATTCCTGTTCGCGCCATTACCCGCATCCAGATTCAGCGCCAGGGAATACTGCGCCGCCGGCACCCCGGCCGCCGCTGCGCTCTCCATCCATTTCAGCGCCCGGGCGCCGTCCTCGTCGGTGCCCAGACCCTGGGCATAGGCCTGGCTGAGCGCGTATTGCGCCTCGCCATGCTGCTGTTTGGCGGCGGCCAGGAACCAGGTAAAGGCGGTTTCCTCGTTGCGCGGCACGCCGCGGCCCAGACGATACCCGACCCCCAGCAGGAACTGCGCCTCGGCGTCGCCCTGACTGGCGGCGCGCTGCAACAGGTTGGCGGCGCGGGCCTGATCCTCGCCCACCCCTTCGCCGGCCATGTACATCCGCGCCAGCAGGGTGGCGGCAGCGACATGATCCTCCTCCACCGCCTCGGACAGCCAGCGCACCGCCTGCCCCGGATCGCGGGGACCGCCGCGGCCTTCCTGCAGGATCCGGCCATAACGATACTTGGCATTCGGCGTGCCGCCCGGCGCCAGTTGCGACAGCCCCTCGCGGGCGGTCACGTAATCGCCGGCCTGATAGGCCGCGACGATATCGGCCATTTCGGGCAGCCGCACCTGCGGCGCATCGGCAGCATCCTGATCGACAGGAGTAGCAGTGTCAGAGGGCGCATCCGACGTCTGCGCCGGAATGGGCGCGGCGGTCAGACACAGGACCGCTGCAGCGGCAAGGGCAGCGGAAAATCGCAGGGACATGAAGGGAAACTCAATCTTTTCAAGGTCAGGATGGATGGATCTGGCCACACGCTAGCGCAATGCAGGCGCTCTGGCGAGATCAGATTGCCGCCGGCCCCGCCGCAGTCCACAGCCAGACCAGCGCCGCCGCCGCCGCCAGCGCCGCGCCAAAGGGCTGGCGGGCATCACCCGCCGGCCCCTGCCCGGATCGGACCGCCGCCACCAGCACCGCCAACACCCCCAGAAGCGCCCCCGTCAGCACCACATGCGGCAACAGCCCCGGACCGCAAAAGGCACCGATCCCCGCCATCAGCTTGACGTCGCCCAGCCCCAGCCCCTCGCGGCCGCGCAGCCGGGCATACCCCCAGCGGATCATCCAGAAACTGCCGACCCCCAGCAGCGCGCCAAGACCGGCCATCGCGGTATGACCGGCCAGCCCCGCCCGCACCAGCGCCGCCAGTGCCAGCGCCAGCGTCAGCACATCGGGCAGCCGCATCCAGACCAGATCGCTGACCGCCAGCGCCAGCAGCAGCCACAACACCAGCGCCGTCAGCCAGACATGCGCCGTACCGCCGCCCGCCAGCAGCGCCAGAACCGCCAGCCCCGGCGCGGCGATCTCGAGATACAGATGCCAGGCCGGGATCGCCGCGCCGCAGCTGCGGCAGCCTCCGCGCGCCAGGACAAAGGACAGCACCGGCACCAGGTCACGCGGGCGCAGCGCCGCGCCGCAGGCGCGGCAGGCCGAACGCGCCCGCACCACGTCTTCGCCGCGCGGCAGCCGGTCGACCAGCACACCCAGGAACGACCCCGCCGCCGGGCTGATCAACAGCAGAAGAACAGTGAGAAAATCGGGCTCGGGCACCGGGAGACGCGGCCTTTCGGATGGGGGGAAGCCAAGGCCCCGGCGCGGCTTGTCACCACATGGGGCAGTCCCTATTGTGCGCCCAAGTGATAGGCGTGGAACGGATGACAATGCAACCGGATGCTACACGACCGGCGGGTGGGTCCGCTTCTGCCGACGACGGATTCTCCCTGCTCGAACTGATGGTGGTCGTGGTGATCCTGTCGGTGCTGGCGCTGGCCATCGTGCCCCGGGTGATCGACCGCCCCGACCAGGCGCGCGCCGCGCGGGCAACATCAGACATCGCCGCGATCTCCAGCGCCATCGGCCTTTATAAGCTGGACAATTTCACCTATCCCAGCACCGCGCAGGGGCTGGCCGCGCTGACCACGCCGCCCTCGGTCGAACCGCTGGCGCCGAACTGGGCCTCGGGCGGCTATATCGCGCGGCTGCCCAAGGATCCCTGGGGGCGCGACTACCAGTATCTGCAGCCCGGGGTGCACGGCGCCTTCGACGTGTTCTCTTATGGTGCCGACGGTCAGCCCGGCGGCAGCGGGGCGAATGCGGACATCGGGTCATGGCAGGTCAACTGATCCGCGCGCCAGCCGCCCGAAACGCGCCGGATGCCGGCTTTACCCTGATCGAGCTTCTGGTGGTGATCACCATCCTGTCGGTGCTGTCCGTGGGCGGCGCCATGCTGGCCACCAGCCGCAGCGGCAAAGCCGCCGCTGACACCAGCGATCTGGCCGCGTTTCGCGCCGCCCACACCCGGCTGCGCAGCCTTGCGGTGCATGGCCAGAGCCTGCGGGGCATGTATGTCACCCCGCAGGGCCGCCGCCTTGCCGAACGCCGCGCGGGCCGGTGGCGCCCCAGCGGACCCGAGCTGCGCTGGCGCAACCCGATGCGGTTCGACCCGGCCCGGCGCGCGGGCTTTGCCGACCCCGGCCTGCCCGAGGGCCCCGGCGCGCCGCAAATCCTCTATTACCCGGACGGGCGCAGCACCGCTTTCGAGGCGCGCTTCGGCACCGGGCGCGACCAGATCCGCTGCCGCAGCGACGGCTGGACCGACCTGCGCTGTGCCCCGCTATGAGACTGCACTTTCGCACCCCGCCCGGCCTGACGCTGGTAGAGCTGCTGGTGGCGGTGCTGGTGCTGTCCATCGCGGTGGTCGGCACCTTTCGCACGCTGGATATCTCGGGCCGCCAGATCGGCGGCGAATCTGAACGCCTGCTGGCCCGGCTGGTGGCCGCCAACCGGGCCGAGGAACTGCGCCTGACCCGTGTTGCCGAACCCACCCCGATGCCCGGGCGGGTCCGGCAGGGGCCCTATGACTTCGACGTGGAGACCGGGCTGGAAACCACCGCCGGCGGGCTGGATCAGGCCACCATCACCGTGCGCGGTCCCGGCGGCAGCGGCGCGGTGCTGGTCACCTATCTGCCCGCCCCAGCTGGCGGAGGATAAGCGGATGCGGCGCGGCCACCACCCCGATGCGGGCCTGACCCTGATCGAGCTGATCGTCGCCATGGCGCTCTTCGCGCTGGTCGCCGCCATGGGGTTGCAGGTGCTGAACGGCATGCTGCGCGCCCGCGACCGGCTGGTCGCCCGCTCCGATGACACCGGCGCGCTCAGCCTGACGCTGGCGTTGCTGCGCCAGGACCTGCAGGCAGCGGTACCGCTGGGGTTTTCCGCCCCCGGCGTCCCGCCCGCGCCGCCGCTGACCACCACCCCCGGCCCCCGGCTGGCGCTGTCGCTGGCCGGGCAGTCCGGCCCCGGCATCGCCGAACACGCCGGGTTCCACCGGGCGATCTGGCGCTACGACCGCGCGACCCGGCAGCTGACCCGGCAGATCTGGCCCAGCCTCAGCCCCGCCACCGCATCGCAGCTGCAGCCCGCCACCCCCGTCCTGACCGGCGTGCAGGGGCTGGAGATCCGCCTGTTCCGCCCCGATCAGGGCTGGCTCGACTGGCGCGACCTGCCGGTGGATGTGATCCGCACCGACCTGCCCGCCGCCATCGAGGTCACGCTGGACACTGCCGCTTTCGGCCGGGTGCGGCTGGTGGAAACCCTATGGTAAGGCGCGCACCCTCCGAGCGCGGCTTCGTGCTGGTCAACGCGCTGCTGATCGTGGCCGCGATGGCGGCGGCGGCGGCGCTGCTGCTGGGCCGCTCACAGGCGGCGCGGGTCCGGCTGGACCTGGCGCAGGAGGCGACCCAGCTGCAGCTTTATCTCGACGGGGCCGAGGCGCTGGCGCTGACGGTGCTGAACCGCGACCTGCGCGGCCCGGCGCTGGATCACCCGGAGGAATCCTGGGCCCGGCCCCATGACGTCGCCGTCGACCGGGGCCGCGTGGCGCTGCGGCTCATCGACCTGCAGGGGCGCTTCAACCTCAACGCGCTGCGCACCGCCACCGATCTGGCGGCACTGAACCGGTTCGTGCGGCTGGCCGGCGGGATCGCGTTGTCCGAACCTCAGGCCCGCGCTATCGCCGCCCATATCGCCGGACCGCCACCCGACCTGCTGGGCCGTTACGCCCGGCTGCCGGTGCCGATGTACCCCACCGGTGGCGGCATCACCGCGATCGGCGAGCTGCGCCATGTGCCGGGACTGGGGCGCGCGGCCTTTGACCGGCTGCAACAGGTGGCCGCCGTGCTGCCCGACGGCGCGCCGCTGAACGTCAACACCGCCCCCGAACCGGTGCTGGCCGCCTGGCTGCCCGAACTGGGAACCACGGCCCGCGCCAAGCTGCTGGCGCAACGCCGCGATGCCCCCTTCGAGACGCCGGAGGCGTTTCTCGACGCGCTCGAACGCCTGATCGCCATCGACCGCGACGCCCCGCATCTGCAGCCCCAGGGCTTCACCGTTGAATCCAACTGGTTCCTGGTGGAAAGTGCCGCCAGCCTGGCCACCGCCCGGCAAACACGGCACAGCGTGATCCAGCGCGTCGGCGCACGGCGGCTGGCGCGGGTGGTGTACCGGCAGGCAACACAGGAGCGAGCAGAACCGTGAGCGCCCGGCATGCAAGAAACCGCAGCGAGGCGGAAACCGGGACCGCCTTTGCCCGGATCGGCGCCGGCCCGGCCACAAATCCGGCCCCCGGTCAGGTGGTGCTGGTGCCCGGCGCGCAGGTGCCGGTGATCGCGCTGGATCTGCCCGTCGGCGTGCGCGGGGTTCAACGCGAGCGCATTGCCACCCGTGCCCTGCGCGACCTGACCGGGCTGGACCCGGCCCGAATCGACATGCGGCCCCTGCCCGGCCCCCGGCCGCAGGCCTGGAGCCGGGTGCTGGTGACCGATCCGGCCCGGCTGGCCGACTGGCGCGCCCGCAGTGCGGGCGCCCGCGCGCTGCTGCCCGATTACCTGTCGCTGCCCGCCGCCGAGGGGCTCTGGACCCTGCAGCACCGGGCACCGGAAACCGACGACGCAGATGGCGAAATCCTCGCCCGGCTGGGCACCGACGACGGCTTTACCATCGAAACCGCCGCCGCCCGGCTGATGCTGGCCGCCGCGCTGCGCGAGGCGCCGCCGCGCGCGGTGCTGTGGATCGGCACGCCTCTCCCGGATCTGGCGGCGCTGTTCGAGGCCGCCGAACTGCCACAGATCGACCGTGCCGAGGACGCCGCCCGGCACGGGCTGGCCACGCCATCGGTGCTGGGCCACGGCGAGGAAAGCTGCGATCTGCGGCAGGATCCCGGACAGGAACGCGACCACCTGCGGCGGCGGCTGCTGCCGTGGCGCTGGCCGGCGCTGGCGGCGGCGGCGGCACTGGCGGTCTGGTGCACGGCGCTGGTGCTGGAAACCCGCCAACTGCGCAAGCGCACCGCCACCGTCACCGCGCAAACGCTGGAGATGACCCGGCAGCATTTCATTCCCGCCGGTCCGATCCTGGATATCCGCGCCCAGATCGGCGCCGAAATGGCCAGTCGGCAGGTGCGGCTGGGTGTAGCCCGCGACCAGCGCTCAGGCCTGGACCTGATGAACCGGGCGGCGGCTCTGATCGACCTGGCCGAGGCCACCGGCGTCGATGATCTGTCCTATACCGCCGACGGCGGGCTGGTGGCGCGGCTGCGGGTGCCCGATTACGCCGCCCAGGACCGGCTGGCCGAAACCCTGTCAGCCGGCGGGCTGGCGGTCGAGGTGATCGAATCCGGGCTCAGCGAGGATGGGGCCGAGGTTCGCGTCGAAATCGCCCTGGCCCTGGCGGAGGGCGGCCAATGACCGACCGGCTGATCTTTGCGCTGCTGGGTCTGACCGGCCGGGAACGGCTGCTGCTGGCGCTGCTGTGCCTGGTGGCGCTGCCGCTGGCGCTGTGGCTGGGCGTGGTCGAGCCGCTGCAAGCCCGCCGTGACGCCGCCCGTAGCGAACTTGCCGCGGCCCGGATCCTGCAGCATTGGGTCAGTGTCCAGGCGGCGGACAGCGCCCGGATGGGCTCCGGCACCACCCCCGCGGAAACCCCGCCTATCGGCGTTTCCGGCCTTGAACAGAGCCTGATTTCCGCCGGGCTGCGCGATCATGTCAGTGATCTCAGCCGCCGCTCGGGCGACCGGATCGAGCTGCGTTTCGACGCCGTACCGTTCTCGGATCTGGGGACCTGGATCAACCGCACCGCCCGCGGCTGGGGGTACGAGATGACCGCCTTTCGCATCCAGCAGGGGCCGGAACCGGGGTTGGCCGAGGCGCGTTTCAGCCTCGCGCCCCGCCTGCCCTGAACCTAGCCCTGCCCCGACAGCTGTGCGTCTAGCCGTGATTTGCGGGCCTTGATGGTCCCGATCTGGTCCAGCTCGGGATGGGTTTTCAACACTTCGCCCAGGGCTGACTGGGCCGATTTCAGGTAGGCGGTGCCGCCCGCCCCGCCGCCGGCTCCGTAGGTCCAGGTTCCCCACGCCCAGTAGTGGGTGGTGCCGCCGAAGCTGGTGATGGACTCGGCCGCACTGGCGGT
>ENA-OWNT01001238-OWNT01001238.1-seawater-metagenome-genome-assembly--contig:-NODE-1238-length-34254-cov-6.241537_pt1 | contig 34254 bp, 26 predicted proteins | sample MGYA00238136_ERZ651165 | MGnify/ENA primary metagenome ERZ651165 (study PRJEB26861, sample SAMN08777766) | seawater metagenome | isolation source: coastal seawater | place: USA: Florida | collected...
CGACTCCTCTCCGGCACCCGAGCGCGCCGACCCAGATCCGGTAGAAGCGGAGCCCGAGCCGGTTGTGGTGCCCCCGAAGGCACGCGAGCGCGTGGTCGTGGTGTCGAGCGCGGCACCGGTGTCCGACATCTCGTCTGAGGAGGACTACTTCGAAGACGACGAGCAGACGGCCGTCACGCGCGTTCCGGAGCCGGTTCGCGAGGCCCTCAAGCGCCTGGAGGCGGGCCGCAACCGCAACCTCGCCGCGGCGCCCCCGGTGTCCGAGCCTCCCCCGGAGGCTGATGCCGCGCCCACCAGTGCGACGGGTGCGGCGCCCGAGCCCGATGTCCCCGCGCGCCAGCCGGCACCAGTCGCTCCACCGGGTCCCGCCCACGATGCCAATGCGCCCCGGTGGGCTGGCGTCCGGGGGGTCACCGGTGATGCTTCCCGCGACGCCGAGCTTGGTTCCGGAAAGTGGGAGGAGACCGCTCGCCCGCTCGACGAGCTGCGCAAGGAGATGGGTGCCGAGCCGGTCCGCCCGATGGAGGAGATCGATCCCTCCCGTGGCAATTGGCCCATGCTCGTGGTCGCGGTCGTCGCCCTGATCGCCCTCATCGCCTTGTGGGTGTATACGCAGTCGGTCTCGGGATGACGGCGACTGCGCGATGACGGAACCCGCGACCGAGCTCGAACAGCGGGCCGCTCAGCTGCCGCGCTCGCCGGGGGTGTACCTCTTCAAGGACGCCCGCGGACGCGTGCTCTACGTCGGCAAGGCCCGCGACCTCCGTGCACGGGTCCGCCAATACATCACCGGACAGGACGAGCGCCTGATGGTGCGCTTCCTTGTGCAAGCGGCGGCCGACGTGGAGGCCGTGGTCGTCGAGACCGAGCGCGAGGCCTTGGTTCTCGAGAACACGCTCATCAAGAAGCACCGGCCTCGGTACAACGTGAAGCTGGTCGACGACAGCAGCTTTCTGCACCTGGAGATCGACCTTGCGGCGCGTTGGCCCCGCTACCGGTTGGTGCGCCGGGTCGAAAAGAAGAAGGGACGCGTGCGGCACTTCGGGCCATTCACCTCCGCGAGCCGCGGACGTGCGACCCTGGAGTTCATGCAGCGCCGCTTCCCGCTGCGCACCTGCAGCGACCGGGAGCTGCGCAGTCGAAGCCGCCCATGCCTGATGCACCAGATGGGCCGCTGCATCGCCCCTTGCGTCGATCTATGCACGCGGCCCGACTACACCGAGGTGGTGGAGCAGAGCCTCCTGTTCCTCGAAGGTCGAGACACCGAGCTGCTCGGACGCCTGCGCCAGTCGATGCAGGCGGCGTCGGAAGGGCTCGAGTTCGAGCGGGCGGCGGCGCTGCGCGACACCATCAAGGCCATCGAGTCCACCCTGGAGCGCAAGGCGGTGGCCGACAACAAGCTCGGCAACCGAGACGTCTGGGGGCTGTTCCGGGCCGAGCGCGGCGGCGCCGTGGCCTTGCTGCCGGTGCGCCAGGGGATGATGCAGGAAGCCGCTGTGCTGCCCTTCACCGACCACCCCGGCAGCGACGGTGAGCTGCTGTCCACCCTCCTCAACACCTGGTACGCCGATGCCCTCGATGTGCCGCCCGAGGTGCTGGTGAGCACGCCTCTCGACGACGGTGACGTGCTGGCCAGCCTTCTCGGGGAGAGGCGGGGCACCGCCGTGCGCATCCGGGTGCCCCAGCGCGGCGAGAAGGTGCGCCTGGTTGCCATGGCGGTGGACAATGCGAAGTCTGCCTGGGAACGCCGCTCCGATGCCGCCGCCCGACGTTCGCGGGGCCTGGAGGAGCTGCAAAGAGCGGCGCGCCTGCCGCGTCTGCCCCGTCGGATGGAGTGCTTCGACAACTCCAACATCCAGGGCACCGATCCCGTCGCCTCGATGGCTGTCTTTGTCGATGGTGAGCCCGCCCGGGCACTCTATCGGCGGTACCGCATCAAGACCGTGGAGGGCAGCGACGACTTCGCCTCGATGGCGGAGGTGCTGGGACGTCGACTGCGACGGGGCCTCGAAGAAGGGGACCTGCCCGATCTCCTCGTGGTGGACGGCGGCAAGGGGCAGCTGAGTGCGGCGCGGGCCGTGATGGCCGAGCTGGGGGTGCGCGACCAGGCGTCCGGACCCCACGCCGGCGACGGGCCCCTCGTCCCGGTCATCGGCATCGTGAAGCCGCGCACCGAGCGCAGACGCGGCGACCGAGAGGCGACCGACCGTCTCGTGCTGCCCGGCGTCAAGAACGCCATCCGACTGCCCCACAACAGCGCGGCTCTGCGGCTTGTGCAGCACCTGCGCGACGAGACCCACGCATCTGCGGTGCGCTACCACCGAAAGGTGCGGCGTCGGCGCACCCTCAGCAGCGGACTCGACGGACTCCCGGGCGTGGGCCCCACCCGCAGAAAGGCTCTGCTGCTGCACTTCGGCAGCGCGGCTGCGGTGCGCAGCGCCTCAGAGGCTGAGCTCGCAGCGGTACCGGGCTTCGGTCCCACGCTGGCGGCGCGTGTCCATGCCGCACTTCACGACCTCGACGCCCACGAGAGCCCGTAGGGCAGCCTCGTCCCCCGGCTCAGAAGCCCTCGACCTCGCACAGCGCGGGCACCTCGACACCCTCGACCCGCCAGCCCGCGCAGCCATCGCAGGCCGAGGCGCCGTCGAGCTCGAGTGTCTGGCGTGGGAAGGTGCCGAAGGCGATGGTGCCGTCGATGGCTTCCTCGGCGCACTGCTCCTGGTCGACCTGCCAGGTGCCTTCCACACCCACGATGGTCTCGGTGCGGCCGACCGCGCCGCTCACGGTGGCCGTGTAGAGGCTCGGGAAGGTGTCTGCGGGGTAGAGCGAGTAGTCGAGGTCGAGACCGAAGGAGTCGCCGTCATCGAGCTTGTCGCAGCTTGGGCCCACCGCGCCACAGCCCTGGATGGACACATCGAGCTGCACGAGGTCGTCCCACCGGGTGAGCTCGATGGCGCCCGACAGCATCACCTCGATTCGGCCGCCCTGGGAGATGCTGAGGCCGTCGGCGCTGAGTAGCAGTCCGTCGTCGGTGGGGCGGAGGCTGAGGTTGCCCTCGAGCTGAGCACCATCCTGCAGGGCGCAGGGGCCAGACCAGATCAGGGTGTCGGTGTCGAGGGTGTACTCGCGGCAGGCGTCGCCATCCAGCTGCAGTGCCAGCTCGGGGTGGAGTGCCAGGGCCACCACGCGCGCGGGCTGGATGGCCTCCACGAGATCGCCCACCTCGGCGACGTCGCGCTCGGTGGTGGGGACCTCCTCGTCGATTCCACATCCGACGAGGAGCACAATTGGCAGCCAGTGGCGCATGCCTTCAGTGTATGGCTTCGAGATGTGACTCGCCAATGCATGTCCTGGCCGGCGGAAGGCGGGCGTAGGGGTACGGACAGGCTGCAGGTCCTTGGTGCCACCCGGCCGAGCGGCAGTGCACATCCATACGACACAGTGGCGTGCTCAGTGCGCCAGGCCTGCGAACCTCTCCGTCCCCGAGACAATTGAGACACCGACGGCGCAGACCATATCGACCACCCCCCCAGGTCTCTGCAGCAAGACAACAATGTGCCCCGGACCTTTCGGTCCGACAGCGCCCGAAGTGTCGTCCGGCGGGCCGTCGTCGTCGAGTCCCCCACGCCTCGCGGGCAGCAAGTTGCGGTGACGCTTGCACTCGGTCGCCTGGCGGCCCGGCGATGGTCTTCGGATCACGGTGGTGCGTCGGTCGCCTCGGGCGGGCCTTGCCGGGCTTGCTTTGCTCCAGCGGGTGGGCGTGGCTATGGGGCGCGGCCAGCTGACCGTCCGGCTTTCGTGGTGAGGGCGTGTCGGGACCCCGATTCGTTGAGTCCTTCGAGGAGGCGGCTTGTCAGATTCCGCGCCCGAGTCCGAAGAGGTCTACGACCTCCGCGCCGAGCAGACCCCCGCCAAGTACATCCTCTTTGGCGTGGTGACCGTCGTCTTCACGGCCATCGACCAATGGACCAAGATCCTCGTCCAGCGCAACATCGGTCCGCTGAGTGAGGAGATCCAGGTCATCGAGGGCTTCTTGTCCTTCGTGCATGCCGAGAACCCGGGCGCCGCCTTCGGCATGTTCGGCGACTCCGCCTACCGCATGTACTTCTTCGGGGTCTTCACCATCATCGCGCTCGGTGTGCTCGGCCGCATGCTCTACGAGCTGCCCCGCGACGACCGCTTCCAGAACGTCGCCCTCGGGCTCATCGCCAGCGGCGCCATCGGCAACGCCATCGACCGGGTGATGAAGCAATCGGTCACCGACTTCATCCGCATCTACACCGAGAACCCCACGCTCAAGGAGATGCTGATCAACTCGCCCTACGGCTCCGCAGAGTGGCCGAGCTTCAACGTCGCCGACGCCGCCATCGTCGTGGGCATGGGCATGTTCGTGATTCACTGGCTGTTCCTCGAAAAAGACGAGGAAGACGACGAAGAAGACGCCGCGACCCCAGACGCCGCCGCGTCGAGCTGAGCGCCGCGCGTGCACCCGGTCCTGTTCACGCTCCCCGGGGGCATGTCGATCTACGGCTACGGCTTCATGCTGTCGCTGGGCATTCTCACCGCTGTCTTCGGGGCGGCCTTCACCGCGAGCCGCGACGGCGTTCCCACCACGCGGCTGTACGACCTGGGCATCATCTCCTTCGTGCTCGGGGTTCTCGGCGGTCGGCTCGAATACGTCCGCACGCACTGGTTCGACAAGTTCGCGGCCGACCCCATGTCCGCCTTCGACCTGCGCGACGGTGGCTACGTCTTCTACGGCGGCCTGGTTCTGGCAGTCATCGGCTGCGCCATGTGGACCCGCCGCCACAAGCTCGACTTCGCCAAGATTGGCGACCATGTCGCTCCCTGGATCGGTGTCGGCATCTGCGGCGCCCGCCTCGGCTGCTTTCTGGTCGGGTGCTGCTACGGCTGCCCGTCGGATGTGCCGTGGGCGGTCACCTTCCCCGACGAGGCCATCGCCCCGCCCGACATCGCGCGTCACCCCACCCAGCTCTACGAGGCCGGTTTTGCCGCCTTCGTGCTGTTCGGCGGCCTGTCGTTCTTCCGCGTGCGGATGCAGCGCTTTGAAGGGGAGGTGCTGGCGCTCTTTGGCGTGCTCTACGGCTGCTGGCGCATCTTCGTGGAGACCCTGCGCTGTGACGGCGAGCGCGGCTACGCCATCGACGGCCTTCTCACCAACGGCCAGTTCACCAGCATCTTCCTCATCCTGGTGGCGGCGGGCTGGGGGGTCTACGCCTGGCGGCGCCGCAAGTAGCCGTCAGAACGCCCAGGCGGCTGCGCCCTCGAAGGTGTAGAACACGCCGACCGTGCCGGCCTCCGACTGGTTGGCCTGGCGCAGTGCCGCGGTGCCACCCAATGCGAGAAAGACGTGCTCGCCGGCATTCCAGCCGCTTCCGGCGTGCACGCTGGGCTGGATGGCGGTGAGTCCCCAGGTGGTGTCGTCGTACTTGATGTAGAGCCACTCGTTGACGAGGGTGGCCCCCACCTTCAGGTAGGGCGTGAAGCCCGCCGCGGTGTGCCAGGACTGACCGGCCCGCACCGACAGGTTGAGCATCGTGTAGGTGTCGATGCACCCGCCTGCGCCGGCCGCCACGTCTTCGCCGCACACCTCGTCGAACTGCTCGGGGTCGAGATTGTCGGGGTTGGAGAAGCTGTCCCGATCCTCGACCTGTTCTTCGGTGGCTGCGATGGGTGCGTTGGCCCGGATGAAGCTCAGGTCGCCTTCGAGTCCGAGGCGCACGTCGGTCGCGGAGCCGCGGGTGAAGGACCCGTTCAGGCCGAGGCCGAGGGCGCTGGCACCCCCCACAGGGATCGGAGGCGTGAAGGACATGCCCACGCCGCCTTGTCCCTTGGCGGACTCCCCCGCCATCCAGCCGGCCGTGATGCGCGGAAAGACGGGCGAGAATTGGGTGTTCTCCTCCTTTCCGCTGAGGTTTTCGGGGGGCGGACCAAGGGGGAAGGTGCCGAGCGAGCCGCCGACCGTCCAGCCGGTGCGCCGGTGGGTGAGGGTGGACGTGCCCAGGGCGTGGTCCTGCATCGTGAGGCCCTGCGCCAGCATCGACTCGGACAGAAACGCGAAGAAGTCCTCCTGGCAGGTGCCGCCGCCTTCGATGCAGTCGGTGAAGTCGGGGCTGCCCTCGATGAGTCGGGCCGACCCGAAGCCATTGCCGGGCTCGGCGAGGGCCGTCGCGGGGACGACGTAGAGGACGGACAGGACGGCGGTCCAGGCGCGGCGCATCGAGGCTCCGGGGTTCAGGCTGCGCGCAGCTCGATGCGCCGGTGGATGCCTTGGTTGCGGCTTCGGAGCATTCCGGAGTCGGGCTCGGGGATCCAGGCGCCGCAATTGCCCTCCACCACGCAGGTGTCGCCCGCCTCCACGTCGTAGACCACCATGTGGTCGATGGCCGCGGTGTACAGATGGAGGGTCATGAGGGACTCGGATGCGGCGTTGTCGCCCATGGAGTGTACGAGGTCGGGACCACAGGCCATCACCTGCCCGGGGTCGGTGGTCTCCGACATGGCCACCTCGAGGGCGCCGCCGGAGACGCGCCAGACCGTGTGGGCCGCCTGTCCGCGCAGCACCCGCACCGCACCGTAGGAGCCACCGTGGTCGTGGGGCAGGCAAGGGACCCCGGGTGTCCAGGTGGCGACCATGACCTCGAGCTTGTCGTCGGCATAGAGCACATGTCGGCCGTAGGGACGCGCGGGGTCGGGCTGGTGCAGCTCGGCGAGGAGCTCCGCAGACAGCACCACCTCGGCGGCCATCGCTCGCAGGTGGGCGAGCCGGAGTCCGGGGGTCGAGGCCAGCTCTCTACATCGAGCCAGCAGCTCCTCGCGGTCGGCGATCTGCATGGGGTCTCCTCATCGCTCGGGCAGGACGCGGTGCCCGGGCCAGCCCGCGGCGTAGCCCGATGAGACAGGCCGTGCCCGCTGACGGCGTGTCGAAGCATGGTGCGCATCAGGCAGACCGAGGTCGTCTGATTCGGACGGCTCTACTGCCTGGGATGTCGGAACGTCAGAAGGGTGACTCAAGGCTCGGGCTGTGGTCCGGGCCACGGCCAGATCTTCACGCTGTCTTCGGGGGGACGCTGCCGCTCGCCGGTGGGAAGGTCGGATGCGAGCCAGTCCACCAGCCACATGCTCAGGGTCGCCCGGCCACGGAAGTTGGGGTGGCGGCGGTCGTAGTAGTCGGCATCCGGGAGCTGGGGAGCGTGGACCCGCTCAGGCTGGGCCATCACCCATTCATCCCAGGCGGCCCGGTGGTCTGCGTTCTGCAGGCGCCACTGGGCAAATGCGCTCGGAGGAATCTCCAGCAGCCGCAGGTCGGCGCCGGTGCGGGCCACGAAGGCACGCATGTCGTGGAGGGCGGCGGCGTTGACCTGCGCATCGGTGAAGTCGAGAATGCCGTCTGGTAGACCATTCACGGCAAACTCTCGCTTGGGCACCCCCCGGCGGAAGGCGCGTCCGCGCTCGTAGTTGTGGAAGCGGAGGTGGTAGCCGGCCTTGGGGAGCTGCGGCGTCTGCCCGAACGGCAGGTGGGTGAGCCAGGCTGTGACACCGCGCCGGGTCTCGTCGTGCCAGCGCCAGAAGCCGAAGGGGACGGCCGAGGCCTGCTCCAGGCGGTCGGGCAGGGACAGCTCCGGCAGCGACCACATCTCGCCGGGGGCGAGCAGCCGGCTGAGGCGCACCATCGGGATGTCGGTCCAGGCCAGCCAGTCGGAGCGAAAGTTCTGTGCGGCCACGTTGTGCACCACCACGTCACCTTCACGAATCGGAAGGTGGGGCAACAGGCCGTTGGCGAGCACGGTGGCGCCGCGGTCCTGGCCGAACTTCGCGACCCGCCAGGGCAGCTGCCGGGACTCGAGCTGGGTGTTGATCAGGTCGGCGTCGAAGCCCTCTCGAAGGATGGACGAGCCCACCAGCCACACCACACGGCCGGTGGGATGGGCCCGCAGCTGCGCCTCGTCGATGTCGCGGGCGGCCTGGAGCATCCAGCTCTGGCTGCTCTTGCGTCCGTAGGCGCCGAGCGGGCTGTCCGGGCGGTAGGCGAGCAGGGCCCAGGCTGTGAAGAACAGCACGGCCACGGCCACCACGCGTCGCAGGTAGGCGACGGCCAGCTCGGTCTCGTCTGCAGACGGCTGGGGGGGCGGCGGGGGGACGGGGCGGGGCATCACGGGGTCCGAGGCGGGCGGCGGGGGCTGCTATCTGGTTGGACGGGGCAGATGCGGGGACAGGGCGGAGAGTTGCGCAGCGAGCCGCCGTCCCACCGCAGCGGAACATCCGCGCTCTCGCCAGGCGTCGACGACCGCCAGGTGTCGCTCGTAGAGACCGTCCTCGTCGTCGAGCAGCCGGACGAGCAAGGGGAGGAGGTCTTGGGGGCGGGGGACTGGGATGACCGGGTAGTCGGGCAGCGGTGCGCCGACGAGCACACAGCCTGCCCGGGCGGCTTCGTGGTGCCGGAAGGTCTCGTCCTGCTTGAATCCGGGGGGGACCAGCGCGATGCGGGCCCGGGACAGCAGCGACAGGTGGGCCTCGGAGGGCAGGCCTGCCCCGAACCGTTCGGTGAAGCGCAGAACCGTGCGCCGATCCGGCAGGGGCTGCACCTCGCCCAGCTCCACGACCCGGCTGCGAAGGGCCGCGAGCAGGGGATCCGGAAGGGCCCGGAGTCGTCCCTTCACCGCGCCCAGGCCACGGGCGAGCGCCCACCGCCGGGGGTGGAGGTGTCCCACGAAGACGACGTCGAGGTCCCGCTCTTGCCAGGGTCGGGCGGGGGTGTCGGGCGGCGGCCCTCCCGGTCCGAGGGGCAGCCGCAGAACCTGGGCCGGCCAGCTGGGGTCATCGGGGCGGTAGCACTGCAGCACCGCCGTGGCCTGGTCCACCAGAGCCCTTCTGAGACGGGCGTCTTCGTCGCCGAGTGCCACGACCAGGGGCGCCGTCACGCCAGCCAGGGCCGACCACGAGCGGTGCCGACGGTGGGCGGACAGGACCACGGCTGTGTCGGGGGCTGCGGGCGATGCTGCGATGGCCCTGAGCACGCCCAACACATGGTGCCGCTCTCGAAAGCGGTCCGGGTCGCCCACGCTGGGATCCATCAGGATGCGCACTCGGTCCTCCCGCGATGGGGTGTTGGGGCCGACTCTGGCCAGATTCGGTCCCCGGCTCCGACCTCAACGGGTTGTTCAATGCAAACTAGATTCAGGGCGTCCATTTTGGACCCGAACCGCTGCCATCCTCCGCATCAGGCACATGGACGGGCAGCGCGATGTCGACCAATGAGTACGATCCCTTCAACGCCGAGACCTACGCCGCACTGTGCAGCTACCTCGAGCTCGATGGTGCCGACTCCAAGCGCCTGCAAGCCATGCGCGTCGACATGTCGGCCGGCATCGATGATGTGGTGGACGATGTCTCGGCACGCATCCTCGCAGAGCCCTCGGTGGCTGCGCTGGTGGCCGACGACCCCAGCGGAGCGCGCACCCGCGGACGACTCCACCAGTACCTCGACCACTTCTTCGATGGCGAGTACGACGAGAACCATCGCTCCAGCCGGGTTCGCCTGGGGCGCGTCCACCAGAAGATGGGGGTGCAGCCGGCATGGTTTCTGGCGTCCTATTCCCACCTGCTCAGCCAGCTCGTGCGACGCCAGCTCACTGCGGCGGGGGTGGCGCCGGGCACCATCGACGGCACTCTGTCGCTGCTGAAGGTGGCGATGCTGGACTTCTCCATCGTGGTGGAGACCCAGGAGGCCATCAGCGTGGCCCGCCAGCAGCGGATGATGAACGAGTTCTCCACGATGGTCGAAGAAGCGGTCGTGGCCATCGTTGGACAGCTCATGTCGATGGACGAGACCGCCGAGAGCCAGACCCAGGCCACCCAGCAGCAGGCCTCCGCAGTCGCCGAGGTCACCAGCTCCCTGTCGGAGCTTCGGATGACGTCGGTGCAGGCCCGGCAGCAGTCGGAGGAGATGCTGGAGGTGGCGGAGAAGGCACAGGATGCCGCCCGTCGGGGGACCCAGACCGTGGAGTCCTCGGTGGTGGGGATGGAGGCGCTGCGCGACCGCGTGGAGGTCATCCAGCAGCGCATCTGTGCGCTGTCCGACCAGACCCGACAGATTGGCGACATCATCGCCACCGTCAACGAGATCGCCGAACAGTCCAAGCTGCTGGCGCTCAACGCGAGCATCGAAGCCGCCCGGGCGGGCGAGTTCGGGCGCTCCTTTTCGGTGGTCGCCAACGAGATGCGCGACCTCGCCGAGCAGTCCAAGCAGGCCACGCGACAGGTGCGCGAGCTGCTCGGGGGCATCCGCGAGGCCACTGCGGAGGCGGTGCTCGCGACCGAGGAGGGCATTCGCGAGGTCGAAGTGGGCCAGGAACGTGCCCGGGAGGCCGGGGTCATCGTGCATGAGCTGGGCGATGTGGTGGCCCAGTCCGCCGACTCCAGTCGCCTCATCGCCAACGCCGCCCGACAGCAGGGGGCGGGGGTGAGTCAGGTGGCCGACGCCATGGTGGAGATCGATGGCGCCTTGCGCGGCGGGGTGGGTCAGACCGAGCAGCTGCAGCAGGCCATCGTGGAGTTGCAGTCCACGGTCGACGGGCTGCTGGGGCAGGTGAGCACCTTCATGCTCTTCGGCGGAGCCGACGACGATGAGGAGGCCTGGGCCGCGCGCTGAGCCCCATCACGCGCTTGCGGAGCCCGCGGGCAGCCAGATCTGGATGGCGGTGCCACTGCCGGGGCTCGACTCCACTGCGAGCCGGCCGCTCAGGTCTTCCACCACGATGGTGTGCACCATGGCGAGTCCGATGCCGCTGCCGCCATGGCCGCGGCGGGTGGTGAAAAAGGGGGTGAGGCACTGGGTGCGCACGTCCTCGGACATTCCCCGGCCGTCGTCCTCCACGCGGAGCGCGATGCCGCCGGGGGCGCGTGACAAGCGCACCCGGACGGTCCCCCCAGTCCCATCATAGCCGTGTAGCCCGGCGTTTTCGATGAGGTTGGTGAGGAGCTGACCCAGGCGTCCCGGCTCGCAGACCATCTCGGCCCCGTAGCTGGAGTCGGTGTAGTCGAGCACCAGTCTGTGCTGGTGCATCATGGGTCCGAGGCTCTCGAAGACGGTCTGCAGGTAGTCGTGGACCACGATTCGCCGGTCGCTGTCGTGGGTCTGGTCGACGGCGAAGCCCTTGAAGGACTGGATGAGCTGTGCGGCGCGTCCGACGTTGGCACCCATCAGGCGGGCCGCGTGACGGGCCCGGGCGAGGCTGGCGGGGTCGTCCTCGATCGAATCGAGGGCGTCCTCGAGGATGTCGCGGGCGGTGAGAGCGACGCCCAGCGGGGTGTTCAGCTCGTGCGCCACGCCGGACACCAACGTGCCCAGGCTCGCGAGGCGGGCGTTGCGAACCACCTCTGCCTGCGCGGACTCGAGTCGCTCGAGGGCCTCCCGGAGCTCACGGGTACGGGCGGCCACCCGGGCTTCGAGTCCTTCCCGGGAGGCGGCCAGGGCCTCGAAGAGGGTGGCATTGGCGAGGGCGATGGCGATCTGGGTGGACAGGTGCTCCAGCACGGCCGCATGGCGAGGACGAAAGGCGTCTGGCGTGGCGAGGTGCTCGAGCAGGAGGGCCCCTCGGAGGCGACCCTGTCCGCGCAACGGCACACACAGCAGCGACCGGACGCCGGCGGCGCGAACGTAGGGGTCGTTGCCGACAGTGGCGTCGGTGAGGGCATCCGCGATGCGTACAGGCTTCTGGCTGCGCAGCACCATCCTTACCAGGCGCCGCGGCACGAGGCGCTCGGCCGAGGCGCTCTCCAGGGCCTGCCCGTGGACCTTGAAGCCTTGGATGCCCGCAGAGGCCGCCACCTTCCAGCCTGCGTCGTCCTCCACCACGACAGTGGCCCGCTGGGCGCCACTCTGGGCGGCGACCGTGTGGAGGAGACGGCGCAGCAGCGGGATGCGCTCGACCTCCGAGGTGATGGCCTCGCTGGCCTGCACCAGGGCCCGCACGTCGAGGGCCTCGTCGAGGCGCACCCGGGTGGTCTCGGGCTGCAGAGTGGACAGAGCCACGGCAGAGTGCGCGGCAAAGGCATCGGGAAGCGACTCGGACAGCGCGGCGACCTTCGCGGTCGCCCCCCAGCGTTTGTAGAGCCAGGCGGCTTCTCTCAGCAGCTCATTGGCCAGCCCCTGCCGACCTCTGGCCAGCCACATGCGGCCATGGGCCTCGGTCGCCACCGCTTCTACATTGGGACATCCGGCCTGCCGAGCCGCAGCCTGGGCGGCCTCGTACAGCGCCACCGACTTGCCGAACTCGCCCTCGTAGCGGGCAAGCTCGGCCTCCACCAGCCGGGCCCTCGCCGCGATGTTCTCCGGGCAGGCCTCGGACCACTTCTGCAACCGAGCCAACAGACGCCTGGCCTCTGCGAGGTGGCCGTCGGCCTCGGTGGGGACGTCCTCGGCGAGCGCCACCCGCATCAGGGCGGCGAACATGGCGGCTTCGGGCACCTTCGAGTGGCTGGGCACGAAGGTCTCGATGGTGGACACCTGGGGCGCGACGCGGGCGTAGGCGGTGCGGTCCTGCACCAGCCAGGCCGCCCGGAGCCGGCTCGCGGTGGACCAGGCGAGGTGGAAGCCCTGCCCCTCGTGGCGCTGTTCGTAGGCGGACACCGAGAAGTCGGCGGTGTCGAAGGCATCGATGCCGTCCCAGCTCCCGGTCCTTCCCTGCAGGTGGAGGATGGGGTTGTAGACGCCGGCCCGCGTGATCTCGTAGGCGTCGTCGTTGCCCTTGCGCCGCAGAAAGGCGAGCTGGCCCTCGAGCCAACCCGACAGCGCGTCGAGCGAGCGGCCGGCGGTGAGCTGGTCGGAGCCGCTCTGCATGGCGACGTACCCCACGGTCACCCAGTCCCCGGACTGAATCGCCAGCTCCAGGGCGCGCTCGAAGAAGCGCTGTCCGGCAAGGATGGGGGCGGTCCAGTCCTGCACATCCGCCGCGAACAGGAAGTTGGTCTTGCAGGCGGTGGCCGTGTCGTCGAATCGCTCGCTCAGGGCCACGCCCAGCTCTCCGAACTGGCGCCCCAGCGAGAAGTCCCGCTCGGAGATGGTGAGCACCATGCCGTAGCCGACGTAGCCATAGGCAGACAGCGGGCAGCTTCCGTGCTCGATGCTCAGCGCGGTGGTCTGGGCGAAGGACAGCAAGGCGAGGGCGCCCTGACCGCTCAGGTAGGCGCATAGGAACAGGCCGTAGAGCAGGCGGACCGCTTGTTGAACGCGGGGGTCGGTGGCCTCGGGGAGCGCGAGGAGGTCTGCCACCGCGCGGCCCTTCAGCAGGCTGGCGATGTGGACGTGCAGGGCCTCGGTCGCCTCCTCGGCGGCTTCGTCGGTGAGGGGGAGGGTCACGCCGAGGGCTTGCAGGCACCGGATGCCCACGGCCACACCTTCGGCATGGCGGCCCTGGAGGAGGAATTGGTCGAGGCGCTCCATGCCCGCGGCGACGTCGTCTTCGGCGCCTCGGGAGCGCAGGCCCAGGACGGCGTGGAGGGCGTCCGCCTGGGCGAAGTGACCCGAGAGGGTGGCGGAGGTGGCCGCCAGCAGGTGCAGGTCGAAGGTGGCCTGGGGACGCTGACGCCAGGAGGAGGCGTCGAGGAGCGCCAGTGCAGCCTGGGCGAAGCCATGGGCGCTCTCGGCCGCCGCGGTGTCGAGGGCCCGGCGGGTGGCGTGGGTGAGCAGCTCGGCCCAGCGCTGGACTTCGTGGGGGTCGTCGAGCTCGGGCCCGGCGCGTTGCAGGTGACCGGCCACGACGAAGAGGTCGGGCTCTCCCGGCTGGTCGAGCAGGACCCGGCCGATGGCGCGGTGCAAGCCCGCCTGGTCGCTGGAGGACACGAGCGCAGCTTGCTGGACGCGGTCGTGGATGAACCGGCAGGTGCCCGCTGCCGTGGGGGCCGGCCCGACGACGCTGGCGCTGTCGAGAGGCTCGAGGTCGAGTGGCTGGAGGAGCCCGAGCTCGACGGCCCCGAGGAGGTGACCGGCGATGTCGGTGCGGTCGAGGCCCGTCACACCGGCAAGCAGTCCCACCGTGAACACGTTGCCGACACAGGCGGCAGCGGCGAGCGTGCGTCGTGCGTCGGGGGGCAGGACTTCGAGACGTCCGACCAGCAGGTCGATCACGTTGTGGGTCGAGCCCACCTTCTCCAGAGTGTCGAGCGTCCACACCCAGGCCCGCTCCCAAGGAGAGAAGCCGAGTCCGCCCGACTCCTGGCCGGCCAGCAGGAACTGGAAGACGAAGAAGGGATTGCCGGCGGTGCGGGCGTGTACCAGCTCGGCCAGCTCGGCGACCGACCCGGGGGGGTGATGCAGGATGTCGGCCACCAGCTCGGTCACATGCCGCAGGGCGAGGGGACCGGGGGCGACCTCGTCCACCTGCACACCGGCCCGGCGCAGCCGCGGGGGGACCGACAGCAAGGGATGGCCGGCCGGGACCTCATTGTCCCGGTAGGCGCCGACCACGAGCATGTGGCTGAGGTCTCCCGAGGTCAGCAGTGCCTCGATCAGCCGCAAGCTCGCGGGGTCGGCCCACTGCAGGTCGTCGAGGAAGAGCACGACGGGACGGTTCTCGTCGGCCACACAGGCCAGCAGGTCGATGAACGCCCGGTGGACGCGGTGCTGGGCCTCCGGGCCGGACATCGGCTCCAGCGTGTCCTGGGGGCCACCCTCCCCCAAGAGGTCGACACTGTCCGGGCACAGCTCGCGAAACAGGCTTGCGCTGGGGCCGACTGCGGCGCGGATCTGTCGAATCCAGGGTTCGGCCACCGGGGCGGGCTCGGACAGCACGGTGCGGCTGAGCTGGGCGAGCACCGGAGCGAAGGCGCCCAGGGCGGCGCCCCGGTTGATCTGGTCGAACTTGCCGCTGAGGAACACGCCTCTGGCTGCGGTGATGGGCTGGTGGATCTCGTGGACCAGCACACTCTTTCCGATGCCCGAAGCCCCACGTACCAACAGCAGCTCCGCCGCACCGGCAGATGCGCGTGCGAAGGCCGCCAGCACCTGGGTGAGTTCCTCGGCGCGCCCGACGAGGCGGGAGGCCGGCCGCAGGGTGGTCGCGACATCGCTTTCGCCCAGGGGAAAGACGGACCGGTCGTTCATCGCCAGGCGGCGGCGCAGAGTGGCGAGGTCGTCGGCCAGGCCGGCTGCGCTTTGATACCGCTGGTCGGGGGACTTGTTCAGCAATGTGAGCAGGAGGCGGTCCACCATGGGCGGAAGGCCAGCCCGCACCGAGGACGGGGCGGGTGCCAGACGAGCGATGTGTGCGTGAATTAGCTCCAGTAGGTCGTCTTCGTCAAATGGGGGGCGGCCCGTGAGCAAGGTGTACAGCGTCGCGCCCAGGCCATACAGATCGCTTCTGGCGTCGACCGCGCGGTTCATTCGGCCGGTCTGTTCTGGAGCGATCCAGCGCAGGGAGCCCTCGAGCTGCGCGGGCGGCCGGCTCAATGGGATGTGGGCCGGACGGCGGGTGGCGATGCCGAGGTCGATGACCTGCACATCTTCGGTGGCGGCCACCCACAGCAGGTTTGCGGGGGTGATGTCCCGGTGGATGATGCCCTGGGCGTGCAGGCCTGCCAGCTGGTGGGCCGTCGACTCCGCGATGGCCAGGGCACGGTCCACCTCCAGCGGCCCCCCATCCAGCATTGACGCCAGCGAGACCCCGCCGACATCCTCGAAGGCGATGCAGAGGCTGCGGCCGACCCGGATGAGCTCGAGTGCGCGCACCACTCCGGCCTGGCCGTGGGTGCGCGCGAGCTGGTACTCGTTTTCGAGGCGCGCGAGCCGCAGGGGGGCTGGGCGCTCACCGCGCAGCTCCTTCATCACCACCGTGCGAGGGGTCGTCTCCTGGCGCGCCCGGTACACGATGGCGTTGGGGCCGACGTGCAGCAGCTCTGTGAGGGTGTAGCCGTCCGGAATCCGTGGATGCGCCCGGCCGGGAGGGGTGCCCATCAGGCGCGTCCTCTCGGGCTCCGTCTGCTGCGCCAGCGCTCGACCAGAGCGAGCAGGTCGGTGCGGCCCACCGGCTTTCGGAGCACGCCATCCGCGCCGACATGCAGAGCGCGCTTGTCGAGGTCGGGGTCGTCGAAGGCCGACACGACGTGGATGTGGGCATCGCAGCCCTGTGCCCGCAGGCGCCGCGTGGTCTCCAGGCCGTCGATGCCCGGCAGGTCGACGTCCATCATGATGATGTCGGCATCGTGCCCCAGCTCCACACCCCGTTCCCCGTCTTCGGCCTCGGTGACCTCCCGCACCCCGACGGCCTTGAGGTACTGCACGAAGAGCATCCGCAGCACCGGGCTGTCCTCCACCAACAGCACCCTGGGGACCTGGGCGGAGGGCTGCTCGCAGGCGGCGAATATGGCGTGCAGTCGCTCGGTCGTCACGGGCTTGGGCAGCCAGTCGTGGAAGCCTTCGTCTACGCTGCGCTTCTGGCTCTCCTTGGTGGCATGGGCCGACACCCCCACGATGCGTGCGGGCTCCACTCCGGCAAAGCTGCGCTCCTTGCCTCGGATGCGACGGGCCGCCTCCCACCCGGAGATGCCCGGCAGCACGATGTCCATCAACACCAGGTCGAAGCGGCCGGGAATGTAGTGCTCCACGGCATCTTCGCCGGTCTCGGCCGTGACCACGGTCATACCGGCGCGGGTGAGGCGGGTCTCCATCACCTGAAGGTTGGTGGGGTCGTCGTCGACCACCAGGATGCGCAGGCTCGGCAGCTGTGGGCGGCGGCTGGGTTGGACGGGACCGGTGGCGTGCCAGGCATGGATGGCGCCCCACAACCGGGACGCATTGAGCGGGAGGGCGACCCCCTGGCGTCCTCTTCCGGGGGACACGAGCGCGATGGCACCTTGTCGGCCGGGGTCGTCGGTGACCACCAGCGCGTCGGGGTCGTCGACCAGCGTGACCCCCGCCCGCACCAGCACCTCCACCACATCGGCGCGCAGCCGCTCCGCCCCGACCTCCACCCGCACCCGCCTTCCCGCGAGGTCGACCGGCACAACGGGGGTGGGTGGCTCGCCCACGACCTGGAGATCGAGCTGCACCGCGAAGGTGGAACCCTGTCCGTAGACGCTGTCGAGCGTCGACCACTCTCCGCCGAGATGGCCCATCAGCCGCGAGGCGATGCCGAGGCCGAGCCGGGAGCCGCTCCGGATGGGCGTCGCCTTGCCCTCCAACAGGCGGCCCCGCAGAGCCTCCAGCTCCTGGGGCGGGATGCCGCGTCCCGTGTCGGCCACACGCAGCTCGATGCGGGTGCCCTGATTGTCGAGAACGTCGATGAGGCGAGCCTCTACCCGCACATGCCCCGCAGAGGTGTACTTGATGGCATTGCCGACGAGGTTCATGAGGAGCTGCTGGATGCGGTCGGGGTCGCCGCGGGACCAGGTGGGCAGGTCGGCGTCGACCCGGCACTCCACGACCAGCTCACGGCGCGCTGCCAAGGCGGCGTGGAGGTCGCAGACGTCCTCGACGATGCGCCGCAGACGCATGGGCTTGTGGATGACCGCCAGCGCACCGGCCTCGATGCGGGACAGGTCGAGAACGTCGGACACCAGGCCATGAAGCGCACGGGCGTTGAGGTGCAGGCTGCTCAGCAGGTCGATGACCTCGGGGTCCTTCGAGGCCTCCAGCGCAAGCTCCGACAGGCCCAGGATGGCGCTCAGGGGCGTGCGGAGCTCATGGTTCACCGATGCCAGGAAGGTGGTCTTCGAGGCGCTGGCCCGCTCGGCGGCGTCTCGGGCCAGCACGAGCTCGCGCTCTCGGTCGGCCAGCTCCCGGCGTTGTTCCTCCACCAGCAGCAGGTCGCGGTGGGAGCGGATGAGCCCGGCCACGATGGTGCGACCGCGCTTGGCGCCCACCTGGGTCTTTGGCCAGTAGTCGTTGATGTCGTACTCAGCGAGCAGCTTCTGCTCAGGTGCCCGGCCCGGCTGACCCGTGCGCACGATGATGCGCGTGGGCCGGAAGTCGATCTGCTCGCGAATCCACTCCACCAGGCGCAGGCCGGCGTCGTCGGTCTCCATCACGACGTCGATGATGGCGACGGCGAAGCGCTGCCGCTCCATCGCCACCTGTGCCTCGGCGAAGGAGGGGACGCACACGCACTCCACGGGGCGTCCCTCGACGGTGAGGCCCATGAGCGCGAGCTCGGTGACAGCCAGCATGTCGAAGTCGTCATCGGCGACCAGCACAGACCAGGTGTCGGGGATGGGCATCGTTGTCCTGGGGCGACCGGGAGCGGCCCGTATCGCGCGCACGACCCTTGTGGAGCGGGATGTCCACGAGGCGAATCCCCCACGAAAGGGCGTCGCTCACCCGGGGGCGCCCCGCTTCGGCTGCGGGCGGCCTGTCAGCCCGCCATGGCGCTGCGGAGAGCGGTCATCTCGGAGTCGAGCGAGGCCCGGGCGCCGTCGAGGCCTCCGACCTGTCCGCTCTTGGCCGCCAGCTCGATGTCCTTGGCGACCGCTGCGACGCGCTGCGCCCCCACAGCAGCGGCCCCGCCCTTGAGCCTGTGGGCGGCCTTGGCCACCGAGGTGGCGTCGCCCGATGCGCGTGCGGAGTCGATGGTGCGCACGAGGTTGGCCGAGTCGTCGAAGAACATGTCGACGAGGCGGTTGAGGAGGTCTGCGCCTCCAACCATCTCGAGCTCGGCCCGGATGGTGGGGTCGACGACGGAGAGGCTGGCGAGATCGGTGGCCATCGTTCGTCCTGGGAATTGCGGGGACGTCGTGTGCGGGTTCGTGCCGTTCGGCTCCGGACGTCCCCGACTGAATGCTTCCTGCTTTGCAGCCCGAACATGTCACTTCATCACCTGTTCTGGGGAGGTCACCAGGCCCCTGGATACGCAGATGTCACATTCGCGTCACACGACCTCCGGTGAGCTGCTCCAGCAGCGCCGTCCCGTCGCCGGTGAGGGGGACCCAGTCCGCGCCCGGGGCCAGTGCGGTGGCGCGGCTGGCAAGCTCCTCGAGAACGGTGTCCACACGGTGCATCTGGTGTCCGGCCACCGACCGCACATCTGCCGCTTGCTTGAGCTCCAGCACCCACACACGCCGGGACCTGGGGTCGGGGTCGGACATGTCGACCACGACGAAGTCTCCGGCGAAGGCGTCCTGTCGGCAGCGCCAGATCCACAGGTTGCGGGCGTGGGCCTGGAGCGCCCGCACGAAGCGGTGCTCGCGGCTCGACACCGAGAATCGGGGGGCGAGGCCGGCGGCGGAGCGGGACTTGTGGATGCGGGCCAGCCGCCGGGCGAGCGACTCGGTGCTGAGCGGCTGGCCGGGGAGGAGGCGGAGGGTGAAGGGGCCGCGCATGGTGCGCTCGGGGTAGGGAGGGGCGCCCGCAAGAGCCGGGCTGGAGACAGCTTGCCCACCCCCACCGCCGACCGCAGCCGGGCCTCGAAGCCCTGGCCCCAGCTCATCCTGGTGGCGCTCGTGGGCGTGGGCGCGGCATGGGCATGGGCCACGGGTCGCCTCAGTGCCATCGACCTGCCACTCATCCGGGCCTGGGTGGACAGCGCGGGCCCGTGGGCGCCCGTGGCCTACGTGGTGGCCTTCGGGCTGCTCCAGCCGGTGGGGGTGTCCGCTCACCTGTTCCTGGTGGCGGCGGGAGTCGTCTGGAACACGCCCAGCGCCCTTATTGTGTCCCAGCTCGGCCTGCTGGTGAGCTCCGCGACCTCCTACGGGGCAGGGCGTGCGATGGCCCCCGACTCGCTGCGGGCCCGGATGCCAGCGCGCCTGCGTGCGATGGAGGACCGCCTGAAGGCCGGCGGGGTGATGGCCGTGATCGCCGTCCGTATCCCCTTTTTCAGCTTCTTTGTGGCCTCCGCCTTCATGGGTGCTCTGCGCGTGCCGCTGCGCACCTACCTGCTCGGCAGCTTTCTGGGCATGCTCCCGGTGGGCGTGGTGGAGGTGTTGATGGCCCATGAGCTGGCCGAGCGCTTCGGCGGCCTGTGAGCCCCCCACTCTGAAGCCGCCCGCTGAAATCCCGGGCAATTGGGTTGGCCCCATTCGGCCGAAGGAGCGCCCCGCCCAGGCGTCTGCGACGACGAGCACGCCACGCGAAAGTGCCGCGCCCACAGCCTGGAGGTCCTCGTGTCCATCGTCCGAAACAGCCTGCTCGTCACCGTCTTCGTGCCCATGCTCGCGTGCGACATGGTGGGCTCGACAAAGCCCTCTGTGGTGGAGTCCCCCACAGATGGCATGTACGCCGGCTCGCTGACCATCGAAAAGCGCAGCTACGCCGCCGGGGTGAAGGTGGACACCCGCTCCTGTTCGGCGCCCGTCTTCTTCAACGTCGACGGCGCGGTGGAGAACTGGTTCCAGATGGCGGAAGCGGCCTGTGACCTCGACGGACTGACCGGGGAGGCATCGGTGAGGCTCCAGACGGCGCCGGGTGCCACGCCGACCGGCTCGCCGATGGGAACCGTGGAGGGCTCTGTCCCGGAGATGATGTGGACAGGCTCGTTCTGGTCGGATGGCTCCTTCGAGGCCGCGGGCGAGGTGGAGGTGGACGGCTTCGGAACGAGCGCCGAGTGGACGCTCACCGTCTCGGCCATGTCCCTCGACGCCCTCGGCGACAGTGGCGACAGCGGACTCTGAGGCCTGCCTGTCCCAAGAAGGAATGAGGCCCGGTCCCCGCTCCCCAGGTGAAGGAGGAGTGGGGCCGGGCTCTCGAACCACAGGCAGGGGCACTGCAGGGTACGGATCGACGTCGGCGCTGCATGAGGGGTGGTCCGAGAAGCTGGGAGCGCCCCGTCGGCTCAGATCGGTCGCATCCGGTTCAACCGTGCGGGTGGCTGCGCTGCCGGCGACCGCGGGCGAGTCCCACCAACGCGAGCAGGCCCAGGGCCAGTCCGCCCGCTTGGGGGGCCTTTCGGGTGGCGGCGCACCCACAGCCATCGTCTCCGCAGGTCTCCGAGTAGGGACTGGGCTCGAAGTCGCAGTCGGCCTTGGAGGCGCCAGGCACCCGGCCCACCCCGCACACGTCGAATTTCCAGTGCAGCTTGTCGTCGGGCTCGATGAAGCGCACCTGCTCCTGGTCGGTGATGCCCGAGGTGTACATCACCACATCCTCGACCGCCTCGTCGGGCGTGTACCGCATGTGCAGCCGGCTCACATAGTAGCCGTACTCCATCTGCTCGAAGTCGAAGCCCACCGTGGCCAGCAGCTTCTCGTCGGGTTGCTCGCCCGTGCAGGGGTCGCAGTGGCCATTGCCCCAGCCATACTCGAGCATCCAGTCGGCTCCGGGGGCCTCCTCGTAGGCCTGGGTGAAGGTGTGCTGGTAGTAGGCGCCGAGGTCCGCGCCGAAGTCGCCGGTGAAGTCCTCGCCCAGCATGCACTCGTCTTCGAAGCTGATCTGTGGGTAGTTGCTGATGGCGACGCTGCCGTCGGCGTAGTCGGTGACGGCGTACACCACGAGGTCCTGCACGCCCTTGGAGGCGGCGGTGCCGATGCGGATGGGCAGGCTGAAGACCTCGCTGTCGTAGGAGAACTGCAGGGGGGACAACACGTCGCCGTCGCCGATGCCGGCGTCTGCATGCACCTTGGCGGCAAAGAAGAAGGACCCTGCGTCGAGGTACTCCTGCACGGCCGCTTCGGTGGCTCGAGAGACCTGGAAGCCCTCGTCGGCGAGCCAGCCGAACAGGTCGTCGCTCTCTTCGGCGGACAGCACCACGATCTCGTACTCGCCCACGATGAACTCGGCCTCCACATCGACATTGTGGTCGGCCGAGCCCGAGTCGTTGGCCGCGCCGTCGGACTCCAACGCCATGGTGGCGTCGCCGCGCTCGAGGAAGGCCCAGTCGATGGCGCAGGGGTCTTCGTAGGTGGGGGCGAAGTCGTCGCAGGTGTAGGTGACCATGCGGGGGCGGGTGTAGGCGTCGAGGGTGTCGAAGACCGTGCGGTCGAGCACATGCACGTCGTCCTCTGTGAGCACCACAGGCACCGGAATCAGCATGGCAAAGGTGCTTCCGGCCACCCCGTCGACGTCGTTGGACACCGACAGGGTGGTGCGACCGTGCTGGCGCACCACGGCCACCTCGCTCACCGAGTTGTAGATGTCGGAGCCCGCGCTGCCGGCGTAGGCTCCACAGAAGGCCTCGGCGGGGGGGGCGGCGAGCAGGCTGGTCAACAACATCGGCAGCATGGGGTTCCTCCGCTTCGTTCCAGGCAGAGCTTCACCCGCGCTCCGGTTGGACGACCAGTGGTTTCTGCACAAACCACCCCCCGAAACCCCACAGGAATGTGCAGTTCCGCCATAGGGTGGGACGGAAGGACGCAATCCCCCGGGCGAGTCCGTCCACCCGGGCACTGGCTGCCTACCCGACCTTCACGGCCCGACGGGCGGCAGCGACCTCCCGGCGCAGTCGTGCGACAGCCTCATCGGCCGAGCTGCGATCGGGACGCGTCTCGACCAGCCCCCGACGGGCGTGGTGTGCGGTGCTGCAGATCTCCAAGAGGCGGGCGTCTACTGCGGCTCGGCCCGACTCCAGCTCGTCGATGGCCCGGGCTTCGCGTTCGTGGGAGGCGAGGGTGCGCTCCAGGCTGCGCAGCTCGCCGGCGTCGACGGCCTGGCCGGCAGCAGCGAGCGTGTGGAGGCGGTCGAGGCGGGCCTGGAGGGCGGCGGCTTCGCTGTCGTCGACGCTCTGGCCTTCGAGGGCGGCGTCGATGCGACGGGCCTCGTCTAGCAGGTCGTCGGCGGCCCGTCGGAGGTCGCGCGCGGTGCTGCGCAGGTCGGAGATGGCGGGCGCCGGAAGCTGGTCTGAGTGCTCGGAGATGCCGGCCTCGAGAGCATCGAGGGCATCGGACGCGCGGGCGTGGAGGGCCTCGGCTCGGGTGGGGAGGGCGACGGGTGGCGCGGGCTTGCGTGGGGCGACTGCGTTGGGGACCGGTGCATTGGACGCAATGGCATAGCGGGGCGGGGCGTGTTCGCCATCGGTCAGGGCACCGGTGAGGGCGGCGGACCAGGCCGACGGCAGCTCCTTGGTTCGGGGGTCGTTGCCCTTCCGGTTGGTTGCATAGATTGGCAACACAATCGACACTACCGTCATGAGGGCAATCCAAGCCATCGCGACGCCGCTGCCGATGCCGGGCACGAGCTGGTCGATGATGCCCACGCCGAACGGAAAGGTGGCCCAGCCCACCGCAATCACCACCCAGAACCAGCGCGCCAGCAGATCGAGGGCGGAAGGCATGCGGCCGAGGTCCTGCACCCGGGCCTTGAAGCCGAGGGCCTCTGCAGCGGCAGCCAGGCGGCGGGCGGTGGCCTCGTCGGTCTGGTGGACGAGACGGAAGCGCTTGTCGTACACCACTCTGGGCAGCCGGAGGGCGTCGCTGCCGAGGCCAGCCTCCTCGGCGACTGCTGCGGCAAGCTGGCGTTCGGCGGCATCGGGCTCGTCCTGCACCCCGAAGGCGCTCTTGAGGCCTTGCACGAAGCCCTGGCCGATGCGGTGCAGCTCGCTCTCGGTGGTGCGCCGGCCTCGGCGGGTGCGGCGGAGGCCTTGGCGGCGGTGTCGGTCGTGGCCCCGCTCCTCGACCACCACCGTCCAGCTGCCGGGCGGCAGGTACTGGCGGCGGACGCTGTCTGCGGCGCGTGGTTTGGGGGCAGGGGGGAGCGCGCGTCCGGCGAGGAGGTCGCGGACCTCGGCTGCACCCGCTGGTCGTGCATCGGGGTCGCAGGACAACATCGACTCGATGGCGACCCGCATCGGAGCCGGTAGGTTGGGCCGAAGCTCGGACAGGGGGGTGTAGGCGTCGTCGAGCTGGGCCTTCAGCGCCGAGACGGGGTTGTCTGAGGAGAAGGGCGCCTTGGCGGTGGCCGCCAGGTAGAGACAGGCGCCGAGGCCGTAGAGGTCGGAGCGGGGGTCGGCGCGGCTGCCTTCGTAGACCTCGGGCGCCGCGTAGCCCGCTGTGCCCAGCAGCCCCGTGGACCGGGTGCGCGCGGTCTGCTGCGTCCTGGCCAGGCCGAAGTCGGTGAGAACAGCGTCGTGTCCACTGTCCTGGAGCATGATGTTCGTGGGGGTCACGTCGCGGTGCAGCACGCCCGTGCCGTGGGCCTCGGCCAGCGCGCCCGCGATGCGGAGTCCGAGGGCTTCGAGCTGTACAAGGGGCATGGGGCCGCGGCGGGCGACGTGCTCTGCCAGGGTGTGGCCGTCGTGAAAGGGCATCGACAGGGCGAGGTGACCATCGAGCGCGTGCAGGTCGTGGGGGGCGAGGACGGCCTCCCCGTGCAGCAGGGTGGCGGCCTCCACCTCGCGTCGGAGCCGCCGGGCCACTGCGGGGTCCTGGGCGAGGTGGGGGTGGACCACCTTCAATGCCACGGTGTGGTCGCGCAGGGCATCGTGCGCCAGCCAGACCGTGGCGCTGCCGCCGCGCCCGACGACGCCGTGCAGGGTGAAGCGGTTGCCGAGCCGGGCGCCTGGAGTGAGTGCAGCCATGCCTGCGTCTATATCGGCAGGCCCTGGCTCGGGAGACGGGCGGGGCCGCGGCGAACCGTCGATGGACGCCGCGGCCTGGGAGTCTTGCCGGTCTGGCTCAGAAGTGGACCATGAGTCCTGCCGTCGCCTGCACCGCCCCATCGGACAGAGGGTCGTCGCTGAGGGCCTGCATCTCGCTGAGGTAGCGGGCCTCGATGTCGAAGGCGACGCTGCGGCCCAGGGCGAGCTCGAGGCCGAGACCGGCATGGGGGGTGAAGCGGCGCCCGCCGTCCGGACTGTGGGCCTGAGAGCCCGGGCCGTCGAAGGACACCCCTGCGCTCACGTGGGGACTCATGCGGGTCCACGGAAAGGCGAACAGCTGACCAGACAGGCTCACGGGGTCGCGGACCAGGGCACCGTCCAGGTCTTCGTGGCGCATCCAGCTGGCTTCGATGCCCAGGGACTCGATGGGCCGGTATCGGGCGGCGATGCCGTAGCCGGTGTCGCCCGTGACCTGTCCCACGCGCTCGCTGGCGTCCACCAGGGTCTGGCGCTCCACCAGGGCGCCGCCCTTGATGCCCACCGCCAGGCTACCGCCTCGGTCCACGGCCCGACGGGGCGCCTCCACCCGCGACGAGCTGCCCGTGACCACGTTCTTCTCGACGTACACCACCTCGTGGCGGCTGGGCGGGGGGTTGTAGAAGAACACGCCCGACCCCCAGTAGGCGGGGCTGTAGCGCGGCACGTTCTTGAGGTGGTAGCGGTGGGCCTTCGGTGCCCAGCCTTCCGGCAGGAAGCTCGGCTGCTCCACGCGCACCTTGCGACCGGGGCGGCGTCCTTCCCCGGCCTGCACCATCTGGCCGACCGAGGCATCCGTGGTGACCCCCGAGCCCGGGTGCGTGCGGGGACCCCGCGTCTCGCCGGGGTGGGTCAGCGGTCCACCACCGGGTCGCGCACCCTGTCCGGCCCGGGGCCCCTGCCTGGGGCCGACCTTGGGACCCTGACCCTGCCGCGGCTTGTCGCCTTGTGCCCTTGGACCCTGGCCCACTCGAGGGCCTTGTCCTGCCCGAGGACCCTGACCGGTCCTAGGACCCTGCCTGGGGCCAACCATGGGACCCTGACCCTGACCCTGCCGCGGCTTGGCGCCTTGTGCCCTTGGACCCTGTCCCTGCCGTGGCTTGGCGCCTTGTGCCCGAGGACCCTGACCAGCCCGTGGACCCTGCCTGGGACCGACCTTGGGACCCTGAACCTGCCGCGGCTTGGCGCCTTGTGCTCGTGGACCCTGTCCCTGCCGTGGCTTGGCGCCTTGAACCCGGGGACCCGGTCCGGCCTTGGGACCCTTCCGCGGACCGGCCTGGGCACCGGGTCGGGCGGCCTGCGGTCCCTTCTTCGGGCCGGCCTTCGGACCGGGGCGGGCGCCGGCGTGGGGTCCCTTGCGCGGTCCGGCGGCTGCCCGCGAACCGGGGGCCGCATTGGCGTCGGCCTCCTGCTGCACTGTGGCCTGCTTTCGCTTCTTGCCCTTGCCCTTCTTCTTGCCGGCAAGCGCCGGCGTGGCAGTCATCGCACACAGGGCAGCGGCGAGGGTGAGTCGGGACAACAGCGGGCGGGCCATGCATCCTCCGTGGTGTCGACCGCAAGGGTTTCGGGGGGCGCGGTCGCGATGCACGGTGCCCGACGGAAGGATGATGAAAGCATTCGAGGGTTCTGTGAAAAAGTCCTCTGCAAGGTAATTGTCGACAGGTGGTGGGAAGCTGGTCCACACCGCTGGTGTTGCGCGCGCCTCTTGGGCGGACGGCCTCAGGGCTGGACCAGCAGCGCCCCTGCATTCGATGGAAGGTCGGCCACCCCGAGATCGGTGGCGGCGCCGTCGACGCCCATCATCACGCTCCGTACGCCATAGACCTCCGCCACCAGCGCCAGGCCCGCGAGAGAGCCCCGCTGCACGGACACCATCCCACCCGGGAGCTGGGGGTCGCCGCCGCCGGTGAGCAGCTTGCCGTCTACCCGAGCGGCGTCTGAGGCGGACGCATCGAGCTGAACCCGCACAATCGCGTCGTCGTAGCCGGAGCTGACCAGAGCGGTGCTGCCCGACGGACCCACCCGCACCGCCACGCCGTCGAACAGGCTGTCCACCCCGGCCTGTACGAGGCTGTCGCCGTCGATTGCGATGGCCGCCAGCTCGTTGTCGCGGGTCGACCAGGCGCTCGTGTCGGTGAGCAGCAACAAGTCGCCTGCCGGCGTGATGTCCGCGGCGGTGAGCCAGGCGTCGTCGCTGTCGTTGAAGGCGTCGATCCGGTCGAGCTCGGCCCCGTCGGGGACAGACAACAGCGACACGTCGGTCCCGTCGTCCTGTCCACCCACCACCAGCAAGCGGTCGAAGCGACCCGGCACCGGCACTGCGGCCCCTGGCAGGCCTGCGGAGAAGAAGCGACCCAGGGTGTCGGCAGGCAGGTCCGCGGCCGAGGGGGTGCCGTCGGTGCAGTCGAGGTCGACGGCGTAGATGCCGCCGCCATTCTCGACGGTGTTCTGGTCGACCACCCAGGCTCGTTCCCCAGAGGGGTCGATGGCCACTGCGCTCGCGTAGAAGCCGCTCGACCAGGCCGGCTCCACCACCGCCACAGTGCCGGCGGCATCAACCGCGAAGATGGCGATGCTGCCGTCATCCTGGGCAACCACACCGAGGCTGCCGTCGGGTGTGAAGGCCCCGGAGCCCAAGAAGGCCGCCCCTGCGCTCACGCGGGTGCCCGTATCACTGAGCGCCCCGGAGATATCGAGGTCCATGACCGCCCAGGACTCGCCGGCGCCATCGAAGGGGAGATTGACGAGAACGACCCGTGCTTGCTCGGAGTCGCGGTGCGCTGCCCGGCAGCCCTCGGCGGCGGGAAAGCCGGTGTCGTCTTCGCTGCCCGTGTCTTCCTCACCGGTCCCGCTGTCGGTGGACCCGGGGGACTTGGTGGACTCGGTGCACCCGACGAGCATCGTGTTGGCTGCAGCCAGGACGGGCAGGAACAATCGCATGGGACCTCCGCGCGCCTGCTATCTCCACAGCCCGGCCTTCACCGGTGCCAGATGGGCCCACCCCTTCCCGACGCGGGGGTCGGCGGGCCGGGGAGAATGGGACGCAGGTAGTGCTCGACTCCGGCCTCGTGGCGCCAGTGACGGGGGTAGCCGAGCGCGACCTCCTCGAAGCGCACCCCATCCGCCCAGTCGGTGGCCCGCATGTGGAGGTGCCCCGAGACCGCCACCGCCACCGGATACCGCCGGTGCCACTCCGAGGTGCGCAGTGTGCCGCACCACGGGGTGAATCGCGGAATGCGGAACAGGCGCACGAGGTCTGGGCGCAGCGGAAAGTGGGTGACCAGCACCCAGGGGGCGTCGGTGGGCACCGTGGCGAGTCGGGCTTCCGCTCGGGCGATGAGGTGGTCCGACCAGGCCACGATGTCGGGGTGGGGGTCGGTGCGGAGCCGAATCTCGTCGACCGGGCGGATGCCGTCCTCGCGCGCCCACGCCAGCACCGACCCGCGGGCCACGTCGGGCGGACGGAAGCTGTAGTCGTAGAGCGTGAACAGGGGCACCACCCAGGCGGGACCGCCCTGCCCCTCGAAGCGCACGGGAGGGTCTTCGGGGGTGTGGACCCCAAAGCGCCTGCACACCTCCACCAGGGCGGCGTAGCGGGCCTCGCCGCGGAGGAAGTCCGATGGCCCTGCCCAGAGCTCGTGGTTGCCGGGCACCCAGTACAGCTGCCGAAAGCGCGGCACGAGTCGACTCCAGGCCCGGGCGAGGTCGTCTGGGCCATCGCCCACATCGCCGGCCACGATGAGGTCGTCATCGGGGTGGTCGGCCAGTGTCTCGAGCGCCGCTAGGTTGTGGGGGCGGTTGACGTGAAGGTCGGACAGGGCGAGCAGACGAGGCATGTGGGCACCTTACCTCCCTCCCACACCTGCGCCTGGGAGGCGCGGGATATGCTTGTCGCGAGTTCGCCATGGAGACGCCATGAACTCTCCACGTCCCGTCGGCGCGCACGACCAGACGTTCGCGCTGCGGCGGGTCATCGAGCTGCGAAGCGGGTGTGGCACCCCGACCGAGGCCTGGCTCCTCGGCCTGGGCGGTGGGATCGGCTTTCAGTCCTTCACCTTCGAGTACCCCGACACCCCACCCATTCTCTACGTCGGCACCCGATGTGCCCACCAGTACGCCTACGACGCCGGCTTTCTGGAGCGGGCGGCCGCGGGGGTGGGCTTCGGGGTGCACATCGACGAGCGCGGGTCCCGCAAGAAGGCCGCCACCTCGCTGGATGAGGCGCTGGAGCGGGGTCCCGTCATCGCGTGGGTGGGCCTGGAGTCGCTGCATGGGGTGGAGGCCCCGATGGGCGAGACCCCGTGGGTGGTGGTCGTCCGCGAGCGGCAGGGCGACACCTACATCCTCGAGGACGTCTACAGCGGCCGGATGGTGCTGTCCGCGAGCGCCTTGGCGCAGGCCCGCAAGGTCCTCAAGAAGTCCAAGCACCGCATACTCTCGCTCACCGATCCATCCCCCGTCGACCCCACGTCTGCAGTGCGGGCTGCTGTGGCGCGCTGTGTGGCCGAGTTCGATGGAGAGCATGCCGTGGGCGGGGCGCGCAAGAGCTTCGGTCTGGCGGCCCTCGCCCGCTGGGCCAGGCGAGCCGACTCCTCGTCCAAGAAGGGCTGGCGGACGCGCTTCGCTCCGGGCGCCCACCTGCTCGGCGGGCTCCGTCAGGCCTACGGCTGGATCGAGCGGGCCACCGGCGGCGGTGCCTTTCGGCCGATGTACGCCCGCTTCCTCTACGACGCGGCCAGCCTCACCGGCGACGTCCGCTTCGTGGAGGCGGCTGGGGTGATTGCCGAGAATGGCGCGTGCTGGACCGCTCTGTGCGACCGTATGATGGATCCCTCGGTGCCCCTGCTCGCTGAGTGTCGGGCAGACCTCGACGCCTCGCCCTGGCCGGAGCCCCTGTCGACCGCCCAGCGGTGGCGCGCCCGGGCCGACGAGCTCCCCTCCGAGTGGGCCGAGGCCTTCTACCCGGAACTCGCCGAGAGGTTGACTCGCCTGCACGCCCAGGAGCTGCACGCACGCGACCTCCTCGCCGCCCTCGTGCGCTGACGCCGTCCTTGCTCGCTCCACCTGTGGGGTCTTGATGCCTGGTCTTCTCCTCCTCGCCACGCTCCAGTCTGCCCAGGCGGTGCCGCCCCGGGTGCTCATGCTGGGCAACAGCTACACCCAGTTCAACGACCTGCAGATGCGGGTGGCGGAGGTCACGGCCAGCACGGTGCCCGGCCTCGCAGATGCGGAGGGGGTGCGGCGGACCTCCGGGGGGCTCCGGCTGCCCGACCATGTCGAGCGGGCCGAAGGAGGCGACGAGCGCTGGGTGGACGCCCTCACCGGGGAGCCGGGTCGATGGCGCTGGATCGTGCTGCAGGACCAGAGCCAGGTGCCGGGCTTTCCCGAGTCCGAGTCGTACTGGATCGACAGCGCCGAGGCGGTCCCGGTTCTCGATGGCTATGCCGTTGCTCAGGATGCAGAGACCGTACTGTTCATGACCTGGGGACGGCGCGACGGCGACACCCACAACCCCTCCATGTTTCCCGACTTCGAGACCATGAATGCCCGCCTCGACTCGGGCTATCGTGCCTACGCCGAGCGGCCGTCCGTCGACGGGCGCACCCTCTGGATCGCGCCTGCGGGCCGGGCTTTTGGTGAGGTCTACGACCGGCTGGAGGCTGCGGGGGTCACCCCGGAAGACGACGGCACCGACTTCCACCGCCTCTACGAAGGCGACGGCAGCCACCCCAGCCCCCTCGGCAGCGCCCTGACCGCCGGCGTGTTCGTGCGCACCCTCACCGGCTGGACCCCCCACTGGAGCGCGCCGCCGCCCGGCGTCGACGAGGCCGACCTGGGCTGGCTGGCCGAGGTGTCCGAGGCCGCTGTGGAGCCCTTCGACGATCTGCCCTACCCGTGGGCCCACGCGCTGGCCGACTGGAGCGCCCCCGCCGACCTCACCGCCATCGATGGCGCCCGGGTGGTCTCCGAGGTCGACGCCTGTCCCACCCTGCAGGTCACGGGGGTGGAGGCTGGCGAGGCACGCTGGCACCTGGGTGGTGCCCATGAGGGGGTGCCCGGGTGTGGTCGGCTCTGGATCGACGCGGGGGCCGAGCTGTCCACCACGCAGCTCTCTCTGGCGGAAGATGCCGGCGCACGCGGCGAGGTCGTCGTCGTCGACGGCGCGTTGGCTGCCGGGGTCACCGTGCTGGGGAGCGACGCCGGCATCGGTGAGGTGCTGGTGCGGGGAGGCTCGGCGGACCTGGGGCGGGTGCAGGCCACCAGCGGTCGCATCCGGGTCTCGGGGGGAAGCCTGTCGGTCGACGGCGACTCCTCGGGCGGTGGGCTGCAGATGACCGGCGGAAGCCTCCACCTCGCTGTCGGGGAGACTGGCTGGTCGCTGTCGGAGGCCGCCAGCCTGGCGGGCACGCTGTCGGTCGAGCTGCTTGCAGAGGCTTCCGTGGACGTGCTCGAGGCCCCGTCCGTCACCCTCGCAGACGACCTTGTGGTCACCCTGCCGGACGGCTGGAGCTGGGCGCTGGTGGACACCGACGCCGGGCAGGCCATGCGGGTGTCGCCCGACGACGCCGGCGGCGACTCCGGGGGCGGGGATGGCGAAGGAGACGGCGCTGGCGAGGATGGGTCGGACGACGCGGGCAACGACACCGCCGACGCGGCCACCCTGGGGGCTTCCCCGGATGGCGACGACAAGGCGGGATGCGGGTGTGCTGCGGCATCCTCGGCGTCTGGGATGGTGGGCCTCGGGGCCGGACTCCTGGCTGTGGCTCGCCGCCGCCGACTGCGCTGAGCGGGGCCGCCTACGGGTCGGGGACCAGCACCACCTTGCCGAAGTTCTTGCGGTCGTGGATGAGCTGGTGCGCCTCGGCGACCTTCGAAAAGGGCAGCGTGGCGTGGATCTGCGGGCGCAGCTTGCCCTGCTGCCACAGGGCCAGCAGCTTCTCGAGCCAGCCGGAGACCCGCTCGGCCTCGTGCCACATGTGGCCCATGTTCACGCCCATCACGCCCACGTTGTTGTTCATCAGCCAGATGGGGTTGACCTTGAACCAGGGCACCGCCCACATGGTGGACAAGGTGCCCACGATGCTGCGCTGGTTGGACTGGGCGGCTGCAGAGAAGCCGAAGCACACGATGCGTCCGCCGGCCCGGAGCAGGCCCAGGCCCTTGTCCCAGTAGGCGCCACCGATGGGGTCGAGGATGAGGTCGAGGCCGGGCTTGTCCTTCAGCGCCTCGGCGAAGTCGACGTTGCGGTAGTCGATGAGCTCGTCGTAGCCGCGCTCCTTGAGCATGGCGTGCTTGCTCGCGGAGGCGGTGCCGATGGCGTAGGCCCCGCGGCGCTGGAGCAGGTCGAGGCAGGCCAGGCCCACGCCGCCGCCAGCGGAATGGACGAGCACCCGGTCGCCCTTGCGCACCCGGCCGAACACCTCGATCATCATCCAAGCCGTGAGGCCGGTGACCGGGATGGAGGCGGCTGTGACGGCGTCCATGTCGTCGGGGCGCTCCACCGCCTGGATGCCGGGCATGCAGACCACAGAGCTGTGGCCGCCGAAGCGGGTGAGTCCCACGATCTTCTGGCCGATGCGTGCAGCGTCGACGCCCTTGCCCACCGCGTCGATGGTGCCGGCGACCTCGTAGCCCATGACGCACGGCAGGGGGGGACGGTCGGGGTACACGCCCATCCGGCCAAGGAGGTCGGCGAAGTTGAGACCCGACGCCTCCACACGCACGCGGACCTCACCCGGCTGCGGGTCGGGGTCGGGGGCGGTGCGCACTTCGAGGACGTCGGGGGCGCCCTCCTTGGGAATCCAGATCTGTTGCATGGGACCTCAGGGGCTGGGAATGCGGATGTGACCTTCGAGATAGCGCGAGCACGCGCCGATCAGGGTGACTCGCTCGGGGCCCACCCGGCAGTGCAGGGTGCCGCCGCGGGCCGAGACCTGTCTGGCCACCAAAGCGGTGCGGTTCAACCTCTGGGCCCAGAATGGGGCCAAGGTGCAGTGTGCAGATCCGGTGACAGGGTCCTCGGGGACGCCGGAGGCTGGCGCGAAGAAACGCGAGACGAAGTCCAGGCCGGCCTGACCGGAGGGGGCCGTGGCGATGAAGTTCATGCCGAGCTCGGCTCCCATCCGCACGGTGTCGGGCCGGAGTGCGTGGACGTCGGACGCCTGTGAGAACACGGCGAGAACGTAGCGTGCTCCGTGGGTCTCGCGAACCGCATGCAGCTCCACCGGGACGGCGCCCAGCACCTCGACGACCGCGGCCTCGGGTGGCATGGGCTGCCAGGGGATGCGGGGCAGGTCCATCGCGAAGCCGGCCGGGTCGCGGGACACGGTGAGCGGGCCCGAGCGAGTGTGGAAGACAACGGACTGCAGGTCGTCCTCGTCGAGCACCACCGCGCCCGCGGCGAGGGTGGCGTGTCCGCACAGGTCGACCTCCAGGGTGGGGGTGAACCAACGGAGGCCGAAGTGTCCGGACCTGGGGTGGCTGGACACGAAAGCGGTCTCGCTCAGGTTGTTCTCGGCGGCGATGCCCTGGAGGACCTCGTCTGCCAGGGTCTGGTCGCCGAGCCGCACGACCGCAGCCGGATTGCCAGCGAAGAGATGCTCGGAGAAGGCGTCGACCTGGACGATGGGCAGGCGCATCACAGCTCCCTGGAGTCAGGAGGGGGGCACGTCCGGCGGGATGTCGGGCAGGGCGCCCCGCCAGGCTCGGAAGAGGACCGCGAGCGTGGCCGCGATTCCCCAGCTCAGCCCGACCACCACACCGGCGTCGATGAGCCCGCGCCAGGGGGAGGGGAGCTGCTTCACCGCCACCACGAGGCCGACGATGACCACCAGGAGCACCCACGACACCGTGCGGCGCTTGCGGGTGGCGTGCACGAGTCCCATGCAGAATGCCGGGGCCAGGGCCACCAGCCACGGCCGGGGGTTGCGGGCCAGCCAGTCGGCGCGCACGACCACCCGCGGCGAAAAGGCCCTCTGGAAGCCCTTGTAGCCCTCGCTGTAGGCCATGAACAGCACCCAGACGGCCCCGAAGATGACCTGCCCGGCCGACAGCGGACCGCTCAAGGCCTCCCACGCGATGGGGGACAGTCGCCACACCGCCGAGGCCAGCAGGAGACACACGCCGAACACGCCCCAGGCCGCGCCCAGCCAGCCCAGCCAGGAGGCCGGCTGCGAGCGAGATCCCGTAGAGGGCGGTGCGGGGACGGGAGAGGAGGTGGACATGGGCCTTCGTGCCCTGCGGGCGGCGTGCGCATCGGCGGCTATCCCATTTGCCGGCGCGCATCGGAGGACATCCCCGGGCTGCGTTGGATTAGAGGGCCCTCCGGAGTGCCGATGCCGTCGCCGACCCGCCCGCGTGCTGCCACCTCGCCGCTGAAGAAGCTGCTGTTCAGCCTGGTCACCACCGTGGCCCTGCTGGGCCTGTTGGAGTGGGCATCGATGTGGCTCGCGCCCCACAAGCCCTTGGATGCGGGCGGTCACACCGCAGAGACGGCCATGCGGGCCTCCGACCTGCTCGGCTGGGAGGCGGTGCCCGGTCGCAGCCACGCCTTCAGTGTGCGGGCGGGCACGGTCGTGGGACCGGAAGGTACGCGCAATCCCCCGGCAGTGGAGCGCAGCCCCGGTGGCGTGCGGCTCATGACCCTCGGAGACTCGAGCATCTACGGGGTGATGGTCGACGACGGCCAGGTCTTCTCCGATGTTGCGGCGCTGCGCCTGGGGCAGGCGCTCGGAAAGACCGT
>ENA-OWNT01001245-OWNT01001245.1-seawater-metagenome-genome-assembly--contig:-NODE-1245-length-34082-cov-4.350801_pt1 | contig 34082 bp, 35 predicted proteins | sample MGYA00238136_ERZ651165 | MGnify/ENA primary metagenome ERZ651165 (study PRJEB26861, sample SAMN08777766) | seawater metagenome | isolation source: coastal seawater | place: USA: Florida | collected...
GTTCAGGCGTTCGTTCGTTCAGGCGTTCGTTCGGTCGTTCGTTCGTTCGTTCGTCGGCGTCGGTTCGTTCGTCGGTTCGTTCGTCGGTGTTGCTCGTTCGTCGTCGTTGTTCGTCGGCGTTGTTCGTCGATGTCGCTTTTGTTCGTCGATGTCGCTTTTGTTTGTTGATGTCGCCGCGGTTCGTCGTTGCCACTGCCGCCGTTGTGTGTCTTTGTCGTTGTCTAGGTGATCAGTGAATGCTTCTTCTACGACTGACTACTGGTCCAGATCGGTGTCGGGGGAAAAGGTGAAGGGTGAACGCAGGGGAGTGCAAGGAAGAGAAAAGAGTCCAAGATTGGCCAACTAACCTTGAGCCACCTAATTTCAAGTTTCTTTTTTGGGACGAGAATCTCAAACCTTTTTGCCTGACTTGCTGCGCTTGCGCATCAAGACCCACTCGCGCAGACGCTTCCTCCACCCAGGGTTGCCCGCGGGCCCCTGGTGCTCGTAGTACATCATGACTGACGTGGCGTGGAAGCGTTTCAAGTTTTTCGACATCGAGCAGGTTCGAAATGACAGCGTCCAAACAATCACCACCAAAGATGTCATGTGTGCCGCAAGTGGCGGCGGATTCTTGTTTTTCGGAGATGCTCAAGGCGGCATTTCCGTTGTTAGCCGCGGCTTCAGTGTGCATAGGTTTCAAGCGTTCAACCAACGCTGCAACCATTTGTACCAAACAAAGAAAGGCCGTGTTCTCGTCGCTATAGGAGACGCCATAGAACACCGAGGATTCGAAGAAATTCAGGAGTCTCAACATGCGGCAAAGGTCAACCGGGAGCTCATGAACAAAAAAATGGGTGCCCGCGGTGGCGGTGCTGAGGATGAAGGACCCAGTGACTTCAACATTCCGCCTAGCGCATGCGTCAAGTTCTTCAAAGTTGACAAAAGAGACGATAGCGGCCAGCCTCAGTGTGTACGAGAGTTCAAGATATTTGGCGAAGAAATCGCTGAAACGCCCATCACCTGTTTCGCTGTGATGGAAGACTTGTCCATGCTGGCATGTGGTCTCCAATCTGGCCAAGTGTTGTTGTTCAAAGGCAATTTGTTGCGCAAGACTCGGTTGGTTGGCTCCGCTACCCCACCGCACCAGGTGATAGAGTGCGGGGCTCCCTTGACCCATCTCTCCTTCTGTCAGAAGCACGAGCTCGCAAACTCCAAGGAGAAAAAAGTCTCACTCTTTATAGTTACGACCAAGAAAGTTGAATCAAGAATTGTTCTTGGGCGAGGAGTTCCAGTAATTGAGCTTGATGGTATGTCGGGCAGTCGCCACGTCATCCAAACAAGTCAACAACAACTCGTGGTGGGGCGGAAGGTGCGTTTTGTCGTTTCTCTGTGCCGCGTACCCTGCTCGGCAGTCAGTTCCTGACCGTGGCCTTTTTTGCACCGTGGGAAACCCATTATTGTAGAGCGCTGTCCACTTCTATTCCGCCGAGGATCCTCTGTCCTGTTACGTGTTCCAAGGCGAAAAGTCATGTCTGGGCTGGTTCCGAAATTCGTTGGTCGTCGCCGCCAACAATGCAAAGGGAAACCACGAGATTAACGTGTACGATCTCAAGAACAAGTTTGTAGCTCTCAACTTGCAGCTTGGGCAAGCTTTCAAAAAGCAACAGACAGTGCGCTACACTCTGTGTGAGTGGGGCAGTATTTTCCTGATGACGTCTGCGAATGAGGTGTGGGAGCTGAAGGAAAAGGATGTGGAAACCAAGCTCCAGGAGCTGTTTAAGAAGAACTTGTACGGTCTGGCGATCACCCTCGCGAACACAAGCGAGTACGACAGTGCCAACATCTGCGATATCTATCGCATGTATGGCGATCATTTGTACGCCAAGGGCGACTACGACAGTGCAGCAAAACAGTAAGCTACGATTCGCCACTGGCCACACACCGCTGTCAAGGTCTGACCTCTGTCGTGTTGTGTCATCGCAGGTACATTGTAACCATTGGAGTTGTGGAGCCATCGTATGTCATTCGGCAGTTCCTTACCGCGCAGCAAATTCAAAACCTGACCCTGTACCTCGAAGAGCTGCACAAGCACAGCGCGAACTCGGACCACACAACACTCTTGCTCAATTGCTATACCAAGTTAAAGGAGGAAAAGAAGCTCCGCCAGTTCATCCGAGGTGAAGACCACGACGGAGAACGACGAAGTGCCGATGGCGAGGTTGGTGTCCAGTACATCTTGTCCGTTCATTGATGCTCAGCCACCGTCCACGCACTCATCTAAGGCCTCGATGGGTTTCGCCATACCCTGCCGAGTTCACAATATAGTGCAAAAATGATTAGCGGATTCGGTGCTCAAGAGAGCCTCAGAAACTCTTTTGAGTAACGGCCGCGGGACCTCACTTACGTTCACTTTCAATAGTGCTCGTGCCACGGGCCCCAGCACATTCCTGTTGCACACTGACGACCTCCCGCACGCTCCTTTGTTGTTCATTATACTTATGTTCGATTCTTTTGCATTCGTAGAGTTCTCACATCGTCCCAAAGTTCGACGTTGTAACTGCCATGACGACGCTGCGATCAGCCGGGTATACAGAGGACGCGCTGTACCTCGCCAAGAAGCACGCAAAACACGATTGGTATTTCAAACTGCAGCTTGAAGATATGCAAAACTACGAGGAGGCAATCGAGTACACTTTTTCTCTGCCCTTCGAAGACGCTCGATATGCCGCGCAAACGTACGGCAAAGTGTTGCTGGAATACTTCCCGGAGCGCTTCACCGAGCTAGTTAAGGCGCTTTGCACTGAGTACACGCCGGCAGCGCCCGTGAAAGCGGCCCAATTGCAGGTACGCACCGCTATCATTTCTCTGTTGTGTTGTTCACGTGTTGAAACTCATGCTGGTTTTGCGCGCGGGACTACAGACATTAGAGGGCAACAGCAACAGGTGGTGCAATCCACAGGACTTCATTCATTGCTTCGTGGGTGATCCAAAGAGACTTTTAGAATTTCTCGAATTCGTGGTGGATGCTCGCGTGGAGCCCTCACAAATTGTGTGGAATACAATTATCGAACTTCATTTGCGCGACTTCCATCAAGAAATGAAGACTACAGAATGGGCCCAAATGTCCTCCAAAGAAAAGGCGGCGCGACGAGAGGAGCGGGAGGCTGAAGTAATGAAGGTCCTGAAAAATCCGGAGGCCAATTACGATCGCAATTCAGCTTTGTGCATGGTTCAGATGATGGACTGTGGGCAGGGTCAGTTGTATTTGTACGAAAAGATGCGCATGTTCCATCTTGTCGTCCAGCACTTCATGGACCGCCGCGACAATCGTGGCGTGATTCGAAAAGCCATCAAGGTGAGAACCATTGCACAAAGTGACTGCCTTACTCGAGCCTCAAACCTCACTTGTCCGTGTCGATGTTTTCAGTATGGGACAAAGGACCCTAATTTATGGGTCAACGTTTTGACTTACTTCGCCAGCCAAGACAAAGTACCGGAACAGGAATTGCAGGAAGTGCTGCTGCACATTGAGAAAGAGGCTCTGCTCCAGCCGATGCTAATCATTCAGATATTGGCGAAGAACCATAAACTCCCAATATCAATAATTCGTCCGTACTTGACACGGCGACTTGAAGCGGATAGCCGAGCGATCCAGCAACACCATGAACAAATCAAAAAGAGTCAGAAAGAGACCAACGACATGTTGAAGCAGATTGAGCAGTTGCAGACTGCACCCAAAATCTTCTCGAACCGGAAGTGTGCTTCGTCTGGTTTTGATCTCGAGCTTCCGTCTGTGCACTTCATGAACGGAAACTCATACAATATGGATTCCCTTGGTCTTGACCAAATGTGTCCAAAATTACGAGAAAAGAAGGAACAAGCTGAAACCATCCTAGAAAATCTCAGCAATAAGAGCGGGCAGCATGAAAAGTTTGTCCAAGAATTAGAAAGTTCGAGTGATGGTTTCGCGACGGTCGCCACATACTTCGGCAATGGCTTGTTTGAGCCGCGAGCACTCGGAGCCAGCAGCTCGGGTGGCAAGTGATTGCACTGAAATAGAGCATCCAAATATGTATCTCTCGAAGTGCACTTAACAATAAGGGTTCTTCTGCCGTGAATTGTAATATCTTACCAAACGAGTGTTGTTTTCTGCACGAAACGCCCAACATACTAATCATGGCTCGTACGCAAAGTGGCCGAGCCGATGCGTGTCAGCTGTCTCAGGTCGATGCTTGTGGTACAGGTTCTTCTTCCGCGTTTACTTCTTCTTCAAATGGCACAGCAACTCCCGCGAGACGTGGTGGCGCTTGAACAGGACGCGGCGCTAAAGTTACCATGCCTCTGCCAAGACCTGCGAGTGAAATCGCACTCTTACCTGGAAGCATACCGAGACGGGTGAGGACTGTGTCGCTGCAGCACGGTAAATAGGGCCTTTCGACAGGGAGCTCTGGCAATAACTGCTCCATTAAAGCTTTTGCCGCCGACTTCTTGGAGGTTCTGTGTGCTTTACAAACTTTGTGAGCAAGTGCGGTGACATCTTCGATGGAGACAATGTTTTGGGCATAGAACTGACTAAGGGAACGGCAAACGCCGATTTGTATGGCTCGCCGAGATAGCATTTTACGCGGAACCTTTTTGTCAGCTGTCAGAATGTCCCTTGCGGGATCCCACTGCACGCGTCCGTCTGTGCATGCTCCTTTTGTCCCACCACCTCTAAATCCACCCTCAAAACAAGTACACCGCGTCAAAATGTGGGCCACACTCTTGTGTGTCAGCTTGATCTTCAAAATTCTAGTCTGGTTGCTCTTGCGAGCATAGCCGGATCGATAAAGCACCCAGGCAAAGCTCGGTTTGATCCAGGTCATTCTAGCCGGTCGGAACTCCGGTCCACCAAATATCTGGTTCTCCAATGCAAATTCTGCTATTTTGTCGTTGAAGGCTTGGTAAAAATACACCCCTTCTTCGTCCCATTCACCTTCAAATACCTGTACGTGGTTGCTCACTACCTCAACTTTGTCACTGCTGTTCTCTTCTTGCCCATTGGGCAAGCTCATTGTTACCCTCGCCTCAGAGAAAGTGAAAACTTCTGTGGCAATGAAACCCATTCGAATTACCTCATTGTTTCGGACAAAAATTTCGAAAGATTAGTCCAGCAAACCCAAGCGAATGCCAGTACGTCTACCCTCGAAAGGCACTATGTCAATGTCACAGAACTGCACCAGCGACTGCGACGCAACAGCGACATAGCAGCATCGAGCCAACGAGGGCATTGCAAACAGCAACAACAACAACACCAACACCAACACCGTAAACAGCACTAAAGACCAATACCAACACCAACATCACCATCAACGCCGACGCCGACGCCGACAACAACGCCGACACCCAACACCAGCACGCCAACACCAACACCGACACGCCGACACCAACGCCGACACGCCGACACCAACACCGACACTGAAACGCTGTTGTTCCGTGGCACGCGTGGCGCGTGGCACTGTGGCACCACTGGCAGGCAAGACGGCGCGACGAGGGAGAAAATGACCTCCACCAGCGAACACCTAACCAACTCACGTGACCAGCAGAACCACTAGCACTAGTTCATCCCACCGTCACGGGTGCGCAGTCGCAGTTCAGCTCACGCGGTTGTTCTGTTGCTGTGTTGCTTCGTTTTTGCTCCGTTCGTTGCTGCTGTGTTGCTGCTTCGTTGCTGCATTGTTGCGTCGTTGTTGTTTCGTTTGCTTCCTTGCTTCCTTGCTTCCTTGCTTCCTTGCTTCCTTGCTTCCTTGCTTCCTTGCTTCCTTGCTTCCTTGCTGCTTCGTTGCTGCCTCATTGCTTCGTTGTTGCTTCTTTGCGTCGTCGTTGCTTTGTTGCTTCGTTGCTTCGTTGCTGCTTCGTTGCTGCTTCGTTGCTGCTTCGTTGCTGCTTCGTTGCTTCGTTGCTTCGTTGCCGCTTCGTTTCGATGCTTCGTTGCTTCGTTGTTGCTGTGTTGCTTCGTTGCTGCACTTTCGCTTTGATGTTTCGTTGTTCTTTGCTTGTTGCTGTGTCGCCGATGTTTTGGTCTGCCTTGCTCTTCTGTGTGCTCTGCGTTGATCTTCCGTGTCGTGTGGGCTCAGTGGTGTCCTCAATTTTCGATCATGTGGCAAAATCGGGATCGTTGGTTCGGGGAATTGAACAATCAGCGCTGTTGTGTGTGCTATCACTAACTGCAACAATTTAAGCCACACTGTTTCGTGTTGACGTTACGAAAGTACTAGTTCTGGACGTCGAAACCCCTGGAAATCCTACAGTTCCGGGAGCAGGTCTCATTTTAAACAGTTTGTAAGATGAGGAACCGTCGTCACCCACCTAAGCGACGACACTGCGCCATTGCCGCAGTTGCGTACGGCGCTGGTTTGTGTTCGGCGCTGAGTTTGATTTTACTGTACATCCTCTACGTTATCAACAATCCGATAGATGGGAGTTACGTGGGCGCTTCTGCTGACAGCATCCGAGCAGTCCACAACCACCATCCAATTGCAGAGGTGTCAGTACTCTCGAATCGGACATGACAGGTGATATGATCTTACTATTACTCTCGAATTGATGTTGGAGCCAAGAATGGTCGTTCACGGGCCGGTGGCTGCCATAGCAGCGTCCTGCAACAGGCAATGACACTCAAAGTCTTGTTCGTGAATGTAGCAGATGCACACGAGTGGGCATTCTTACCAGCGCAACCCCTACTTCTTTTTCGGAACCATCCTTATCTACACACTGATTAATCAAAACATACGCAAAACCGGCTAAGACGCTGCAAATTCATGAAACGAAGCTGAGTGGACTCACAATTGCGTGCGCTTCGATGCGACCGTCTGCTGTGACGTCAACACCTTCCTCGTGTAATTCCTCCGCCAAAGTCAGCGTGGAGAGTGCAGGATGCGCAATGAGCTTAATCATGGTATCCAGACCTGACAATAACACAGCGTTACTCTGCTGATCCCAGCGAGTCGTACGAAAGGAGATACAACAATCCAACATACCCTCGCAAAATTCACTGAAGTCCAGCGACCCGGAGTCGTCGTTGTCCATTTTGCGCAAGACGATAGGCGCAACTTCCGTTCGAATCATGTTCTTGATGCCATGTTTCATTTGCCGCAATCGTTTAGCGTCTTCGTTGACAGCCTCGGCTTCAGACAGCGAATCATTCAGAATGTCTTCCAGGACCAGGCACAGTTCGTCCCTGTCTATGGTGGCTGACTGCTTATTTTTGGGCTCGCCGTGGCGAAGAGCGTAAGTGTAAAATGTGTCTTTTACCATTTTTTGCCGCTCTGAACCTTGCGCAGCGACAGCCTGAGGAACAGTTATCGACGTCACTCAATACGGGCAGAAGGCACAAAAGAGGTCACCAGGCGTACCTGCGCCATTATTCGGAGAGCTTGGTCCTGGGCTGCTCGCTGCTGCACGTACCTAGAGTGTGATGCATGGCAGTCGAGCACGCAGGTTGTGTCAAAATCACCATAAAACTGATTGCAGTGCCACACAGAGAAACCGTACGTTGGACTCAAACGAATTGACAGAGTGACGCTGAGGGGCAATATCAGCAACGGAGCAAAGCTAAAAATGAGCCAAGCGCCTGATGCCCCCATGTCTGAATCAGCAATGGCACCCCAGATCAGCGCGGCGGGTGTCGCGCCAGCAAGCGAACTGATGAGACTGGACTGTGACAGCGCCAAAGAAAAGTCTTGGGGTTTCACTGAATCGATTATCATCGCACGAATCGTTGTGTAAAGTGTCAAAAGAAGACTCATCAGCAACATTTGCAAAACCCAAAATGCCCAAACATCGGAGTCGAGATACCACGCTCCGAGCATGCAAGCTGAATTGAGAAGTGCCAGCACACTCACATAAATCATGGAGCCGCGGTTCATGACTCGATCTTTGTCTAAGGCCCCGTGCGTTCCACCATTGCAAGGCAATTTACGACCCACGCCGTTAACACACTTCTCAAAAACAATGAGAAATATAATGCCAATTCCAATCAAGAGCGACAAAAATGATGTTGATGCAGTCACATATTGAATCGTACTTGTGGACACTGCATTTGCGTACCCGTCGTCTTCATCGGTCCAGTTAGACAGCAAAAAGTGATCGTAATCATCATCCGATCCGAAAATTTCAATTTGATAGATGATGGAGAATATCAGAAGCCCATGCATGGGTAGCAGGGCAATCGCCGACATCGCCGTCAACAGAACGAAATCGGGTGTTTTCCAGACCCGACCGCAGGCATTCGCCATAACAACTGCAGCATCATGTGAAGAGCTTGTGTTTCTAATACGTCGGAAACCCTCCAGAAATTCGTCAAATGTCACTCGCGCGTCACGATCTGGATCGAAATATGCAGCCATCTTCTCTGCTTGCGCAAACGTGGACTGAACCCCCAGAGATTTGCACAAAACGTGGAGGCGATAGGCTGCGCTCGCGGACGCAGGCATGGCCTTCAATTGGATACTGTTTTCGAACTCTTTGCTCATGCGGCGGTACAAACTCTGAGCGCCGAATATTTGGTCATAAAATAATCTCAAGGAGTCTTCCTCAGACAGCGTCTCCAGATCAACGATAGTCAGGGCCTTGTCAGCAGTATCTGCAGTGGACTGTACATTAGCAGCAGGTACGACTTGAGCTCGTTTTGCCGGCCGCAGCAATTTCTTCAAGTCCTGGGCACTCTTGCCAAACGTTTGGCTTTCAACATTGTAAAACTGGTTTTCGAAGCGCTTGTTGCTGTTCAACGACGATCCGCACCACTTCGTGGAACACATGTGCTTGTAAACCCTTGGGTTGACGAGAAAGAGAATCAGGGTAACGACGGCCAGAACACCGGCCGGAAAGTAAGCCCGCATTCTGTAGTCCATGCACGCCCACAGGTCGGTGGTACCAACTTCGGCACGAACTTCATCCGTGAGATTTTGCATGCATTCCACCAAGCCCGACCAGCCGCCAACATCTGCTCCAGACAAGGCAACATTTTCATACCGCTTCTCGTACAAAAGTGCTGTCATTGCCATCCCCAAGATCATCCCCGCGTATTTCGAAATCACTGTGAGCCCTTGCACCACCAGTTGCTTGGAGGAGGACGCTATCAATAATTGTGTCGGCAGTGCAATGGCAGAGACGACACCGTGGCCAGCCATGAATGCAATGTAGGCTGCGTAGTACACCCAGTATTCTTGTGCGAGCATCATCCCTGCGATCACGGCTATGTTGTAAACGCCGGTACAGACATTGACGATAAGAATTCTGCCCTTCAAAGTCCCCTTCGCAGCCGTAACGACACAGCCCGTCACCACGCCAAACACAGCAGCCATAGCCTGTCCGGAACTTTGCAACAAGCCAATGCCTTCATTGACGTCAATGTTCGCCCAACCTTCGTCTTGTTCCAGAGTTCCATTGTCCCAAAACTCCCATTCGAACTGCGGTGCGAGCGCAATAAAAACTCCAGTGCAGTAACTCGCACAAAGCATGAGAAAGTTGGCTGCCATAATCAGCGTAATTTTCTCAATGCGCTTGCACAGACTTTTCTTGGAGTACTTCTCTTTCCACCGTTTTTCCAGAAGCTTCCACGTGATGTTAGAAAACGTTGCGAAATTTAGGGATGTCAAATGCTGGATAAAATGAACAGCTTTTAAGTCGAACTTCCGGGTGAAAATCCTCCTTGCTGGCCTTTTATGTCCCTCGGAAGAATTGGCATGTGTGGGCAGGCCTTCGGCGTCTTTCTGCTCACTTTGTGCTGTTTGCCCAACTTCTTTGCTCCCTTCGTTGCCGCTTTTAGACTCCGTGTGGTTCGTTTCAGGGTCCTGGGGCCGTTCCTGCGCAGCCGTGTCGGGTTTACCATTGGATTCGGCGTCGACCACGTGCCCAGCTGTTGTCGGTCCAGCCGATTGCGCGTGCATTCTTGAATTCCCGATGGCCTTGGGTCGAATCATTAACTACTACGGATGTGGCATGGCCTGTGTGGTGAATGCAGTTGTCGAATTATTGACGGTGTTTGGCGACGACCCGGATGATCGGAAGTGACCCGAGGCCGCGCCAACAACCACAGAACGAAGGACAAACTCTACGCAAAAACCTCGAGATCAAATTGTTTCCGGTTGAATGGTGCTCATGGGGCGGTATTTCGTCTCATTTCTATTCATCTTCGTCCACGACACTATGTCGAAGGCAACAATAACGAAGACGCAACACGTCTCCAGCGTCGTCGCCGCGTGTTTGGATGTTCAGTCGGTGTTGCCCTCCCCCAGTTCGCGCCAACTGCCCGTTTGAGAGACAACATTCGTTCAGCATTCGTCCCGTCATCGATTTTCCATGACAGTGAACGTTTGCACACCGACCTTCGTGGTACAAAAATACTCTTCAACTCGAGCACAATCACGGAAACACACATGCACAAACACACGCGTACACCACACACATTGCTATCAGCGTGACAACAACGCGCCGACAACACAACGCGCCGACACGCGCCGACACGCGCCGACACGCCAACACGCGCTGACACGCCAACACGCCGACAACAATGTTGCAATGTTTGTTTCAATGTTTCTGTTGCAACGTCGTTGGTTGGTTGTTGGTCCCAACGAAAGTGAGTTGACGTCGTGACGTTGCCAAACAAAGCCCAACGACAACGACTGTTGTTCGTTGGTTACATTCCCGCCTCCCGCCGTCACTCACCGTCACTCATCGGCACTCACTGCGTGTCGAATCACTGTACTTCAATTCAGAAAAGTATAGTCCTAAGACACGCAGTACAATACCCTCAGCTGTTTCCACTCAGTATAGCATGTATTCCCGATAATTTGATGATTTGATAATTTGTATTTTAGATCGCTTATATGCCCACTACTGACCATCTCTATACTGTACTGACACACTTCATTTCCTCACTTTCCTTCCCACCAATCATCTGGATATTGGATATTTGGTAGTACTTTTCATGGTACTTTTGTATGTACCTGCAGTACCATTGACTGTATCGTCGCTTTATGAGAAGTGGTACTCCATGTACTGATTACATCTGCTGGGTCGGGAGCAAGCTCGGCAGTCGGCAGTGCAGCGGGTGGGTCGTTCGTTTCTCGATGCGAGCGAGTCACTGAAGCCCGATGCACGGATTTCAGTTATTTCCTATTTATGGATATACATTTTACTGTCAAATGGGAGTATAATATTATCTATTTTCAGTATTATATGTGTTCTACCACGCTGCAATATAACTCTGCATTCCTGATTAAGGATAATAAAATACAGTCAAAACAGTTGTGAAGTTATATCGTTAATTGGGAATATATGATTTCCGGGATATGTGTGGATGGATCCGACGCTGTCTCTTCTCTGCAGATCGCGCGTTCAAGTGCGTTTATTTGTACTATTTGTGGGCGTGGCAGTGCATAAAACCGCCCATTCAATCATTCATTCGTGTTCCCGTTTATTCACTCAACCATACGTTCATTCTTGGAAAGTTCCGGTAAGCGAGCAGTGATGTGAGTGGATTATAGGGAAGGGTAGTGAGTGATTGAGTGGGTACTTCAGGGAAGGGTAGCGCTGCACAAGTTACTGGTGAGTGAGTGACTGTGAGTGACTGACTGTGAGTGTCTGACTGTGTGTGAGTGACTGTGAGTGACTGAGTGAGTGAGGGGGACGGTGGGGGGAGTGTGTGTGAAACGTTGACAGCTGCTCCCTCTGTTGGCTCCTGCACAGTCACTCACTCACTCACTCACTGTCACTCACTCACTGTCACTCACTCACTGTCACTCACTCACTCACACACTGTCACTCACTCCGGCCGCTGCTGGCTGTTGGCTGTTGAGTGCTGCTGCCATACACACACAGACACACACACACGCACGCACGCACGCACACTTTCACCAACGCAACCCAACGCAACCAACCAAAAGGGATCGAGTTGCGTTTTTGTTTGGTGGTGGTCGTCGTCGCCGTCGTCGTTGTGGTGGTGGTGGTCGTCGCCGTCGTCGTTGCAGAAGTAGTTGGTGTCAAAAGTGCGTGCGTGTGCATTATCAGGAAGGACAACGCAACACTGTCGTCGATCTCGTTTTAGGTAGTTAGTTGCATCCCCGCAGTTGATTGAATTGATTGATTGATTGATTGCAGGTGGCTGGTCGGGCGATGGTTGAATGGAAGGATAGTTGTCGCTGTTCAACTCACTGCGTTCCGGTCTTCGACGAGTGGTGGAAGAGGGTGGTTTTAAATGACAGGTTGGATCCATGGTGTAAAAGCATCAATCTAACTGAGTACGATGTAAGCAGCTCCACGCACACAGCAATCGTTTGTGCCACTCGTAGGGCCATCCGCCGTTGAGACAGAAGGTGCTCGGAGAAAAGACATGCTTGGAACCACGTCAGTGAAGCGATTGTTGTGACGGCTTGTCACCCGAAGATACTACTGGTGTGGTGGTGCAAGAGTTCTGTTGGTTACTGTTGTGGTCGCAGTACAGCTGTGGTCGCCGCACAGCAGTCCGACAATCGAGTGATCGAACTTGAATCTTGTCGCAGAGCAAAAAGTGGGGTTTTTTTAGTCGTGTTGTCCACTGCAGGCGCATCCGTCGCGCAGACTTGGGGGATGTAAGGCGCCTCACATTTGATTGCTTTCTTGCGCCATTGTGCCATAAGGTGGCCTGCGTTGCGCAAGTATGTCCAAGTTTGGTGGACTCAGCGTGAGCTTGAGTGGTCCAACCAGCTCTGCAGATCGGACGTCTGGTCAGCTGTATTTTTCTCCAAAGCACGACGCCCTGCGGGCCAAGAAGAAGAAGAAAGTATTTGCTGCCAAGCGCCCATCCAAGGTCCAGCAGATCGCCGGCAAGAACAAGTTGCAAACTCTGAAACGCCGAGGAAACAGCACAACAACGATCACGTTCCAGCAGCCACGCCAAAAGGCGTCAACCGTCACGAAATTGCCGTCCATATCCAATGTGGGTTCCAAGAACCGCAAAAAGCAAATTGGGAAGCGGGTCGCAGGTTTGACGAGTCCCACCGCAGCTTCTCAAAAGTTCAAGTTCGGGCTTGGAATCGCGGGCACGACAGCGGTTGCCAAAGAATCCAACCCCATGACCGGACCAGGCGCCTTCGCTCAACTGAAACGAGTTTGCGCCCACAACGACAAAAGAGCATTGGAGTCGCTCATCGCAAACGGGATTGACATCGACTTGGCCAACAAGGTTGGATCAACTGTGCTCATGGACATGGCATGGGACGGCAATCTGCCGATGTGTAGTCTCTTGCTGCGGTACAAAGCGAATGTGAACAAAGGCAACTTTCGAGGCAACACTCCGTTGCATTTCGCGTACGAACGAGGTCACAAAAACCTAATACGCTTGCTTGAACTCGCCGGTGCTGACCGCAACGCGAAGAACAACGTCGGCAACACCCCGGAAGCTGTGGCTCGAATGAAGCGTGTGCACAAGCATGGTGCATCAGAACTTGCTGAAGCGATCACGAAATGCGATGTTGCAGCTGTCAAGCAGCTACTCCGTGAGGGTGTGAACCCAAGTTCTCGAGACATTGGCGGACACTCAGTGTTGATGCGTGCCGTATTAGCACCGCAGAACGCCGTTGATATGATCCGAGCCATTTGCGCCGCCAAGGCTGATTTAGACATGCAGGATGCCACCAGTCTCAACTCTGCTTTGCACGTGGCCTATGAAATGAACAATAACGCCATTGTGGACGCACTTGTATCGGCTGGTGCGAAGACCTTTCTAAAGAACCGGTCCGGTTACACACCTCAAGAATGGGGTCAACATCTGCGCTTCCAACGCATGGGTGATTTGCCCACAAAATTACTGCAGATGTGTGAAGATGGTGACCGCCTTCAACTCGAGGAATTCCTCAAAAACGAAGGAACTGAAGCTATTCACGGTTCGTTCTGTTGTGCAGCATCCCAATCTGCAATCAAAACGTGCGATTTAATCATGTGGAACTGACATTTGCATGCAGGCTACGACCAAACGGGACGGACGCCGCTGATAATTGCAGTCACGAAGAGTAATGACCAAATGGTACAGGCGTTAATAGGCGTGAAAGCGGATGTCAACGAGAAAGAGCTCAAGGGCGCGCGCAACGGACCACTGCACGCAGCCTACGATATCGGCAACCAAGACATCGTCAAGGTTTGTGTAATGTTTGCCGGCCGTGTTCTCAGCCCTCGGGGAATCCTCTCACACACTGTGGAACTGTTGCAGGTACTCCTGGACGCGAAAGCAGACGCTGCTTTGAGGAATCGAAAAGGTTTTACACCAGAGGAGGTGAAGATATATGCAGCCGCTATCAAGATCCAAGCTGCTGCCAAGGGCAGGTTGCAACGCGAATCGCAAAAGAACTTTGTCTCACAGCGCGGCGCAGTGCGACGGAGTGCAGAAAATATTTACAGTGACGAGCTGGAAATTGCTGTCATCAATGGATCAGTTCAAGATGTTGTTCGTCTCACAAACGCCAGAGCCAGTCTCGACGCCCGTAACAGTGGTGGGCGCACGGTTTTGATGATGGCAGTACAGCACGACAAGCCAGCGATGGTCACACTTCTAATTTCCGAACTCAAAGCCAACCCCAACGTCCAAGATATCAGAGGTAACACCGCGCTTCACATTGCGTACGAGCTGAACAAGGAGGAGTGCATCACAGCACTAGAAGAGAACGGCGCCGATGTGTACGTGCGCAACAATATTGGATTTACCGGTCGCGGTTTGCGTCTGCAGCGGAAAAAGCCTGAAGCGAAGACACCGGCTCCCCGTGTCGATGAGTCTGACGCCAACGCCAATTCTCCTGAGCATGCAGACAGCCGAGCGCCTTGGGGTGGGAGTGGGTTGGGCACTGCCTCGGCACCGCCCAAAGGCAAACACGGTCGGTCTAAGCCGGCACCACGCAAAACTGAAATAATAGACAGTTCTTTCGCCAGGTGTATCAGCGACGGAGACATAACGCTGGTCAAAGAATACATTCAACAGCGTCCGGACTTGGATTTGAACTGCATCTACCCACGCTCTGGGGACACTCCTTTAATAACAGCCGCGAAGGAGGGCAACACCGCGCTTTGCATGGTATTAATTGAGCTCGACGCCGACCCCAACGTCCAAAATAACCGTGGAAACAGTGTGTTACATATCGCGCACACCCGCGAAAACCAAGACCTTATTCAGTTTTTAGAGGATCTTGACATCATGAAGTGCTCACTGCGAAATGATAATGGGTACACGGCTCAAAAATTGAGTCAGCGGATTCAGCGTGCTCGCAAGGCCAAAGAAGACGAACTACGCGCACGGCAGGTGTTTTCTTTCCCTCAGGACTTGCATGATATCATTGAATCAGGTCAAGTCGGAGACCTCTCCAAAGTTATGGATTGGATCGCTGCGTATGAAAAGAAGACCGCGGGCAACATCAAAGCGGGCACCTTGGATCGAGCCCTCAACGCGCAGAATGCCGCTGGTGACACTGTGCTCTCGCTGGCGGTTGAAAAACACGACCTGCGGTTAGTTCAGCTTCTCGTACAATCTGGCGCGGACATGAACATCCAGAATCGGCGCGGGAACAGTGCCATGCACGTTGCATACGAGCAAGCGCAGCCACCAATCATTATGTACCTTCTCGCTCAGGGCGGTGACCTGTCATTGAAAAACAATGTTGGCTACAACCCTGAGCAATTATTGGAACGTGTTACCAAGCAAAAAGCGCGACAGGAACGGCAGGCCGCTGCTGCTGGCAAACAGGAAGCTGAGAGCAGTCGCATTAAGAGGCACAAGGAGCTGTCACTTTTGTGTCACAAGCGCACTCCGTCTATTTTAGACGTCAACGCTTGGATTGAGAATCTCAAAAAGCAGTTGAAGGCAGATGGACTCGACGACATTGATGTCGACGATGCTATTTCGGCAATTGTCAATACGCCCAACAAAATGAGCGAAACTATATTATTTCATCTCGCTCGGGAGTGTGGTGAGGATGGTGGACAACAAGACAGTGCATGCCTAGGAATAGTAAAACTTTTGTTGCCGTACGCCGATGTGGGTGTTGAAAACCTCCGCGGAGACACCGTTTTGCACGCCGCCTATGAGGTCGAAGATGAAGAACTTCGCAGCATCCTGCTCAAGGCCGGCGCTGACCCGACAGCCACAAACAATAACGGATTTACCCCTGCCGATACTGGTCGCCGCGTGGCGAAGCGTCGCGAGATGCAACTGCTCATGCAACAGGACGCCGTCGAGCACAAGACAAATGTGTACTCGAAAGAATTGGAGAAGGCTGTGCGTTCGAATGACCTCGACGCCGCTCGGCAGTTGCTTGTGCGTGGAGCTAACGTGAATGCCCAAAATGCGAACGGGTCCACTGTTTTAATGGATGCGGTCTGGAACGGCAATTTACCCATGGTGGAGCTGTTGTGTGACAGCAACGCGGACCCAAATATCGCCAATCTTCGCCGCAACACTGCGTTACATTTCGCATATGAAAAGGAGCACACGGATATAGCCATTTACATCGAGGCGCACAATGAAGTGAAACTCTCTGTCAATGGCCTCGGGAAAGCCGTTGGCGGTGGAACGAAAGCAGCTGGCCTGACGGAACAAGCTGTTGCGATGCAGCGGAGCATGGAAGCTCACAATCACGCGCGGACCGGAAAGAAGTTTAGTACCATGCTGCTGAACTTGATCGAAAACGACGATACCTCCGGCGTCAGTTCGTTCCTGGCGACAGTGAAGAAGGAGGCTGAAGACAAGTTCCCGAATTCCGAGGTGGACCGAGACGATTACATGTCAGATATTTTGGACGCTCGATCTAGTAAGTCACAATCGACCGTTCTGATGGCCGCAGTGCAGGCTAAGAATGCAGACGTTGTGAAGCAATTGCTCGAACACGGGGCCGACCCGAATCTGCAGAATAGTCGCGGAGATACGGTCCTTCACTTTGCGATGCGCGTCAAGGACAGCGATATCATAGAACTCTTGAACAAATATCAAGCGGACTCTGAAATTCGAAACAGAATGGGCATGACACCCAACGATGTGAAGGCCCGCATCCAGCGCAAACAAAAAAAGAAACGGTCCGAAGAGTCCCAATTCGATGATGAGATGGCAGAAATGATCAACAGGGGAGATATTGGTGCACTTCGTTCCAAGCTTACCAAGTTGCAATCGCAGTGCGTGGAGGAATGGGATATTCCACCTACGATCAATGCACAGAACAACGTCGGCCTAAATCTTTTGATGGTTGCGACTTACGATTCAAAATACGAAGCTATGCAATTGCTCATCGATGCGAAGACTGACTTGAATGTGAAAGATAGACGTGGCGAAACTGCACTTCATATTGCATCCGAAATGCTCGCATCTGAAGCCGTTAGCCTGCTCAACAATGCTGGTGCAGACAAAACACTCACGAATCGGGTTGGTTTAACACCTCCAGAAGTTGGTCGCAAAGCTGCGAGGCAGGCGGCTAAGCTCAAAGCAGAATTGGAGGCGCGGCAAAAGAATTCGAATAGTGGCGAATTTAGTGCTGAACTGAGTGCCGCATGTTCAGACGGCGAGTTAGAATCTGTCGTGGACTTACTTGAGGCGAAGGCTGACGTCAACGCCCAAAACAAAAAAGGTTCCACGGTCTTGATGGATGCAGCTTGGAATGGCCATGCTCAAATTGTGATGGAATTGGTTCAAAGAAAGGCAGATCCCGAAATTGCGAATCTGCGACAGAACACTGCTCTCCACTTCGCATACATGTGTGAGCATGTCGACGTCATTGAGTATCTAGAAAGCATTGAATTAGCCTCATTGACTGCGGCCGCGAACGGAAATGCTGACGGTGGCAGTCCCACGCGCAGCGACAAAAAGAAACGCCACAGAAGAGGTAAAAGTGTCGGGGGGTCAAAGTCTAAAGCGAAAAAATATGTGTCACCTGTCGTGAAGATTCAAGCACAATTTCGCGGCAAAAAGGCGCGTAAGGCAGACGCAAAGAAGCAGTCTAAGGGTGCCACTCGGTCAAAAACACGAAAACCACCACCCGAGAACGCCGATAGCAACGAGAAAGAGGCTCTCGCCAACGTAGTGTCATCGCTTGGAAGCAGTGGTTCGGAAGCGAGCAAGAGTCCCACCAACTCCGGAGTCGCATCAAGCCCGAAGACCGAGTAGAAGTCGGGTCGCACACGCCACCCAAAATTTATTAACCTAATCATCTGAAACCAAGAGCTTTGTCTTAGTTTGCGGGTCGTCGGTGATTTATTTGCGGAATTGTTTTGACTTATCGTTGTCGTGGTTCGGGTCCACGGTGCTGCCTCACGAGAAAAGGCTGAAAAGCAACCGAGAAGTCGGCACCGTGTGTTGCGATCGGATGTGTGCAGGGAACGCTGGAGCTGTCGTCTTCGGCGCCCCTTGGGAGCAGCCGAAAGTTTGTCGGACCGTTGGTTGAGATGACTTGACGGGACTCGAAGTCGGCGTTGTCGTCGTCGTTGTCGTCGTGTTGTAAAGTTGTTGACGTCGTTGATGTTGTCGTCGTCGTTGTTGTGAAGTCGTCGTGCGTCGTCGTCGTTGTTGTGAAGTCGTCGTGCGTCGTCATTGATGTTGTCGTCGTTGTTGTGTCTGTGCGTATGTCTGCTACGACATTGTGATTTCTCGCTTGTTGTCGGGCGTCTGGCGACAAGTGTGGCTGGCACGAGAATGAGCACTGACCGCCATCTCGACGACTGTTCAATCATGTCACCTAACGTTTATCTCTGTCGCAGGATCCAGAAGTGCTCTCGAGAAGGTTGTGGTTGGAACTGCGAAAGATTCCAGCCCTTCCATTACAAGCAAGAAAGTTGTTACTATTGTTCGTCAAAAAAACAAGATACTGTGAGTGAGTGGCATGCCACCTGACGACCTCCCTTCGGTTTGTACAACGAAGTTTAGAATGGGACAATATTCTGCATGATACAACCATGTTGCGACAGTTTGCTATCCCATGGCATCTTTTGCTGCTCTTCGCAGTTGCTTTCATTTCTAGTGACGCTGGAAGCGAAACGACCGTGATTGGACTGCCTGAGCTACATGCTCTCGCAGAACAAAGCAATTGGAAAGCACTCCAAAAGCTAGGATCGCAATATGCAGAGCACATGCGAAGCCTTGCTCTGGCCAACTCATCTCAAGCACAAACTCAGTCGCTCAATGCCGACGCGTTACACATTTTTGGTGTCGCCGAGTACCAAGTGTCGAATGTCAACCGAGCCAACTTGTTCCTCCAGCTCGCCATAAATGCGACCGGTGGCACTCAAAACGCGTCGACCAGCTTGTTGCATGATGCTGGATTAATATCACTTGCTCTTCGCAAAAGAGTCGGCGAAGTGTATCTGCGCGCTTCCATTGAAAAAGATCCGTACCACCTACCAACTATTCTGACTCTTGGTTCACATTTGGTGGGACAAGGTTTGGTGGAGGAGGCGGTGGAGATTTACGAACAAGCCGGCGGTGCCAGCTCAAATCACTCACTCAATTCTCATGTGAGGGGTTCACTGAGTTTTTGCTTGAATTTTGCCATTGCTCTGAGTCACACAGGACAGTTGGAAGAAATGGCCATGGTGCTCCAAAACTCCCCGGACAAACGCGCAGAGCTTATGGCTGCGACAGCAGTGATGCCGATAATTCCACGCAGTGAAGGTCAAATTGCATTTTGGAGACAACATTCGTTCAACACCTTGCAACGATTCAAGCAGCAATATCGGAGCAGTTGTTTTGAGTATCAGAACTCGTGGACGTGTAGTGACACTGGGCGTTGCAACTTTCTTCCAACTGAACTGGAGCCTGCAACTGTCTACACCCCCGTCCCAAGTGCATCGCTTTTGGCTGCTAACCTCGGGTATTACCTTCCGTACCATGCCCTCAATAATCGTGAACTGATGACGGAGTATGGACGACTATTTCGATGCTTTGCGTTTGTGAATTCACCGTCACAGCAATCGCCGAATCATCTTTCCGTCTATCGGGACCTGACACCCCGCCCGTCTGCCACAAAGGCCGACGTTCCGACTCTTATATTTGTGTCCGGACACTTGCGGAATCATACGCTTGGTTACTTAATGCACAATCTTGTCGAATCTCTTCCAGGTATTGTTTGCCTTGAATGACCGCTGCAACATTTTAGATGTGCACTGACAGTGCGTGGCTGTAATTTGTCCACCAACAGACCTCGAGTATCGCGTTCATGTTGTGACTTGCTCCAAGGTCATGGATGACATCTCGACTCAGATTTCAGATTCAATCACGAAATCGCAAATACCCGGCTCATACATCATCGCGCCCTGCGGAGACAACGACGGAAATAGGTTTCAAGAGGTACTCGCAATGATCAGCAACCTTCGCCCAGATGTCATTGTGTACAATGACATCGCCATGGAAGGTTCCAGCTACCTACTCGCACAGTAAGTACTCAGTATTGCAACGGAGTTGTAGGGTATTCTTCGGTTTCTCAAATCGCTTCAAATAGGTACCGACTCTCGCGAATCCAAGTATTGACAATGAACAACGGATTAACATCGGGTCTCCCAAACATTGACTATTATGTGTCGAGGTAACCGTGACGTCGGCAATGTACTGCGTTGCTTTGTTGTGGTGGACACTAATTCGTGCGACGCTTCTGTTCTCAGTGATCTTACAGAACCACCGGACGGACAGCTGTATTACACAGAGCAATTGGTGCGACTGAAAGGATGCATGTAAGTCACCGTGCTGCTGACGATTTGTTCTTTCGTGCGAAACTGAATTTGACTGATGCTGTTGTTGCTCTGTCACAGGTATGCAACTGTTGATCGACCAGAAGTAGAACGCCAGCCGGAAAATGCTTCGGAACTGGCTTCGTGGTACGACGAACTCGGTTTCGTTGCCGAGTTGCGACAGGTAAGACGCATCGTCGTCCACGACAATTTGACCATCGGAACCTTATTACGTCATACATGCATCTCCTCCGTTACTCCAGGCAGGATCCCACATCTACCTTATTCCCCAGACACTTTTCAAGGTTTGTGAAGCAAGGCATTACATAGTTGTTCGAGTTGCATCGTTATTGTGTCTTCGATGTTCAGATGCACCCGCGGTTCGACGAGGTTATCCAACAGATTCTTCAGCGGGACCCTTTTGGTTACGTGGTACTCCCGAAAGGTGCCCAGCCTATTCTGGCAAAAGCTTTGTTGGCAAGATTTCAGCTTACCATTCGGGATGAAAATTTGCTGAAGCGCATTCACTTCGTCCCTCCAGACGGTTCTTTTTTGAGTCGACCAAGCTTTCTCCGTCTGCTCCGTCTCAGTACGGTTGTCCTTGATCCAGCACCTTTCGGAGGAGGACTAACTTCCCTCGAGGCTTTCAGCGTCGGCAAGCCCGTGGTGACGCTGAACAATTCCCAACGAAGCGGCCGACTAACACTTGCAATGTATGGCTTGATGGACATGGTTGGAAAGCAATGGGGACAGTTTCAGAACATATCTTGCTGTGTTGCACAAAATTTTGATGAATATGTCAACATGGCTTTGGCACTAGCAAGGCCTACTTCCTACGAACGCTACGTCGCGGACGAAGTGGTCGACGCAATCCGTTCGCGCTCCGACATTCTCTTCAATGACAGGTACACACCGATTGGCTGTTCTTTTTGAGTCAACTCAGAGTTACAAATATGCCATGCTGTTAAAATGTGCGCCAGGAACACAATCGCACAGTGGGACTCATTCTTGCGGTGGTCATTGTCACAGTCATCCAAGGAAGAATGATCACGCGCGCCTCCTCACAAGTCGCCGACTTCTCGATCAATATTATACTGAGCGCCTGCGAGACCATCAGTTCACTAAGATTCTTCGTTTCAACGTGGACAGGCCAGTGGCACAGGACCAAAACATTTAATCGTACCTTTCGCCAGCTCGCCAGCATTTTTCTTGGCGATCCCGGCTCGCACGAAAAAGACAAGTGGCGGTATCAGAGCTGAGAATACAAGCAATGATCCTCCAATTAGCAGAGCTGTATAATTAATGCTGTCTCCCACAGTGTCCGTTCCATTTTCTCCAGTGCATATTGTGTAGTCTGGATGGAGAAAACACTCTGTGGACAAACAGTACAAGTCATAAACGAGTTGTCAAGCAGATGTGGCGCTGGCGTGACGCTGAACTTTCGAAGCTGAACGCACCGATTCCAAATCCTAAGCAGATAATTGACCCCACGACAACCATGATGTAGAGCACGCCAACAACCTGTGCAAACAACATGCAAATAATGTGCGCTGGCATCGATCAGCAAAGGCGATTATGATTGCATCGTGAATGTACCCCACGGCAAGCCTTGGCATCTAGTTTTGGCCACGCACACAGCAACTCGCCCGTCCGCTGTTCAATCTCTGGTCGATTTCCTCTAACAGGCTTTCGAATCTTCATCGTCTTCACGGAGACGGTGACACCCACGCTTTGTCCAATGTTGTCTACATGTTGGGTTCGAAGTCCGGGTGCGCAGCCAGCCCGTGTGAAGACACATTCCAAATCGCAAAAGAAACGGGACCAAGGCAACTTGACTCGTTGAAACTTTGTCATCGGCAGCGCTCTCAAGGCAAGACACTTCGTTTCTCGTCGTCTGCCGAGGACAGAAACTACAATGGAACTCTCTAAACCTGCCGATCCAAACACACTCTCCCGGTTACACGATCGCCGTGACGTGTTGTCTCGACGGAGGCACACAGAGACTGGTCGGCAGGCCGATGCGTCCTGCACTGGCGACCGGTGCGCGGCAATGTCCCAACCAAGTGTCCGCATGTCCCAACTTTACAACTTTATGTTCATCTCCGTTCGTTCCAATCTCTGACTGTTTTCGTCTGTCCAACTTCGCATAAGTTGTCTCACGAAAGTCAGCGGTTCTTCAGTTGCCGTGTTTGCCGTTGGGTGTCCGCGATGAACAGAAGAAGGCACACGGACGAACGAACACCAAACGAACACACCAACGAACAATCGAACGCAAGAGCAACACACAACACAACAAACAAACGAACGAACGAACGAACGAACAGCAACAAACAAACGGCGACGACAACAAACAACGACACCACGACGAAGAAAGTCATCTCATCAAACAGTTCACCGTCTCCGAACGACCACGGACAAGCCAAAAATCTATATTCTCGTTTGTAGATAGTTTTGCAACTCATAGTCAACGCTCAGTTATATCTATTACTACAAATATGCAGAAATGCGCTGTGCGGTGTGTAGGCCATCAACCTGTACGCGTTTATGCCACAGCAGCAAACATGTTTGGAGAGCATTCGAGCATTCAAATTTTGTCCGGGGCGGCGGCGTGGCGACCTCTTTCTTTTCAAACGCAAGTGTTGACATGCCATGAAGACCTGCCGACCTTCGTTCCCCCGTCGGTTGTTTGTTTGCTGTGGAATGTGTCAATAATGCGGACGCACTGATGAAAGACGCGGTCCTTCCGACGTCACGACAGTGTCAATGAATTGGAATCATCATCGAAAGAACCACCAAATGAAAGGAACCACCAACCACGGACGGGCCATGAAAACCAAATTGTTATTCCACTCGAAGAGGAGGACGTCGCAACGAGCATCAGAGATTGCTGACTTCGGCGTTGAGAGGACACCACACCACAGCACAACAACTGAACACTTCGTAAAGGTGCACGAACGGAGCAAGATATTTTTTGTGTTGTTTGAAGGTGGTAGAATCGGCGACGAGCAAGAACGGTGCCCCCTGGTTCATCGAGGATCAGCACCTTGTGGCCGACGCACTGTCGCCCCGTGGCTCTTGTCGACCAAGCTCTTGCTCTGAGTGTAGATAATACGCTCTCGAGCACGTACACCACCATGTCGCAGACGGACGTGAAAGTCACGATTACCACGTCGGACAACGATGAGTCTCACTATTTGGGGGAGGCGACAGATGGAAACGAGGAGGTTCCAACTTCAGGTAGGGTTGTATTGTGTTGTGTTTGACACCAGCTAGAGAATCTCACCAATCTCGTTTTTTGTGCCCCCTTTGTAACATGTGAAGTTCTCGAGAAACCGCCAGCGCGCCGTCGCATTGTAGTTGACGACGACGCGGTCGTTGCGTTCATCAAAGACGCCATTGAATCCGAGCCTGAACAATGGGATATCCCGACGAAAGTTTTAGCTGCGAATCTTTGGGACGCGTTCGGTGATTTGGTGATGAAACAAGCGGCTGGCACTCCTGTGCTCGAAAGTCCAACGAGATTGAACATGGAGTGGTTGAAGCTACACGTGGACTGTTTGGAATTTTTGAGATCAAAGCGCGGCAAGCCGGCGCGCATCGCATTGGTTAACTCTGTGGGTCGTAGCCGTGAGCGTGCAGCCGAAGCGCCCAACAAAACCATTCTACCTTCTGGAGTTGCAATGGAATATTCAGACGCAGTCACAACACTGTTCAAAGAGACTGTATGTTGCCAGATAGGCTGTCTTCATGTCATTTTTTTTTACAATCACACCGTAGACTGCGTTTGTGCAGGCCGCACCCACCAATGAGAATGCTGGAATAATCAAGCATATTGTCCTGGATCTGCTGCGCGCAATACGCCAAAAGTCCAAGACTCAAGACGTCCGCGTGCATGCGTGAGTCTTCATATCCTGCATTATGTGACACCAGCTGTCTCACCGACTTGATTTGCGTATCGCAGATACGGATCAGCTGTGAATGGTCTCGGATCACGAGGGCGCAGTGACATCGACCTTTGCGTTAGTGGCTTTGCTGCCGAGCCGAATGAAGGTGAAACTGTTCCGAGGCACAGTCATTTGCTAATGCCTTAGTTTGACTACGCCACTCCAATGTTTGTGCAGATGGATCAGTGGGACGTCGCAAAAAGAGCACCGCAATCCGTAAACTCAGCAAGATTCTACGACGTCTCAAGTCTATTCGAGTTCGTAGTGAGAGCATGCTAGTCGTGTGAAGCGTCGTTTGCTGAAGTCTGCTGGGTCTTGGGGCATGTTTAGATCAAGGAAGTTATTGCACACGCTCGAGTCCCCATCTTGAATTTCAACTACCTTTTTCCATCTCACAATGGGGTGAAGTCTAGGGTGGTCGAATGTGATTTGTGTTGCGATGGTATGCTGGCAGTGTAAGTGAATGCTTCCGCCGAATCCTGCTGAAGCGAGGTGTGTCGACGTTCTCACACAACGATGTTGGACGCAGGTACAATACGCAACTTTTTCGATGCTATGCGGACTTCGACACTCGAGTGCGGCCGGTCATATTCGCTGTTAAAGAATGGGCAAATCGACGCAAAATCAAAGATGCGAGTGTTGGTTTCCTGTCCTCGTACTCGTTTGTGTTGATGGTCATTTACTTCCTGCAAATGGGAGTCTCTCCGCCGATTTTGCCGCACCTGCAATCGGAAGAACTCACCAAAACAACCTCAAATATTTTTGTGATTGATCACGGAGATGAAAGTGGTGCTACTGCCACGGCTCATCCACGCACTGTTATCGCAGGATTCGACTGCACGTTTTGCGGCAATGCCGATGCTGCTCGAGCCTTGCTGGCAGCAAAGCACAACAGCGCCAACACTATGACAGTGGGCGAACTTCTTGGTATTGCTATCACCCGATGATTCCTGCTGACAGTGGAAATAGGGACCACAGCACGTAACTGTTTTGCTTGGCATGTAGGCCGTTTCTTTTATTTCTATGCATTTCAATTCGATCACAACAAGCAGAGCATTGATATTCGGAGCCCAGCGATCTTGGAGAGGAGACCTGGTTCCAGGCTCGATATTCAGGTACGTGATGCATGATGCGCACAGCTTCACGGGAGTAATACCGTCAATTTCGTGTGTTTGTTGTCGATAGGACCCGTTCGAAGACCGCAATGTTGCTAGGACGCTATGTGGGCGCAACACGTACAAGAAGCTTTTCGGAGAATTCAGGCGTGCAGCTGAATTACTCTGTGGTACCACACCAGATGGGACACTCACCCCGCGGCAACCAGAAGGTGGACCCAAATCACTCCACGCGTTGTTCGTGGACAATGAACCTACGGTGCACTCTCGACCCCAGAAAACCAAAAGAAAAGGCCGCAAAATCACGACCCCAAAGCATAGACGTCCTAAGGGACGTCAAAACAATGGAGCGAGAGCGCAAAGTAATGCGGTCGGTGCTGGTACCGGTGCTGCACCAACGACTCACAAGCACAACAAAGGCCGAACACGACATCGGGCGAAGGGTCGTGGTCGTGGTCGTGGTCGTGGGCATGGTCGTGGTCGTGGAAATGGGCGTGGAAATGGGCGTGGGCGTGGTGGGCCGGGCGGGCGAGCGAATCAGGGGCAAGGACCACAATGATCACGGGCAACATTACGCCACCAAGTTGAGGTACTTCGCACAGATCGCTTGTCAGCAAGGATGCCGTTACATTGCTGATGTTGGTCCTGAATCCCAAAACTAAGTCTTGTACCATCGCCAATGGCCATTCGCATATTTAATCGCCTAAAGTTCTATTGTGCACGGACATAGTAATCTGATGACTGGTTTTTACTCAGGCTGTCAATGCAACACGGACAGACAGCAAGTATGACATCGATGATGGATCTCGATACATCATTGCGGGATACAGTTTGGTTGACTGTTATGCCCCCGCTTGCGTGGACTTTTGAGACCTTCGTTCAGTACATTTCCACACATGCGCTAGTAGAATCATGCCATCCACTGCAATGCAATTACCTCGTCTAATTGTGTACACATACTCGTGTGACGACGACTCGTAAGCGAAGTCGCGCATGATATGACTATATGCGCAAAGTCGATCTACCCGAAGCTATCATCGTCGGCTCGTCCCATTCATCAGAAAGATACGACTGCAACTGAAGTGGGGAATGAGAAAGCGTACATCTCCACCCAAGTAAGAAGCCAGCTCTAACCTCGGCAGATCTCGTTGCACCGTGCCTGTCACAGCGGGCTGACGGCACAAGCTGTTGCCAATCATAAACAGCTCCACGAGGAAGCAGCGCAGCAACAATGAGACTATCGTACGTACAGGCTACAGTGCCACGACAGTGCGCCACAGTGAACTGCAGTGAGTGAGTGACAGTGAGCTACAACTACAGTGAGTGAGTGACAGTGAAGTACAGTGAGTGAGTGCCGCGTTTCACTCAACTTCACTTTGCACTGCATGAACTTTGCACTGCACTGCAGTGGCTTCTTTTTTGGATCGTCTGTCTGTCTCGTCGTCGTCATCGTTGTTGTTGTTTGGTGCTGAATGAAGTCAGTCGTCAGTTAGTTGTTGTCGTGTCGTCGTTCCGTCGCGTTCTGCGCTCGTGTAGCGTTGTGCTGCGGTCTGTCGTGTTGACAGCTGTGTCTGTTTTGCTAGTCGACTGTGGTTGACCTCCTCCTCCTCCAAAAAATTCGGCTACCTCGGCCGTATAAGCTGTGCCTGTTACCTGTCGTCGGATGCGTGTTGAAGAGAATCGATTCTCGCTGAGCCGAACCCCTTCCTCACGTCCTCTCTTTGTTGCCGTGCGCTCTGCTGCTCAAGTTGTTGCACCGTGATGGGTTACGTAGCCAAACAGATTGGGTATGTTATGTTATGGATGGTAATCAGCGTGAAATTGTCTGTTGCAGTTGTAAGCGAATATCTTCTTGTTTCGCGAATTTCTCTGTACTGTTGGTGTGCCTTGTCATGACCTCAAAAATGATGGGGAAAAAGAACGTTAATCAACGACACGGGGAGACGGTCTCCGATTATTCAGTGCATTCGGAGGCTGCTTCATTCAAGAGTGCTCTAATCGTATAGCTGGTATTTGCACTGAAAATATGTCTGGCTTCCAGCACGCCAAACTGGGCCAATCGGCCAGTGCACCGGAGCTTCAATTCCGCATCCCGTTGCCGTCAACTCAGCCTGAACAAATTAGCACGGCACGCTCCACCACGTCACTGTTGACGCACCGAAATGTCTTGACAGACTCTGAAGCAATGGCAACACGGTCAATGGTACTGGATGAGATAAAAGCTTTACGATCGGGCCGCCTTCGCGGCCAAGGAGGAGTGGGCGGTGAACGAGCAAGTCGCAACAGTGTTCAGGAGCGCCCCGCCCGCCCATCGACTTCAATGCCTCGTATATTTTCCTTTCAAAGTAGATCTCCGCGATCCGAGGACGTAGCCGCTCGAGATAGAAAGTCCCTAGTTCTCAAACGACCAGCAACAGCTTTTGAGCTGAGGGATTCCGAAATGGAAAACATACGACGTGGATTGGACCAACTTCGCACAGAGCGAGATGCCTCCATTTGTCGCGACGCGACGTTGCTCACAAGGTCGGCCCAAGCCCGACGGAAGAAGGTATGGCGCGACGCGGAACACACGACGGACGCTGGGTTAAAAGCATTGACAACTTTCTACGAAATGTACAAAACGGGATACGCTACCAACTATGGTAAAAATATTCGAGGTGACAGCGCCAAATCCGCCCGACGCCGACAATTCAGTCGCAATACGCGCGCGCGGAAGAATAAGAGCAACGAAACTACCAAGCGCCCCGACGATGCTCAGTCCAGCTCTTTAGAATCAAAGCATGATACTGGACCCTCCACCATTTTGTCCAGCCGTGCTGCTTACATCAAGGCGTTAGATAAGCATGGTCTTGCTCCCGAGCGAATTCACGTCGTTCGACCGAGCGATAACGGGAGCACCATCGTTGATATTTCAAATTATGGCCTCGGCCACAAGCGGCTGATGGCCCTCGCTTGCAGCCTTGGAGCCCGGGCGTTTGAAGGATTCAAATGCAGCGGAAATCGCTTGGACGAAGTGACGGCCTCAACGCTGATATCGGCATTGAGCTGTGATTGCATGACAATTGACCTTCACCACAATAGCATTGGAATGGGCGGGTGCCAAGCGCTTGTACACACCATGTTGCTGCCAACCCGTAACGAGCTTCTGGTGCTGTGCTTGGCCAACAACAATTTGGGTGATGACTGCGTTGGGGAACTCTCCACTGGATTGAAAAAGAACAAAACTCTGCGACGCCTCAATCTGTCCAAGAACAATATCACCGAGATTGGAGCTCAATCGTTAGTGGACGCGCTGCGATCTAGCAAGAGTCTGTGGGAGCTGGATTTGAGTTGGAATGCGGTCGGGCAAGTACTTGTTGGAATTTTCGAACAGGTAATTTTTGCGATGTTTCTGCTCTAATGCCACTGATGTTGTTTACCTTTTGTATCCGCGGTACACATCTTGCAACAGCTTCGATCAGTCCAACATCTCAACTTGGCTCACAATGGGCTTGGCGCCGTGCTCAAACACAAAGACAAATTCTCTCCGATGTTTGTTGAGGTATATTGGGCACGATCACAGTGACAGTCTGTTGGATACCGAAGTCGTGACTGTGACTTTATTTCTCACACGTAGGAAGCAGCGCCTGCTTTAGGGAAAAACATTACGCTACTTCATCTTGACCTCAGTGGCAACAGCTTCGCCGTGAATGTTCTTTCCGTCCTAGCGCAAGCCCTGCGCGAAAACCACTCGATCGTCGGGCTTCATCTCGAAGGAGAAGCTCACGGTTGGGTGGATGCGTATGGGTTTATTAAAGTCCGAAAGCCACGGATTGTGCAATTTCGCGCGGCTTCAGCAACAATTCCCCGCACTGTCCGGAGTGGCGAAGCATCCCCGGACGCGCACACAAGTAGCGAGCATAAAGATGATGGTTCCGGAAGACGCGGGCGCAACACACGTGGCCGCGCCGCTCCGCCAATTTCCACTGCCACGGGTCATGTCACAGAATCTTTGGAAGGATGGGTTAACCAGCCCTACACTCTCAGCCGAAGCGCTCCTCGAGACATGTGCTGGGTGTGTGGAGGATGGTCTGAGCACGAAATCTCCATACGAATCGGTGCGTTCTTATTTGTGGTCTGCAACCTCATCGAGTTATCGACTTGTAACCGCACAAACTTTGAGCATTGACATGCCACCCATACATTTGTAGCGTCGGAATTGAAGCTGCGAACACCATTCAAAGAGTCAAAGTCAACAGAAATTTTGTCTTCGCGTGTGTTAGCACGGGTTGCAAGTGCGCCACCCACAGGCCGCCGAAACAACTCTCGTCAGTACGGCATTCGACGGGCGCTGACAAAGTCTCTTGTTGATATTGACGAGTCCACTATTGCCAAGGCAAGATTGATGTTAGTGCACAATGATATCAGCATGAGAGGTGACTTTACTTGCTTGTATTGCCTCACTCAGGCCATCCAAGAAGGCACCGGGACAACACCCGTAAGTTCACTATACATTCCAATTAGAAGAGTACTACAGGACATAGGCTAAGATATTTTGATTGTACCTTGGCAGGATGTTGCGGATCTCCCCAAGAGAGCGTCCGGATATGGCATATACGTTCATTTGTCGTGTGACAACTTTAGGTCCGTGCGCTATCCTGCGCATCTTTCGTGAAATGTTGCATTGTCTAACTTTCGAGCGCGTTCAGGCCCTCACTATTGATGAAATCACCAATGAAAAAGGGCGACTCCATAGCAAAGTAAATTCGTTTGCCATTGAAGTTTTGTTGAAAAACCAAGCTTTGTTTGCTGTCCCGAGGCGTTGACCTATGTAAAACCTTGCTGTCACGCAGGTACTCCATATTTAGATGCGTGCCACCTGGGCCGCTATATTTCTTCTTCAGTGTTCCGAAGCAAAGCCTGAGCGTAAGAGCGTTAATTCATGCTGCCTCAGCTTTTGTTCACATGTTGACGAGCTGTGTTACCTATGTAGCAATCCAGTCATGGCCGGCAACGTGGATGTTCGGTGTTCATATCGGATCAATTCCACAAGCAACCATTCCATCGGTGAGAAATTTCTTGCATTGCTCATTGCTTGATGTGTTTTCCCGATCGACCATTAATTCGCTGCTTTGACGGCATTGCAGTCATTTATTCAGCTTTTCTAAGTTGACCGAAATCGACAACGTCTTGCACAACAGTGCATTTCGCATTCTTCTTCCCGAACTTCTGAATTATATGCCAATTGCAACTCGTACTTCGGCATTGATGTGCCGATTTGCTCCTCCACGGTAGGGCCGTGCATTCTTTTCTCAGCATTGGTCGAGTCGGAGTCTGAGATATCACTTTGCCACGTGAAGGTATCGACGTGTTGACGCCAATGCTCCCGTTCCACAATTTCGTGGTGGACAAGGAGCCAAGTGGCGGGTTCGTGAGCTCGTTTTGGTGGAATGTTGTTGAGCGCTGAAGTCTAATGTTTCGTGTTGTGCTGATAGCCTGCGGTCAGCATTTTTTCGTCACGTGCGCAAGATTCTGATGCCAAAGATTTCTACGTGAACGACAAGTTCTTACGTCGACTCGTCAGATCAGATTGGGTGCGTTCGTGATTGTTTTGAGTCCAAGTGTCGTCGTCGTTGCGGGTTTCAACTGTGAACGCGAATTTGTGGTTGCAGAATTACAGCAAGTGTGATAGACTTGTTGCAGCTGACTTTGAGGACACCACGGTTGGGGTTGATGCTGTTGTTGAATCAGCCATGGATGTTATCGGGCGTTACGCGGAAGAGTTCAACAGACTATTTCAGGTATTGTTGGAGTTGTAGCATGCCATGCCGAACTCGAGCGGTGACTCACGTTGAATTGGAATGAAATGCCTGCAGTTAACCATGGTACATTTTGTGGACATTGCTGATGACCCTTTTTCCATGAAGAAAAATGGATTCACAAACTTTATCAAGATGTGTACGTCAATTAGCTTGCTGAGCCACCTCCATGCAGGCTTCACATGTGGTGATATGACACCGTCACTGCCAATGCATTGTTACAGGTGGATTTATGAGCCCGACTTCGATGAGGGTGGAAGACACGCGGTCGTATACTCCGCACAAAATAATAGCCAAGCCGTTAGATACGGCGAGGGTCGACATTATCTTTGTGCAGATCAACGTCGAAGACGAGGTGCGACTTCCTCGTGTTATGCTTGTTGATGTTGGCAATGGCTTGGCTTAACTAAACACGCGTGTCGTAGGCTGAGCCCGATGATGAAATGACTGCCTTTATGAACGACGAAAACCCTGACAACGCCGTCAATCGATTTGAACTCTTGGAGGTATCTTGTTTGATTACAGATCAGAGCCTACATGTGTCAATTGCTGCTCTTATCACAATTGTCATTCACTTTGAACAATTGCAGGCAATCCTTCGAATTGCCACTTTCCGCTTCCCCTGCATTGGGCACTGGGATGACTATCCTGACGCCACCGTGCTGAAGGTACGTGGCTCTGCCTTTGTCGCCATTGTTGTCTCGTTCGTCTAAACCTGTGTGCGATCGTTTGCAGGCCTTCAAGTGGGACCCCAACGAACGTGGAACTCAGGAGAATTGTAAATATTTCGCTAAGCAAGGTGAGAGGCGCAAGCCACCGGTGCTTGAATGTGTGGCGAGGATTGATGTGTACATGCTGTAACGCTGCCTCTCTTTGCACTTGGCAGCGGATCGTCCGCATCCAACAACCACGAAGATCTCTCTTGCACTTGCTATTGAGCTCACGATTCAGGAGGTGCGTGTTTGTCGCCTTAAAACCAAAACGACTGCCTCATTGCACCATTGAGCCGATCCTTTGTCCATTAGGCGGTGGCAAATATTCCAAAGAACCTGAATCAAGACCAAAGTATTTTCCGACGCAAGCATTTTTATTTTGAGCATGTGGATGACTTCTTCAAGTTCGCCGAAACTCCCCTGCTCGAGCTGTGCGTGATCCATGAATGAGTCGTACCGTAGCAATCGAAGCAGGCTCCAACCTCTCACACCTGCATCGCTAATGTGTAGTTACCAAGTTGTTGGACGATGCCCAAAGCTCAAACGGCGCAACTTTTTGGTGTCCTACGATTATTGGCGTGGATTCTTCATTACCTACACACAAGGTCGGAAATCGCTGCCATGATTATGTTGCATGGGCGCACAGTACTTAATAAAGTTTCTCTTTCGACGACCATGGACAGGTTTATTTCCAGAATCTCTTCCATGGCTTGAAGCGCGAAAAGCATTCATTTATAGCCTTATGCCCAGCGTACTGTGTATTTCGGTACGGAAACGTATGGTGTTACTCTTGTCTCTGTGCCCAGTGATATCAAGTTCGTTTCGTTCCGCAGGCCCCGGAATGTGCGCACATGTCTTTTGTTGACTTTTTAGAAGGCCTGTGCCGAGTGGCGCTCGCGCTTCAAAAGGTAAACTGAGCTATGTTATCGACCGAGGAGCTATGTTCGGACCACTAACGTGCTTGCTGTCACGCAGGCAAAGGCAGACTCATCGCGTCAGACGTCATCCAGCAAACGTGTCAAAAATCCGAATAGAAGGTCGCTTAAGGCGCATATTGCGGGAGATTGGGTATGGTATTCTGCTACTTGCCATTTGGATTCGCCAGAAGCGGGTTGGCGCTCACATCGCGGACACATGTGTAGGAGCAAGTGAGCACTCCGCTTCGAGCGATGATTTTGGAACATTTTGGGCCAGCGTTCCGGGTGCGTATCGTAGTCGGATGCAACTTTATTGGGATGTGTGCTCAGTCATTCTTGGTCCTCATAGGAGTTCCCCCAGCTTCGAGTCTTGAAGACGAAGTGTGAAGAATTCGAGCCAATTTAGCTGATGGCAGGGAACAACAATTGGTCTCACATTGTTACTAATGGTTTACAATTGCCGCTGCAACTACGCGAGTTCAATGAGAAACCCCTATCACAACACGACACCGCGCATGATGTGCGTCATGGGTCAGATTCATTCTTAGGCTGTAAAAAAAGTTGCTGCCGTGTCACAACTACGGGTAACTGTTCTTTTGAGGCCGTGAATTTTTTGAAAGGGCAACCGTTTTGATTGATCTTCATGATTCGGGATGACGGCGGCAAGCAGCAGCGAGAAAAAGTCGCATCAGACAGACCGCTGGAGCTGTGGTCAATTGATTCGACATTCCTTCTTCTGCTCCGCAAGTTTCGAGTTTCCACCAACCCTGCTGCTTTGCAGGTTTCTATAACATCGCTTCCACCTCCGACTTTGCAGATTTCTGTAATTTCGACCGGTCGGCAACTCCCTCCCCTTCCTTCCCCACTCACTCACTCACTCACTCACTCAAAAACTCACTCACTCAGC
>ENA-OWNT01001248-OWNT01001248.1-seawater-metagenome-genome-assembly--contig:-NODE-1248-length-33972-cov-4.401947_pt1 | contig 33972 bp, 32 predicted proteins | sample MGYA00238136_ERZ651165 | MGnify/ENA primary metagenome ERZ651165 (study PRJEB26861, sample SAMN08777766) | seawater metagenome | isolation source: coastal seawater | place: USA: Florida | collected...
TCGAAGCGCAGTTCAAAGATGCCGGAATCGAATATCAGCACCGGCTGATCGACGACATGGTCGCCTGCGCGCTGAAATGGAATGGCGGCTTTGTCTGGGCCTGCAAGAACTACGATGGCGATGTGCAGTCCGACACCGTGGCGCAGGGGTTTGGCAGTTTGGGGATGATGAGCTCTCAGCTCCTGACGCCCGATGGCAAGATCATGGAGGCCGAGGCGGCGCATGGCACCGTCACCCGCCATTACCGCCAGCATCAGGCCGGACAACAGACCTCGACCAACTCCATCGCATCCATTTTTGCCTGGACGGGTGCGCTGAAGCACCGGGCCAAGCTCGATGACAATACCCCCCTGCGTAATTTCGCTGAGACGCTGGAACAGGTGATCATCGACACCGTGGAAGCGGGCCACATGACCAAGGACCTCGCCCTGCTCGTCGGCCCCGACCAGGGCTGGCACACAACCATGAGCTTCCTCGAAAAGATCGACGAGAACCTGAACAAGGCACTGACCGGGTGATCCGCCTTCTGCGCATCCTCTTTATCTGGTTGCCTGCCGTCCTAGCGCTGTTTCCTGCCTATCTTGCGCTGCGGCTTCAGATCGACTGGCAGGCAAACTGCGCCGGGGGCCGCGACGCGAACCCCGGCTACCACGTGGCCGATTGCTGGGACACCGAGCGGGCGTTCATCTATGTGATCGTCCTTTCGCTGCTCTTGCTTCTGCCCGCGATCAGTTTCGGGCTGCTGCGGCTGCTGGCGCGCCAAAAGGCGCGATCCGGGCAAGATCAGCCAGGGCAAGATCAGCCGTAGTCACCACAGCGCCAATCGCTACACTGCCCTCATGTTCTGGCGTGCCCTTCTTCTGCTTGTTCTGGTCGTGGCCCTGTCGGTGGTTCTGACCCTGTGGCTTGGCGACGAGGTGCTGATCGCGCTTGGGCTGGTTTTCCTGCAGCTCAAGGTGATCGGGCAGAAAATCGTCTCGATCGAGCTGCCCGCCGTTCTGGTCTGGCTCAAGACCCAGGCCGCGCTGTTCTTCCGCATAGAGCTGATCAAGAAATGGATCATGACCACGGTGCTGCCGATGATCATGGGATCGGCCCTGCGCAACCGGCTGGACGCGTTTTTCAAGCGATTCAAGGCCGCCGCAAAGGCGCGCTACGGGCGGATGATGGACTGGTATCGCGGCCTGGATTGGCATGAACAGCTGGTCGCCGCGCTGATCGTCATTTTCGCCACCGTGGCACTGTCGGTCAGTTCCATCGGGCTTTGGGTCATCCTGTTTTCGGTCAAACTGCCTTTCATGATCGCGGCGGGGGTGGGCGCGTTGTGGCGAATGTTGTGGACGATGTTGGCCAAGTGGCTGTTCAAGCTCATCGCGTTTCTGCAACTGGGATGGGCCTGGAAATGGGTCAGCCGCCGCCTGCCCGAAAGCTATTTGGAACAGAAACGCCGGTGGGATTTCCGGGTCGCGCGCGCGGTGGTGCGCCGTCGCCGGATGACCGTGCGCCAGTTGCACGAACAGAAGGACAGCCTGTCGATGCGGCTGTCCCTTATCGCAGGCTATTTCCGGCAGGCCCGGCCCGAGATGCCCACGCCCGAAGACCCGGATAAAGATCAGAGCGGCAGATCGTAAAGGTCCATCTGGTCGCCCTCAAACCGGGCGACCTTGCCGGGGGCAAGCGGCGTCCAGTCGGCCTCGCCCATTTCCAGCGGCTCCGACACCACGGCCCATCCCATGCGCGTCTCTGACCAGCGGTAATAGACCGTGGGTGAAATCCTGTCCCACGACCCGCGGGCGGCCCAAAGCGCGGTGCCATCGCTGAACGCCGCAGACAGCCGCAGATGCGGTGCCACGCCATGGGCCTTGGACAGGTTCGCCAGCTTGCAGGCCGCCCGGGCCAATGCGCCTGAGGGGTCTTCCTCCAGCCCCTCCGCCAGCGCCAGCAGGAACAGAACCTCGCTATCCGTCGCCCCCTTGCGAAAGGCGTAGAGCTCATCGGGCACCAGCATGTCGGCATGTTTGCGAAAGCCCTCAAAGCCCCCCACCTGCCCGTTATGCATAAAGCTCCAGCGCCCGACCACGAAGGGGTGGCAATTGTTGCGGCTGATCGCAGATCCGGTCGAGGCGCGCACATGGGCCAGAAACAGGCCGGAGCGGACTTGCTCAGCCAGCGACCGCAGGTTCGGGTCGGACCAGGCCGGGTAAACATCGCGGTAGAGCCCCGGCTCGGGCCGTTGGTCATACCAGGCCAGGCCGAACCCGTCGCCATTGGTGACGGTCTTGGCCTCGGTGGCGTTCTGGCTCTGATGGATCAGGGAATGGCCGGGGCGGCTGACCACCTCATCCAGAAAGATCGGTTGCCCGATATAGGCGGCCCAACGGCACATGTGACGCTCCCTGGCAGGTTTGACCCCTTTGTGCCCCAGATATCGGGCACCGGAAAGAGGGGTCAGTTGCCGCGATTATGGGTCCGCTCATAAAGCCGCGCCGTGATCCGGCTGGCGGTCTTTTCGAACAGGAAGGGCAGGATCGCGTGAACGGCCGCCGCGAAGGCCGCAAGGAAAAGCCAGCCGGAAAACCGGGCCGCAAAGCGCGCATGTTCCAGGTAGGATTCATCGACGCTCTGAGGGTGGTCGGTGAACAGACGTGCAATCATCTCTGGCGCTCCCTTGCTGCCGGTTCCGTGAGGTGGTGGAACGATTTTGTCGCAAGCGGCACGGGAACGTGTCTCATTTATCTCACCATTATGGGCTATGTTTAGAATATTTTCCCATGTATGATGCAATAATGGAAAAACTAGACACACAAGATCGCAAGATCTTGACCGCCCTTCAACGCGACGCCACCCTGTCGCTCGATGCGCTGGCCGACCTTGCGGCCCTATCCCGGAACGCGGTCTGGCGCCGGGTGAAGATGTTGGAGGATCGCGGCATTCTGCGCGCCCGTGTGGCGCTGCTGGACGCTGCCGCCCTTGGCCTGAAACTCTCGGTCTTCATGCTGATCCGGGCGGGCGCCCATTCCCCGGACTGGTCCACCCGCTTTGCCCGGACCACGCGCGACATGCCCGAGATTCTGGCGGCCTACCGCATGACGGGCGATCTCGACTACTTGCTTCACGCCCGCGTGGCCGATATGGCCGATTATGACCGGCTGTATCAGCGCCTGACCGAAAAGGTCGACATCGCCGATATCTCCGCCAGTTTCGTGATGGAAGAGATCAAGGATACCACGGCCCTGCCGCTCTGAGCTGATCGTTCAGGGCTGCGGACCAAGGCGCTCGCCCCACACGCGCGCGCCAAAACAGCAGGACCGCCCCTGCAACATGCCCGTGGCAACGCGGGCCGACGACGGCCCCAAAGGGGCCCGAGGAGGTCCGCCCCCCGGTCGACGCGCCATGCGCGGCGAAATCGCTTACTCGTATTCCTCGACGATCACCAGATCCCGCTCGGACGCGCCGCGCGCATGGCTCAGCGCCTCCTGATAGCGGACCGATTCATAGCAGGCATTGGCCGCCTCGACCGAGGGAAACCGCGCCACCACATTGCGCGGGTGATCGCGGCCTTCCTTCTGAATATGACGCCCGCCACGGGCCAGAAAGACGCCGCCATGTTCGGTAATCGCCTCCGTCGCGATGGCTGCGTATTTCGAATAAGCCGCCTCGTCAGTGACCGTCACATGTGCAATCCACAGGGCTGATGGCATCGTTCAAACTCCCTTCAACACGGTTTCCGCCGCCGCAATAGCCGCTTCGGCGCCGCCGATATCCTTGCCGCCGCCCTGCGCCATATCAGGCCGACCACCGCCGCCCTTGCCGCCCAGTTCCACGACCGCCGCTTTCAGCAGATCGACGGCAGAGACACGGGCCGTCAGGTCATCGCTGACCCCCGCCGCCACGGCCACCTTGCCGCCCGCATCGGCCATCAAGAGCACGGCAGAGCCTTCGCCCATCCGCGCCTTGTGCTCATCAATCAGGCCGGGCAGGTCCTTGCCGGTCACCCCTTCCAGCACCTGGGCCAGGAAGGTAATGCCATTCACCTCGCGATCCGCCGGGGCAGCACCACCGCCGCCCCCCGCCATCGCCAGTTGCTTGCGCAGCTGCGCCACCTCATTTTCCAGCGCCCGGCGTTCTGCCATCAGCGCCTGAACCCGCTCGGCCACCTCACCCGGCTGCGCCTTCAACAGCCCCGCGACCTGCGCCAGCCGATGGTCCTGCGCCGACAGGTAGTCGAAAGCCGCCGCACCTGTCAGCGCCTCGATCCGGCGCACGCCCGCGCTGGAGGCACTGTCGCCAAGCGCAACGAAAACACCGATATCCCCGGTCTGGCGCACATGGGTGCCGCCGCACAGTTCCAGCGAATAGGTCTCGCCGCCCACGCCCTTGCCGGACCCGGCCAGCTTGCCCATGGATACCACACGCACTTCATCGCCGTATTTCTCGCCGAACAGCGCCTGCGCCCCCAGGGCGCGGGCGTCATCGGGCGTCATGATCCGTGTGTCGACCGACGCGTTCTGGCGGATGAAGGCGTTCACCTCCTCCTCCACCTGGGCCAATTCCTCAGCGCTCAGCCCCTTGGAATGGCTGAAGTCAAACCGCAACCGGTCAGGCGCATTCAGCGACCCGCGCTGCGCCACATGATCGCCAAGCGCCCGGCGCAGCGCCTCGTGCAACAGATGGGTGGCCGAGTGGTTGGCGCGGATCGTGCTGCGGCGGGTGTGATCAACCTCCAGCTCTACCGGGTCGCCCATCATCAGCGCGCCACGTTCCATGGTGACCTTGTGGGCGTAGATCTTGCCATCGGCAAACTTGCGCGTGTCCTCGACCAGCGCCACCTCGTCGCGGTCTTCCAGCCGGCGGATCACGCCAGTATCCCCGACCTGACCACCGGATTCGCCATAAAACGGCGTCTGGTTCACCACGACCCAGCCTTCATTGCCTTCGGCAATCGTCTCGACACGCGCGCCATCAACGATCAGCGCGATAACCTGCCCCTCGGCCTTTTCCGTGTCATAGCCAAGGAAATCCGTCGCGCCCTTGCTGTCGGCAATGTCAAACCAGACCGCATTATCCGCCGCCTCGCCAGAGCCCGACCACGCCGCGCGGGCCTTGGCCTTCTGCTCTTCCATCGCCTCGTCAAAGCCTGCGGTATCCACCGCCCGGCCCTTTTCGCGCAGCGCGTCCTGGGTCAGGTCAAGCGGGAACCCGTAAGTATCATAAAGCTTGAACGCCGTCCGGCCCGGCAGCTCCGCATCCTCGGGCAGATCTGTCAGTTCTTCGTCCAGCAGCTTCAGGCCGCGATCCAGCGTCTGGCGAAAGCGGGTTTCTTCCAGCTTCAGCGTCTCCTCGATCAGTGCCTGCGCGCGGGTCAATTCCGGGTAATGCTGGCCCATCTGGCTGACCAGCGACGGCACCAGCCGGTGCATCAGCGGGTCTTGCGCGCCCAATAGATGCGCGTGGCGCATGGCGCGGCGCATGATCCGACGCAGAACATAACCGCGCCCCTCGTTCGAGGGCATCACCCCATCGGCAATCAGGAAGGAGGTGGACCGCAGATGGTCCGCGATCACCCGGTGATGCACGTTTTTGTCGCCATAGGGATCGACGCTGGTCGCATGGGCCGAGGCCTCAATCAGCGCCTTGAACAGGTCGGTGTCGTAGTTGTCATGGCTTCCCTGCAACAGCGCCCCGATCCGTTCCAGCCCCATGCCAGTGTCGATCGACTGCATCTCCAGCGCCCGCATCGAGCCGTCTTCGAACTGCTCGTTCTGCATGAAGACGATGTTCCAGATCTCGATGAACCGGTCGCCATCTTCCTCAGCGCTGCCCGGAGGACCGCCCCAGATATGATCGCCATGGTCATAGAAAATCTCGGTGCAGGGACCGCAGGGGCCGGTCGGGCCCATCTGCCAGAAATTGTCCGACGTGGCGATGCGGATGATCCGGTCTTCCGGCACGCCCACCTTCTTCCAGATCTCGAACGCCTCATCATCGGTGTGGTAGACCGTGGTCAGAAGGCGGCTTTTGTCGATGCCGAAATCCTTGGTGATCAGCTCCCATGCAAAGGGGATCGCCTCGGTCTTGAAATAGTCGCCAAAGCTGAAATTCCCCAGCATTTCAAAGAACGTGTGGTGACGGGCGGTGTAGCCTACATTATCGAGGTCATTGTGCTTACCGCCTGCCCGCACGCATTTCTGAGAGGTCGTGGCGCGGTTGTAATCGCGATGTTCGACCCCGGTGAAGAGGTTCTTGAACTGAACCATGCCCGAATTGGTGAACATGAGCGTCGGATCGTTACGCGGCACCAGCGGTGAGCTGTCGACGATCTCATGGCCGTTGCGGGCGAAGTAATTGAGGAAGGTGGAGCGGATGTCGTTCAGGCTGGCCATCGTGGCGGGGCCCCTTCTCGGCAGGCGTTTTGCAGGTCTTACGGCATGTAAACCCCGTCTGCTGCGCTGTCCACAGGGCAAAGCGGCCATGGAGCGGCCATAAATGCGAAAGGCGGCCCCAATCGGGACCGCCTTTCGCCAGCCATGGGGTCGGGATCAGTCCTCGACCATATCGTCATCGCCCTCATCCATTTGAAAATCGAGCCCGTGTGCGGCGCGGATCTTGTCCTCGATCGACATCGCAACGGGGGTGTTTTCCTTCAGGAAGGTCTTGGCGTTTTCGCGCCCCTGCCCGATCCGTTCGTCACCATAGGAATACCAGCTGCCGGATTTCTCGACCACGCCGGCCTTAACGCCCAGGTCCAGCAATTCGCCGGTCTTGGAGATACCTTCGCCATACATGATGTCGAATTCCACCTGCTTGAAGGGCGGCGCGACCTTGTTTTTCACCACCTTGACGCGGGTGGCATTGCCCACCACCTCATCACGGTCCTTGACGGAACCGACGCGGCGGATATCGAGGCGCACGGAGCTGTAGAATTTCAGCGCATTGCCGCCGGTGGTGGTTTCGGGGCTGCCGAACATGACGCCGATCTTCATGCGGATCTGGTTGATGAACACCACCGTGCATTTGGTGCGACTGATTGAGCCCGTCAGCTTGCGCATCGCCTGGCTCATCAGGCGGGCGTGGACACCGACCGAGCTGTCGCCCATGTCACCTTCCAGTTCCGATTTCGGGGTCAGGGCGGCGACCGAGTCGACAACAACCATGGTCACAGCGCCGGATCGCACCAGCGTATCCACGATCTCAAGCGCCTGCTCACCTGTGTCGGGCTGCGAAATCAGCAACTCATCCAGATCGACGCCCAGTTTCTTCGCATAGAGTGGGTCAAGCGCGTGTTCCGCATCGACAAAGGCACAGACGCCGCCTTTTTTCTGTTCTTCTGCGATGCAATGCAGCGTCAATGTGGTCTTGCCGGAGCTTTCAGGGCCATAGATCTCCACGATCCGGCCCTTGGGCAGACCGCCGATGCCAAGCGCGATATCGAGCCCGAGCGATCCCGTCGAGGTCGCCTCGATCTCGGCCACCGGATTGTCGGCGCCAAGTTTCATGATGGAGCCCTTGCCGAACTGACGTTCGATCTGGGCCAGCGCGCTATCGAGCGCCTTTTGCTTATCTGCGGATTTACGATCGGTCATGTCGAGAAGGTTTGCCATTGCCATGTTGTTCGGCTCCTTATTCCATACCGCATGTCCCGCGGCAATGATGCTCATGTTCGCCTCTTGTTCTCAACCCGTTCTGAGATCAAAACGCGAACATTTCAAGTAAAATCTTGTCGAACCCAGTTTTTTCCGGGAAGGGTTAAGAAAGCGTTGAGTTTGTCGAAATAGGTGGAGTTGCAATCGGATGTTGGTGTTCTGGAAGCAAGGAATCGTTCTTTTTGCGGTGCCCAAAACGGGCACGACAGCGCTGGAACAGGCGTTGCTGCCCCATGCCAGCGCCGCGATTCTCGACCCGCCGGGGCAAAAACACGTGTCCGTTCAGCAATATCGCAACCGTTTGTCGAATTTCTTCGAACAGCGCGGCAAACGCCCGATGGAACTGGTGGCGGTCATGCGCGAGCCGGTCGATTGGCTTGGCAGCTGGTATCGGTATCGGTCCCGGCCGCAGTTGGACGGCAAGCCGAACTCCACCTCCGGCATCAGTTTCGATGAGTTTGTCGAGGCCTGGTTGCAGCCCAAGCGCCCGGCCTTTGCCGAGGTGGGGTCACAAGCGACTTTTCTCAGCGATGTCGATGGCAAGTGCGCGGTCGACCGGCTGTTCCGATATGACCGCATCGACACTCTTATCGGCTATATGGAAGACAAGCTGGAAACGCGCCTTGATGTGCCCCGTGCCAATGTCTCACCGCCCAGACCGATGGAGCTGTCGCCAGAAATGAAGGCCCGGCTGATGCAGAACGCCGGTGCCGAGTTCGATCTATGGAACACGCTTGGCAGCGGAGCGCCTAGTGCAGCTGGCGCTGAACGGTCGAGGTCAGATCCGACAGGGTAAAAGGTTTGGCAAGAAAGACCGAGTTGGGCACCTTGCCTTCGGTCTTCTCAAAGGCATCTTCGGCATAACCCGAGACGAACACCACCTTCACATCGGGCCGGTCCTTCAACGCCTCGCGCACCCAGGTCGGCCCGTCCATTCCCGGCATGATAACGTCGGTGACGAAGACATCGACCTCCAGATCGCTATCCGCCAGTTTCTCCAGCGCTTCCTCGGCATTCTCCGCCTCGATCACGGTGAACCCCCGCATCTGCAAAGCGCGGGACGCGAAAGCCCGAACCGACGCCTCGTCCTCGACCAGAAGAACAATCGCATCCCGCGGCAGATCGGCCAGGCGGGTCGGGGCGTCAACCGGTTCCGGCGCCGGATTCGCGCCATCCGACCGGATATGAACCGGGAAGTAGATCACAATATCCGTGCCTTCGCCCGGCGTGCTGTCGACAAAGACAAACCCACCCGATTGCTTGACGATGCCATAGACCATGGACAGTCCAAGACCGGTGCCTTCGCCCGTCCGCTTGGTGGTATAGAACGGCTCAAAAATCCGCGAGATCTGATCGGGCGGAATACCCGTGCCCTCATCGCGCACATGAATGGTCACATACTGCCCCGGTGCGACTTCTGCCTGATCCCGGCAGAGCGGTTCCTGCAGGGTCGTGACCCGGGTTTCAACACGGATCGTGCCGCCCGAGGGCATCGCATCGCGGGCATTGACCACAAGGTTCATGATCACCTGATCAAGCTGCCGCCGGTCGGCCCGGATCGGCAGAAGGTTGGGATCGTGGTTCAGCTCCAGCCTGATCTTTTCCCCCACCAGCCGGTTCAGCAAGTGGGTGAGATCCGGCATCGTTTCGCGCAGATCAATCACCTCGGGGCGCATCGTCTGTTTGCGTGAAAAGGCCAAAAGCTGCCCCACAAGGCTGGCGGCACGGTTGGCATTCTGGTTGATCTGCACAAGGTCCGCATAGTCCGGGTCGCCCTGATCGTGGCGTAGCATCAGCAGGTCACAATGGCCGGTAATTGCGGTCAGCAAGTTATTGAAATCATGGGCAACCCCACCTGCGAGCTCCCCCACGGCCTGCATCTTCTGGCTTTGCACGAACTGCTGTTCCATGGATTTCAACGCCGTTGCATCGTGCAGCACGCCCAACAGCGTCGGTGCGCCTTCACCGCCGATCCGGCCAAGCGTGATCTGGACGAAACAATCATCCTCTCGCAGCCGCGCGCGCACCATCTCGGGGCGCGAGGGGATACGCTCTTCCAGCATGTCGGTCAGCCAGTCGTTGATCGGTCGGCCAAGCCCCTCGACCACATCCGCAAGAAGGGTGTTGCCATCGGGCCGAAACGCCATCAGCGATTGCGCCCGCGGATTGGCCGCCAGAATGCGCCCGTCCCCGGCGATATGGACCAGAGCGACCGGCAAAGCGCCAAAGGCGCGGGCCGCGACGCTGTCTTCCAGCGGCAGCAGATCGACCGGCAGTACATAGATTTCCCGCCGTCCGTCACCAGCCTGAAGCGCGATGACCAGAACCTCCACCCAATCCTCCGCCCCTTTCAGGCGCACCCGTTGTCCGGTCTTCACCGGCAGGCTTTCGAACACATCGGTCAGCGCCTTTTTGCGGTCGCCAAGCGTTTCGCGCATGGCCTCGTTCATCGACAGGATCGTGTCGTTGCGGCTGACCACCATCATCGGCAGACTGGTGGCACCGGGGTGACGCTGCGCGGGGTCACCCGTTTCCTCCACCCGCCAGAGCGTGCCGGTCCCTACCCGAAATGCCGTGACCCGCACCGCACCACGCCGTGTCACGACGGTTTCGCGCGCTGAACGATCGCGCATCAGCGTCGTTTCCTGCCGGAAGGCCACCGCCGAGGCATTGGGCACCAGCCCCGCCAGCGCCCGCGACATGGGCTGCCCGGCGCGCGGACCGAAACGATCGGTCGCGGCAGGGTTCTGAAACTGAATCGCGCCGTGGGAATCGGTGCAAAAGACCGCCGCCGGATCAAGCGCGGCCACGGTAAACGCGTGCCGCAAGGCCGCATCATCAGCCCGGGCACGGCGAAACTGCCCCAAGGACAGCAGCAAGGCCGTCGCGGTGATCGACGCCGCCGCAACCAGACCGGCCACCCGCCACAGCGTCGTATCCGCCAGATAAGCCACCGGCAAACAGGCCAGGGCCAGCACTATCAGCGCCCAGGAGGCACCGCCCCTATGCAGGAGATTTCGCCTGCGAGACACGACAGACTGTTCCGCCACCCTGATCCTCCAGCTTTGTTTTCAAAGCCATCAAGACAGAGGTTTCTTAATTTCGGATTAAAATTTGCGAGGGCTCGCCGTCACGCAATGCGCTGCAACTCTGCCAGGAAAAACCCGTCCGAGGCTGCGGGCGGCAGAAAGCGGCGCTGCTGGCCCCGTTGCCAGCCGGGGGATGTCAGCGCGGCATCGACCACGGCCTCATTCTCGGCCTGAAGCAATGAACAGGTCATATAGACAAGCCGCCCGCCTGGGGCGATAAGGCTTTGGGTTTGCTTGATGATTTCGCGTTGAAGGCGGGTAAGATCTTGCAATCGGTCCGGGGTCAGCCGCCATTTAGCCTCTGGGTCGCGCCGCCAGGTGCCGGACCCCGAACAGGGCACATCGCACAGCACCAGATCATAGGGCGCATGGGCTTCGGGGCGCGCGGCGGTGGTCAGCGTCACGCCTGCGCGCGCGGCGCGCGCGGGGATGTCCGCCATGCGCGCCGGAAAGGCATCGTGGACAAAAACCTGCGCGTCTGAAACCGCGGCAATGGCCAACGCCTTGCCACCGCCCCCGGCGCAATAATCCAGCACCCGGCCCGAAACGGGCCAATCCACAGCCGCACAGGCCATCTGGACCGAGAGATCCTGAACCTCGACCATGCCATCCAGATAGGCCTGGGACTGGCGCAGGCGGCGGGGGCCATCCGTGACTTTCAACGCCAGCGGAATATCGCAGGTTTCCGTGATTATTCCGTCTGTTACCAGATGATCTTGAGCTTTGTTAACCGAAGCTTTCCGGGCATTGACCCGTAGATAAAGCGGCGCGCGGTCCCCCATGGCGGACACCACATCCCCGGCCCGGTCCCCCAGGCTGTCGCGCAAGGGGTCGTGCAGCCAGTCGGGGATATCCCGCCACGGATCCGGGGCAGCGGCCACCCGCCGGGTCAGTTCGGCATCGCTCAGCGGCTCTGGTGCATGACCCAGACCGGTAAACAGATCTGCCGGATCAAGCCCCTGCAGCCGCGCAAGCCCCAGCATCAGCCCGCGCCCGTCCGGCCCGCCCATGGCCTCGCAGGTCCCTTTCCGGCGCAACACGTCATAGACATGGTCCCGCACCGCTGCCCGATCCTTGGACCCGGCATAGCGGGCACCGCGCGCCCAAGTGGTCAGAGCCTTTTCCGCAGGCACACCTGTCAGCCACCGATCCAACACCTCAATCGCGGCGGCAACCCGCGCTGCCGGGGTCATGAAAGCACCTTTAGATCAGCGTGCACTTGGTTCACCCAAAACGATAATTCGGGCTTTCCCGCGTGATCTGCACATCGTGCACATGGCTTTCCTTCAGGCCCGCGCCGGTGATCCGCACGAAGTTGCAGCCACCGCGCATCTGGTCCACCGTGGCAGACCCGGTATAGCCCATGGCCGCCCGCAACCCGCCAACCAGCTGGTGCACCACCGCGCTGGCAGAGCCCTTATAAGGCACCTGCCCCTCGATCCCTTCGGGCACCAGCTTGTCGCTGGCGGCATCCTTCTGGAAATAGCGGTCGGCAGAGCCGCGCGCCATAGCCCCAAGCGAGCCCATCCCGCGATAGGATTTGAACGAACGGCCCTGATAAAGAATGACCTCACCCGGGCTTTCATCGGTGCCCGCAATCATGCTGCCCACCATGGCGCAGCTGGCCCCTGCCGCGATGGCCTTGGCGAAATCGCCGGAATATTTGATGCCGCCATCGGCGATCACCGGGGTGCCGGTTTCCGCCGCCGCCCTGGCGCAATCCATGATCGCGGTCAGCTGCGGCACGCCAACGCCCGCAACGATCCGCGTGGTACAGATCGAACCCGGCCCGATCCCCACCTTGACCGCATCCGCGCCCGCATCGATCAGGGCCCGCGTCGCCTCGCCCGTCGCGACATTGCCTGCGATGACCTGAACCTTGTTCGACAGGCGTTTCGCGCGCTTGACCGCGTCGATGACCCCCGCCGAATGACCATGCGCCGTGTCCACGACCACGATATCAACACCGGAATCGATCAGCGCCTCGGTCCGCTCGAACCCGGAATCGCCAACGGACGTCGCCGCCGCCACCCGCAGGCGGCCCAGCTCGTCTTTGCAGGCCGTGGGGTTCAAAACCGCCTGTTCCGTGTCCTTCAGGGTCAGCAGCCCGGTCAGCTTGCCCTGCCCGTCATGGACCAGCAGCTTCTCGATCCGCCGCGCCCGCATCAGCGATTTGGCTTCCTCCAGATCGGCGGGTTCCGCCAGCATCGCGAGGTTCTGCGAGGTCATCATCACATGCACCGGCGTGTCATCCGAGGACGCAAACCGCATGTCGCGATTGGTCAGGATGCCCACCACGCGGCCTTCGGCATCGACAACCGGGAAGCCGGTGAAATTATACCGTTCGACCAATGCTTTGGCATCGGCCAGCGTCTGATCGACCTGTAGGGTTACCGGGTTATAGACGATGCCGCTTTCAAAGCGCTTCACCCGCCGCACTTCGCGCGACTGTTCTTCGACATTCAGGTTCTTGTGGATGACCCCGATGCCACCGGCCTGCGCCATGGCGATGGCCATGCGGGCCTCGGTCACCGTGTCCATGGCAGAGGACAAAAGCGGGATGTTCATCTTGATCGATTTCGTCACCCAGGTACGGGTGTCGGCCTCGCTCGGCAGAACCGAGGATGCGCCGGGCACAAGCAGAACGTCGTCGAAGGTAAGCGCCTCGCGAATCTCCATAGGGGCCTCCGGGGCTGGGAGTTTCAATTGGCACGTCCCTATCTCATGGGTTTGGCCCAAGGGAAAGCCCTAAATCCGGCCCTTGGGACAGTTTGGCGCCGGGATCAGCCCCTGAACCCCGTGGCCACCACGAATTTCTCGGAAGAGTTCGACCGGCTCGCCTCTGGTTTTACATTGGCCACCTTGGTGAATTTCTGCTTGAGCAGCTGCTGCAATTCACCCTCGGCCCCGCCCGCCAGAACCTTGGCCACGAAGGTGCCGCCCTCTTCCAGCACATCAAAGGCAAAATAGGCCGCAGCCTCGCACAACGCGATGATCCGCAGGTGGTCGGTCTGCTTGTGGCCGCTCGACGCGGCGGCCATGTCGCTCATCACCACATCGGCCTTGCCCCCAAGCCAGGTCTTCACCTTCTCGTCGGCCCCGTCTTCCATGAAATCGAGCTGGTGGATCTCACACCCGGCAATCGGCTCCACCTCTTGCAGATCGACGCCCAGGATGGTGCCGACCTTCTTGCCCTGCTTTTCGCCCAGTGCATTCACGCGCTTGACGGCAATCTGGCACCAGCCGCCGGGGGCGCAGCCCAGGTCCACCACCCGCGCACCGGGCACAAGGAAGCGATACTTGTCGTCAAGCTCCAGGATCTTAAAGGCCGCCCGACCGCGATAGCCCTCGCGCTTGGCGCGCTGGACGTAAGGGTCGTTCAACTGCCGCTCCAGCCACAGCGTCGAGGACAGCTTACGCCCCCGTGCTGTCTTGACCTTGACCCTGAGTTCCCGCTGCCCGCGGCCGCTTGTGCTATTTGCCATACCCGTCGCCTTTCCAACGCCCCCCATATAGGTAGCCCTGCCGTGAAGAAAGCCCCCTGCCCTTTGTCTTGATGAAAAGACCCGCAGGGTTTGGTGCAGGGCCGCCCCCCGGATCGACGCGCTTACGCGGCGAAACGGCCCGATCAGAAGGGCCCGTCCTCCAGCACCCCATCGGACGACATCTGCGCATAGAGCAACCCCTCGCGCAGGCCCCGATCCGCGACGCTCAGCCGATCCGTGGGCCAGGCCCGCAGCAGCGCCTGCAAGATCGCCGATCCCGACATGATCAGCGAATGCCTGTCACGTCCGATGCGCGGATCGCGGCGGCGGCCCGAGGGGCCGAGCGACAGATAATCCTGGATCACCGAATCGATCTGGTCCGAGGTCATCCGCAACCCGTCCACCTTGTTGCGGTCATAGCGCTTAAGCCCCAGATGCGACGCCGCGACCGTGGTCACGGTGCCGCTGGTGCCAATGATCTGAAACCCTTCGCGCGCCTGATCGGCGGCGTCCACATAGGGGGAAAACTCCGCCAGCTGCTCCTCGAAATACCAGCTCATCAATGCGAACCGCGCACCATCGTCAGTGACGTCGCGATAGAGATCCTTCAACGTCGCCACCCCAAGCGGGATCGAGATCCAATCGACCACCTTGGCCTTTGGAAAGACCGTCTCGGTGTGATCAAAGCCCTGATGCAGCCGCATGATCGCGCGCGGGCGTTCGACGCGCGGCACACGGGCAAGGTCGATCCAGACCAGCTCGGTCGAGCCGCCACCGATATCGACCACCAGCAGTTGTTCGGTCCGGGTGGAGACCAGCGGTGCACAGGCCACCACGGCCAGCCGCGCCTCTTCCTCGGGCTGGATGATTTCAAGGTTCAGGCTGGTCTCACGCTGGACGACCGAGATGAACTCGCTGGCATTGGTCGCCCGCCGGCAGGCTTCGGTCGCCACCAACCGCATCCGCTTCACATCATGGCGTTGCAGCTTTTTCTTGCAGATCTTCAGTGCCGCCACCGTGCGCGCCATGGATTGGCGCGACAGGCGACCCGAGGCTTCCAGCCCAAGTCCGAGCTGCACCGACTTCGAGAAACTGTCGACCACATGCAGCTGGTTGCCCTTGGGCTGCGCGATCAGCATCCGGCAGGAATTGGTGCCGAGGTCCAGCGCCGCGTATAGATCGGCTGGATCGGGGCGCAGCGGTTGCGCTGGCGCAGCCGGTACAGGTGGCGCAACCGCTGCGATCCGCGGCGCGGGTCCCGGCCCGGACGTTGCAGTTCCCTGTTTCGGCTTGCCCCTGCGGGGGCGGCGGCGGCCCATGGCCCCTCTCCTCATTTTTGCTTGTGATCAGGCTAGCGCGTCGCGAGGAATCGCACAATGGCCGAGCAGCGCCAGGCCACGCCCGCGCCCGTCTTCATCATCATCATGAGAATTTTGGTGCTTCCCGGCACTGGCCGTGCCCAATCCTTGCGCCTATTGACAAGCCTGCGCGTCGCAGGGGCGCGTTACGAGGTCGAAAACGGGACGGGCGGCGTGGCCCGGCACGCCTAGAGTGCCCATGTAATCGCATCGGTCTGCCAGAAAGGACGCCACAGATATGCCAGCCGTCACTATCGTTTTTTGGCGCGATATGCCCGCCCAGGTCATCGTCGGCAAAGGCCGTCGGGGCGCAAAGGCGCCGCTACCCGAGCGGTTTGAACAGGCCATCGACCGGGCGGCTATGAAAGTCGGTGCCAAGGATGACGACGCCTATATGTCCGGCTTTCGCAAAGCAGAACCCTTCGAGGTCGATGGTGACCCGCAGGAGGTCGCAAATGCTCAAGCTGCCGCCATCGATGCCGAATACGACGCGGACAGGCTGAAGCAGCTGATTGCCAATGACGGCTATGCCGCGGATGCCGCCACCGAATGACCACGTCCCCACCCTCGTCCCTGTTGGAGAAACTGATGGCCCTGCTCAATTTCCGCTCTGCCACCAAGGCCCCGCCCGCCGCAGACAACCCCGCAGCGCTGGAGGCCTTTCTGCAAGGGTATTCGATCGAGGTGATGCCGCGCACCGCTGAAAAGATCGCGGATTTCCGCGATCTGCTGCCGCAGGGCACCCGCGTCTATATCGCCCATATCGAAGGCACACAGATTGCCGACATGGTCGCCACCGCCAAGCGGATCAAGGGCGAAGGTTTCGACGTCATGCCGCATTTCCCGGCCCGCATCATCAAGGATGCCGCGACGCTGGAAAACTGGATTGCCATGTATCAGGGCGAAGCCGACGTGAAACAGGCGCTGCTGCTGGCCGGCGGTGTGGCCGAACCGCATGGCGACTTCCACAGTTCCATGCAGCTGATGGAAACCGGGCTCTTTGACAAGGCAGGCTTCAAGCGCCTGCATGTCGCAGGCCACCCCGAGGGCAACCGCGACATCGACCCCAAGGGCGGCGACGCGGTGGTGATGGAGGCGCTGCGCTGGAAGCAGGCGTTTTCCGAGCGCACCGATGCTGACATGGCGCTGGCCACGCAATTCGCGTTCGAGGCTGGTCCGGTCATCGAATGGGCCAACCGCCTGTCGGCGGAAGGAATTAAACTGCCGGTCCATATCGGCATCGCCGGCCCCGCCAAACTGCAAACCCTGATCAAGTTCGCGATCGCCTGCGGTGTCGGCCCGTCGCTGAAAGTGCTGCAAAAGCGCGCCAAGGATGTGACCAAGCTGCTGCTGCCGTTTGAACCGCACGAGATCCTGAACGAACTGGCCGCCCACAAGGCCGCCAATCCCGATTTCAACATCGAAAAGGTCCACTTCTTCCCGCTTGGTGGCATCAAGACCAACGCCCAATGGGCCATCGACAACGGCGGTGCTTCCGGTACCCCCGCAAACCAGAACTGAGAAAGAGCCAATGACCCGTACCGTCCTCGAATCCAAATCCAAGACCGTCGTCATCGGCTTTGACGAGCCCTTCTGCGTGATCGGCGAGCGCATCAACCCCACGGGGCGCAAGAAACTGGCCGCCGAACTGGAAGCGGGCGATTTTTCCACCGTGGAAAAGGACGCGCTGGAGCAGGTCGCCTGTGGGGCCATGGTGCTCGATGTGAACGCGGGCGTGGTCTATAACTCCAACCCCAACCCGAATGAAACCGAACCGCCATTGATGCGCCAGATGATCGAACTGGTGCAGGGGCTGGTGGATGTGCCGCTCTGCATCGACAGCTCGGTTCCCGGCGCGCTGGAAGCGGGCCTGGCCGCAGCCGAAGGGCGGCCGCTGCTGAACTCGGTCACCGGGGAAGAGGACCGGCTGGAACTGGTCCTGCCGCTGGTCAAGAAATACAACGTGCCGGTGGTGGCAATCTCGAACGACGATACCGGCATTTCCGAAGACCCCGATGTGCGTTTCGAGGTCGCCAAGAAGATCGTCCAGCGCGCCGCCGATTTCGGCATTCCGGCCCATGACATCGTGGTCGACCCGCTGGTGATGCCCGTGGGCGCGATGGCAACCGCCGGTCAGCAGGTTTTCGCCCTGGTGCGTCGCCTGCGCGAGGAGCTGGGGGTAAACACCACCTGCGGCGCGTCCAATATCAGCTTCGGCCTGCCCAACCGCCACGGCATCAACGCGGCCTTCCTGCCGATGGCGATCGGCGCCGGCATGACCAGCGCGATCATGAACCCGGTCCGCCCGGTGGAGATGGAAGCGATCAACGCCGCCAACTTCCTGATGAACCATGACCCCAATGGCGGTAAGTGGATCAACTTCGCCAAGGTGCTGGACGCGACCAAGGAAGGCACCCCCTTCCCCGAGGCTGCAGCGGCAGCCATGGCCGCAGGCGGCGGTCGGGGCGGGCGCCGGGGTGGACGTCGCCGCGCTTAATCCGCCGTTAACCTGAATCGGGCGAAGGTGGCTGCATGAGCTATCTTCGCCCCATTCAGATTGATCGCCACTGGCTCAATCAGATCTTCACCGCCCAAGCTGTCGCAAAAGGCGGTATCGTCCGCCGAAAAATTGCCGATGTGGATGCGAAAGTCGGCAGGCAGTCGTTGGAGCTCGAAGTCAGACGCCGCGGATTTCATCTGATCGAGGCTGGCAACCAGTTCATCATCGTGTGTGACACGGGCCATATCCGCTTGATCTGCTGACAAAAATCTTGGCCAAAGATTTTTGTGGCCAATGACCAAGGATTTTGGTCCAAAATCCTTGCGGATAAGATGGAAGATTTTTGTCACAAAAATCTTCTTTCAGGTGAGGAAAGCCACTAACTAAGGCGACCTGACGCAGAACAAGGCTCGGTCCATGCCGCCTCTTTCACAGACGGAACCGGCACCGCCATCATGGCGAGAGTCTCTGCCGCGTCTTGCGCTTAAGCTGGTTGTCCTGATCACCATCGTGGTTCTGTCACACTATGGGATCGACTATGCACTGACCTGGGCGGAAAGCCTGCCCGCCCGGACAGAAGCCCGCGCAGAGCGCCTGATTCTCCTATTTATTTTCATTACTTACGCCATACTAATTGCCGTCCCTTTCGTGCCCGGCATCGAAATCGCCATCGCGCTGCTTGTACTGCGCGGGCCTGAATTTGCCCTGCCGATCTACCTTGCCACCCTGGGCGGGCTCAGCCTGTCCTATCTTGCCGGGCGCTTGGTGCCGATCCGTGTCTTGCGCGGGTTTTTCCTCGACCTGCACCTGGTCAAAGCCGCTGCCCTCATCGACCGGCTGGCCCCGCTTGGTCCCGCGCAGCGGGTCCGGGAATTGCAGCGATCGCTGCCGCGCAAACATGCACGCGTCGCCCTGCGTTATCGCTATGTCGGGCTGGCGCTGCTGATCAACCTGCCCGGCTCGGGATTGATCGGCGGCGGCGGCGGGATCTGTCTGATGGCGGGGATGAGCGGCATGTTCACCCCACGCCTCACCCTACCCACCATCGCGCTGGCGATCCTGCCGTTCCCGGTGTTCATGTGGATCGCGGGCACCAATGGGCTGATGCCCTGGCTGCCCGCCTGATCGCTTTTCCGCCCTCATGCCGCAACCCGGCCCGATTCTGACGTTTCGCTCCTTTCCCTTTCTGGCCCGCACGTTAAAACACCCTGCAAAGGAAAGGCGCGCGCATGTCTGATACTCCTCTTGTCATTTTCACCCCCTCCGGCAAACGGGGCCGCTTTCCAGTCGGAACGCCGGTTCTGACCGCGGCCCGCAAACTGGGCGTGGATCTCGATTCCGTCTGTGGCGGGCGGGGGATCTGTTCCAAATGCCAGGTCTCGCCCTCTTATGGCGATTTTCCCAAGCACGGAGTCACCGTCAGCGAGGGCGCCCTGTCGGACTGGAACGCGGTCGAGGCGCGCTATGACCGCGTCCGGGGCCTCAAGAAAGGCCGCCGCCTTGGCTGTCAGGCCACGGTGCAGGGCGATATCGTCATTGACGTGCCTGCCGAAAGCCAGGTCCACCGGCAGGTGGTGCGCAAGGCGGCGTCAGACCGGCCGATCATCATGGACCCGGCCACGCGGCTGGTCTTTGTCGAGGTTCAGGAACCCGACATGCACGAACCCTCGGGCGATTTCGAACGGCTCTGCAAGGCTCTGAAAGACCAGTGGCAGGTCGATAACGTAACCGCCGGGCTGGCGCTGATGCGCAAGCTGCAACCGGTTCTGCGCAAGGGCAAATGGCAGGTCACCGTGGCGTTGCATCAGGCGCAGGGGGCCACTGGCCACCGCATTCTCGATGTCTGGCCGGGGCTGCATGAGGGCGGCATTTACGGCCTTGCCATCGACCTCGGCTCCACCACCATCGCGGCGCATCTGTGCGATCTGTCCGACGGGCGGGTCTTGGCGTCTTCCGGTCTCATGAACCCGCAAATCCGCTTTGGCGAAGACCTGATGAGCCGGGTTTCCTACGCGATGATGAACCCCGGCGGCGATGTCGAAATGACCAACGCGGTGCGCGAGGCTCTCAACACATTGGCAGGTGAGATTGCCGCCGAAGGTGGGGTTGAGCCCGCGCTCATCATGGAAACCGTCTTCGTTTGCAACCCGGTCATGCACCACCTGCTGCTTGGCATCGACCCGGTGGAACTGGGACAGGCGCCCTTTGCGCTGGCCACGTCCTCATCGCTGTCGTTGCCCGCCCGCGACCTTGACCTGACCGCGCTGAACACCGAGGCACAGGTCTATGTCCTGCCCTGCATCGCCGGTCACGTGGGGGCCGATGCCGCCGCCGTGGCCCTGTCAGAGGAGCCGAACAAGTCCGATGACCTGGTGCTGGTTGTCGATGTGGGCACCAATGCCGAAATCCTACTGGGCAACAAGAACAAGGTGCTGGCCTGTTCCTCGCCCACCGGTCCCGCATTTGAGGGCGCGCAGATCAGCTCTGGCCAGCGCGCTGCCCCCGGCGCGATCGAACGGCTGGAGATCGACCCCGCCACCAAGGAACCACGCTTCCGCATCATCGGGTGTGACCTGTGGTCAGACGACCCCGGCTTCGCAGTCGCGAGCGCCGCTACCAGCGTCACCGGCATTTGCGGATCCGGCATTATCGAGGCGGTGGCAGAGATGCGCCTGGCGGGCATTCTGGATGCCTCGGGCCTTATCGGTTCCGCCGATCAGGTGGGCACCCCGCGCTGCGAGGCCGAGGGCCGGACCCATGTCTACCTGATCCATGACGGCAGCGCCGATGGCGGCCCGCGCATCACGGTCACGCAGGGCGATATCCGCGCGATCCAGCTGGCGAAATCGGCGCTTTATGCGGGCGCGAAATTGCTGATGGATGAAATGGGCGTGGACACCGTTGACCGGGTCACGCTGGCAGGTGCATTCGGCGCCCATATCAGCCCGAAACACGCGATGGTTCTGGGCATGATCCCCGATGCGCCGCTGGACAAGGTGACCAGCGCGGGCAACGCGGCAGGCCATGGTGCGCGGATTGCGCTGTGTTCGCGCGAAGCGCGGGCGCGGATTGAAACCGTCGTGCGCCAGATCCACAAGATTGAAACGGCCGTAGAGCCCAAGTTCCAGGAGCATTTCGTGAACGCCTCGGCCATTCCGAACGCGGTGGAACCCTTCCCGATCCTGAACAGCATCGTGACGTTGCCCAAAGTGCATTTCGGCGCGGCGGGTGGGGACGGGTCCGATGGCGGACGCCGCAGGCGACGCCGGGGCTGATCGCTGTTAGCATGGGCGGGCTACAGACCCGGAGCCCGCCCATGCCGCTTTTCCCCAGCCTTCCCACCCCTGCCCGCCTGTCCGACCTGCTGATGCGCCACCCCGCCCATGCCGGGCCGCTGCTGATGCATGTAGAGGGCGTGATGCACGCGGGCGCCCCGCTGACAGCGGCGGAATGCGAGCTGATCGCGGCCTATGTCTCGGGCCTCAATGCCTGCGCCTTCTGCCACGGTTCGCACCGGATCTATGCCGAGGCACTTGGCATCGAACCGGGCCTCATCGACGCATTGCTGGAAGACCCCGACAGCGCCCCCATTGCCACGGAAATGCGCCCTCTGCTGGCCTATGTGGCCAAGCTGAACAGCCTGCCAAGCCGCCTGACGCCCGCCGATGTCACCGCCGTAATGGACGCCGGTTGGTCCGAGGGGGCGCTCTACCATGCGGTGCAGGTCTGCGCGCTGTTCAACCTGTTCAACCGGCTGGTGGAAGGCGCGGGCGTGGATTTCGCCTATGGCTCTGCCACCCCGCTGACCGAGGCCGACCGTAGCGCCGATTACAAGGGCTTTGCCGAACGGCTCGGGGTGTTGGACTAGGCCCTTTGCAAGGCAACCGCCGCGCGTCACATTAAGGGAAGGGTTCTGTCACGAGGTCGCCGGTCATGAAAGCACGCAAGATTGTCATCTGTTTCGATGGAACCGGCAATGAGGTCGGGGATTTTCAAACAAATATCATCAAACTTTACAACGCATTGCGGAACGATGACGAACAGATCACCCATTACGTTCCGGGCGTGGGCACCTTTGACGAACCGCGTCTCTTTGACTGGAAATGGCGGCAGAAGGCCCGGTCCGTTGCCGGACTGGCCTTTGGGCTGGGGCTGGAGGATGACGTGCTCGACGCCTATCGCTTTCTCTGCCGGACCTACAAAAGCACGCGCCAGAAGAACAAGGACTGGAGCTTTGAACAGGGGCTGAAGCGTCAGCTTGGGGTGCCATCCAAAGCACCCCGGCCCGAGGCACAAAAAGACCGGATCTACATCTTCGGGTTTTCGCGCGGGGCCTATGCGGCGCGGGTTCTGGCCGGGTTCATCCATAATTTCGGGCTGATCGAACCGGATAAGCTGCATCTGGTGACCGGGGCGTTCCGGGCCTATCGCGCGGTGACCGACGCCGAACAGGGCGCGCCCCATGCAATAACCTTCCGGCCCTTGCGCCGCTACGAGGACACGCTGAAACCCGATGCGAATGTGCCGATCCGGGCGCTGTGCCTGTTTGACACGGTCAGTTCCATGGTCAGCTTTCAGCGCCCCCTGCGCAGCCTGATGCGCAACTACAGCCCGATGGATCTGCGTCTTCATGCCAATGTGGTGTCGAACCCGTCGGTGCGCATCGTGTTGCACGCGCTGGCCACCGATGAAAAACGCAGCATGTTCCGGCCGTTATTCTGGCAACGGGACGAGGCCTATTTCGGCAACCGCTTCCGCCACGACAGCCAGAAACGGCGGCAATATGTGCGCCAGCGGTGGTTTCCCGGCTATCACTCTGACATCGGTGGAAGCCCACGCGAGCGGGAGTCCGGCATCGGCAAGCTGACGCTTCTGTGGATGCTGGATGCGCTTGCGCAGCAAGAGCGGGAGGCCGACCGCGAAGACCGTGCCCTGGACCCGCCCGATCCGGCCCGCAGCCTGCCCTTGCCCGCCCCCGGCCTGCGGCTGAACCCCAAGCGTCGCAAAGTGCATTTTGAAGGGACGGACCGAACGGCCCGCGCGCTTGACGGCACGCCCTATGCCCGCCCCGATGCAATGGCCGAGATCCATGACAGCATGTCCATCTGGTGGTATCCAATTGAAATTCTGCCAAAATCCATCAAACGCCGGGGCTGGCCCGGGCGACTGCCAGTGCTGTGGAAATGGTATCTGCCGCTGGAGGAACCCCGCGCCATTCCCGAGGGTCACGAGATCGACGACAGCCTGCACAGCCGCGCCGCGCGCTGGCCGTTCTATCGGCCCCGAAATCTGCCCCCCAAGGAACCAAACGCATCTTGACTGTCCGTGGGCTTGCGATTACCTCCACCCTCCAGAGCGCGGGTATGGTGAAATGGTATCATGCGAGCTTCCCAAGCTTAAGGTGCGGGTTCGATTCCCGCTACCCGCTCCAAAAATCCCATCACCCATCTCATACGTCCGACTGCCGCGAATACATGCAGCTGCGTATATATATGGCCGGGTTGCCGAGCGCAGATACGGATTTCCCTGATCTCTATCCCCCTTCCCGCCACGGAATAGCTGGACAGCCTCGGTGGGCCATCAGCACTCTTATCCCGACCAGTATAGTCAGCTTCCGTATTGGAAGCGGTATTGCCCAGTAATAGAGGAAACAATATGCCAACCAGCCATAGTGTAAATGTATTCGACGGGGGCATTGGCTCTCAGACCGGGTTTACCATTGGCCTGCCCGTCACGGCTGAGACCTACACGATTGTGGATCAAAACGACGATGGGCAATTGGAGGTGGGCGACACAATTGATGGCGAATTCATTTCATTTGTCTATGACGGGACGGTCATGGATTTCGCGTCAAACTCCAATGTGGATGGCGTCTATGTCGTGACATCAACAAAGTCGATCTTCATCCCAACCGATGGCACAACACCGACAGATACAACATTTACAAATCTGGTGGCATTTCCTTCGTCCGATTTCACCGGACCGATTGCCGATATGTGTTTCGCCGAAGGGACCTTGATCGCCTGCCCCGATGGCGAGGTTGCAGTAGAAACACTGAAGATAGGGGACATGACCCTGACGAGCGACGGGAAATCTGTGCCCATCAAATGGATCGGGCGGCAGACCGTCATGCGGATGTTCCGGCCTGCCGAACGTCTGGCCCTGGTCCGGATTGCGGCGGGTACGCTCGGGGCGGGGATGCCGCATAGCGACCTGTCCGTTACCGCCGATCATGCCCTTCTTGTCGATGGGATTCTCTGCCACGCAGGTGCCCTGGTAAATGGGGAAAGTATTCGTCTGGTGCCCTTAGCTGAATCGAATAGCTGCTACAGGATTTTCCATATCGAAACCGAGAACCACGAAATCATCCTGGCCAATGGCGCTCCGGCAGAAACCTTCATCGACAATGTCAGCCGTCGAAGCTTTGACAACTATGCCGAGTTCGAGGCCCTTTATGGCGACGTGCCGGAGATGGAGGCATTGCCCTACCCTCGCGCCATGAGCGCACGTCAGGTTCCCGCAGGAATCCGAGAACGGCTTGCAGTTCGTAAAGTCGCCTGACCCGACTGCGCATGAACAATAAGGTTGAGCGTAGAAACGCTCAGCCCTGTTGCTGTTCCATGACAAACCGCACCAGCCCAAGCGTCGATCCATCCTTGCCCGCCCCATCAGACGCGCCCGTCAGAACCGGTTCCAACGCCTTGGCCAGCTCCTTACCCAGTTCAACACCCCATTGGTCATAGCTGTTGATGCCCAGGATCACGCCCTCGACAAACACCCGGTGTTCATAAAGCGCGATGATCTGACCCAGAACGAAGGGGGTGAGCTTGGGGTAGATCAGCGTCGTGGAGGGGCGGTTTCCGGGGAAGACGCGGTGGCGCGCCTGCCGGTCCAGTTCCGCGCCGGTCAGGCCCTTGGCGGCCATGATCGCGGTGGCCTCTTCCAGTGACCGGCCCCGCATCAGCGCCTCGGACTGGGCCAGGCAATTGGCGACCAGCAGCCGGTGGTGATGGGCCAGGTCGGGCTCATGCCCCTCTGCGGCCACGATAAATTCGCACGGCACCACGCGGGTGCCCTGATGGATCAGCTGATAGAACGCGTGCTGGCCGTTGGTGCCGGGTTCGCCCCAGACAACGGGGCCAGAGTTCATTTCCAGATCTGCGCCATCCATCGACACGCGTTTGCCGTTACTCTCCATCTCCAGCTGTTGCAGATAGGCGGGCAGCCGCAGCAGGCGCTGGTCATAGGGCAGCACGGCGCGGGTGGCGTGGCCCTGCACCTGATTGTGCCAGATGCCCACAAGGGCCAGCAGGACGGGCAGGTTGTCGGTAAGATCGGCCTGGCGGAAATGGCCGTCCATGGCGTGGCCACCGGCCAGGAATTCGCCAAACGCCTCGGGCCCCACGGCCAGCATCATGCCAAGGCCGATCGGCCCCCACATGGAATAGCGCCCGCCGACCCAATCCTCGAACCCAAAGACCCGCTCGGGCGGGATGCCGAAAGCGGCGGTCAGGTCGGCCGCTGTGGATAGCGCCACGAACTGATCGGCGGGCGCCGCCACCGCGCCAGCCATCCAGTCGCGCGCGGTTTCTGCATTGGTCATGGTTTCAATCGTGGTGAAGGTTTTCGACGCCACGATCACCAGCGTCCGCGTCGGGTCCAGCCCCTTCAGCGTGTCATGGATATGCGCGCCATCGACGTTCGAGACGTAATGCAGGCGTGGTCCGTCGTGATAGGGCGCCAGTGCCAGCGTGCCCATGACAGGGCCCAGATCGGACCCGCCGATGCCAATATTCACCACATCCGTATAGGCCCCGCCCTGCCCGGCGATCTGACCCGACCGCACGGCATTGGCAAAAGCCTCCATCCGTGCGCGGGTGTTCAGCACGCCGGGCATCACGTTCTGCCCATCCACCTTCACCACCCCCCCCGGTGCGCGCAAGGCGGTGTGCAGAACCGCGCGGCCCTCGGTGTCATTGATCTTCTCGCCGGTGAACATCGCCTCCCGCCGATCTTCCACGTTTGCCCGGCGGGCCAGTTCGATCAGCAGCGACAACGCGCCCGCGTCGATACTGGTTTTGGAAAAGTCAAAGAGCATCCCGCCGAAGGTGCTGCTATAGGTCTTGAACCGGGCAGGATCGGCTGCGAAGAGATCCGAGATACTGCGGCCCGATTTGGCCGCGTGGTGGGATTTCAGATCGTCCCAAATGGACATGGCTGACTTCCTTTTTGCACTGAAAGCAATGAACTATGGGCTGAAATTAAGGTGACCAGTGAACTGTGGAGCCAGGCAGAATAGCCCGCACAGGGGCCTTATCCACCGGCAGGCGCTGCGCGCGTTCCAAGGCGTCACGCTTTTCATCCCCGGTGATCACGATATGGGTCGACAGCGCCGCTTTTAGCACCCGCGCAGACAGGGTCACCCGCGCCTCGGGCGCACCACCGCCACGCATCGGCACCAAGACCGGCGCGTGTTCATCCAGCGCATCGGCCAGCCGGTCGGCACCGGGAAACAGCGAGGCCGTGTGCATATCTGCACCCATCCCTAGCAGCAGCAGGGTGATCGGCAGATGCGGCTCCAACCCCTTGGCGAGCTCATCCACATAATCCTCGGGTGTCTTGGCCGCCGCATAGAGCGGCACGAAATTCGCCCGCCGCGCCTTGGAGATCAACAGCCGGTCCATGATCAGTTTCGTGTTCGAACGCGGGTTGTCCGCAGGCACCCACCTCTCATCGGACAGGAACACCGTCACACGGTCCCAATCCAGCGCCTGTTCGCTGAGAACATCAAAGATCGGCCCCGGCGTGCTGCCACCCGGCACGCAAAAGCTGACCGCATCGTCGCGCCGCAGATGGTCCGCCAGTTCCGTGGCCAGCGTATCGGCAAGATCCAGCATCATCATGTCGCTGTCGGGGTATTCGATCAGGTTCATGCGGAAATCTCCCTCCATCGGCGGCCATCGCGGTAGAGCAGGATCAGCGCATCCTCTGGCCCCGCCGTTCCGGCGTCATAGGGCAAGGGTACATCTTCGCGCGCCGTCCATCCAGCGATGATCGGGTCGGTCCAGGCCCAGGCGGCCTCGACCTCATCCCCGCGCATAAAGAGCGTCTGATTGCCCCGGATCACATCCATAATCAGCCGCTCATAGGCGTCCGGCACATCGGCGGCTTCCGGCCCAAGCGCCTCGGCAAAGGTCATATCCATCGGCACCTCGACCAGACGCATCCCCCCCGGCCCCGGTTCCTTGATGGTCATGCGCAGGTCGATGCCTTCATCGGGTTGCAGGCGGATGGTCAGGATATTGCTGCGTGGATCGGCGGCTTCGGTAAAGATATTGTGGGGCGGTTCCTTGAAATGCACCACGATCTCGGACATGCGCGCGGTCATGCGCTTGCCCGTGCGCAGGTAGAAGGGCGTGCCGTTCCAGCGCCAGTTGGAGATATGGACTTTCATCGCGACGAAGCTTTCCGTCAGGCTGTCGCGGTTCTCCGCGTCATCACGGTAGCTGTTCCCGTCCCTACCCGCCTTGTACTGGCCCCGCACGATATCGCCCAGATCGACCGGGTCGAGCGCGCGGATCACCTTGAGCTTTTCGTCGCGCACCGCATTGGGTTCGAAATGCGCGGGCGGCTCCATCGCCGTCAGGCACAAAAGCTGCATCAGGTGGTTCTGCACCATATCGCGCATGGCGCCCGACTTGTCATAATAGGACCCGCGCCCGCCGACACCGACGGTTTCGGCCACGGTAATTTGCACATGATCGACATATTGCGCATTCCACAGCGGCTCGAACAGCATGTTGGCAAAGCGCACCGCCATCAGGTTCTGCACCGTTTCCTTGCCCAGATAGTGGTCGATCCGGTAAATCTGTGCCTCGTCGAAATAGGCGGCAAGCGTGGCGTTCAGGGCCTTTGCCGTGTCCAGGTCGCGGCCAAAGGGTTTTTCCACCACGATCCGTGCATCATCCCGTGCGATGCCGTTGTCTTTCAGCCGTTCGGCAATGGGGCCAAAGAGGCTGGGGGCGACGGAGAAGTAGAAGGCCTGCACCACACCGTCACGCATCTGAGCCTTCAGATCGGTCCAGCCGTCAATGCCCAGGGCGTCGATCGGCACATAGGTGAGGCAGTCCAGAAACGCCTCGATGGTCTCGGGCACGCGTTTGCGGTCCGACACGAACTCTTCGATCGCCTCGCGCACGAAGGCGCGCCAGGCGGCACTGTCCTGATCGGTGCGGGCCGCGCCGATGATCCGCGAATTCTGTGGCATCTGTTCAGCCCAGAACCGACGGTAGAGCCCCGGCAGGATCTTGCGCCTGGCCAGATCGCCCGTTCCACCAAAGATTACCAGATCGAAGTCATCAACCGGAATGACGCGCGCAACCATGGAACCTTCCCTCGCCTGCAATGCGGCGCTGGCCGCAAAATATGTTAGCGCTATCATGCGCATTCAGGGCGCATCTACACCGATAAGTGTTTCACGTCCAGCCTTTCACGGAAAGATCACAATGGTGTTGAGGCACGCCCGAATGGTTTTCTTTTTGCCCCGAACGGCTTAGCCATAGGCATGGGACAAAGGCTGGGACCATGAAAGATACGCTCGATCCACAGAAATTCCAAAACCCGGAGATGACGGCAAAAGGCGAGCCGCGCGCGCAGGTCGCGCTGAGCAATCCGCAGACGCTGTGGTTCAACACCGGAACGCTGTGCAACATCGCCTGCACCAACTGCTATATCCTGTCGAGCCCCACGAATGACGCGCTGGTGTATCTGACCCGCGCCGAGGTGGAGGACTATCTCGATCAGCTGCAGGACCGCGCCTGGCCCGTGCGCGAGATCGGCTTCACCGGCGGCGAGCCGTTCATGAACCCCGAGATGATCGACATGGCCGAGGCCGCCCTGGCACGCGGGTATAAGGTGCTGATCCTGACCAATGCCATGCGCCCGATGATGCGGGAGGGGATGCAAGCCGGGCTTGTGCGGCTTCAAGCGAGCTATCCCGGCCAGATAACCCTGCGCGTATCGCTCGACCACTGGTCCGAAGCGCATCACGACACGGAGCGGGGGGCGGGCAGTTTCCGTAAGACATTGGACGGTATGGACTGGCTGCGCGATGCGGGCATTGTGATGGCTGTGGCGGGCCGCACCCTGTGGGAAGAGCCCGAGGCCGCGGCCCGCGCCGGATTTGCGACGCTGTTCGAGGCGCGCGGATATACGATCGACGCGGGCGATCCCGGCGCACTGGTGCTGTTCCCGGAAATGGATGAAACCGTGGATGTCCCCGAGATCACCACGGCCTGTTGGGGCATTCTGGGCAAAACGGCCGACAGCGTCATGTGTGCATCATCACGCATGGTGGTCAAACGGAACGGGGCCGCGCGCCCGGTGGTTCTGGCCTGTACGCTGCTGGCCTACGATGCGCGGTTCGAAATGGGCGAGACGCTGGCGGAAGCGGAACGCGCCGTGGCGTTGACCCATCCCCATTGCGCCAAGTTCTGTGTGCTGGGTGGCGCGAGCTGTTCGGTTTAGGTCGGTTCAGGGTTTTCGCCGCGCCTTTGGCGCGTCGACCGGCGGGGGGCAGCCCCCGCACCCCCGGGATATTTGAGGAACAATGAATGGTGAGCGCGTGTAGGTTAACATTGATGGGTAACCTTAACGCATCTTGAAGGGCCGGTGGTCAGACCATGACGCAAAGCAGTTCGAAGATGATCGACGCCGCCAGATAGGCGGTGCCGCCGGATTGATCGAAGGGGGGCGAGACCTCGACCAGATCGGCGCCGACGATGTTGACGCCCTGCAAGGCGCGGACCACCTGCAAGGCCTGCCAGCTGGTTGGCCCGCCGACCTCTGGCGTGCCGGTGCCGGGCGCAAAGGCGGGGTCCACGAAATCGATATCGTAGCTGACATAGGTGTCGCCCGTGCCAACGATGTCGCGGGCTTCGGCCATCACGTCTTCGACGCCGCGGGCGTGAAACTCGCCGATCGGGATCACGCGGATGCCGACACTGTCGGCGAAGTCGCGATCCTCGGCGTCATAGGCGGTGCCGCGAATGCCGATCTGGACCACGCGCTTGGGGTCGAGCAGCCCCTCTTCCACCGCGCGGCGGAACGGGGTGCCATGGGTATACATGCGCCCGTCGAAATAGCTGTGGAACAGGTCCGTGTGGCTGTCGAAATGCACCATGCCAAGCGGCGCGTCCCTGGCCAGCGACCGCAGGATCGGGAACGAGGAGAGGTGATCGCCGCCGGCTGTCATCGGTTTAATTCCGTATGACCCTACGCCGTCATAAAAGCGCGTGATGCGATCCAGGCTGTCCATCAGATCGGCCGGGTTCGGCCCGACATCGCCCAGGTCGGCGCAATTGCGGGCCTCGAAGGGGCGGATGCCGGTGGCGTCGTTTTGGGCGCGGATCATGGTCGACATGTCGCGGATCTGGCGCGGCCCGTGGCGGGGACCGGGGCGGTTGGTGGTGCCCGCATCCCAAGGCACGCCGATCAGGCCGATCTCCACCTCTGCGATCCGGTCGTGATCCAGCCCCACATGCGGCAGGCGCATGAAGCTGGGGATGCCTGCGAAACGCGGCAGATCGAAGCCCGAGATTGGGGTGAAGAACGGGTCGGCCATCGGATTTTCCTTATCTGTTTGGTGCGAGGCTAGCGGGGATTTCCCCACCAGTCACGCGGCTTTCGCCGGGGGCGGACGCCTTGGTGTGACTGCCATCGTCGAGCGAGCCGGATGCCCGCCTGCCCTGCCCCGCCAAGCGCCAGACAGCGCCAGAGCCGGTCCTGCCAAGTGCCCCGCCGGTTGAAGGGGCAGACCCGCATACAGATGGCGCAGTCGGATTTCAGTTTCGCCCAATAGCCGAAGCAGGCCTCGCAATTGGCCGACCATTTGCGCACGCCGCGTTGTGTGCTGGGGCTGCCCGCGGCCTTTTCCGCGCCGAAATCGGGGGGTCCGACGGGCAGCGCCTTGGGCGGGCAGCTATCCGCGCATTGGGTGCAGCCGTGACAGTAATCGGCGAGGCCGAGTTTGCGCGGCGCATCCACGGCCAACGGCATATCGGTGAAGATCTTGGAAAACCGCACCCTTGGCCCGAATTCCGGCGTCAGCACCATCTGGTTGCGCCCGTATTCGCCAAGCCCCGCCTTCACCGCATAAGGAATGACCAGCGCCGTGTCGTTCATGCTGGCCACCGCCTGAAAACCCAGATTGCGAATATAGGCGGACAGGTGCAGCACGATGGCGGCTTCATGGCTGTATTCCAGCCCGGTGGCCGCCCCGGCAAGGGCGCTTGGATAGGTCTCGACCAAATCGAAATCCATCGCATGGGCCATGACGATCACGTGGGTCAGCCCCTCGGGCAGGTCATTGGCGACCGGCGTCATGTCGCGCGTGTCGGGGCGGTCGGAATAGTGCCAGCGCAGGTCGATATGGGTGATGCCCACCAGGTCAGCGCCAAACATCCGGGCGATACGTTTGATGCCTGCGGCTTCTTCCTCGGGCGTGTCCAGCACTGCGCGGTCTGTGGCAACCGGCGTGTCGCTGCGCAGAGGGGCCTGAAAGCCCTCTCGCTCGCCCTCGCTGGCGTGGCGGTCCGAGACCATGTCGGACACCCGCCAGGCGGCGTTCCTGAGGGCAAAATCGCGGGTCTGAAACCCCTCGCCCTTCCGTGGCGCGGCCTCCATCCGGTAGGAGGCGAAAAAGCCATCGCTGTGGGGGCTGCGCACGCTGTCATCCCAGAAAGCCCGCGTGAACATGTCGTTCATCTGGGAAAAGCGGGTGTAGTCCGATGTAATCTCGAACCCCGCCGCGCGGTCGCTGTCCAGCAAATGCGCGGGCGTCTCGTCCTGATTCTTGGGCCAGGTCATGGGCGCAGTTTACGCGTCCAGCTCTGCATCCCAATAGAGAAAATCGAGCCAGCTGTCATGCAGGTGACCAGGGGGGAATTTGCGGCCCGTATTGCGCAGCTCTTCCGCGCCCGGCTGGCGCGGCGGTTTGCGTAAGGACAGCCCCGACTGGCGCAGGCTTTTCGAGCCTTTGTGCAGATTGCAGGGCGAGCAGGCCGCGACCACGTTTTCCCACGATGTGATGCCGCCACTGGCGCGTGGCACCACATGATCGAAGGTCAGATCGCCCCGGCCACCGCAATACTGACAGGAAAACTCATCGCGCAGGAAGAGGTTGAAGCGCGTGAAGGCCACACGTTTTTGCGGCTTCACATAATCACGTAGCACCACCACCGAGGGGATGCGAAAGCTGGTCGAGGGGGAATGGACGCATTCATCATATTCCGCGACGATATCCACCCGGTCGAGAAACACCGCCTTGATCGCATCCTGCCAGGGCCACAGAGACAGCGGATAATAGGAAAGCGGCCGATAATCGGCGTTGAGCACAAGCGCCGGATGCTGGCGTAGCGCGCCCGGTTCGCGCACGAAATTGGTTCTGAAACTGCCGTCTATCGCACCGTCCATCAGTGACTCCACCCGTCCCCTGTCTGCCCGTGTTCGGCATCAGAGCGGGAGCACCCGCCCCAGCCATGTAACCACTATATCTGGCAAAATCTGCCTGACAAGCTCCACATTTTGGGTGGAGCGCTTTTGTGATAGGTCAGACAGGTGACGGGGATATGACAGTTATCCACAAGGGCGGAGGGTTTCGCCGCCTAACGGCGTCGACCCGCGGGGGGATCCTCCCCCCGTACCCCCCTGGGATATTTATGGAACAATGAAGGGGATCAATCCTGCGCGGGGCTGTCTTCAAGGCCCAACACCTGCCGGATGAAGGCCAGCGCCACTGACAGCCCGTCGGGCGCGATGCCATGGGCGGTGCCGCGCATGATATGAGCAAAGACGTCAATACCGGCGGCCTGCAGCGCCTCGGCGGCCTGGGGCAGGCTTTGTGGGGGCACCACATCGTCCTGATCGCCGTGGATCAGCAGCACCGGCGGGCGGCTGACAATGTCATCAGCCAGCAGTTCCGGCTCCAGCAGGCGGCCCGAAAAGCCGACAACGCCCGCGAAGGGCGGGTCGCGGCGGGGGGCGACATGCAGGCTGATCATTGTGCCTTGGGAAAAGCCCACAAGGACGGTGCGCTCTGCAGGGATGCCTTGGATTTCCATAAGATCATCGAGAAAGGCATTGAGGTCCACCACCGCGCGGGCCATGCCCTCGGCGGCCACTTCCTCGGACGATCCGTCGATCCAGGGGATCGGGAACCACTGGAACCCCATTGGGTTCATGGCCGAGCGTTCGGGCGCATCGGGGGCCGCGAAAACCGTATTGGGCAGATGCGGCGCCAGTGGATCGGCCAGCCCCAGCAGGTCGTTCCCATCGGCACCATAGCCGTGCAGGAAGATCACCAGGCTATCGGCCTGACCCGAGGCCGCGGGCCGCGTTGCGAAGTCTAACGTGCGAGTCATCTGATCCCTTCCCTGTCCTTGGCGACATGGTAGTAGGCCCAAAGTGCGCGGGCGGCAACGGCTCTCCAGGGGGACCAGACTTCGGCCATCTGTCTGAACGCGCGTTCCTTGGGCCGGTCGGGCAAATCGAACAGCAGGCGGGCGGCTTCCTGCAAGGCCAGATCGGCAGGCGCGAAAACATCGGCGCGCCCGAGCGAGAACATCGCATAGACCTCGGCCGTCCAGCGACCGATGCCGGGAACTTCGGTCAGGACAGCGATGACCTGTTCATCAGGCGCGGTGCGCAGGCTGGCAAAGTCGATGCCCGCCTCGGCCAGGGGTCCCACCGCTTCGCGAACGGCCCCCGACATCGCCACCACCGCGATTCTCGGCCAGCGCTCCCGCAGGTCCCGCAGCATGTTCGCGAGGTCGCCCTTGGGCAGGATGACGTCGGTGATGACGACATCCACGTGGCCCAGGCGCGCGGCCTCCTTGCGGG
>ENA-OWNT01001249-OWNT01001249.1-seawater-metagenome-genome-assembly--contig:-NODE-1249-length-33962-cov-5.424554_pt1 | contig 33962 bp, 29 predicted proteins | sample MGYA00238136_ERZ651165 | MGnify/ENA primary metagenome ERZ651165 (study PRJEB26861, sample SAMN08777766) | seawater metagenome | isolation source: coastal seawater | place: USA: Florida | collected...
TGAAGAAACTCGTGCGTCCGCCGATGCCATCCAATGACTGTGCCCACTGTGTCAGATGGGTTGAATCACCGGATGCCATTGTATGCAAAACAAGCGGTGGCAGTGGAAATTGATAGACCATCTGGGCTTCGTTTGTGCCGTTCCCGAAATAGCTGATATTCTCGTCATGGGGAACGTTGGTCTCGGTGATGAGGACGACATCCGGCGCAATAATATCCAGCACATCACGCATCAACTGAATGATGAGGTGTGTCTGTTCAAGGTGAATGCTGGTCGTGCCAATCTCTTTCCAGAGGAAGGCAATCGCATCCAGTCGAATGAATTCTGATCCCTGTTCCACATAAAAACGGGTGATTTTCAGGAGTTCAATCAAAACATCGGGATTCTGAACATTGAGGTCAATCTGATCGTCACTGAACGTCGTCCAGACATGTTTTGTGCCGGACGGGGTTTCAAATGGCGATAATAATGGCAAAGCACGCGGTCGCACCACTGCTGATAAATCGGTATCGGGTGGTACAGCAATGAAGTAATTATCGTAGGGGGCTTCTCCCGCGAGATACTTTTTGAACCATTCGCTCTTCGCGGACATATGATTGAAAACCGCATCGAACATCAGGCGAAAATCGTATTTCATCGCATTCACGTGAGACCAGTCGCCGAGGTCAGCATCGACCTGATAATAATCAATCACACTGAACCCGTCATCCGATGACCAGGGATAGAAGGGCAAAATATGAACTGAATTGATTGTTGGCTTGACCTGTTCTTTCAGAAATTGGTGTAAGACCTGTAGCGGTGGATTTTCACCATCGTAAACATGGTCGCCATAGCAAATTAGAATGACATCCTGCTCACTGACCGCAAGTTCATCGACTTCGCCAGCCGTAATGGGCTCTAAAATGTCTGATAGTCGCTCAAAAGTGCTTAGTCCGACAGTATCGCCGTAGAGTTGGATGAGTTTGGATTGAATCGCGTTGAGAATGCTGTCTGTCATAGTGTGTCCCCTTAACAATGCGTACCGTAAGGGCAGACCGGCGGTCTGCCCTTACAGGATCGATAATTTTTCCAATGCCGTTGATAAAACCTGCCGCAGGATAATGTATGAAAATTTTTCTAAGCCAACCTGATAATTATGCTCAACGACCTCAGCGCGATAATCGGCATCATCAATCAGGCGACGGGTGTCCTTTAGTGTAGCATCAGTGATGTCATAATGAAATTCAACCGCGTTGATTCCGGCGGGCTTGATGTCGCTCAGGTACATGGGATACGTATTCACGACAAGCGGTTTACGGAAATAAACGGTCTCTATCAGGGCATTACCGAAGCCTTCGTATATCCCGGGGTAGGTGATGAGATGCGCGTGCGGATAGACATCCCACAAATCATAGACTTTGTGTCCATTGATTTCGCCGCGTTCAGAGGCAACATACTCGCCGATGAATTTGTAGCGGATGCCCGAACGCTCTGCTTGCATTTTGAGCCAATCGCCGTAACCGCCTTTTTCGTCACCTTCATACCCCGTGATGACAAAGACCAGTCGTTCATCATCCAGACGCCGCATCAATTCAATCGCCAGTTCAATGCCTTTTCGCCGGACAATGCGTGTCGGTTGCAACACGATCAGATCATCGTCTGAGAGACCGATTTCTTCACGGAAAGTCATCGCATAATTATCCGGTTCGGGAGGCGGCGTTTCAAAATCAAAGACATTCGGCAGATAGAGCGCGTCGATGCCTTTGATTGCTTTGAGCCTCTGTTGCATTGGCTTATTGATGACCATGTGAACAATCGGCTGTAAATCGGGCGGGAATGCCTCATTGAGTTGATCTTGAACCCCATTATTAATGAAGCGGTCGCGTTCCCAGTAAAAATCATGGTGATGGGCAAGCGTTTTTATCCGTGTGCGCTTAATCAAATCGGCAATCGCTATCCCGAGCGAGAGATTCATCGGAATCGTCAACGCATTCTGCGGCACAATCAGGTCGATACTGTATTTTGCTACAAATTTTTCCAGTTCCGCACGAATTGCATCGGCAGAAGCATATAATCTCGCGAAAAATTCCGGCGCTAATGTCGGTTTTGCGAAGGCTTCGTCGTGCAGGGCTTTCGCTTCCGGGTGCGTGAAATGTGCCTCCGGGATGAGATAGCCGGGCTGAGCGTTTCCGTCCAGTTGCCCGGCACAGTAAAAGCAATCGTGTCCCATCTCAGAGAAAACATGTGCGAGTTTTTGTGTTTCGAGGCTGACCCCGTCAACCCCTGCTAAACGTGTTGAGATAAATCCGATGTTCATCGGGCGTATTCTCCTTCTTCTTCCCAATTCCAGGGGATGCTATCGGCAATCGCAACCATAGCATTCGGCCAGGCGAACCAGTGACGCGAGACGACTTCAAATGTATTGGCATCGTAGGCTTCGGGGAGTGCGCCATCCCACTGAGCGGCTTTTTCGACCCGTTCCCATACGCGCTGATAACGCTCTCTATCCCCGACGACTTTGCAGTAAATCAGTTCCTGTGCATCACCGAGTGCCCACGCTGACGGGGTATGCACCGAGCCAAGCACGCCATCATAGAAACCGGGATTATCATCCGAGAAAGCAAATTCGATGGTGTTGAGCCAGATTTCATCGTCTTTTTCGCAGAAACCCCAGAGCGGCATCATCACCAGCGGGATGTCATTGGCATCGTGGTAAAGGTAGAAATTGCCATCGCCATCTGTGGCATAGGCGTATATTTTCTTGCCTTTGTGTTCGGTGATGAAGTACTCTCTAAGTTGACGTGGAATTTCACGTATCCACTTACCAGTTGGGAAATCTGCCGAGCTCAAATTGCGCCAATCATAGATTTTGTTAAGTTGTTTCAGTGCGTGCCATAATAAAATGTGTGTTGAAAAGTGATATGGCAAGGGTATGTCATCATCTGCGGGGGTTTCATCTGTCTTTATCAAGACCTTTGAATGACCTAATGTGAAGCGTTTGAACATTTTGAGCACATCAATTACTTTTGGCAATAATTCGATGGCAATTCCGATATGTTGGGATGCACGTACATAGTCTGTCAGGGCGAGTAGGGGATAAATTTGCTGATCTAATTGAAGTGCATTTCGATCTTTTTGCATACCATTAGCATAGTAAGAACGTGCCCAGGCATGTTCAATTGTATATTCTCCTGAGCGGTAATAGGTTCCTCGCCAGAGCTTCTGGTAAACATATCGAATATAGTTTTCAATAAGATTACGTTCGAACGTATTGTAGGGTTCTTCTCGCTTAATATAAGTTTCAGGCAGTGTATTCAATAAATGCCGCATTACAAAATATGAGTCACGATTCCAATGCAGAGGCAAAATCATATGGTCAGTGATTCTTAGATTAGTCAGTAGCGCATATCTTGTCGCCCGTTCGACTATAATGTGTGACTGGCTGTCCTGCTTATATACCCCTAATCCAGTAACTGCAAAATGGCTACTGACCGGGAAAGCTGGCTCATGTGTATTGGTATAGCCAGCTTCTACTTCGATTATGTATTCTGATTCAATTACTGTAAATGTTTCAGAGGCAAGATTAATGCTACCATCTACTAATTCCTGTGGCGCAGGAAAGCCCCGCATCCCAAAATAATCATCCTGTGCTGTAAATGCTTTGTTTGCTACGGTGAAACCGTACTCAAGATGTTCCTTGATATGCGTTCTATACGATGGAGTAGCCGAAAATCCACCTTCCGTTAATTGGGTATACGCGGCTCGCATGAACCATAATTTTCCAACCGTTCTCAATTGCACCGCATCTGTACTGAACATCCACAATTGTGAAACAGTTCCACCCTGTTCTTTTGTTATACACTCTGCGATTGTGCCATCTGCGAGGGTGAAACGAATGAACGGCACAGCATCTTCTATCAGGAAGTATTCGCGTTTGATAATCTCTTGGTCGAATTGCAATCCGAAGCCTTCGTTGCTCACCAGTGATTTGCGATAGGCGCGGACTTTTTTCTGGTCGTAACGGTCTTCATCGGGGAAGGGCGGGATGCTCGTCAGGGCGATGTAGCCATGTTCGGGATGGTAGGTGTTAATCGCAATGAAGCGTCCATCCAGATTGATGCTGCCTGTAATTCCACCGCCACCGAAATCGAGGGGTTTTGTTCCCTGTGCGGGGTCAAGTTGCCGGATGTTGTAGCCGGATAGGTCGAAAAGAGTCATTGAACCTCACCCCCTAAATCCCCCTCTCCTCTGCGTAGAGGGGGGGACTTGCGGACGGGATACATCCCGCCCCTACAATGGTTGATGTTCAGGAGATGCGCCCCTGCATAGGGAGATTTGTCGTATGGGAGGGTTTCAAACCCTCCCATACATCCTGTTGAGACAGGTTTTATCATCGTTAACCTTTCACCGCGCCGGCTGTGAGACCCTGCGTGAGGAAGCGTTCAAAGAAGAAGAATATCACGATAATCGGGATACTCACAATCAATGAACCCGCCATCAATGCCGATACAGGGACTTCCTGACTATCCAGACGTTGCAAACCGAGTGGCAATGTCCAGCGTGTGTTATCTGCGGCGAGGAAGAGGAAGGCATACAGGAACTCGTTCCAGGCAATCATGAATGTATAGAGTGCTACCGATGCAATTGCAGGCATTGCTAGAGGAATGGTAATGCGCCAGACCGTTTCCAGTTCGGTGCAGCCATCAATTAAGGCAGCTTCTTCCAGTTCCGGCGGAATGGTCATGAAGTAGCTACGGAGCATGTAAAGCGCTACCGGAAGTGTCCCGGACATATAAATGATGACCAGACCTTCAAGCGTTTCGCGTAATCCGGTACGGGTGAAAACCACGAAAAGCGGAATTGCCAGCACAATCGCCGGGAACATGTAAATCATCAGAATGCCCCATGACATTAGATTACGTCCCATGTAACGCAGACGGGTAATCGCATATGCCGCTGGAATCGCCAGCAGAAGTGTTAGTGAGACGGTCAGCAAAGAGAGCAGCAGACTATTCCAGATGAAAGGCGGGAATCCCTGTTCCACCAGAACAATCGTGAAACTACTCTGATTGAAGACATTGACACAGGGTGCAGGAACTTGCTCGCGATTGTTGCGTTCGAGCAATTCTTCTTCTGTAGACAGTTCGACAATCGCCGCTTTGACCGCATTTTCCGCCTGAATGATGACACGCGGTTGACTCTGCGGCAGACGACTATATTCCGTTACATATGCCTGTTGTTCGTCTGTGAGTAGGTCGGTCGGGACAGCGAGATACTGTATTGTCCCCTGTTCTGGCACATTTTCGACCAGTACAAAACCTTCCGGCACATTTTCAGCATCAGCAATCACATTTCGGCTCTGTGCATCGGTTAAGTCGGCTTCGGCTACCACTGAATAGGTCGTTGGTAGAATTTCCGGCTCGATGACCAGCAATGTTAAGCCGTATTCTTCCATAATGTCCGGCGTGCTATTTTTATCCAGTAGCATCGTCGCCAGTTCATCTTCTGTGTAAGCCTCATCGCGACCATGTGCAATCCAGCATCCGATGGGGTGGAGCGTCGTTTGAATATTATCCCATGTCGGGACAAGTCTGGTCGGATTGGTCTGAATATCCTGTTCGGGACGGAAGGACAAATTGACCATCCAGTAGAACGGGAACACAGTCACAATGAAGAAGAAAACAATCATGAACCAGCGCAGAACAACGCCGATTCTAGTTTCCAGTTCTTCGCGGGAGAAGTCGCTATTTTTTGGTTTATTCTGAGCCATGATTAATTCTCCTCAACTAAGAAGAAACGGAAATAGATAATGAGGACGACTGCCAGAATTGCCGCCATGATGACTGCTACTGCGCTTGCCTGTCCAACATCGCTTGCGGTGAACAATAGCTCGAAGATTTGTACCGGAATCACTTTTGTCTGTGAAATCGCGCCGGTTAGCAGGAAGACATCATCGAATTTGTTGAATGTCCAGATGAAGCGTAGCAGGAACAATGTCCCGAATACCGCCCGAAGCTGGGGCAGGGTGATATAAATCAGTCGATTAATCGGTGTTGCGCCATCAACTTTTGCCGCTTCGTACATATCATCGGGGATTGCCTGAATACGCGCCAGCAGGAACAAAAATGCAAAGGGGAAATAACGCCATGTCTGGAAAAGTATCACCATGACCAGAGGCAGAAGGCTATTATCGCCTAAGAAATTAATGCGTGTTCCCATCAACCCGTTAATCAAGCCATCGGAGCGCAGGAGTATTTTCCAGATGAATGCCACCGAAATGACCGGGGCTATATATGGAAAGAGCAGGAAACCTCTGAAAATCGCCCGCCCGGGGAATGCCTCGCGTACAACCAATGCCGCCACCAACCCGAAGAAAATTGCGCTGACTGTACTGGCTAAGGTATAGCCAAGTGTACGGAAAATCATCGGATAAAATTCAGGGTCACGGACACCAACAACTGTATGTTCTTCGCCGCCACCAAATGCAAACCACTCGCGCCATCCACGATAGTCTTCAATGGTGCGACGGGCGCTGACATAAATCGTATTGCCATCTTCATCGACTGCACAGGCGCTACCATCTTCAACCAGTTCACAGGGAACGGTATCCAAACGAAGTCCTGCCTGTGCCTCGAAATTGGCATACCAGTTACGACCATCGGCGGTGACATCCTCAAATGAGACCATCGAAATATCTGGTAAATCAGCAACATCAATCGGGCGTAAACTGAGAACCAGATTCCAGATGACCGGAAAAATGACGATACCCATCACAATCAACACTGTCGGAATGGTCAAGGCGTATGCCAGATTACTGATACGATGGTTTTTGGATTGGCGTTCCTCAAAACTACCGCGTGGAATCAGGAAAATATAAGCAATCAATATCAGAATCGTGACGATACCGGAGTCTATGTTGCGTCCGAAAAAGACAATTTCACTGACCCCGACAAACAAAAAGAGGAAAATGAGCAATCCACCGAGCAGGGTGAATAGTCGTTGTTGCATAGATGGTGCGACATCGTATTGCGCGGCTGGCAAAAAGAGCAGGACAATTGCGACCAGTCCCATGATGATGACAACGGCGCTCAGGGGACTAGCGACAATACCGAGACTCTGTCCGGCGACACCGATCAGTACACCTGCGACAGCACCCAGTCCAATACCGATACGGGTGTCGTATCCTCTCAAGAAGAAGATATAAAAGCCGGGAAGCGCACCAATCAAAGCCCATAGAATAATTTCAAGAAGCATATTCATTGGCTTAACCTTTCAATCAATATTTTAAGGATGCTGTGCTGTGATGCGGGATAAGAAAGTTTATGTGAAATCAATCGTTTTTTTCGCTACGACAACACAAAGGACATGAAGAAAAATCGTTTTGTTGGATACCCGGATAGTTTTCCGGCGGAGGGCATGAATGCCATCCCTACATTATGATCTGTTTTGATGTAGCTATCTCATAATAAATGCCCTGTGTAGGGACACGATGCATCGTGTCCGGGAACTATCAACCGGAACAGGTATCCCGACCCTGTTGTCTGATTCATTTCACAATAAGAGATTTTTATGCAGAAGTAGGGGCGCAGTATACTACGCCCTTACACGATATGTTACTTGCTGTAGAACTTAGCCTTCGAGTTCAAGCTGGAGGTCTTCGATTTCAATCTGGATGTTAGCAGCAGCATCTTCGACTGAAATATCACCGAGCAGGTAGGATGCGAGATTCTCTTGAATGAAGAAGGTTGACCCTACGCTACTTGCCAGTGAATTTTGACCGACATCAAAGCCCATACGGGTGTAGCCATCCGCGCCACCTGTGATGACAGCAAGGTCTTCCGCGCTATAGAAATCACCTAATGGTGCGCGACGGTCAACACCAACATCGAGTGTTCCCCAACCATCGAGGAAGAGAGTTGGTTCATCAACTGTACCCAGACGCATCGGGAATTTACCTTCCGGTGCGACAGCAAGGGTGTCGAGATAAGCGGTATTGAACCAGTAATCAAGGAAGAGTTCAGCTTCAGCATCGGCTGTTACGGCGATACCAACGTTGAAGGTGCTACCCCATGCTGCCGGAACATCACTGCTGTAACCACTGAATGCGCCGACGAAATCGGTATTTTCAGCGATGAATGCAGGGTTGTCCGCACATTCGGCACAACTTGGATAAGCGCTATCACGCAGACCTGCCATTTCATCGAGGATGAACGGAGACCAGATATTCATCGCACAGCCACCTGCGAGGTAAGTTGCACGGGTTTGATCCCAGAACCAGCCAGCTTCGCCCGGACCGTAGTTGCCCATCAGTTCGTTGTAGAATTCCATGGCTTCAATCATTTCGGGGCTTTCCCAGGTGATGTTGCCATCAGCGTCAACGAAAGATGCGCCGTTAGCGAGTGCTACATGTTCGAAGGTTTGCCATGTGAATTGCTGGTCAGGAGCATTTGGACCACAGAAACCAATCATGCCGTTATCGGGGTCATGGAGAGCCGCCGCCGCTGCCAGAATGTCTGCATAGCTATCGGGCGCTTCGAGACCTGCTGCTGCGAAGAGGTCGCTACGGTACATGAGCAACTGTCCCCAGCCATCATTAGGAATCGAGGCATATAGACCCATATCAACTTCTGCGAGTGCCAGCGCCCCGGAACTGAATGTATCGGCACCGAGGGACTCAATCACTGCGGAAGCACGTTCTGCATCAAGTGCGCCGTCAGAATAGAATTTAGCGGAAAATTGAACTGAATGTAACACGAGGTCAGGCAGAGTGTTTGCTGCTTGACTGATGGTCATGAAGCTAACCTGTTCGTTTTCTTCAACAGGTACGATGATGACATCAATGCCGGGGTTTTCAGCTTCAAAAGCGTTGGCGATTGCTTCCTGGCGTTCAACCCGTTCCGGTTGATTTTCACTGGTCAGGAAGACGATTTCGACCATATCCTGTGCTGTGACAGGGATAATCATGCCGACGAGTATCGACAAAATAACAAGGGCAATTAAACTTTTACGCATTTTGTTCCTCTCTTAAGTAAGGCAATAGAAAATTGTTTAACGACAAATAGGTATAGGAAACGTTGGACTTAGTAGTACAATGTTCAGTCTGCAATACGGGTACGGGTTCATGTGGTCGGAATGACCCTGCGATGAACAGACTGCCAGGTCCTGTGTTCATGCGCGGTGATGGTTTTGCCATCCGTGACGCCTGTACCGCTTAATATCTACAATGTAACAATGTCTTAAATCCCTTGAAATGCTCTTTCCATCGCGCTCCTTTCTTTACCGTGCGACTCCGCTTGAGTCACGGACAACGAGTTCGGGTTTGATTAAATATTGAAAATGAGATGCGGAGTCCTCATTGATGATTGCGAGTAATTGTTGTGCGAGTTGTTCGCCGATGTTGTAAATGGGCTGGCGAACAGTTGTCAGGGCAGGTTCGGCGTGGGATGCTGCCGGAATATCATCGTAGCCAGCAATCCCGAATGTTTCGCCCACCGGGTATCCGCGCTCTCCTGCGACAGCCATTGCACCCAGTGCCATCCAATCATTTGCACTGACAATTGCTGTGAGGTGCGGGTGTTTATCAAGTAATGTATTTGCGGCATCATATCCACTTTGATAGGTCAAATTACCGTGAAGGGTATATTCATCACGATAGGGTATGTTGTGTTTTTCGAGTGCTTCGCGGTAGCCATTCAAGCGATAGGGTGTGAAGGCAAGGTCGGGTTCTGGCAAAATAAGTCCGATATGTTTGTGCCCTTTGAAAATTAAGTGTTCCGTGACCATCAAAATACCAAATTCACTATCTACATCAATATAATCGAAGTCACTATTTTCTTCCGGGGCAAGCCGTCCATGTACGATAAAAGGGCAGTTGACCGATTTCAGGTAATCGATACGGGCATCGCTACGGTAAGTACGGGCGACAATCATTCCGTCAACCCGTCCACCGCCGACAATGCGACGATAGGCATCGAGTTCGGAGGTATCCGGTTGCGCCGCGCCTGTTAAAACATCGAAGCCATTGCGTGCCGCTTCATAGGTTATCCCTTTGAGCAAAACAGAGAAAAAGTCATCATCATGAGTATGGGCACGGGCGGGCATAATCAAGCCGAGGGTGTGTGTACGTTGTCCCTGTAACTGGCGTGCGATGTGGTTTGCCTGATAGCCAAGTTCATCAGCAATTTTGAGGATGTGAGAGCGGGTTTTTTGACTGACATCATCATACCCCGTCAGGGCACGCGAGACAGTTGTCACCGAAAAACCGGATTCTCTAGCTATGTCTTTTAAGGTAACAGGCATTTTAAGACGATTTCATAATAAATAGTATATAAATAATCCGAAACGTTTCGGATAGGTATATTTAAACAATATCGCAACTTTTTTGCTTTGTCAATCACATTAATCAGGCGGGCATATTTTATGGCAGGTGAGTATGATTGGATGGTGAGGAATGTCATAGATGGTAATTTTTGCGCTGTCTGTTGAAACAGGTTACTCTATGTTTTGACAATACAGTTATGACAAGAAGGACAAACGCGGTGACGGTATCTCGCGACAATTCGAAGATGGTGTATCAGGGTATTAAAGATGCCGGGGTCGATTTTATCACTGCGCTGGCGGAAACCTGGCTGGTCTATCTGATGCAAATGGCTGACGATGACCCGCATATGGAAATGGTGGAAGTGGCGAAGGAAGAAGAAGCAATCGGGATTGCAAGCGGGGCACATTTTGCCGGACGCAAGAACGTTCTTCTGATGCAGAATCACGGCTTTATGGGGTCGATTAACGGGATTGTTTCGTTATCGAAGTTGTATAGTGTGCCACTCTGTATGTTGATAGCTTATCGTGGACACATGGGCGAACCCTATTTCTGGCATACACAGGGCGGTATGGTCACAGAACCCCTATTACAGGCATTGAGCATTCCCTATGATATTGCCCGTGACCCTGAAAAAGTCGGCACACAGATCAAGCAGACATTGACTTATTCGCAGAGCCTGCTGGGTCCGGTTGCCCTGTTGCTCTCGCGTGATTTGATGGAAGATTGAAAGTGACAATATTCTGGGATTTGCGTAGGGGCGCAACATGTTGCGCCCTTACATATCCGATATTTTTCGACAGAAAGTGACGGAAAAATCATGTTACGGTCAAAATGTATTGAAGCAATATATCCTGAAATTCAAGATAAGCTCGTCGTGACGATTATGGGGTCGGCGGCACAGGAATTGTATGATCTCGGGCATCGCGATAATTTTTTCTATTTGCAACATGCGATGGGATTGGCATCCTCGATTGGTCTCGGGCTGGCGTTGAGTTTGCCGGATGAGCAGGTTGTAGTATTCGATGGGGATGGGTCGGTGTTGATGAATCTCGGGTCACTGGCAACCCTGGCACGCTATCGCCCGAAAAATATGACTCACATCATTTTCGATAATGGTAGCTTGCTCTCTACCGGAGGATTTGAATCGCACACGACATCCGGTATCACTGACCTCGCAAAAATTGCTGATGGGGCAGGTGTCCCGAATGTGGCGATGACACGGACGCCGATGGAATTTGTTGAAGCCGTTGCCGATGCCTTCGAACGCGATAAATTTTCCGTGATTGTGGCGAAAGTCGAAGCTGTGGGACCCGATCATTTTGGCATGGATTTGAAATTGCCGGAAAATGCTTTCAATTTTGAACGCTATATCCGTGAGAAGAAAAAAGCTAAAGAGCAGTAGACAGCGAGTTTTTGAGGAATGGGATAATGCCACAGCGTGAATTAGCGACCTTCGCTTACATTGAAGAACCTCCATTTGCATGGACTCAGGAGAATGGTTTTCCCGCAGGTTGTGATGTAGAACTGGTATTTAAGATATTGAATCGGATTGGTTTACGCCAGATAAATACACGAAAAGTCACTTTTCCAGATTTGATACCCGGCGTCGTAAATGGCGACTGGCTAATCAATACACCGATGTTTATTACGCCTGAGCGCAGCAAATCGGTTGAATTTACTAAGCCTGTATGGGTCTTATCAGACGGGTTTATGGTGCGTGAAAACAGTCAGGATATAGATAGCTACGAATCATTATCACAAGCGCTCGATTTGCGCGTTGGCACAGTTCGTAGTCAGGTACAGCATGACCGCGCTATCAATGCAGGTGTGGCATCTGAACGAATTCAGATTTTTGAAAAACAGGAAGATGCTGTATCCGCATTACAGAAAAATGAAATTGATGTTTATATTGCCACGTCAATGGGGCATCGGGCGTTCATTAAACAGCATAATGCGATTTCGTTGACTGTCATTGATGTAGAACAGGACGGCGCAACGGCATTTGGAGGATATTCTTTTGCCAGGAGTCAAAGTGATCTGGTCAAGGATTTCAATGCAGCACTGGCAGAGTATATCCGGTCATCTGACTATCGCACGGCTATGATTTCTTACGGTTTTACTGACAGCGACGTTAGCCTCGTCGTTGCACAATATGATTAAACAAGGAGAATAGTTTTATGAGCAATGCACTGGCGCAACTTTTTGTCGCACTGGGTAGCGGAGAAGTCAAAGTTGTCGATTTAACCCGCGTGCTGGGAACGAATACAGCCGTGATTGAATTGCCGGATATATTCGCGCAGTCACCGGGTGTCACCATCGCAAAAATCTCAGAATATGATGATGCGGGTCCGGCGTGGTACTGGAATATTATCAAAATGGGGGAACATACCGGGACACATTTTGATGCGCCTGTTCATTGGGTGACGGGCAAAGATTTCGATAACAATACCACCGATACGATCCCCGTTGAACAATTTGTTGCCCCTGCGGTTGTGGTTGATGTCTCGGCAGAAGTCGCAGAAAATGAAGATTTCTTGCTGACACCGGAGCGCATTGAGCAGTGGGAGAGCGCATATGGTCAGATTCCGGCGGGGGCATGGTTTTTGCTCAGAACAGATTGGAGTAAACGTGAAAGTGCTGAAGATTTCCTCAATGTGAAAGAAGATGGCGCACATTCCCCTGGATTCACACCGGATGCTGTGCGTTTTCTGGTTGAGCGGGATGTTCTCGGGGTCGGCGTTGAGACAGTCGGCACAGATGCAGGGCAAGCCGGTGGGTTTGAGCCAGCATTTCCCTGTCACAACCTGATGCACGGAGCAGGAAAACTCGGTCTGGCAAGCCTTACCAATCTCGATCAATTACCAGCAACAGGTACGCTATTGATTGCTGCACCACTCAAGCTGGAAAATGGCTCGGGTAGTCCCTTACGTGTGCTGGCACTTGCTCCGGCAGAATAATTGTGTGAAAATTTCGGATAATGCGGACATTGTTCATACAAGATTTATAGAATAATTATGAGGGCGGCAGCGATGTCGTCTTTTTTTGTTATGCTGTTTCGTCCACGAATAGACCGGATGTGAAAGATTGCCAGGCGAGTTCAGGTATCCGGTTGGGCGCAACATTCCCCTGATGCAATGCCCGCCATGACGATGACATAATCCCGTAATAGATATGAACTATCCAGGGGGTCGGCACATCCTCACGAATGAAACCTTCTGCGCGGACTGTTTCAATCAAATCTGCTAATAATTGTTCGACTTCTTGAAATTTCGGATAATGCTGTTCATGGTCATCGTGTTCCATTGCGTGCATCAGAAAATGAAAGCGTTCGCCCATTTCCGCCGAGGTCATAATCACGTTTTTGAGGCGATCACGCGGGTTATCGTGCGCGGCTTTTGCATCCTCAATAATTTGCTTTGTCAGGCGACAGAGTTCGATTCCGGTGGCTTCCATCAATGATTCACGGGTGCTGTAGTAACGATGCAGGGTGACACGGGTCACGCCAGCCAGTTCCGCTATTTTTTCCAGTGGCGCGGAAAAATCCTGTGCGAGTATTTCAAATGCAGCATTTAAGATATTGCGCTGTGTTTTGTTCATTTTGTATTCCATTAAGTGGAAAATTTATATGCGATTTTCGGACAATGCAGGTCACATACATTGAAGGTTTACAAGTTTTGACCCTCACCCCGAACCCCTCTCCCTCAGGGCGAGGGGCTTAAACGCTTTTGGAGTCAAGTTTTGTATATTGCATATGCTGACAGCAACGAGACGACGCATTATCAAGTTTTCTCTTAGTTGTTATTTTACATCGTTTGGATGCGTATCACATCTTTAACTTTTGTATCAGTTTAGTAAATTATGATACAGATATGTAACATTTGATACAGTCATGTCGTCTATGAGGAGACGATCAATACAAATTCTCATGGAGATATGGCAATGCAAAACAAACAGTACGACGTGGTTATCATCGGTGGAGGACCCGCCGGATTACAGGCAGCACTGGTTTTATCGCGTACACGGAAATGCATTCTGGTGTTTGATGACCCGCAGCCACCGCGTAATGGCGCATCACATGGTGTTCATAATGTTATAGGGTTGGATGGTTTGCGACCTGCTGAAATCCGGGACGTTGTATGGGAGCAAATCAATGTCTATCAGAGTGCGGAACTCTGTCAGGAACGGGTGAACACTCTCACAAAAGCAGAGGATGGTTGTTTCGATGTGACAGGCGATGGTGGAACATCGGTCAGGGCGAAACAGGTGATTCTGGCGGCGGGCTATCGCGATGTTCATCCTGATATACCCGGATTTTCGGATTGTTGGGCAGATACGATTATCCTTTGTCCTTTCTGTGATGGCTATGAAAATCGTGACAGAGTGTGGGGTATCGTTGCGACATCGGAACGCGAAGCACATCATTTCCCGTCAATGCTCAAGAATTGGACATCCGACTTTAAATTATTGCTGCAACCCGGCGTCACGATAGATGAGGACTATCGCAACAAATTGATTGCATCCGGTGTTGGCGTTCATGATGGGGCAATCGCAGACATTCATCATGAAGGAAGCAAGGTTAAGGGTGTGACACTCGACACAGGTGAAGAGGTTGAAGTCGGGACACTCTTATGGATTCCAGAGAAAAAGCCTCTGCCGCTGATTGATATGCTAGTCAAGAACGTCGGTCTGGAATTGAATGAAAATGGATTCATAAAAACCGATCCATTTCAGAAAACCAATGTCGATGGATTATGGGCAGCAGGGGATATCCAACAGGGATTCAGTGCGATGGATGCAGCGAATACAGGTAATATGGCTGCTGTGATGATTATCAAGGAGTGGTATGAATAATAGTATCTGGCTGCTTGACTATTTGAATGAGTAGCGGCATACGATTTAGAACCCTTCCAATGCGGAGGGTGTTCTTTCACATTCTATAAATTACGGGTGGATTCACGCTCAATCAGTTGCCACTCACTCTGGAAGAAGCGCCCGTTTGCATCCACTTTGTCATCAATGCGTTCAAATAATAGCTCTGCGACCAGTGTTCCTATTTTCGGGAGATCACGGGAAATGACGGTCAGGGATGGGCTAACAATCCCGGCTTCGGGAATATCATCAAAGCCGATAATGCTGAAATCATCGGGAATCGAGTAACCCTGTTCCTGTGCTACCTTGATTGCCCCGATTGCCACCAGAGAATTACAGGCAAAAAAGGCGGTTGGCAAGGATTCCTGTTGCAGGATATTGGTCATTGCTTCGCGTCCTCCCTGCATGGTGAATTCGACCTTGTGAATGTTCTCCTCTTTTACCGGGAGATTTGCCTCTTCCATCGCACGTCTGTACCCCGCCAGACGCGGTGGACCCGGTGGCATATCATCCTTTACGCCAATAAAGCCAATATCGCGATGACCTTTCTCATGAATCAACCATGAAATCGCATCGTAAGTTGCCGGCTCACTTGTTCCGCCAACGACATCGACCATCGGATGATTGGTCTGTGCGCCAATAGCAACTACGGGTATCTGACTGCGATTAATGAAATCGTCCAGATCGTCGGTGGATAGTCGATGAGGCGCCATAATGACGCCATCAACCGGGCGACGTAGTACCGACTGCAAAAAACGATTCTCATTCTCATAAAGATGATCTCCGTTGGAAATCAGTACATCATAATCATAGGTTAGCGCTACATCCTGAATAGCGCGTACAATCGGGTGATAAAAGGCGTTGGAAATATCCCCGATCATCACCGCAATCATCTGTGTTTTCTGAGTACGTAAGCTACGGGCAATCATATTTGTTTGATAGCCGAGTTTTTCAACAGCATCCATCACCCGTTGTCTGGTTTTATCACTAATCGGGATATGAGAGTGACTGTCGTTCAATACACGCGACACTGTGCTCGCTGAAACACCTGCAAGTTTCGCTACATCACTCATCGTTGGATTGTTGGTATTCGATAGTTTTTTGGGGGGCATCGCGATTTCATGTCTTTTCAATTGTCAACTGGTGAAAATCGTAATAGATACATCCAATCTTTCTCAGGATGAGAAACAGAATCTATCCGTTAATTACGACAGATTGAGTTAAAAACCGATTATAACAGCAATACGCTGCTTTGCTTATTACCAGAGCTTACGATGGTCGTAAATCCGTTCCAGTATAATTTGTCTGCACCGCTAGAGACCAAAGCCGTCCAGCTACAAAAAGGTCGGGCGCTAAAGCGCACTCTGAATGAAGTATGTTATACAGATTTAAAATTAAATACGGAGTGGTCGCCGATTGAAAGCGATGGCGGGAGCGCACGTAGGCACTCCCCTACACCCGGTCTATTTCTGGATTTGTGACTCAGGTTTTTCTCCCTTTTTAAAAATTAAAGAGCATTACGTCCGGTGATAAAAATGATACCCTGCATGAATCGAAAATGTACGCGAATTAGATGCTGCAAATTTGTGGCATCAACAGTTAAACTATTTGTCAGGTTACACAACAACTTTTTGTTGTGGAGCAGAGTCTCATCCCACTGCGACTCTGCTCTGTAGTATCCGGGGGTGAGACGGTAAGGCATATCGTCTCACCCGTGTCATTTATTCAGCACGCCAGAATTGGCTGTTGGTATCGTTAATCACGACCACGCCTGTGTCAACATAAGGTGGTAATGGTGAAATGCCAGCCGACATCCAGTCCGCGACAGAGGCGATATTTCCGTTACGTACCATATAGGCAAACATCAATCCCCAGAAACCCATTTGCCATGTACCCTGTGCCAGTGTCGCACCGAGTTGACCGTTGTCGATAAGATCGAGCGTACCTTCATCAAAATCGAAGCCAATGTGATGCACGCTATCCGATAGCCCTGCTTCACGTAAAGCGGAAGAAGCGCCGATTGCTGCCTGGGCATTACTGCTGAATACGCCTCGAATATCCGGTTCAGCTTGCAGGAGGGCAGCCAGACCACTCGCGGCTTGCTCGGATGTATTCTGGTTATCGACAATAAATGAGTCACCCGTTTCGATATTCGGGAATTCTGCGGTGATGGTATCAATGAAACCCTGTGTCCGTTGTGCGAGATTATTCTGTGATGGCACGGTGATGACTGCTGCTTTACCGCCATCGACCAATCCACCGATATAACGGGCGGCCATGACACCTGCGGCATAGTTACCTGTCCCTAAGAAGGCGTAACGGTCACTCTGTGGTGAATCAGCATCGAAGGTAACAAGCGGTATTCCACTGCTGATGGCATTGTTAATCGTGGGTTGCAAAGCATCTGCCTGAATGACTGTCAAAACCACGCCATCCGGTTCTAAGCCCAGTGTTTCTTCCAGAACGCGGACTTCACCTGTGATGTCATATTCCGGTGTGCCTGTATAGACTGCTTCAACGCCGAGATAAGTTGCGGCGTCCTGCATTCCACGAAACGCATCTGCCCAGTATGAGATACCCGAGAGGAATGACACCATGTAGTAGGTCTGCATATCCTGGGCGCGTGTCAGATTGACACCCTGTGATGCCGCAAAAGCTGCGGCGGCGGCGATTCCTGATTTTTTCAGAAACTCTCTACGATTAATGTTCATGTTCTACCTTTCTATAAAATAAATAATCTAAATTTGCAACGCCACACGCATATTAGCCGGTTGACTGCCGGTTGCGCGGACGGGATTGCCATCTTTGACTGAGGGTATCGAAACCAACTGCCAGAAGCAGAACAATACCCATTGAAAGTTGTTGCCAGTAAACGGGGACACGGAGCAGAACCATGCCGTTGTTAATCAGTCCTACAAAAATTAACCCGAATAAGCCACCGATTACTGTTCCGCGACCGCCCTGTAAACTACAGCCTCCGATGATACAGGCGGCAATAATACGTAACTCTTCGCCTGTGCCAGCACCGGGGTCGGCTACAGTAAAGCGGGATACGGATAAGATTCCTGCGAGAGCTGCGAAAATACCGGAGAGGGTATAGACTGCGATTTTCATGCGATCGACATTAATACCGGAGAGTCGCGCCGCTTCCTCATTACCGCCGACATAATACACCTGGCGGAATATTGCCGACCGTCGCATCAAAATGTCTCCGATGAGGATGATAATAAGTGCGATGATAATGAGATTGAAAATGTCGAATAATTTGCCCTGACCGTAAACAAAAAATTCTTGTGGCAAGCCTGCTACGGTTGTGCCTTTGGTCACAGCAAGAGCCGCCCCGCGTGCAATCCCCATCATGCCGAGTGTTGTGATGAAGGGGTTAATCTGGACTTTGGTGATTAAGATGCCATTCGTAAATCCGGCGACGAGACCGACAGCCAGACCTGCAAGAATCGCCAATGGAATCGGTGTCCCGGAACGTAATGCGGTTGCAGTCACCACACCACCGAGCGCAAAAACCGAGCCTACCGATAAATCGAATCCACCTGAAACCAGTGCGAGAGTCATTCCGAAAACAATTACGGCTGATGTCGAAAAACCGAGGCTAATCGCATTGATGTTGAGCGGTGTGAAAAATCGTCCTGTATATAATTCCAGTCCGATTGCGATGGCGATAATCATGGCAACGAGCGTAAATTCGCGAACGCGCACCAGTTGCCCGAGCAATCCAACAATCTGATTCGATGTATTTTTGGGTTTGATGGATGTATTTTCTACTGTCATATATTTACTCACTTAGTGGCTGCTGGCAGAGCGGATAATATTTTCTTCTGTGGCGTCTTCGCCGGAATATTCAGCGACAATTGCCCCTTCGCGCATCACCAGCACACGATCACTCATGCCAAGAATTTCAGATAATTCCGATGAAATGATAATCACACCGACCCCGTTCTGTGCCAGTTCACGCAAAAGATGGTGAATTTCTTTTTTCGCACCCACATCAATGCCGCGTGTGGGTTCGTCAACAATGAGGATGTGGGGCTGGATAGCAAGCCATTTAGCAACCAGAACTTTCTGCTGATTGCCACCACTCAAGCGCCGGACTTCCTGTTCAATTGATGAGGCGCTGATACTCAGACGTTGAACATATTCATGTGCGAGGACACGCTGTTTTGATGGCATCATGACACTTGCCTGACTGACTTTATCCAGCACAGTCGCGGACATATTTTCTTTGAGACTCATTTCTAAAAATAAGCCTGCCTGTTTACGATCTTCTGTGAGATAACCGAGTCCGAGGCGAATCGCATCACGCGGTGACTTGATCTGAACACGCCGACCATTTAATGTGATGTTTCCCGATGCGCGGGGTGCTGCTCCGAAGAGGGCATGAGCCAATTCACTGCGTCCCGAACCAATCAACCCGGCAAACCCGAGAATTTCTCCTTCTTGAAGATAGAAATTGTTGCTGATAGGGGAGTCCGGTAGACGCAGATTCTGTACTTCCAGTAATCTGCTTTGTGTGACCCGGGTACTCTTATCGGGGTAAATATTTCCGAGTTCACGCCCGACCATCATGCGAATCACATCGTCGGGTTCAACTTCGCTGATGACATGTGTGCCGATATATTTGCCGTCCCGTAAGACCGTCACGCGATCCGCACTCATGAAGATTTCTTTGAGCTTATGGCTGATGTAGAGAATGCTGACTCCCTCATTTGCCAGACGTTTTAGAAAGGCGAGTAGACGGTCAGATTCATGGTCGGTCAGTGCTGATGTGGGTTCATCCAGAATGAGAATTTTGCAATCCAGGGAGATGGCTTTGGCGATTTCAACCAGTTGTTGATTGGCAATTGAGAGTTGTTCGACAGAGATACGAGAATCGACAGCGACATCCAGTTCGCTCAAAACTTGCTGTGCTTGCTTGAATAATGCGCCGTAACGCACCATGCCAAACATATTGGTTGGTAAACGCCCCGGAAAGATATTTTCAGCGACAGAGAGGGTCGGAATCAGGCTCAATTCCTGATGGACGGTTGCGATACCCAATGATAGTGCTTCGCCGGGTGTTGAAGGACTGATTGGCTGCCCGTTGAGGGTAATTTGCCCGGAATCAGGGATGACAACCCCGGCAAGAATCTTCATGAAGGTGCTTTTACCCGCGCCATTTTCCCCGATGATAGCGTGAACTTCACCCGCTTTTAGATCGAGTTGGACGTTATCGAGCGCAAGCGTGCCTGGATATTGTTTGGTGATTCTTGACGCAGTTAATAATGAGTCCAAAATAAATTACTCTTTTTAAAATGAGGCATAATATCAATAAATTTTGTCACCGCAATCGTATGCGGTCAATCGTTTGCACTATATTCCAGGTCATATATATTTGTCAAGAGTTTTATCGGGAACGATAAAAAATGGTATTTTGGGGGCTCACTTGCTGAGAGGATTTACGGGTGCTTGGCTATTTGAATACTGAGAAGTTTGTAGGCGGGTAACAGTCAATCCGCCTACAAATTATTTAGCATAGATCGAGTTATTGTGGTGCCATGAAATAATCATCTTCTGAACTACCCTCGGCACTCCATCCGGTCAATGAGCCATCCAGGGTTCTGATTTGCCACCAGGTAAAACCATCCTGACAAACTGGTCCGCCGATTACATCAAAAATTGTGCCTTCTGCCATTGAGCTGACCCGTTCACCACCGGGTTCTGCACGTACACGTAAATCCTCACGGGTTTCACCTTCCTCCGAAATTGTGACAAATGCCTGTCGTCCGACATAGACACGGGATGGTGGGGCACCTGCACAGGAAACAGGTGTCGGCGTCGGTGCAATCGTAGGAATCGGTGCTGATGTTACAACCGATACCCCCAAACTTGCCTCAATATCTGTCGTTAATGATCGGATGACCTGCAAGACTGATTCATCTGCTCCTGATGGGAATAGTAGCACCCGCTCGACGGGCTGATCTTCATACACTAGCTGCCCCTGTAATTTGCCATCTGTCCCGAGCAATTGATAGCCTGGTGTGCTTGCGTTCATACCTACCCGCAGCAGATCATTCGTAACCCAGCTTACATCATTAATTATCTCCGGGAACACATCCAGTAAACGCCCATCAGTTCCATCGGCATTCATGACATAAACCTTGCGATCCAATACAAAGGCAAGTTGACTGTCATCCGGCGACCACTCTGGCTGCCGGATCAGATGTTCCGCGACCGTACTACCGCCTGTTTGCAGTAACTCATCAACCTGTGCCTGTGTCAGAGAGAAGACAGTCTCCGGTGGACTGCCATCTATGTGACCAACTATGATTTCTGGTGTTTCATCAGTGACTGTCACAGCAGCATAATACTCACCACCGTTGGAAAGAACGGGGCGACCACTGTGGAGACCAATATAGACTTCACCGATATCTAACGCAGGGTCATATTGCAGATTATTAGCATCCCATGTATAGAATGCCATATTTATATCTCTATCATCGTCGTCAATCCAATAGTAGATAGATGCCATCCAGCTATCATCTGACAGACGATGAAATTGTGGCATTGAAGCCTGGTAGACATCCAGATCAATGTCACCGGGCAATGGTAGCGTGCTATGAGTTCTATCTGTCAGATTCAGTATATGGTAACCATCAAGAGACGTGCCTTGAAAAATGGATACTGCCAGCATATCAGGAGCCAACCAGTTAAGTGTAGAAATACTGTACAGGTTGTCATTGCGTAAAGCCGGTATATCGGGGAAAGCCACTTCAATCGTAATCAACTCGCCTGTCAGAAAATCATAGATGTAGTTCCCCTGCATATGGTGTGTACCTGAAAACTCGTTATTCATTACCAGATCAATTACCTGAAAGGACAGATAACGTCCGTCCGGTGAGAGGTCATACCATCTTTCAATCTCCAATCCCGGAGTCATAGGGATTGGCTCAGCACCATGACCACTTACGAAATATAGTTCACCGATACCAAAGGCTTCGGTTTCATGGGTGAAGATGAATGGTTGATCGGGGAAAGCCGGAGGTAATACAAATGTGCCGGATGATAATGGTGCTTCTGTCACCTGTAAAACGGGTTGATCAAAATCGGATTCTGCATCTCCTGTCTGTGTGCTGGCAATCGCTGGAGGCAGGGCACAGGGGAAGAAAATCGGTGCTGACATCTGCCCGTAAAAATGACCTGAACCAGCATCAGAGCGACTTCCAAGATGAACAACCGGTTCGGAAATTGTTAGCGAGGCTTGATGTCCTGTGGGGTTAAAGGTATATACATGTTCACCATCCAGATAAAAGCGTCCGCCATCTGTGTCATCCCGATCAACAGTTATGGTGACAACATGCCATTGTTCATCGACTACCTCTTCATCGCTGACAAAGTTCGTCCAGTCATTGCTATCATCGGTTGAAGAAAGTCCGTCTGCCATCTGAAATCCGAGGCGACCACCATAGGTGAATAAGGAAATCCCCTGTACAGTTTCCTGTTCGTAGCGCATATCGAAGATCACATGCGTTCCGGTATTTTCACTATCTGCACGGAAGCGCACCGTAAGAGAAAAATCATCAGTCCCTAATTCCAGCACATCCTGATACCCGGAGATAACGGGTGAGCCTGAACCGGGCAAATTGATAACACCATCTTCCCACGATGATTGCTGACTACTGTCATCGCCTTCACCAAATACGTTGACCCCGGGACAGCCGACGGTCTGATCCTGTGCGATCAGGTGTAATCCGCCGGAAATAGCCAGCACGAAAAATAATGCTATTGTCGTTAGTCTGAGCATGAATTCCTCCAGATTATGAAGCAGATTCCTCTTAATAAAAAATGAAATACAACACTATTCTATATTATAGAAGAGAGGCTAATGATTGCTGATCTTATGGTTGCAGGTGAAACACAGACAAGCCGTCAGGTAAGCGTCGGTTTCGTTTCTGAGGTGCCGGGAGAGTGTATCAATGTAATAGTCGCGGACGACAGGGCTGCCGTCCAATGATTTGTCATTTTTAAGGAAAATTATCCTTCGCCTTCGACTTTTGCTTTGAGTGCTGCGGCGAAGGCATCGAAAGTGGGTTGCAGGTCTCCGATTTGCCCTCTGAATAAAGGCAACAATAGCCCGGAAAATTCCTCACGTGTTTTGACTTCGATTCCGTCATCAACAGGGGTGAGTGTGAAGGTGCGTGCGCCTTTGAATAAGCCGAGTGGCATCCCGCTAGACCAGACCATGCGCTTTTCCGGCACAAATTCGGAGACGGTTACAGGGAATGCCCGTTCACTAAAACTTGTATGAACGGTGATTTGTTCTCCCTGAGCAGCGTTTCCTTCGACTTTTGTGACATTCGGTTCCCATTGCGCCCAATTTTGAACATCTGTAAGCACATTCCAGATTGCTTCTGCTGATGCGTTAATAACAGTGGTTGCTTCAAATGCTAACATTGTTGACCCCTTCATCATTTTATACAGTAGACACAGTTATTATAACCGCAGATGTTATGCTGGAAATTAAATGCCTGTGCTTTTTCTATGAAGATTGGTCTCCAATTATTGTGGTGGAGTAGCTGTTTGAACGGCGCGGGCAGTTGCCGTTGAATGGCGATAAATTTCTTCGCGATAGTACATATTGCATTCATCATATGAGGGTTGATAAGGCGTTCCAGTGCCACAATTATCAAAGCAATCTACGATAACGTTGGTCGCACACCATTCAATCACTTCTGTGAAATGAGATTGGAGTGTTACTGCGGTGCTTTCATCGGGGGGTGTGCGCCGGGTTGACATAAATGCCAGTATGCCTGCCAGAATCAAGCCAATGATGAAAAAGATGATGTAACGAGCTAAGCGGTCAACTTGCTGCCGTCCAAATTCGTCGTCCAAAATATTCTCCCGATGATCTTTCCCTATCATTCAGTATAACATTTTTCGTTACGGCGATATGTTTTAGACCAGGTTTTTTTATCACTTTTTATGAGCCAATGATAAGTAGACTGACCTCATTTTTCCCTCAAACCCCTGTCATTTCGATTAGCATCAGCTTAATTTCCAATCCAGAGACGGGGTTACTCCCGAAAGTATAAGTGAACGAGGCAAACTACCGGTACCTTTGCTTTATTTTATTGTAAACGACAAAAACAGGATGGAATGACATGATAAAACAAACAGTACGTTTAGCTCTTGTCACAATTTTGCTTGTGATGGGCTTTACACAAATTTCCGCTCAAGACGATATGATGATGGGCGATTTCACACTTTTCGCCACGCTGAATCCGGGTGAACTGGAAAATGACGCCATTATCTCGCTCTCTCCAGACTTAATGAATATGAACGAAGCATTCGCTGACTTTGCTGACCCCGTCACCAGTGTTCAGTCAATCGACTTCACCTCCGATGGTGTTGCTTATGTGACATTTGATGCCGCAGATGGGGCAGGTGGTGTTACCGCGCTTTCCGGTCTGACAGGCATGGATGACATGATGATGGTCGATATGATGGCGCCAATTTTAGGCGAAAGCACAACAATTGCATCACCTAAAGGGATTGAAATTATCGAATCTCTTGGTGTCGTTCTGGTCGCTAATTTCGGTGCTAACAATATCGTTGCTTTCCCATGGGATGCAAGCGGTGATGTCGCACCTGCAACCACCTTTGACTTAGGTGATGTAGAAGGCAGTGTCTGGGACGTTCTTTATGTAGAAGAAACCGATACGCTGTATGCAGCAGGTACAGCAGGCGACCTCTTAGCGTATGATAACTTCTCCGAAGAAATGGGTAGTATGGGACCAAGCCGTGTGATTGCGCCGTCCAATGCTGACCTCGAAAAAGTAACGATCAATCTGCATTCTGTAGTCTATGTTGCAGAATCCGACACAATCATTGTGACCGATGTTGGTGCTGCTGATGACAATACCGATGGACACATCTATGCGATTCCTGATGCAAGCACTGCTGATGGCAACACGACAGTTTCCCTGCATATTCTGGGTCCAGAAAGTATGCTCGGTAATCCTGTTGATACAGTATGGGACGGTTCAGGTCTGTATGTAGCTGAAAAAGCCAACGACGCAATCCTGTACTTCGGCAATCTGCTGGATATGGGTGGCATGATGGACACAACACCAACCGTTGTTCTGGAAGCTACAAAACCGGAATCACTGGCACTCTATCACAGTGATATGATGATGGATGACGAAGCAATGGGCGACGATATGGGCGATGACATGATGATGGATAGCCAATTCTTCGCAACATTGAACCCTGCCGACCTTGAAAATGATGCGATTATCAATTTTTCAGGTGATCTGATGGATATGTCTCCGGTATTTGCAGACTTTGCTGACCCCGTGAGTAGTGTTCAGTCAATCGACTTTGCATCAGACGGTACAGCGTATGTCAGTTTTGATACAGCAGACGGTGCGGGTGGTATCACAACACTCTCCGGCTTGACTGATATGGAAGGCATGATGAGCATGGGAACAACCATTATCGGCGGAAATCCCGGTCTGGTTGCTCCAAAAGGTATCGAAGTGATCGAATCACTGAATCTGGTACTGGTCGCGAACTTCGGCGCAAATAACATCAAAGGTTTTGCACTGGATGCTGATGGCGATGTACTGCCAACACTCTTGATTGATGACCTCGGCGGAACAACAGGCAGTGTCTGGGATATTCTGTATGTAGAAGAAACCGATACACTGTGGGCAGCCGGAACAGCAGGTGATTTGATTGCTTATGACAACTTCTCAGAAGATATGGGCGCGACTGCTGACCGTGTGATTGCACCGTCAAACGCTGACCTCGAAAAAGTGACCATCAACCTGCATTCTGTTGTGTATGTTGCAGACTCAGATACCGTGATTGTGACCGATGTTGGTGCTGCTGATGATAACACCGACGGACACATCTACGCTGTTTCTGACGCAAGCACTGCTGATGGCAACACGACAGTTTCCCTGCATATTCTGGGTCCAGAAAGTATGCTCGGTAATCCTGTCGATGCTGTATGGGACGGTTCAGGTCTATATGTAGCTGAAAAAGCCAACGACGCAATCCTGTACTTCGGCAATCTGCTGGATATGGGTGGCATGATGGATACAACTCCGACCAGCGTTATCGAAACCAGTAAACCGGAATCCCTCGCGATTTACGTGCCTGGAATGTAATCGAAATCTCCTTTTCTCTCCCTGTGAAGATCCGTACACTGTGCGGGTCTTTTTTGTTGTGACAAAATTTGCGAGCGATAAAAAAGGTGTAAAAAGTTTTCTGATAGCTATGATTTTGTTTGCGCGGATATGTCCCCCTCTGCATAATCAAACCGTAGTTAATATTTAGTCATTTATCAGGGGACAATATAAATGAGTGAAAATCCAGTTACGGAACTACAACGTGACAGAAATCGGCTTGCCAATAAAGCAAAGCTGAGATCAACGGAGAAAGATATTGAGGAAATCGCCTCAAAAATTGGTGCGCTGATTGTTGCAATTAACGGCGTGACAGCGAAAAATTATGCTTATGCCTCCTCCTATACCGCCATGCGCGATGCTCTCGCGGACACATGGGACGACCTCGATGATGATGTCAAATCAGAATTAGAGACATTCAAGAGTCAGCTACAGGGTGAAGTTGCCGATGTGGATGATTATATTGATGTTGTGCGGGGTGGTGATGATAGCGGGATTGCTCCGGCGAACCGTGAATTGCGGGATTTGAAGGCAAAGACCGAAAATGCCGAACGTGAAATAGCGGCACTTTTAGACCCTGTGCAGATTCCAATGGAGCAGATGACCCGTCAGCTAGAACTGGTGAATTGGAGCATCGACCACTGGAATGAAATCACTGCTGATATAAATGATGGAGAAAATCTCATCATTGCGGCGGATGCTGAATGGGATGACGATGGTGATAAACCGGATGGCATTCTCTATCTGACCAATCAACGTATTATTTTTGAGCAAAAAGAGAAAACAGGTAAATTCCTGGGTTTATTCGGTGGTAAACAACAGCATGAAACCGAATGGACATTGCCGTTATCGGCTATTACGGGCGTTCGTGCTGAAGATACGGGGATGCTCAAGCAAAATGATATGCTGTATCTCGATACGACCGAAGGCAATTACACCTTAGAAATCAAAGGCAAATCCGATAATGATGAATGGTTGCCCTATATCAATGCGGTGAAAAGTGGCAAATTCATCATCGGGGATATGGCGCTTTCCGGTTCTCCATCAGCCAGTATCGCGAAGCCCGAACGCAGTCAATCGGTTGGTTCGGATGATGATAATTCCGGTGGCGGGGCAGTTGCGGCTGCTGTTGTAATGGCATCCGGTGGCGGGGGAGATGTTCCTCCGGCGGGTGATACGGCTATCGGTGATCTGTTACCCGGTTTTGAGTGGATTGATGTGCCCGGTGTCACAAAAACGATCACAAAGCGAATTCCCGGTTATGCGAAAGAAGGCATTCCGCCGCGTGAAGTCACTGAAAAGATAAGCGTGCCTGCTTACAAAGTCGCGAAGTTTGCGATCACCAATGCACAGTGGCAGGCATTTGTTGATGCACCGGATGGCTATGATAACTGGTTCTGGTGGATATTCTCCACAGATGCGATGCAGACCCGCCGGACATTCCCTTATGCTGACCCGAACCCCGGTGAAAACAATGCGCGGACAGGCATCTGTCTCTACGACGCGATTGCTTTCTGTCGCTGGGTGAGTCATCGAACAGGGGAAAATGTTACACTCCCGAATGAAGGGGAACTCGATCATGCGGTGGAAAGTGCGGGGGCTGAACTGCAAAAATCCGGCGCAAATGAAATGACGATTACGCATATGCACGGTGAAGGCGAAAGTCTTACCCGTAGTGTGACGTCGCGTGTAGCAAAAGGAAAAGCACGGGTCTCGTATGTCAATAATGCCCGTACAGTTGACCTCGGATTCCGCGTGATTCAACTGGATGGACGTGAGGTAGACAATATTAAGCCGCGTTTGAGTGCTGATAAACTCATTGAACAGTTGCGTAACTTTGATCGCCCGATGTTGCCGCATCAAGTGCCATCGACCAGTTTTGAGATTGCTATTTATCAAGACCCGGAGAGTATTCCGCCTCTACTTGAGTTGCTGGACAGCGAAACAAAGCTGGTGCGTTCCGGTGCGATTACGGCGTTGATGTGGCTGGCAAGAGTTGGAACGATTCCGCCGGAAAGAATCATCAATTTCATTGCGACCGAGAAAGAAGATTTACCGCGTAACCGGGCAATTCGTACCTTGATTGAATCCGGTGAGGCGGTGATTGAGCCAGTCAAAGCACAGTTGAATCATGATGATGCGATTGTACGCCGTGAGATGATCGGTACGCTGGCGAGTTTGCAATATGATAATGGGATTGAGGTAGATGGCATCGTTGAGATTTTGCAAAAAGGCGCGAATGATAGCGATAAATCGGTGGCAAAACGGGCGATTGGCTGGTTAACCAGAGCCGATGCAAAGCCGGAACTGGTGATGCTACTACAGGGGAAACTGGGCGATAAACACCTGGTGGAAGATGCACAGCGCGTCTTAGAAAGTTGGGATGTTGAAGCCAGTGTGCCGGAAATTCCTGAGCCAGAGCCAGTTGTGCTTGACCCTGATTTGAAATCTAGCCCGACCAAAGAAGATGTTCTGATTGAAGTGACCGCCGATACTGATATTGAGTCATTGTTGCCGGGTGTCGAATTTGTGGATGTGCCGGAAGGCGAAATCACTGTGACCCGTAAGGTGCGTACCGGGCGAGAGGGTACCAAAATAAAAGGGGAAACTTTCCAGGTTAGCGAGGGTGTTCTTATCGCGCAAGAGCCGATTACGATTGAGCAGTATCAGGTTTTCCTTGATGAGGCTTATGATAACCGTCGCTGGTGGGAATATTGTCATTCTGCCATGCAAAATCGGGAGACATGGTTTAAAGACTTATCAGGCACAACAGCTTATGCCGATAACGTCAGTTGCTGGACTGCCCATGCCTTTATATTCTGGCTCAGCGCGCGAACCGGAGAATTATATCGCTTGCCTTATGAACACGAATGGATACAGGCACGCAATGAAAATCTGATCACGCCAATGAAGCATGAATGGGTACTCAGACCGCAGGCTGGTTATAAAATCCCGACATATCCTGAGATGGTGACGGCTGTGATGCGCGGCGAAGATATGGATTATCGTACAGAGACAATTCCAATCGCACGTCGGGATGAACTCGGATTCCGTCTGGTAGCGACAGGTGAGAAATTCGAAGCATGGGTCAAAGAGATGCCGGATATTGAGGCAACGATGACAATTGCTAAGGAAAAAGACTGGACAAAACATACCAATGCTTTGCGGGATTTAGCTGTTTGTGCGGATGAGAGTACCGTTCCCTATCTGATTGAATTGCTGGAAAATGATGATCGAATTGTGCCGGAAGTTCTTTACTGGATTTCTGACCGGGTATCGTTGCCGATTGCGCCATTGGTTAATTCGCTGACCATGCGTGATAATTCCAACCGGCGTTTGATGGTCAGTGCATTGAAAGGGATTGGTGAACCTGCTGCTGAGCCATTGCGCCAGGTCACAAAAAGCCCTGATGCAAAATTACGGCGGGAAGCACTGCCTGCGCTTGTCGGAATTGTGAATGAGGATGCGATTGAGTTATTGCTTGAGTTACTGGCAGATGATGTGGATACGATGGTACGTGTTCAAGCTGCCAATCAACTAGGGGTCATCGGTTCGGCAGAGGCATTAGCTGGATTGGAGAAATACAGCCGTGACCCTGATGCGAAGGTTGCAAAAGAGGTCAATCGCTTTTTGATCAAGTAAGTTCCCTTAACGGGCAGGTCGCAGGATGATCTGCCCGTTTTTTATTTCAGGCGGGATTCTTAACGCTTGTGATTACCGGAATCGCGTATATTGAAAAAGTATATACATTGTTTAAACCCCATCTAAAGGAAATACCATGCGTAAATTACTTGCTGTCCTGCTTGTGTTGAGCCTGTTTATTGGTGTTGTGGCTGCACAGGAGGAAGAAGAACTTGCCCGTTATAGTGTTGTAGAGGGTGGTGAACTTGAATTAATTGATGGCGAAGATGATGAAAGCTATCAAGATTTATGGATTTTGATGGTGACATTGTTGCCAACAGATTATGTTGAAAACTATATTGTGGAATTTGCTGTTTTTACATCTGAAGAGACTCTGGCTTATGTGAGTGAGCTTCGTGAGGATGAATGGGAATTTGCGATTTCGATTGATGAAGACCCTGAACGCGCATTGACTGTGATCCATGAGTTCGGACACATCGTTGCGCTGAACAATACACAGTACGATACTTATCCCACTGTGATCGAAGATACTGAAAGTGGTCTCGATGATGATGAGTACTACGATGGTATTGAAGCGGATATGGAAGCCTGTGACACCATTGCTTTTGAAGATGGTTGCCCGATTGCGGGGTCGTATCTTGAATTGTTCACCGAAGAATTCTGGGATTTAGACGATGTTGAAATGATTGTCTATGAAGAAATTGATGATCCTATCGAGTATTTCTTTGATGAAGACCCCGATGCCTTTGTGAGTGAGTATGCTGCTACCAATCCAATTGAAGACTTTGCAGAAAGTTTCTCCTACTATATCGGTTTGGATGAAGAAGACTTCCCGGAAGATGGCGATATGTATCTGATGGATGCTAAAATTCTGTGGTTCGAGCAATTCCCTGAAATTGTCGAAATGAGAGAGTCCATCCGGGGTAATGCGGAAGTCAACGACATTACTTTTGAATTCGGGGAAGATAGCAACTACTTCTACGGTGAATAATCGTGTAGTGAATAAATAAAGATGATAACGGGCGGGTCGGTGATGATCTGCCCGTTTTTTGTTTCTATACAGGGGTGACTACTTTTTGAGATTCCGGTGACTGTCGATAGTTTCTATGGATGAACACCCTTCTACAGTATGTTATTACAAAAAATATGGAGGGGTTTTGATGAAATTTCAGGGTTTGATTGCCAGAGTTGCTTTATTTGCGTATAACGTGTGCGGGTCATTGTTGCTCTGGTCTTTACAGATGGGGGCAAAGGTTCAACCGGGTTACGGGCGCAGTGCGTTTACCATGAGTTTTGGTGGTGACATCGGGACAGCAATTTTTCTTGGTTTACTGATCTTTTTTGTGGTATGGCTGCCGTTGATGTTTGTCGGGACACCGATGATTTTGTGGTATTTTCAGCATCATCTGGCAAAAGTTGCCGTAGATGAACCGGATGATAAAACATTATTGCATATGATTGCTGCGATTGCTCTCGTTTTTGTGACAGGTTTGTTCCCGGTGCTTATGGGCGGTAATATCCCATTCCCGTATTATCTGGTAATGCCTGTTGGAATGATAATCATATCCCTGCCGATTATCTGGTTGTATTCATGGTTGCATAACAAATTCAATTTCCGTGTATAATCTTTCGTATAGTCATTGAGAGAAGAGGTGCAGGGTATTTTTGATTGCGGTGCTGGAAAATGTCTCTGACGGGGTATAAGGTTGTAGAGAAATCTTCCTTGTTGCGACTCAATCCGCAGCCGGGTTCGTAAATTTCTCTGTGACGGGGTATAACTCCCCTGCAAAATGGATACCTATAAGCAAGGACTATCCGGCAGCAGGGGAGATACAGTCAAATCAGTGTGAATCGTCGCAACATCGGACAATTTCTCTGACTAGACAATTTTGATAACCACGTTACCCTGTTTTGCGCCCGATTCAATGTAACGATGGGCATCGGCTGTTTGTTCTAGCGGGAAGCATCTATCGACAAATGTTTTCACTTTGCCGGATTCCACCATCTCACAAACCTGCGCCAGATAATCGGATTCTGTATCTGCCAGCGCACAAATTACTTTTTTGCCATCACCGAATGAGGTCATGATTCCCTGTAGAACGTGGTGCGTCTTGAAACTGACATAAAGCAAAATACCGTTTTCTGTCAGTGAGTTTTTGACTTTTCCAAACGATAGCTTACCCAAAATATCGACAATCACGTCATAGGTCTCACCATTTTGTGTGAAATCTTCATTTTTGTAGTCAATCACATGGTCAGCGCCGAGTGCTTTCACGAACTCCATGCGGGGTGTGCCACAAACGCCTGTAACTTCTGCTCCGGCATTTTTCGCGAGTTGTAATGCCATCGCCCCGATACTACCGGATGCGCCATTAATCAGCACTTTTTGCCCCGGTTGAATATTTGCTTTCTTGAGAATCGGCATCGCCATCACCGCGCCGTAAGGAATGGTTGTTGCTTCCTCAAAACTGATGTTTGAAGGCATATGCGCGACGGTACTATCTTCCGCGATACAAATATATTCCGCATTTGCGCCCATATTCATCCCCGGATAAGCGATGACTTTATCTCCGACATTGAAGCGGCTTACATTCTGTCCGACTGATTCGACCACGCCGGACAATTCTGCGCCGAGAATGTTAATTTTTGGCTTTGACCAGCCGAAAACCATGCGTGTTGGAAGATAAAATGGTGTTGGCATTGTGAATTGAGATAGTGTGATCTCTGTAATTTTGCGAACCATCAAATCCCCGAATGTCACTGTGCCAGCATGGATTTTGACCAGAATTTCGTTATCCTGCGGGACGGGTTTTTCGATGTCTGTCAGTTTGAGAACATCCGGCGACCCGTATTCTGTAAACTTGATTGCTTTCATGTGCTTGCTCCTGTAGAAATTGGTAGACCTTCGCCCGTCCACTCCGATAATGAGCCATCATAGACCGCAACATTTTCATTTCCGGCAATCAGATGGGCTACAGCATTGACTGTCGCAGCGAATCCACCGCCACAATAGGTGATGACCTTTTCTTTCTGTGCTTCGTCTTTCAATTTTTTGGCTAATTCTTCATCGGATATGAGGAATGCCATATCTTTGAGCAAATCCATGCAGGATAACAATGTTGACCCGGTGATATGTTCCCGTTCGTACCATTCGGAATTCAAGGTGTTGACTGTGCAGACGGTATCGTCATCCATTGCTGCCAGTACATCCTCTTTATTGGCGAACATCTGTGGTCGTAAATTGCACTCGAATGTCACAGGTTCATATTCATTGGAGATTGTCTCGATGTCGCCTCCGGCTGCTTGCCATGCAGGTAAGCCACCATTGAGGACACGCACGTTGTTATGTCCGGCATAGCGCAAAACCCACCAGGCACGGGTTGCTGTCGGTAAGAGTCCGTCTGTGTAGAAGATGACTTCGCTATCCGCGCTGATACCCATGTCTCCGATGGCTTTGGTGAGTTGCTCTTCTGATGCAATCATGTACTGATACGGATTGGCGGCATCAGAGACTTTTTTGTGATCGAAAAATGCTGCCCCCGGAATATGTCCCTCCAGATATTTTTCGTATTCCGACTTGTCTGTATCCTGCCGGAAAAAGTTGATACTGGCGTCAAAAATGCGAAGGTTCGGATTGCCAATTTTTGTTTTGAGTTCATCTACTTCAATCAGAATGTCATTGCGTTGCATGTGTTTGTCTCCCTGTGTTTTGATATATGAATATTGTAGATGTGTTGTAATTTGCTTATCGGGTTTAGTTTGTCTCAAACCCCTCCCCTAAATCCCCTCTCCATAGAGAGCCTGCGAACGGCGATGGGGAGGGGACTTAAAAAGTTTTATCGCAAGTTTTAGGTCTCCAGAACCCAATTCCAGGCTGTCCAGATGGTCATGACATTAAATACCATGCTGACGATGAGCAGGAATTTGTCATAGACAGAAGGGTAGGTGGGTAAGCCGACCAGGTTGAA
>ENA-OWNT01001250-OWNT01001250.1-seawater-metagenome-genome-assembly--contig:-NODE-1250-length-33961-cov-4.515110_pt1 | contig 33961 bp, 36 predicted proteins | sample MGYA00238136_ERZ651165 | MGnify/ENA primary metagenome ERZ651165 (study PRJEB26861, sample SAMN08777766) | seawater metagenome | isolation source: coastal seawater | place: USA: Florida | collected...
GGAGACGACGACGACGCCACCGGGGACGACGACGACAGCACGCTGGGCGATGACGACGACAGCACACCGGGCGACGACGACGACAGCACGCCGGGCGACGACGACGACAGCACGCCCGGGGACGACGACGACGCCACCGACCCGCCGTGCACCACGATCCCCGTGACCTGCGACAGCGCGCTCACGGGCAACAACGGCAACGGCGTCGCGGCGAACGACTGGTACCAGTGCGTCGGTGGGGGCATCACCGGCCCGGAGATCAACTACGCGTTCACGGCGAGCGCGTCGCAGACCTTGGAGGTCGCGCTCACGGGCCACACCCAGGACCTGGATCTGTACGTCCTCGCCGGGGACACCTGCGACGCCAGCGCGTGCCTCGATGGGTCCTGGAACCCCGGACAGGACGCCGAAGACGTGAGCATCCCGCTGGCCGCAGGGGAGACCGTCACGCTGGTGGTGGACGGCTGGGACGGCGCCGTGTCGGACTTCACCCTCACCATCGACTGCGTTGGCCTCGGCGACGATGACGACGACGACGACGACGACGACGGCGTCGGTACGGACCAGGACGGTGACGGGTACGGCAGCGACGACTGCGACGACAGCGATCCGTCCATCAACCCGGGCGCCGTCGAGCAGTGCGACACGGTCGACAACGACTGCGACGGGCAGGTGGACGACGGCGCCTGCCAGGGCTGCACGCAGGCCAGCAACGCAGGCCACACCTATCAGATCTGTGACTCGTTCGGCCTGGACTGGTGGAGCGCGGAGCAGTCATGCGGCGCGTTCGGCTACTACCTCGTGACCATCAACGACGCAGCAGAAGACAGCTTCATCGCCAGCCAGCTCGGCACCAACACCGACTACTGGATCGGCTACACGGACCAGGGCGGCGGCGGCCAGGAGGGCAACTGGTACTGGAGCGCCGGCAACGGCAGCGGGTACGAGAACTGGAACCCCGGCGAGCCGAACAACAGCGGCAACGAAGACTGCGGCGAGATGGGCAGCTGGACGGGCTACCAGTGGAACGACATCCAGTGCTGGTCGAACAACGGCTGGATCTGCGAGGGCGACTTCTAGGCCCCGGTCATGTGGACGCTCGGCGCGACCGCGCTGTTCCTGCTGCTGGGGTTCGGCGCTCCCCTCGCCTACTGCCTCTGGCGCCTCGATCGCGCTCCCGCCGGGTGCGTTGAGGACGTGGTGGCCGAGGGGCGCCCGGCCGGACCGCTCCTGCTGTGCCTGGGCGACTCGATCACACACGGACACATCGGGGCGGACTGGGTGGGAGCGCTGCGCGAGCGACGTCCCGCGCTCACGGTGGTGAACGGCGGCGTCAACGGCGAGATGGCCTGGAACGTCCGCCAACGCCTGGACGACGCGCTGTCACTGGCTCCGGACGCCGTGATCCTGTTGATCGGCTCCAACGACGTCATGGCCGCCGACCTGCCTGCGCGCGCGTCCGCGTACGAGCGCTCCAACCGCCTGCCCAGGACGCCGGATCTGAGGTGGTCCATGGAGCAACTGACCCTCCTCCTGTCCGAGCTGCGCGGACGGTGCGCGCGCGTGGCGGTCTGCACGATCCCTCCCCTCGGCGAGGACCCCGGCACCCCCGTGCGCGAGCTCGTCGCCACCTTCAACCAGCACATCCAATCGAGCGCGCAGGCTGCCGGGATCCCCGTGCTCGACCTGCACGGCGCGCTCACGGCGCTCTCGCCGGCGCGGGGTCAGGCCTACGACGGGAGCATGGCGACGACCGTGTGGGCGATAGGCCGCGCCATGGCCGCGCACGTCCTCCTGGGACGGAGCTGGGACACCGTCGCCGAGGCCTCCGGCTGGGCGGTGACCGTCGACGGCATCCACCTGTCCGACCGGGGTGGCGCGATCCTCAGGGAGCGGGCCGAGAGGTGGCTCGACTCCATCAAGATCACGTAACACCAATACTCACGCATACTCACGCGATCGAGAAGCCGGTCAGAGTCCGCGTCGGACGCTCCAGAGCACGAGGAAGCAGACTCCGAGCACCGCTGGAGCGACCGTGTAGAGCATCAGGTGCGCGAGGTCCCCGCGCCGCTCGCCCATGCCCGCCTGCATCGACTTGCGAAACCCGAGCAGGTGATGGCGACCGCTCGTGCGGAGCCAGGCCGTGAGCGCGGACAGCGCGAGCAAGGTCACGCCCAGGAAGAGGTCGAGCGGGGCGAGGGTCGCCGGATCCATCACTCGTAGCTCCCCGGCCAGGCCGTGAGCCGCGTGAGGTTCGCCTCCTCGTGCCCTGCGACGACGATGACGTCCGGGTTGGCGTCCGCGAACGCCCGGATGCGCCACTGGGTGTCCCAGTTGGCCTTCCAGTCATGCTCGAGCAGGCCCCGGACGAGCCCGCTCTTCATGCGCGGCTCCGGCGTCCAGTGCGCATCCGTCCAGGCCGCGTCCCCCGTGAACAGGAAGCTCACGGTCCGCAGGTGCAGGAGCACGCTCAGGTGGCCCGGGGTGTGCCCCGGGGTGTCGAGCAGGATCAGGGACCCGTCACCGAACAGGTCCCGGTGGCCCTGGAACGGCCCGAACGGCCCCTGGTCGAGAGACACCTCGGCGACGTCCGCGTGCTCTTCGAATGGCGACAGGTCGGGCTTGCCGAGCGCGCCCCCGTGGGTGCGCCCCGCCCACTCCGACGGCGTCACCACGAGGCGGGCCGCGGGGAAGTCCTCGACCCCTCCGACATGGTCCGGATGCATGTGCGTGAGGATGACGTGAGTGACGGACGCGGGGTCGATCCCGGCTTCTGGGAGCCGCTCGACGGCGGACTCTCCGACCTGCATCGTGAGGCCGAGGGTGTTGGCCAGCTGCCCGCCCGGGTAGTCCTTCGGATTCACCCCCGTGCGCTTCGGAAACCCGGCGTCGATGAGGACGACCCCTTCGGTCGGATGCTCGAAGACATACACGTAGACCGGCAGGGTCTGGACGCCCCCGGTGCCCCCCTGGACGACCAGGTGAGCCGGAGACCGGGTCCGGGCCACGGGCAGGACCCGCAGCGTCCCTCCTGGCAGCGCGTCCCGACCCACCACCAGCGCCGGCGCACTCACATCGGGCGGCGTCGGCGCTTTGTGGGAAGCACAGCCCGCCAGGGTTGCGAGGAGGACGAGGATCGGCAATCGAGACATGGCGAGAGCCTACCGACGCCCTCGCCCACCGTCCGGAAGTCGGCTACGGATCGAGCCATGTCCGACACCGCTCGCGTGCACGCGGTGGCCCGCAGCGCCACCCATCAGCTCGGGAAGATCCGGCAGGACCACATCGAGTTGGTCGCCGGGCACGGCGTCGCCGGCGACGCTCACGCCGGGGCAACCGTAAAGCACCGATCGCGGGTCCGGCGGGATCCCACCCATCCCAACCTGCGGCAGGTCCACCTCCTGATGGCGGCGACGCTGGATCGGGACGCGTCCGGTGGGTTGATCCGCAAGGCCGGCGTGATGGGCGTGGTCGTCCAGGGAGGGACCGTGAGGCCGTCCGATCCGATCCGCGTCACGCTTCCGTCAACGCCTCACGCGCCGCTCACGCCAGTCTGAGCCACGCCAGCGCAGCGAGCGTCAGCGCCACGCCGAGGGCAACCCCGCCCAGCACCAGCCAGAGCCTGCGGGGGGGAGCCGGCCGGATCATCGGAGCGCGCCCCTCGCTGAACTCCCAGGTCTCGTGAGTCGGGCGCACCTCGACGGTGGGCACCCAGTCCTCGGTTCTCGGGCCGAGGGTGTCGGTGCCCCCGACGATCACCCGCGCGAGCTGCGACCAGCCGGCGGCCTCCGTCCGCGGGACGTGCACCTCCGCACGCGCCACCCTGCGCGCGGTCCGGGGCATCTGCGCGAGATCCAGCAGCTGGAGGAACTGGGCGATGTCGCCGGGCGCGCCCCTCCGCTCCCGGAGCGCCACCAGCGCGGACGCGACCCGCGCCGCGGACCGGGGACGCGCGTCCGGGTCCCGGTCCAGGAGCCTCCGCAGGATCGGCGCCAGCGCCGGGAAGCGCTCCTCTGCGCGCGCCGCCTCGGCCGCCGGGTCTCCATTCAGCGCCTGGTCTTCGATCTCCGCCGGATTCGCCCCATCGAAGAGCTGGTCGCCCGTGACCAGCTCGTACAGCACGGCCCCCAGGGCGAAGAGGTCGACGGCCGGGCCGATGGTGGGGTCCTCGGCCCAGTACTCCGGGGCCATGTACGCCAGCGTTCCCTTCACGCCGACCAGCGACTGGAGGTTGGTCGCCGCGCTCGCGATGCCGAAGTCCGCGATCTTCACACCCCCGTGCCGAGCCACGAGGATGTTCGCCGGCTTCAGGTCCCGGTGGATGACGGACAGCGAGACCCCGTCGTTGTCGACCGCCTCGTGCGCGTACGTCAGCGCGCGCGCGATCTGGATCCCCACGTCGAGCACCACCGAGTGCGGCAGGGGGACCCCCAGGGCGTCGAGCTCCCGCATGAGCCCGCGCAGGCTGCGGCCGTCCACATACTCCATCGCCATGAACCAGAGCCCGCCCTCCCGCGCGACTCCGTAGAAGTCGACGATGTGGGGGTGGTGCAGGTGGCCGGCGAGGCGCGCCTCGTTCACCAGCGAGCGGAAGTGGCGCTCGCCCACCTGGGTGCCGGCGCGGAGGATCTTCAGCGCGACCTTCTTCTCGAAGCCGAGGGGGCCGGAGGCGATGGCGAGCCAGATCTCCGCGAACCCGCCCGCGCCGATGCGGGAGACCAGGCGATAGGGCCCCAGGCTCTGTCCCTCGGTCAGATCGGGCATCTGACCTCGATGATGCCACGCAGGCCTGGGGCCGCGCTCCACGGGATAGACTCGCCCGCACCGCCCCGGGAGCGCCCATGCCCGTCCTCCGGTCGCTCGTCCTGTCGAGCCTTCTGTTCGCCGTCACGGCCACGCCCGCCGCGGCGTCTCCCATCGAGGTGCACGTGGTGTCCGCCCGTGCGTCGGCGGACGGAACGCGCCTCGAGCTGACCGTGGGCGCCCTGGTGGAGGGAAAGGCGCCTCCGAAGACGCCGCGCGCGGACCGCATCACCGCGATCACGGGCACGCGGACGGCCCCTGCGACGGCGGTGCGCTCGATCGCCCAGGAGCCGCGCGCCGTCACCGTCCTGATCGACGCAGGCGCCCTTCCGCCGCCGGACGGCGTCGTGCACCGGGCCGTCGGCGCGTTCGTGGACGCGCGCCCCGCCACCGAGTCCCACCAGATCGTGTCGGTCGACCACGAGCCGCACGGGCTCGAGCACGGGTGGACCAGCGATCGGGCGAGCCTCGCCGAGCACGTGCGCGCCGTTCGCGTGCCTCGCCGGCCCGGGTCGCTGCTGTTCGAGGCCCTCGGCATGTCGCTGGAGGCCATCACCCGCGCGCCCGGGCTCCCGGATCAGCGAGCGCTGATCCTGGTGAGCGACGGGCTGGACACAGGGTCGTCCCCGCCCTGGACCTTCGACTACGTACGCGGGCTGGCCGAGGACGGCGGCGTGCCGATCCTGTCCGTGTTCGTGCCGCCGCTGGGCCGCGGCCAGGAGGCGTCCGCCCGCCGCGCTCTCGCGGTGCTCTCCGAGCGATCGGGGGGCCGGGTCGTAGACCTGCCTCCCCGGGGAGGGGCGTTCCCGGGGGTGGACGCCCCGTCGCTGGAGCGCGCGCTGCTCCAGGCGGGCGCGGTGCTCGACGGGCTGTTCGTCGTCACGCTGGCCACCGGCTCCCTGCCGGCGGGGCGGGTCACCGGCGAGCTGACCATGCTGGGGACGATGGTGCCGTTCAACGTGCCGCTCTCCAGCCCCGTGATCGCGCCGGAGGGAGAGTCGGCACCGGCGGCCGCGACCGCGTCCGATGGCGGTGACGTCGGCGACGACGGCCTCGTGCTCATGGGGCTCGCGCTCCTGTTGAGCGCGGTGGTCGCGTTCCTGGTGGCGCGCCGGACCCCGGGCCCGAGCTGGGAGGAGCTGGCCGACGCCGACCCGCCTCCGCCGCGGCCGCGGGCTCCGGCTCCCCCACCGCCCCCACCGTTCGACGACGACCCACCCACGGACCCCCAGGCGGCGCCGCCCTCCTCTCTGGACCCACCGCCGTCTCCGGCCTTGGACGCGCCGCCGGCGCTCGACCCGGTGCCCAACGCCACCGTGATCGCGCATGGCGGATGGGTGGGCTCGTCCGTCAGCCACCGCGGTCCAAGGCAGCAGAACGAGGACTTCTTCGGCTCCGCCCACCACCCGCTGCGCGCCGATCGTGCGCTCTTCGTGGTCGCCGACGGCATGGGCGGACACAACGGCGGCTACCAGGCGAGCCGCACCGCAGTGGCGGCGACGCTGCGGGCGTTCGCCGCGTCGTCCCCCGACTCGGACCCCGCCCGGGTCCTGCGGGACCTGATCGACGCCGCCAACATCGAGGTCCACGGCCTGTCCGACTCGAGCCCGCGGTTCGCCGGCTGCGGCACCACCCTGGTGCTGCTGCTCACGGAGCCGGACGCCGTACACCACGGCCACGTCGGCGACTCACGGCTGTATCGGCTGCGGGGGGACCGGATCGATCAGCTCACGGAGGACCACTCGCTGCTGCGCGTCCTCGTGCAGGCCGGAGCCATGTCCGCGGAAGAGGCGGCGCTGGACCCCCGCGGACACGTCCTGAGCCAGGCCATCGGCAGCACGCGGAACCTGGACATCGATCTCGCCGTGGAGATCCCCGCCGCCCCCGGCGACCGCTTCCTGCTCTGCTCCGACGGCCTCTCCGGAGTGCTGCTGCCCGCGCGGATGACGGAGATCGCGGCCGGACGCACCGATCCGGAGGCCAGCCAGCTGCTCGTGATGGATGCGTTGAACCGGGGGACGGAGGACAACACCACGGTGATGCTGGTGTCCCGGGCCTGAGGGAGGACTACTCCTCCTTCTGCCGCTTGATCTCCTCCTTGGCGAGCGCCCTGAGCTCCTTCCTGGCGGCCTTCTGCTCCTTGGCCGGGAGCTGGTCGAGCACCCACTCGGCGAACTCCTCCTGGGACTGCTCCCGCAGCGGGGTCCAGGCGGACGCTTCGTCGAGCCCGCACGCGGTCGTGGGGAGGTAGAACCAGGCGGTGCCACTGGCGTCGAGCCGGCCGATGAACAGGCACGGATCCCAGCTCTGGACGCCGTCCTCGCCAGGACGGGGCGCGCCCGGCCGATCCACATCGATGGTGCGCCGGAGGCCCCCCGGGCTCCTCAGCCAGACGTCCACCTCCTCGTCGGTGCCGGCGGGACCCGCATCCGGGATCGCGAGCAGGAGCCCCTTGCGCTGCCCCTCGCGGGAGGGGTCGACCCAGGGCATCACCCGGTCCGGGACGCCCGCGAGCCAGCTGTCCCAGGCCGCCGCCTCCTCCATGCCGGTGCCGACGGCGGCGGCTGGATCCGGTGCGCTCAGGGTGATGCGCACGGCCTTGCTGACCGAGACGGGCGGCCCCTCCACGAGCCCGAGGGGGCCGAGGGCCCGTCGGTCGATCGCCCGCGGTCCGACGCCCTCCGGCGGCGGCAGCAGCGGGTCCACCAGATCGACGCGGAGGAGGTGCCACCCCGCCCCTTCGCGGGCCGAGCCGGGCAGCAGCCCCACCGCGATGCCCCCTGGCAGGCGCACGAGGCCGCCGTGCGATCCCACCGTGCCCTGGGCCGAGTTCGGGTCGGCTGGGGCGTCCTGGGCGACCGCCGCGACGGGCAGGAACAGGGCGCAGAGAACGATCAGGCGAAGACACAACACGCGCCCATCATGCCCGAACCCGTGCGGCGCGGCCGTGACGACCGCAGCGGGTCCTCCCCACCGAGTACGATCGCCGAGCGCCAGTCGGGCGCGGAGGGAGCGACATGGAGGTTTGGCGTGGGCGCCGCGTGCTCGTCACCGGCACCACCGGATTCAAGGGGGCGTGGCTCGCCGAGCTCCTGCTGGGCCGCGGCGCCGAGGTCGTCGGGATCGGCCTCCCGCCGGAGCAGAGCGACGCGCTGAGCGTCCTCCTCGGGCTGTCCGGACGGATCGAGGAGCGGCTGATCGATCTGCGGGATCAGGACGCCCTGACGAACGCGGTGGCGCAGGCGAGCCCCGAGGTCGTGATCCACCTCGCTGCCCAGGCCCTCGTGCGGCGCGGCCACGCCGACCCGATCGGGACGTGGCACACCAACGTCCTGGGCACCGTGCACCTGCTCGAGGCAGTCCGCGCGACGCCGGGCGTCCGGGCCGTCCTCGTCGCCACCACCGACAAGGTCTACGCGGGCGACCACGCCGCTCCGCACCGCGAGACGGACCGACTCGGCGGCCGGTGCCCGTACAGCGCGAGCAAGGTCGCCGCGGAACAGGCGGTCCTCGATGCGCGGCACCGGTGGGCGCGGGGGCGCGGACTCGGGCTGGCCACGGCGCGGGCGGGCAACACGCTCGGCGGAGGCGATCTCGCCGACGATCGGCTCGTCCCCGACTGCGTCCGCGCCGTCCGCGGGGGCTCGGCCCTGTCGCTGCGGTCCCCCCAGGCGGTGCGCCCCTGGCTGCACGTGCTGGATGTGCTCGACGGCTACCTCCGTCTGGCCGACGCGCTGGTCGCGAGTCCCGGATCCTGGGAGACCATCAACCTGGGCCCGACGGGGGGGGACGATCTGACCGTCGAGGCGGTGGCGCGCGCCGTGCTCGCCGCTCTCGGGCAGCCCCAGGCGCTGGTCGTCGCGCCGTCCGATGGCCCCGCGGAGCGGCAGGTCCTGCGGCTGGACGCCGGCCGCGCGGCTGAGCTCAGGTGGGCACCCCGCCTCTCCACCGCCGACGCCCTCCGGTGGACCGCGGACTGGTACGCCGCCTGGCTGGGTGGGGCGGACCCGTTGAGCCTGTGCCGGCAGCAGATCGCGGAGTGGGACGCACTCCAGGCGTGACATCCGCTGACTGAATGGGTATTCACTCGCCGTCGACCCGCCAGTCGCGCCTGGAGTGAATGATGCCGAAGTCCATCGGAGAGACCGTCCGCAAGGCCTGGGACACCCTGAGCCCCCTGCCCGGCGGCAAGCGCCTGTTCAGCTTCGCCCTGGGTCAGATGGCCCCGTACACGGGCACCATCGGCGCGCAGGTCCTCGAGCTGAAGCCGGGGTACGCGAAGGTCGCGCTGCGGGACCGCCGCAAGGTGCGGAACCACCTGGACTCCGTGCACGCCATCGCGCTCATGAACCTGGGTGAGGTGGCCACCGGGCTCGCCATCATCTCGGGGATGCCGGCGGGAGCCCGCTCGATCCTGTCCGGGCTGCAGATGCAGTACCACAAGAAGGCGCGGGGCCGGCTCGTCGCGGAGTGCACCACGCCGGTCCTGTCCAGCGACGAGCGGCGGGAGTACGAGATCGTCGGCGAGATCCGCAACACCGACGGCGAGATCGTCGCGACCGCGACGGCGACCTGGCTCGTCGGTCCGCCGAAGAGCAAGAGCACCACCGAGCACCGCTCCCAGGCTGCGTGAGCTAGTCCCCAGCGAGCGTGAGGACGGCGCCGGCGCAGGACACCTCCGCGCGTGAGCCCGTGCGACTCACGCTCACGCTCACGCCGTCGCAGGTGGCCGCGAGATCGCCGGGCCAGAGCCGAACCGGCGCCGCCAGGGTGTGCGTCCCCTCCCCCGCGCCATCGAGGTCGACCGTGAGGCTCACGCCGTCCCAGCTGAAGCCGACGAGGGATCCGTCGATCGCCTGCGGGTAGGGGCGCACCACGAGATCGGCCACGGCGTCGCGGAACGCGCCCCGCTCGGGCCCGTCGGCGCCCTCCACGAAGTCCCACAGCCCCCACGCACCCTGGCTCCACTCCTCGTAGAGCCACAGCGCCCAGCTCGCCTTGACGCTGTCGTACATCGCCAGGCTCTCGGCGAACCAGAGCGGCCCGTTCGGCGCCGTCGGGCTGTTCCCGAACTCGCCGATGAGCAGCGGACTGCGGTGCACCCGGGCCTCCTGCGCGGCCGCCGTCACGCTGTCCCGCAAGGCCTCGACGTCCCCGCTCGCCCAGTTGTCCGTGAACACCTCGGTGTAGTGGTGGGGGGCGTAGATTCCGCCCCCGAGGGCCCACGGGAAGGCGACGGGGTCGCTGTCCGAGAAGTTGCGCAGGGCGTCCGGCTCGAACAGCAGGGGCAGGTCCGGCACGTCCTCACGGACCCGCTCGCCCACGAGCTCGTGAAAGGCGGCGAGCTTGGCGTCATCGAACACGACGGGCTCGTTGAACAGCTCCAGCCCCACCACTCCCGGCAGATCGGCGACCCCGGCGGACAGCCACGCCGCCATGTCTCCGAAGGCTCCCTGCAGGTCGTCGGTGTTGTCGAAGAACGATCCGAACGATCGCAGCACCTGGGCGGAGGTCCGCCGCTCCTCCAGGTCGTGCAGCGGGCCCTCCAGCAGCTCGTCGGGGGGCGGGACGATCGCCCAGAGCGGAGCTCCGTCCTCGCCGATGTGCTTGCTGTAGGCGTCCTGGTGCAGGTCGACGATCGTGTAGACGCCGACGTCCCAGCACGCCTCCACGACGTCCCGGGTCCGCTGGAGGTAGGCCTCGACGTAGGTGCCGCGGGTCGGCTCGATCCCAGACCAGTTGACCGGGAGCCGAAGGAGGTTGAAGCCGAGCTCGGCCAACAGGGCGCAGTCCGCGGCGCCGAACGGCGGGATGGGCTCGAGGGCGATCCGGCCGTCGTCGAACGAGACGTCGAACAGCCCTTCGACCCGCGCGTTGAGCCCGCGCAGGAGGATCTCCCGCCCGTCCGCGGCGAAGAGACCGTCCGCCGTCGCCCTCAGGCGAATCGGAGTCGCGGCGGGATCGGGATCGGGTGGATCCGGCGCGCACCCCGCGGCGAACGCGAGGAGACCGACCAGGACGCTGGCTCTCACGGTGACTCCCATCCTGGCGGCCGTCCCGGCGGCGTCCATGCGGGCGACAGCCGTGCTCCCGCGTCCGCGAAGTCACCGTCCGAGACCGGAGCTCCCTGTCCGCCGATCACGAGCTCGAAGGCGCCCCGCCACCGCCGCGCGAAGGCCAGCAAGGCGTCGCGGGACGCCGCGAATCGGTCCTGGCCAGTCACCGAGACGAAGACGGCGTGCGGGCGCCGCGTCCGGCAGACCTTGTCGAGGTCGGGAACCGGGGTCGCGGCACCCAGCCACGTGGTCCTCCAGCCCAGCAGCCCCAACCGGACCGCGGTCACGAGGGCCCCGTTCTCATGGAGCTCGTCTGGGGCACACGCCACCACGACCTCAGGGGCGGTGCCGCCGGCGGCGGGGGCGCCGACGCGGACGAGCCGGAGGAGGCGCTCCCGGATCATCGCGCTGGCCAGGTGCTCTCCGGCCACCGAACAGGTCCCCTGCGCCCAGAGCGCTCCGATCCGGTGAGACGCCGCGGTCACCACATCGGTCAGGAATGTCTCCGTGGTCGAGCCGTCCAGCGCTTCGTCCAGGGCCGCCGCGAGGGCCTCGGGCTCCAGGGCCACCGCGGCGGACACGATCCGGTCGGTGATCTCCGCCAGGGCGCTGGGGCCCAATGCGAGGCTCTGGGTGGGAGCAAGGGCCGCCGCCGGCCGCCCTCCGAGCGGGGAGGCGATGGCCGCGCGCGCCTCCGTGAGCAGCGCCGGGCGTCCCTGCGACGCGACCTCGCCAATCGAGCGCCCGTCGCCGAGCAGTCGCTGGACGTACAGCGCGATCCGCAGGTCGTCCGGGGTGTACATGCGGTGCCCACCCTCGGTGCGCTCCGGCTCGAAGAGGGCGAAGCGGCGCTGCCACGCTCTCAAGAGCTCGGGCTTGAGCCCGGTGAGGCGGCTGAGGGTGCCCATCTTGAACCGGGCGTCGTTGGCATCTGGTCGGGTCACGAGTTCCATCGGCCCACAACTCTACACAAAACCTGGACAAAACAGGAGGTGGCGCCCACTCAGAGCGCGAACAGCTGGTCCACGACGAAGACGCCGACCGCGCGGGCTTCGTCGTCGTCCAGGTCGACAGGATCCATGAGGCCGCTGCCGAGGACGGCGATGTCGGCGACGTCCTCGGCGGACAGGTCATCCACCCGCCAGGAGAGATCAGCGCCGCTGAGGCTGCCGCGCCCGTCGTACCCGTGGCAGGCCTCGCAGTGGGCGAGGTAGACCTCCCCCCCTCGGGGAGCCGAGGTGGCGTCGGTCACGGCGTCACTCCCCCCACAGCCGACCACCAGGACCGCGAGCGCCAGGAGGAAGGTCCTCACGGCGCCACGAACAGGCAGCGGGTCAGGGGCTGCGCGATGTCGAACAGGACGTACAGGTAGTACGCCTGGCCGGAGAGCAGCGGATCGGGCCCACCCACGGGCGGCACGACCTGCACCGCCCCCTCCGGCTCCGCTCCGTAGCGGAGTCCGCTGGCGAGCGCTTCGTTTGCGGGCGGCACATCCACGCGCCAGACCGTTCCGGCCGGCGTGTCCAGGTTTGGCGGCACGCCCGGGTTCTCCGCATCGGCGGCCAGGACATAGACGTACCGAGCCGGACCTCCGGCCCAGCGCAGCAGCCCCTCGGCATCCACGCCGATGCCCTCGCCGCACGCGCCCGGCTCATAGGTCAGCTGGTCGGCCAGGGGGCCGCCGAAGGCGGGAGCGGTCGCGAACTCCGACTCGGTCCGGCCCCGCCGCGCGAGCTCGCCCTCGAAGAAGGCCTTCGTGCGGAGCGGATCGGTGCTCGGGAGTCCGGTGATCTCCCGGGCGAAGCCGTTGTTGTCGGCCGGGTCGTAGGCGCCGAAGGCCGTGGAGTCGATCCAACCGGCGAGCATCGCCATGCCGTCGTCGTCCAGGGTGTCGACCCAGAGCCCATCGGCCTCCAGGAACCAGCCGGACGGGCCGCTCGGCGCGACCGCGGACGAGTGGCAACACACGCAGGCCGAGGCTTCGACCTGCTCGGTGATCCACGAGTACTCGGCCTGCCACGCGGCATCGCCGTACCGGGGATCGTCCGCGGGCGTGTCCGCCGTCACGTCGGCCGTCCAGTACGGACGCTGGGTGTAGATCGGCTCGCACGAGGCGTAGTCCGTGAAGTGCCGACCCTCTTCCGTCGAGGCGGAGATGGCCTCCCAGGTGCAGACCTGGCCATCGGGACCGGCGCCCGCCGGCTCCCCGGGCAGCGGGTCCAGGCAGACCTTCTGCGGAGGCTCGAACGGGACGTAGTCCGACGGCGGCAGCGACTCCACGCCGCCACACACCGGGGACGGCACGAAGACGCCGCCGGCGAAGTTGCAGCCCATGGGGAGCCCCCCGCACTGCTCGGGGTCATCTCCCGGGAACACGATCACGGACGCGGCGACGGTGCCTTCGTCGATGACGCACTCGCCCAGGATCGCCCCCCGGTCGCAGCCGACGTCCAGCTCGAGCACGCCCGGATCCGAACCGGGGACGGGGGCGGCGCACTGATCTGCCATCGCGTCCGCTGTCCAGTCGCTGCCGTAGTACTCGCGGCACTCGACGGCGTCCGAGAAGCCGTTGACGTAGGAGCACCGACCGAGGGGGTCCGCAATGGTGGGATCCGTCGCGGGCGGAGGTCCGCAGCCGATCAGGAGGACGAGGGAGACGACGAGAGGTGTGAGGAGGTGGCGCATGCGGATCTGTATAGATCCATATCCAGATTTTGTACAGTTTTTTCAGTACAACCCGATCTAGTTCCCGGTGAGTCGCTCCCCCACGTGCGCCCCGAAGAGCGCGAGCCCGAACGCGATCGCCCCGCCGACGAACATCCGCCCGGGCTCGGCTGCGAAGAACGTGATCGGGGTGAAGAACGCGATGAAGAACGTGAACACGACGGTGATGGCCGCGCCGATCGCGGGCTCGAGGAGCCGGAGCCCGGGGGAGATCACGCCGATGATCAGCCCACCGCCCAGGAACGACACCAGGCTCAACAGCAGCTCGATGCGCAGGCTGAGCATGTGTGAGACCTGCCGGTCAGCGAGCAGGTCGGCCACGAAGCCGCCGAGCCCGAGCTCGAGCACCATGAAGACGAGCGTACTGATCCCAACCCAGAGCCAGGAGATGGGTCGTGTTCCGTCGCTCATCATGCCCTCGCTGCCATCCCAGGGTGTCTTGCGCAGCCCCGAGGGTAGGCGATCGAAGCCGCGCGGAGCGCGGTGACCCCAACGGGACTCGCACCCGAGCGCAGCGAGGGACCGAAGCCCATTGGGTGGAATGGCGAGCGGACGCAGTCCGCGAAGCAGAGTGGTGACCCCAACGGGATTCGCACCCGAGCGCAGCGAGGGACCGAAGCCCATTGGGTGGAATGGCGAAGCCGCGCGAAGCGCGGCGAGCAGAGTGGTGACCCCAACGGGATTCGAAACCATCCCGGGCAGGTTCTGAAACATCAACGACCGCAGCACTTTGCGGACCTGTCCACCGTTTCAGCCTGGCTCTTCAGCGCTCATTCTTGTCGATGCTCACTCCCGGCTGAGGACGCTCTGGCCACACCCTGGCCACAGCATCTCCACGCCGTGCACAGAGACGCAGAGCATGCCTGTTCGGACGCTGAACTGAGCGCGAGAATCGGTCACCGCCGCTCCGTCTTCCAGCGCGGCCGGGAGAAGGGGGCCAATCACAGACAGAGGGCCAGGCCCAAGAGGCGCGCCCGCGAAGTTCCCCGAATCACCGGTCTAGGCCGCGACCTCTTGAAGTGCGGCGACAAGCCCTCGCGCCATCACCGTCTTGTTGCCGGTAGGCAAGTCATAGCTCCGGCACACCTTCCGCAGGCTGTCAGCTTTGAACGCAGCATGCACCAGCTCCTCGTCCCAGGAATAGGCCTGCGCGACCATCCTGGCTCGCTCGGCCTTCTTGCGTGGTGGCGACGCGCCCGGGTGAATCTCGCCTACCAGCTTTCCCAAACGGCCGTGGTCCGCGCTCAGGAGCACAGCCTCAACAAGTTCCTCAAGCTGATGAGTGTCACTCGTTTCCCCTCCTGCGAACGCGGCCTCGATGAGCGCCGGGATTCCGTCGTGGGCGAGCTTCTTGCCAGCCTCCTTCGCGAATGTGCTCCAGAAAGCGTCGAGAAGCGGTGGTTGCGCTTTGGGTGTTTTCTGTCTGTCGGCCGACCGAGGCGCCGCGTGCGCGCGCTTCGTTGAGTCCGAGGAGCTGGCCGCGCCAGGACTGGTGGGCGAAAGCACACGCCGAATGCCACGGGACACGTCTGTCCATGCCTCGTCCTGATTGCCCCACTTTGTAACCGGTCTTCCGTCTTTGGGCAGAGCCTGAAGTCGACCGAACTGCGAGTGCTGCCAGTCACAGGGTCGGGCGACGATTGGAATCACCCGTGCGTTCCCTGCTGCCTCTCGTTCCATCGCTCGCTTGAGTTCCACGCCCATGCAGTAATCGGAATTGAGGAAGTCCGCACTGATGAGGAGGAGCACGATTCCGCAGCGCTCAAGCGCGTGGTTGATCGCTCGCTCCCATCGAGCGCCAGGGTCGATTCTGCGGTCATGCCACGCCACGAGCAGCCCCTGTCGCTTGAGCGCGGACAGATGCGCGACAAGCGCCACGCGATGTCGCTCGTCCTTGTGCGAGTACGAAATGAAGACCTCTACACCAGCCACTTGAGTGCTCCCTGCAACGCTCTGTCCGACTGTATCGGGACCGCGTGCGCGGCCCGCCCCGCCGCCCGTCGGACCTCGGGCGGGCAGCCTGAGTGGTTGTCAGCGGCAGGCCCGGACGTGGACCAGCTCAACATTCACCGAGAGCTCGGAGCCGCTCATGTTGTGTCGGTGACAGATCGGAACGATGTACCACCGCTGGTCGCTGGACCGGCTCTTTCGCACATGCGCGCCGACTGCCTTCCCGGAGCAGCCCGCGATTGCGCAGGTCGATCGGCGACTGCCGGTCCACTTTCGCCAGTGTCCGATCCAGGTGTCGCAGCAGGTGCAGGGCGAGCTGTAGCCCGACGTTCCACCGATGTTCTTGACGTACATGCTCAACATCCTTCCGCTGCCAGCCTCGAGGCGAACTGTTTCGGGGTCCGCTCAGGGGCTACCCTGAGCGTGGAATCTCTTCGCGATCTGGTCCGGCGTCTCTCCGGTGTCGTGGTCCAGCTCCCTCGAGACCCAGAGCTTCTTTCGCCAAGCCGCCTTCAGCTCCAGGAACCTCCGCTCCGGCACATGCGGCGTCGCTGCGGCGGTCTCGCGGTAGAGCTCGTGCTGCGTCTTCGAGTGCGATTCCAGATCCTCGTCGGACATGCTCGCCGCGTGGGTCTCGACGTCCTTCGTGGACCGAATCCACTGGGTCCACGCGGTCACCGCCTTGTGGTGCTCGACCGCTGAGTCATCCCACCTTTTGTGGCGGCTAACGCTCTCGGCAACGAACACGAGCGCAGCCAGGACGCCGCCGACGAGCCTCCACTTCGACGCTGAGGGTCCGAAGACCGCCTCCCAGTCCATGAAGATGGTCAGCGTGGACAGAGCGGTGCCCACAAGAACGAACGTCGAGACGCGCCGAGCCCATTCCTGGAACTCATCCCCCAGGGTCGCGTGGAAGTTGCGCATCTGCTCCGCCTTCCTGCGGTGATTGGCAAGCTCCGAGAGAAGGTTCGCGCGGTCCATCACTTGATCTCCGGCGACGGGATGATTCGTTCTGCGGCACGAACCAGCTCATCGAACGTCAGGGGCTTGTCTGGAAACACCGAGAGGACAGCATCGGGGATGAAGCGAAGACGCAGATCCGAGAAGGTGAAGCCGAGCCCGTCGTTGTGGTCCGGTCCCGTCCGCGCGACGAGCTCTCGGATCTGAGAGTCAGAAAGTCCCACACCGTCGAGATCTCCCCGCAAGACCTCAGCTCGCTCCTCGGCCGTTGGGCGATCGAACCGGATTCGCAGGGCCGCACGGCGAACTAGTGCCTCGTCGACGGCGCCCACTCGATTCGTCGTCAGAATGACCATCGCTCGACCCCCGAGTCCGCGTAGGTCGTCGAGCCGCTGAATCAGCGTGTTCACCCCCGACTTCTCCTCCTGGTGCATCTGGTCAGTCCCACGACTAGCGGCGATTGCGTCGGCCTCGTCGATGAGCAGGAATGCGATGCGCCGCTTCCCTGCCTCTGCGGACAGACGTTCGAAGCCAGCGTGAATCGTTCGTGTCATCCCGGCGTGGATTCCGCTGCCTCGAACCCGCGTGCTGAGCTTCAGGAGGTAGCCGTCCCGCCTGAGGTCAGCTGCCAGCCGGCTTGCGATGCCCTCGGCGGTCGCGGTCTTGCCGGTCCCAACGTCGCCCTCGAAGATGACAAGGGGATGGCGGTCCTCAAGGACCTCGCAGAGTGGCAGGACGCGACCGTGCTGCTTCTTGCTCCATGCGCGCACGCCATCGGGGTCGAGGATGAGCTTGAAGGTCCCCGCTGCGCGCTCGTAGCGCTGCTCGAATCCGACGAGCGAGGCGGCGCGCTTCGAGAAAGCAACATCGGGGAGCTCGCGGATGTACTCGAAGTACTGCTCTGTTTTCGCGTGGTCGCTCATGTCAGGCGCACCGGTAGTCACTGACGGCGAGGCCGTACGCCTGGCTTGCGTAGCGGCGTGAAGCGTGAAGTGTCATCCCAGCCTCTCTGGTGTTCACACTGGACGGCGTCCACCCCCAGTGGAGCTTGCCCTCGAACGAGGACTTCTGCGAATCCGACAGGTTGCTCCACGTGCTTGAGTAGTGGGCGACCACTTGGAGCTTCGCCCCCTCAGGCGCCGGCCAGCGATTTCCGCCAGGGCGGTCAGAGTCCCAGCTGCCCGCGTCCTGGTGCACCTTGTACTTCTTCATTCGCAGGCGGTTGTTGTGCTTGTCGAGAAGGACGATGGAGACACCGCTCAGGTAGTCCTTCTCGGCGAACATCAGCACATCGGCCCCGGTCTTCTCCGCCCAGTCCATCGAGCGCGTCTTCGTGCGGCGACACAAAGTGGACAAGTCCGAGTTGAACTGCTCGAACACTTGACGGACGTTGACGACGGTGTAGGTCCCCGTCGCGGTCTTGACGGCGACGTAGCTCATTCGTCCTCCGGCTCGATGTTGAAGGACCGTCCAAACACAGACTTCCATTCGTCAATTGTGCGGCCCTGTGGGCCGATCTGCTGCGCGTAGTTGAGAGCGTCCGAGGCCTGCTCTGCAGCCTCGTCGAGTTCCTGCCATTCGTCCTCCGTCATGCGCAGCAGGACGTTGTTTTCGCTGTTTGTGGGGTCGCCCAGGTAGGGCAGGACACTCGCCGCCGCCGCGTCTCCTCGCGCGTCCGGGAAGAGCAGGTAGTCGGGCATCTGGTCTGAGATGAGAAAGTCGAAGAAGCGGATGAGGGTGTCTTCGATGGAGACAATCCGGCCTTCGTAGATGTTCAGCCACGCGCAGATCAGCTCGATGGCGAAGCTCGACAGCTCAAGCTCATGGCGGCTGCGCCATTTCTTGAGCATTCTCACGACGGAGGTGTAGTTGGAGTCCTCCTTCTTGAGGTCCACGCAGAAGCCCAGCTGCCCCTCGACGCTCGTCGTGAAGGGGTCCCCTCCACTTCGAGACGGCTGCCAGACGTAGCCGGGGATCGCCTCGATGGGGACGACGGGTACGAGGTCCGCCTCAAGCCCCGAGCCGCGGAACACGAGGTTGACGGTCTTGTCGCTGGCTTTGAAATCGTCCTCGCTCTTGTTCGGGTAGGCGGCGAGCAGGAACTTAAGCATCGTCGCCTGCAAGAAGGCGACGTCGGTCGCCGAGGCCTTGTCGACATCAAGGAAGAAGACCAGGTCGATGTCGAGCGGATGCTCCGAACGGGGCCGCAAGGCAGTCCCCTTCTTCCAGGAACCCGCACGAATGACGCGCTTCACCTTCATGTCTGTGTGCTCGTCGATCTTCCGCGCGAGCTCGTTCTTGAGGTTCTCGATCTGGCTTGTGTAGGTGCGCTTCTTGTCGGCCGTCAGCTTGATACGGGCGACATAGTTCAGCAGTTGCTGGTTGGTCAGCTTCATCGACAATCACTTCTTCCTGCGGCGGCGGCCGACATCTAGTCACCTAGCCAAACCTGTCAAGCGGACCTGAGGCTTACCGCTTCATGAACCTGCCGCGACTGTCCCGCGACGGGAGGTTTCCGCTGCCGCCCACGCCACTGAGGAGAGCGACAACAACGGCCAGGGCGACCATCCCGTAGGCGAACTGCCTTGTCGGGGAGCTGCGGCGTCCCGTCGCAACTTCCATGGCGATGTGCTGGCAGTTCGCCCAAGTGGTCCATACGTGCCCTCTCAGCGCCAACAGCCTCTCCTGTGCGCCGGGCGGGTCCGTTGGCTGCGGCAGCCGCGCGATGTCCACGGTTTGTCGGCCGTCAAGGAACGAACCGAACGAGACAGGCCCGAACTCACGCCCCGGGGCCACATCCCAGACCTGCCCGCGGAACGTGATGCCGAAGTGGCGCACCTTCACCAGCCCACTCGACTTCGGCCGCTCCAAGATCGTGAAGTCGGGGAGGTCTCCGAACGATACGATGCTCATCTTCTCGCCTTACGCAGGAACAAGACGACCGAGGACCCGGCCGTACTTGTCACGACACCGGATGTCGAGCCCGAACCGCTTGCCGCGCGTCGCGCGCAACAACGCCGACGCTGCAGCGCGCGCTCCGCGCGAGCCGAGTTCCGGCGCATCGCCGCGAACGAGGCGAACCCGCTCGGCTCGACGGTACGGGTAGCGATTCCACCGTGATCGCGACGCAACCCGAAACTCGACGGTATCCCCGTCGACGACGCGGGTGACGTAGCCCCAAATCTTGTCGTTGCTCGGCACTCTGGCCTCCAATCTCACGCAGTTGTGCGCACGATGGGAGACTGGGGCAACCGTTAACCTCGAACCTCGATCCCTGGGGGATCGACAAGCCCTCAGTGGCCGTCCGTTAGGTGTTGGAGACAGGCAGCCCGGACCGACTCGGCCAACGCCGAGGGCTCAATCACTCTGACATCGGGAAGCAGGCTGAGAACCCATGCGTGTAGCTCTGGACACAAATAGACCCGCAGGCGCACCTCCAACCAGCCGTCGCGGAGCTCGGTCGTCTTCTGCGTGTAGTGGATCTTCCGATCGCCCAGCAGCACCGCTGCCGCTCCGCGAACCCTCAAGACGACGTCTTCCGGGTCTTCATCCGAGTACACGTAGATACCGAAGGAGTCCTCAAGAAACGTCGTGGGATCGAACCTCTCCGCCGCGGGGAACCGCGGTCCCTTTGCACGCCTCAGGTTCCGTATCCGATCGACCGCGAAGGTCCGTCGCTTCGGCCACCGCTTCCCGTCGTGTTTGCCTCCAACCAGCGCCGCCCGACCTCGGTAGAAGGTGACCGTCCACGGATCCACCTTGTATGGGAGCCGTTCGCTGTCGAGCTTCCGGTAGTCAAACTGGACGGAGCGCCGGTCGCGCACACAGTCCAACAGGAACTCGATGTGAGCAGCGTAGTCGGGGTTGAGGGATGCTTCGGGGCGTACCGCACAGAAGCTCGTTGACGACGCCTCCAACTGCGTCACGTCGTCTCGAAGTCGGTGGCGCGCTGCCCTCGCTGCCCGGACGAGACATGCGTGATGCCTAGTCCCTTCAAGATCGCCGAGTGCCACGGCGGCGAATTGCAGGGCGGCGGCGAGCTCGTGGTCCCCGGCGGTCGGGGCACCCTCGTCCAGTGTCCAGTGGATCTCCCTACCGCACCGCAGGGCGACAAGAGGCCAGGTCTCCTTCGCTAGGCGGATATACCTTCCAACGGCCCCACTTCCGACGCCCCACTTCTCGCGCAGACGCCTAGCGCTGATGTAGTCGCCCCCATGCAGCAACTGCCACATCCAAACTGCCACTTGCGCTGCAACCGGAGCTGGTTTCGCCACAATCCCCCCTGGCGAGGCTACAGCATCCCCGCCGGTGTAGTAGTCGCCGACCAGGGATCGGCACCCTCCGACGCACCCACCACCCTGTGGGCACCCCGATCGGACTCGACCGTGAGCCCCAGCTCGGGGTGCTTGTCGAGGTGGCTCCGAACCCGGGCCAGAAGCTCGGTCCGGGCCTTCCGCTTCTGCTCCGGCATGGAGTCAAGGATCAGGAGGGAGTCCCCGACCTGTAGGGGTCGGGTCGTCGGTGGCCGGGCAAGGTCGCAGGCGAAATGCGGCTGAGGGACGTCCATGCTTGGAAACGTAAGGCCGGAGGGACTGCTGGCAAGCGGCGGAGTGGTGAGGCACCCTGGGGAGCGGCTGATCGGCCCAACCAGGGGGACTCCATGAAAGTGACGCTGACTCTCATCGCACCGGAAACGGGCGAGCAGGACTACACCCGGACGCTGGACATGCCGGCCGTCCCGCAGGCCGGAGACATCATCCACCTCAACGGTGAGGGTGGGCTCGCTGCCTTCCAGGTCAAGGCGACGATCTGGAACGTGTCCCCCACGGACGAGGTCGATGTCTGGGTCGCCGCCGAGTACCGTGACAGTCCCCTGGCGTCGGAGGCCCACAAGAAGGCAATGAGCCTCTGGCAAGCAAGGGGCATCAAGATCCCGATGGCTCCAGACCTCGGCGTCTAGGCTCGGCGCGCCCCCAGCATCTGCGGGTCCAACTAGTCATCTCGAGGTTAGTGTCGTCCTCGTCGCCACTAGCTCACCGCAGGCGGAGAGAATCTCGCCAGCTAGAAGCTCGGAAGAGCGTCTGGGTCGTCCAGCAGGACAGGCTGGTCAGCCACCTCGAGCCCGAGCGATGACGCCTCGGCGGCAACCTTGGGAACCAGGCGCTCGAGGAGAGACTCGACACTCGAGAGGCTCGACGAGCTTGTCGCCAGATTGACAACCCGCTGGGCGATACTGGCCTCATCGGAGTTGCGTCCCTCGATTCGAATCTCGCGGCCGTTCATGACGAACTCCGAGGCGAACTCGATCTCGTCCCGAGCTACGAAGTCAAAGCGCTCGAACTCGATCTCCTCGTCGGTCCTTGCGTCGACGAGGACCAAGGAGCCAGAGAGGCGCACCGAAACGCTCGCCCTAGTGACCTTGTAGTGCACGTCCGCCTCGCCCCTGCAGGTCGAGCGATATGAGGAGCCGTCGTCGCGGGTCTTGGTGCAGTCGTAGCTGTACACCCCCTCGGTCGATTCGTGCTCGATGTACGGCCCATCCTCCTCGACCAGGTAGGTGGTGAAGCGCCCGGTGACGAGATAGGCGCGCCCTTGAGCCTCATCGAGTTCGGGGTACGAGCGGACGAGGCGGAGGTACTTACTCGACTGCTCGCGAATGAGTTCGGACGCGGCATCCGCAACGGCATGCTCCAGAGCCATCCCAGGCAGGGACCCTCCGGTGTCGTTGCCGAGTGATTCGACCTTCAGGAGGGTGACGGCGCAGGCCTCCGCTTCCCCGAGCTTCGAGGCGAGCTCGGGGGAGTCGGAGAGTGCGAGAGCCCGATCGAAGTCCGCAGCGGCTTTGCGACAGGCGTCATGTGTGAGAAAGTGATTGCCCAGAGCCTCGTAGATCTCAGCCGCACGCTTGGTTGCGGCCGCGGCCCCCTTCGAGTCCAGACGTTCTACTGCGTTCAGGTAGTGGTCCGCGGCATCGCGGTAACTGCCCTCACCTTCGTCCGCCTGGGCCCAGAGGTAGTAGGCAGCACCGATCTTCGCTTCGCTGTCCTTGAATCCTGAACGCTGCGAGAGGGCGCGCTCGTACCTGCCGATGGCCTTGCTCCACTCCTTTCGTGAGAACGCTGACTCTGCGGAGTTGTAGTGCTGGAGCGCTGCGGCGTCGCGCATGAGCGCGATCCGCTCGCCGACATCGACGGTCTCGAAAGACAGGACGTTGAATCGCTTGAGGTTGCTGAGCAGCTCACGGAGCTCGCGATATGACCCGAGCGCGCGCTCGAATTCCTTCTCCTGCTCGGAGCTCTCGGCCTCGCTCAGCTTCTGTTTGTAGGCCGGCTCCGCAGCTGATGCCAGGCCTTCGAGACCCTTCTTGTGCTCCCCGTTGAGCGCAAGTACCTCGAGGAAGCTCAACGCGGCTTCGTACGGGTCGCCTTGCTCGAGCGAGCGAGCTCCATCCTTGAGATGCCGAGTGAGCGCGCATCCCGCGATGAGGATGGAGAGGGTGAGCGGGATGAGGAAGGCATAGGTCGGGCGGGACGTACGACGAGCGTGCACGCGAGGCTCCATTCTTAAGTTGTTAGATGATCGCCGTATCCTACATATGAGGATCTCCTCCCTATTCCCCTTTCACCCCCTGTTTCCACGTGGGAACTCCATGACTCTTGAAGCCGCGCTCGCGCTGTACCTGGACTACGTGACGACCGAGCGCCGGCTCAGCCACCGCACGGTCGAGACCTACGGCCAGGAGCTCGACCTGCTGCGCCGGGTCCTTCGCTCAACAGGCACGACCTTGATCGGCCGGGTCAACCGCGAGGCACTCGTGGAGTTCCTGAACCGCCCACGACCGGACGGTGGGCGCCTGGCGGCTGGTTCTCGGAACCGGAAGCTCATCATTATTCGCGGGTTCTTCCGATTCCTCGCCTCCGACGGGCTCATCAACGAGGACCCCGCGGTTTCGATTCCCTGGACGCCTCGAACGCGCAGCGAGCGTCCAGCCATCAGCCGCGCCGACCTGGCCCGGTTGCTTCGGTCTGTCCACTCGTCGCAGCCGTGGCTTATCGCCAGGAACCGCTGTCTCATCGAAACGCTGTTCCACACTGGGCTTCGGCTGAGCGAGCTCCTGGCGCTGAGACTCGAGCAGATCGACCTTCGCGACGGGCTACTGCTGCGGGTGAGTCGTAAGGGCGGTCATCGGCAGCCACTCCCCCTGAACCGCGAGATTCTCGACTCGATGCGAGATTGGCTGAATGTCCGCAAGACCCTTCGCGTCGAAGGGGATGCAGTGTTCATCAACCGCCAGGGCAACGCGCTTACCGCACGCGGCGTTCAGCTAATGCTGAGCAAGGTCGGGAAAGCCGCCGGGTTCACGTTCAACGTGACGCCACACATGCTTCGCCACGGATTCGCGACGGAGCTCCTGCGCCAGGGAGCGAACCTCGAAGAGGTCCGGCGGTTGATGGGTCACGCGTCGATCACGACCACCAGTCGCTACGCCCACCCCGATCAGGCGTCTCTACGCCGCGCCGTCCGCCGTTTAGAGAAGAAACCGAAGAAACCCCGTTGACGCCACGATCTCGCCGTTTGTAGGAAACGGCGAACCCCCGGCACTTTAGTCGGGCTGGGAGCCGGGTCAACTTGGTCTAGCCGAGCGTATGATAGAATGGGCAAATGGAGACCTCTGCTTCTCCCCTGGGTCATGAGACCCGGGGTAAGGAGCAGAGTGAGCCCTGTAGTCAGTGTTACCGTCTTCATTGCCGCGCTTTGCCTGGGAACCTACTTCTGGCTTAGCGATAACAAACACTAGCACCCCCAACACAGACCCGGCGCTTGACATGCTCTCGCGCCGGGCTACTTTCTGACCTCGGCGGGCCGGCCGTCCGGGGGGACGAGGTGTTGAGAAAGGTGGATGCGTCCGAGATTCAACTGGCGGAGGTAGGGCTACTTCTCCACTTCGTCAGGACGCAACCAGGAGCTGATCTCCTGATACAGCGAAGTGGCCGCAATCGATCCGTATTCGTCCAATCCGTTTTGGGCGAGTGGGACGCTCTTCGTCTTGCGCTACGGGCGGAGATGTTCTCGCCAACCGGCAGTCAACCGTGGCCAGCCCGCCGAATTCGCGTCCAAAACCAACAACGGATCACAAGCCATCTCTTCAATGTCGATGGCTTGACCCCGCGGGCCATCACCAAGACACCCGACGGCTGGAGCTTCACCGACGAGTTCCTTTCACCGAAACTCCAGATCACATTCGTAATCTGCGCGAAGCTCCACCCGGTCTTGACAGCTTCACTCGGAGTGCGGGCAGAGGCAGCGGTCGTCAGGTGGATTCAGGAGAAGGCGCTGAGTCGTCGCATCATGTGCCTGCCCGGTGGAGGAGTGGGTTGGCAGGAGATCGTTCTGACTCTCCGTGTCTCATCCCTAGAAGAGGGGCGCGACTTCGTCGCCGACCTTTACTCGACCACGGCAGGCTCAGTCGTCGGTCTGGAATCGGTCTCGAGTTCCACCCCACTTGTCGCGAAGACGGTGTCGTACCCTTGTGTCGCTCCACTTACGGAAGGAGATCACCCAAGCGGTGCCGTTCGGGGTGCGCGAATCCTTTTGGACATCCGTCCGGGCTCCACGCCCCAGCTGTCGCCTACAGCCACAAAGCGGCGGAAGGATGCTCGGCTCTTCGAGCCCGACTCGCTTGCGGGTGAGTTCGGCGAGTACGACCTGAGCATTAGCTTCCCGGAGGGCGCCCAACTGGCGGACGTTCTTGCCGCAAGTGCGGAGCTGCGCCGACGGAATGCGACTGAGCCGCAGAAGGGCTGGCTGGTCTCCACCACGACGCTCATCCAGATGGCCCTGGAGGACGAAACGCTGCAAAGGGCAGCGACGACGACGGAAGCGCCCGAGACATACCTCAACGAGCCGGCCGCCCTAACCAACCTCGCGGGGCATTTGGCTCGGGTGCGCTGGGGCTCGGTCCACCCAGTGCACCTTGAACGCCTGTTCTCCATCATCGCCCGCGTTGACAGCTACTCCACCGACCCGCTTCTGGCGGATTCTGTCTCGGCCGTCGAGCGATACCTGCGTGCGTTTCTTCTGCGCGTTATCTCGGACCTAAGCTCTCAGCAGAGAAAGAGCCGAAGACTGTGGGTAGACGTTCAGGAACCGGACCTTGAGCATGTCTGCGCTTTGCTCGAGTACGCGCTCAACCAGCGGGCTGAGGGCCTTCAGCAGTTTCTCTATAATGCCCTCCCTACCTCCTATTACGGTCGCGGTGGAGTCAACCGAGTCGTTGCTGGCGCCGACTGCGTTCTCCAAGAGGTCAGTTCATTCTTCGGTCTGCGAAATCCCGGCTTCACGGTCTTTGGATCACCCTCAGCAGAGGGCTTCCAATCGCACGGGCCGATCGTTGTCGCACCAACAACGGCTCTATTCGATGTCGCCGACTGGTGGCTTCTGTACCACGAAGCCGGCAACTACATAGAGGAGCTCTTCTTCGGACCAGCTCGTGAGGGTGACGCTCGTGCCCGGTTCGTCCAGCCCGAGTCTCGCAAGCTCGTCCCAGACGTGATTGCGTTTGCGCTCCCCTTTAGGCTCGACTACCCGCTCTTCGCTCGAGAGATGGCGCGACGGCTCGTGATGCGGAGCGTGCATGAGGCGCGTAAGACTGCGATCAGCTTGGCTGTCCGAATCTTGACCATCCGGATTCTCTATGGGGTCTTTGAAGGACTGCTTGAGGACGACTTTGTCACCGTGGCGTTCTCGCCTGAGGACCCACCAACCGTCGCCCGATTCAGCCTAGCGTGGGACCAGCAGCTTCGCGCGCGCGAAATGCACCTTCGCTCGCTGATGCCAATTGAGGGAGCTCTCGAAGAAGCTGTGAGCCTCGTGACAAGCGAGATGCGACAGGCAGCGACGAGTCGCTTCGGTCCGGAAGCTGCCGCCGCCATCGTGAACTTCCCGGAGCGGATACTTCGGCTTCGCCTCGCCGACCAATGTGCCAACCTTAGAGCCTTTTGGCGCGAGGTGCGCGAGGCATCGGATGAGGTTGCCGAGCGCGGAACCCAAGAAGCGTTTCTTGCACTCGCCGCGATGCTCTTCATCGTCAGAATGCAGCGCCACCCCGAGCCCCTCCCACTTCAATCCAACGGCGCGCTTCACAGTGATGTCGGATCGCTATCCGAACTCGTAAACAGAGCATTGCACCGCCGATGTTCGCAGGCACGGGCCCTGCCCGATCTTCGAGCGCATGCGTGCGACATTTTGACGGCTTGGGACATGGCGGTCAGGGGAACCTGGGCACGTTCGCACGCCGACGTTGAGGCCGCAATCGGTCTTGAGAGGCCGGCAGACCTGCCTCTCGGCGGCGTCGTCACACCTCGAAATCTGAGAGCTGTGGCCTCCGTGGACGACGGCGCGGGCAGGTTCCTTCGCACTACCTATGCCTTCTCGCGGAGACGCTTCGTCTCCGCACCAGCAAGGACCGAGGCGCAAGAAGCCACCACAGCAAGCGCGACGAGCGCTTCACTCAAGGCCGTCGACGCCAACGACCTCCATCGTCCCTACAGCACTTCAGGCGCGGCACACCGGGACTGGAAACGGTCGATTCGGAAGGTCGTGGGCCGTTTCGTGCAGTGGCCGATTGCAGCGTCTGCGAAGGAGCTCGGTTCACCCCGAGACTGGACCAAAGAGATCGAGGAGGCGGTCGAGAGATTGCGAAATGCCGATCTTATGACGGTGCGACCGGAGTCGAGCTACTACGCCAGACTGCTAGAGCGAGTCGCCACGGTGGTCGCTCTGATCGGGCCGCTGTACGGCGATGCTGTCGTGGGAGCGGAACTGACTGTTGAAGAGCGCGAGGGCCTGGTGGAACTGGCCCTCTTGGCCGGACTGATGGGGCGACTTGACAGCAGAGCCTCCCGCCAACCTGAGGGAGCGCAGACCTTCGATACGCAGCGACTCGGAGGACTGGATCGCACTGATATCTCCGTTTGGGCGGCTCGACTCAAGAAACTGAGCCAGGAAATGAAACCGTCCTTCGACCCATCTGAGCTACTCGAAGAAGCGATGATGACTGGAGATAGTTAGACGCGTACGCTGTGCAACCGGGAAGCATGCGGCTGAGCTACGAAATCCAGAGTGCACTGCGCAAGACGTTTGTCCTTTGCCGACAGAGCCTCGCCACCCGTGATCTGCTCTTGGCGCTCTGCCCAGAGCCGCCCGACTGCTCACGTGCGCAGCTACTACGCCACAAACAGGGAATCTGTGTGCGGAACCTGGTCGCAGAGGTGACTTTGCTGATGACGAGTCCGGCGACCCGCTCTTCTCCGGGCACTCTCAGCCCCATCGAGGCTCAGCTCTACAAGCTCACGCAGGTCGGAACCCCGGACATCTATCAACGTCTCGACAACGGAGACATCGAGGCCTGGACTTGGATTCGAGCCCTGAACAGCAGTCTGGACCGCGACTTCCACGATGTCGGGTAAGCGGCCGCAGGCCTCGACATCGGTCCTGGCAAGGTTCGAACTCCTTGCGTCGCTCTTGTTCTTCTTTGTCGCTGGCGCCGCGAACTCCCGGCAACCCTGGACTCTGATACTCGGCTACTGGGTGGCCGCGCTCCTGATTTACAACACTCTGCCCGCTCGGTGGCAGTTGGTCAGCAGTGGCTGCGCGGGGGGAGCCCTCATCCTCGGTCCGATGCTCCTTGAGGATGCGTTTGCACAGACAGCCGCAGGCGCTCTAGCCGTTCTATGGAGCCCATTCGGCGCTGCTCCGCCATTGGCCTCCGTTGCTGCACAGCTCTCCAGCGGCGTTTCGCCCGGCCTCATGGGGTTTGGGATGCTCGCACTGGCGGTCAGCACTCGCCTCTCGGCAGAGCGCAGGCTACTTGAGGCGCCCTCGCTCTCGCTTACTGACTGGATGGCGGAGTTCAAACCGTCCACTGAAGCGCATGCGGCAGCTCTCAAGGAGTCAATCCAGACGCTCAACACCGTGCTCGCGGAGAACAGTCGGGACTTCGGGGATGCGGGACGGAGGTGGGACCGCGTTCGGAGTGCAGTCGCAACCCTAGAGGACACGGTTGAGCGACTCTTAGCAGCGACCGACGTCCACATGGCGAGGGCCAGCGACGACTCCCTTGAGGCGACCCAAGAGCCGCGGCGAGGCTAAGCAGAAGCCGCCTTGACTGCGCGGAGCCTCAGGCGCCCGGCATAGTCCACGCCCTCCACGACCCACACGTGCTCAGGCTTCGATGACGTGTTGGCCCCGATCAGCGCGGCCGCCCCGAACGCCATCCAGCCCACTGGGCCGCCGCCCAGCAGAAGACGTGCCCCGAGGCCCACAACACCGCCAGGCAGGACGTTCGTCTCCACCACGAAGTGACCTAGGGCCTGAAGGGGACCAGCCTGCGGGTCGAACTGGTCGAGGTGGAAGCGCACGCGGTCCTCGTACCAGTGTGCGTGGAGGCTCGTTCCGTCCGGCCTGGGGAACCGGCAGTCGGAGCTCTGGCCAGACGGAACCGCCGGAAGCCCCCCGTTGGAGCACCGGTCAGCGTCAGACCAGCGGAACCGCCGGTCGTTGTAGGGAATCTCGATGAACTGCCGTCCCTCGCCGTCCTCGTAGAACTGCGCGAGCCGATCGCCCACCTCCTTCAATCCGTAGCACCGCACCTGGTCACTCCTCTTCTTCCTCGTCAAACCCCTCGTCATCCGACGGGGGTGTTCCTCTTTCGCGACGTGCCAGCGCCAGGAGGGAGGCGACGGTCACCACACCCCCGGCAGCAATCCCGGCGAGAATCGATGCTGTTCTGGAGGACTTCTCGGCCGCATGCACCCCGGCAGCAAGATCCTCGAGCTGGTTCTGAAGCTCGGCGATTAGGGTGGCTGCCTGGGTGAGCGCCTCCTCGTAGTCCTCGAGTTGCTCGTTTAGGGCTTCCCGGCGAGCGTTTGCCCGATGGAGCTCGCCCTCCGTTCGGCGCTGAGACTGCTGGAGTGCGCGCGAATCACTTCGGGCTCGGTCCAGTTCACCGAAGAGCTCCGAGAGATGACGCTCGGCGTCCTGACGCCTAGCGACCTCCTGGTCGAGCTGCTCAATCATCTTCTGCAGCTCCCGACGGCACTCCGCAAGCTGCCGAATGCTGGCCGCGTGCTGCTGAGACGGCACGACTTTCCGAAGCTCCTTCAGGCGCGACGCAGCAGTGCTCCCACCGACTAGGTCGACGATTTCCATCTCCAGCACGGCAGCGATCTTCTGAAGATTCGCGGCGCTCGGCGTGGTCTCGTTTGAGGTCCAACGAGTCACCGTCGAGCGCTCTGCTCCGATGATGTCGGCGAGGGACGCCTTGTTCATGTCCGCTTCGGCAAGCAGTCGAACGAGCCGATCACCGAACGGCTCCGGGGGCGCTGAACTGGGGTTCTGGTCCGTCACACCCTAAGCCTGCGACTCGTGACTCAACAGCGCAAGGACTGCGTGTTGCGGGCGCTGTTGCGCCGCGCAACAGCGCCCGCAACGTCTGAGGATGGCAGCTCCCCCTTCGCCGACCGAGCATGGCTCGAGGAGGCGACGTGGAGTACGCCAGCATGACCGAGTCCATCCGCCGCTCTGAAGAGCGGTTCCGAGGGATCGAGCGAAAGAGCGCGACCCAGTGGGCAACCAGGCCCGGAGAGCGCCTCATCGTTCGTTGTGACGGTGTGAAGCTCTCCCGGCGCTACCTCAAGGACTCACTCTCGAATCCTGCATTCGACGACGCGCTGCTGCGCTCCGTCACGACCGTGAATGTCTTGTTCAGGAACATGGTGCGTCCCGGAACGTCACGCTTCTTCCAACGAGCCCTCGTCATCTCTGATGAGGTCTCTTTCGTTCTCGGGACTGGGGCAGACGCCTACGACGGTCGGGTCCTGAAGATCGCTTCCATGGTGGGCTCGAGTCTCTCAAGCGCAATGACGGGCTTCTTCGAGTTCCCACGCCATCAGATGCAGCTGTATGAAGACCCGGATGCGCGCGCTCAGATCATCAACTTCGACGCTCGCCCATTGATCGTTCGCTCGAACGACGAGGTCCGAGACTATCTGCGCTGGCGCTGGTGCGTCGGTGTCCGCAATCACTTCACGAAGTCTCTGAGGCTCCGGTCGGAGCTCTCCGACCGTGAGATCTACGACTCAGACCTCAGGACCGACGTCGGCCTGGCCTGGGCCGAACTATCCCGGCGGGATCTGGCCTCTGCCGCGCAGGCGCAGCGCATCGGGCATCTTTCGTCCATCAACGCGAAGGGCTGGCTGGAGGGTCGGGCGTTCGCCTCGGAAGAGACCAGGACCGTCGAGGTGTTGATGGCCAGACCGCTCGATCAGTTCACGCGTCCGCATAGTGCGCCGGCCCGCCGACGATGAGACCCACCATGGAATCAGACAACTACTACGTCCGTCTTGGCGTCCGCCGCGATGCGAGCGCCGCCGACATTAAGAAGGCGTACCGGCATCAGGCTCGGAAGTACCACCCCGACCGGAACGGTGGCGACGAGGGCGTGATGCGTCAGGTCAACGCGGCGTACGAGGTCCTCTCCGACCCACCGAAGCGCCGCGACTATGACAGCTCGCTCAAGCTAGAGCGGCGAACGGGTACTCCAACGGGGCGGGCAAACGATCCCTTCGAGCGGTTCGCGCGCCGCTCGAAGGCATGGAGTCGCCGGTCGGAGGCGGAAACAGCGGCCCGAGCCGCGTATGCGCGGCAGTACGTGCAGATCGGTGCGACCTGGTTTGACCGGCAGTCCGAGATTCAAGCCGAGCTGTTCGAGGCGTTGAACGATGCCGGCTGGGGATTCGGCGACGCCTTCAAGGAAGCTCGAGACCATGCCCGAGTGGCCGAAGCCCACGCCCGTATGGAGCGCGACCTGGCGCTCAAGCAAGCTGGCCAATTCCGAGATGAAGCCCTGGCGCGAGCTCGGCGTGAGTTCGAGCGTGCGACCTGCGCCTAGCCTAGCTTCCGCCTGGCGGTGGGGGCCGCGTATGCTCCCGGCATGGTTCAGCAACTAGACTCTTTCCGGGGCCGAAGGTCAAAGATCGATCCGTTCGTAGAACTCGTCGGGAAGCTCGCGGACTCCGAGGTGGCGAAAAGGGCGGGCGTGACGACCCAGAACGTCCGGACTTGGCGCAAGCGCCGTGGCATCCCCGCGCACTCGCAGGGCGTCGGCCCCTCCAAACCGGAGGTTCCCTCTCGCTGGGCGTTCAAAGTCCTGGTCGAGCTGAAGACGGGCAATCGCGAGTACATCACCTTCGGAGAGGACATCGTCGAGGCCGCGGAGCACGCTGCACGGCAGCTCCGTAGCGACGACGCTCGCATCCTCAGCCTTGAGGTTGTCGGCGTGGCGCTTTAGTCCATCCGGCCCGGCCCAGTGACTGGTCCGTCCACTCGAGCGTGACCCTGGTACCCGAGGCATCGACACCGGAGGACAAGACGTGCACCACTATCTCAACGGACCCTCCACGGTACACATCGATGTTCAAACGGGTACTCAGCTCATGGACCGATCGCGTCCCGGCGTCCAACTCGGCGTCACGGAGGTCGCGTTCCTGGGCACCGTCCCCGCTCCGTATCTCCTGCTGCGCGTTCATGCAAGCAAGCTCCAGATTCCACGAGGGGACTGGGTCGAACTCGTGGACTTGGGGTGCACCGTGTCTGCGGCCAGCCCCCGGGTCGTCATCAGCCCCGGAGCGCTCAACGTCGGGTCTACCTTGTATCTGAGTTCCGCAGGGCCGGTTGAGGATACGACTGCCCTGACGGTGCCCGTTGAAATGCACCGTCTTCACGCCATTGAGGCCGCGCGCCGGGAAGGTGTGTCCCTGAGCGTCACCCTTCGGCCGCGGTTCCGATTCACGCCCGCCCAGCGGCGAAGGCCGCCCACAGAAGTGGTCCCGGCGTCACTCCCGATCAGATTCGACCGTGACACATGGTTGAAGGGACTCGATGCCTGGGCTTACAGCTCCACATGGGTACTCGAGGTCCCGGTAGATCGGCTTGAGATGCCGCCGAGCGCACAGCACACTCTCAAACTTGTAGTCGAGCATCTTCGCGACGGACGCAATGCACGGGCGGTTGATGCCGTGCGGGAGCTACGGCTCGTCATGGAGCAGTGCGGCCTCGGGAACCCCCTGGAGGCCGCGGCAGACTTCGACAAGCTCAACGACCGAGATCGGCCCCGCGTCGAGCGACTGGAGATGCTCCGTGGTGTGCTGTGGCATTGCGCGAACACGGCGAATCACGAGGGGCCCGACTTTCAGGGCTGGTCGAGACGCGAGACCCAGCTAATGGTGCGATCGCCATTGACCCTTCTGGGAGGGCTGTAGATGGCCTCACGTGACGTCATCAACTGGAAGTTCTTCGTTGGAAAGAGGCCAGTCTGCGTTCATACCGACGCTGAGGGGCCGGCTCGGCCGAACTACTACGAAGCGGTCGACCCGGGCCTCCTCGTGGCCTGGGTGACAGATCTCCCGGCACCTGACAATGATGAACACGGCAGCTTCAGAGGCCGCGACACAATCGTCCAAAGGTCTCCCGACGCCAGAGTGCTCGCGATTCGCCTCGCCTATCTCCACGTTCTTGAGATTCTGCTCGCGCACATTGCCGCCGGAGTGCAAGCGCCCGGTATCCCCGAAGCCTGGCTCACCCTCTATCGGGTTGAGGATCTGAGGACCGTTGCAGGCCAGCTCGCAGCGTCTCCGTGGACTGCGAGTCCCACGGCCCAGGGCCTTGAGTATCCCGAGTCCCTCGCCGCCCACCTCTTTGGCGTGAACCGTCTCAAACAGCCGGCGGACGCTAGGAAGAGAGAGCTGCAGAGCCTGGTGCGGGCCATCACTCGATTGGCTCAGGAGTACTTGTCCGTCGACACGCATGCTGAGTTCAATTCGATCAAGCACGGCCTTCGCGCCGTGCCTGGAGGCTTCACTCTCAAGATTGCGGACATCGATCTCAGCTCGCCGCACGGCACCCGAAGATGGTTCACCGAACGAGTCAACAACCTCAAGCATCACTACGAGCTCCGGCATCAACTACTGGGCTGGGACGCCGTGCGAGACAAGCGGGTCGCATTCCTTGCGGCTCTCTTATTCCAGAATCTCGCAGTCGCGCGGAAGAAGGGCGGTGGGCCCCACGTTCCCATCGCAAGCTTCGAGCTCGACGAGTGGTTCCACACCGATCTCTCACTCGCGGCTTTGACGCACGGCGCGCTCATGTCTGACTACTCTGAGAGTCTGGAGACCCATGAGGATGTGCGGCGCCGGGCCCTCGAGGGGCAGTCTGAGTTCGTTGAAGACCTGAAGCGCTCAACGGATCCGGCACCCGCCGCGACCTAACTAACAGGCGCCCCGGGTCATCCAACCGGACCAGAGAATCCCCCAACTGCTTCTTCTGCCCTAGGGGCAATGCCGGTCACTTAGGGCCGGCCCGAGACCTCGTCCCTCTGTTCCGCTTGTAGTTGCTCATCTTGATCTTCACGT
>ENA-OWNT01001253-OWNT01001253.1-seawater-metagenome-genome-assembly--contig:-NODE-1253-length-33906-cov-5.355553_pt1 | contig 33906 bp, 25 predicted proteins | sample MGYA00238136_ERZ651165 | MGnify/ENA primary metagenome ERZ651165 (study PRJEB26861, sample SAMN08777766) | seawater metagenome | isolation source: coastal seawater | place: USA: Florida | collected...
CACTGTACGTCCACGAGACGTTGAGTTTACGCCTCAGGCGTTGCGACGTGAAGGTATGCGCTAATCGCCTAAACAACAAACGGTTGGCAAATGCCAACCGTTTTTGTATGCACAGAAATATAATTTAGGGGGAATGGTTACTTATGAGAAAAACCATTGCAGCGTGCATTGCCGCTAGTTTTGCAGTGAATTGCTCAACTACTGCATTCGCCGAAGACGCTTTCATGGCACCTTTGGTTGAGCAATCTGTTCTGTTGGACATAGACGCTGATGAATTTGTTGTTATTGTTGGTGAACGAGGCCATGTTCTGGTTTCACAAGATGGTAAATCCTTTTCGCAAAAGCGCGTACCTACCCAATCTACACTTACAGCAACCACAGTAGTGGGCAACAAAATTTGGGCGGTAGGTCACGATGCCGTCATTCTATTTTCTTCAGATAAAGGCGAAACCTGGTCTATTCAAAATTTCCAGCCAGAGCTTCAACGCCCATTTTTAGACGTTTTATTCTTTGATGACCTGCATGGTGTTGCCGCAGGTGCATACGGTTTGTTCTATAGAACGACAGACGGCGGAGAAACTTGGAACGCCGAGCGTCATGCAAGTCTATTAGATCCGTACGATCGCGAATATTTAGAAGATATAAGAGCTGAAAACGAAGAGTTTTATCAGCAAGAACTCGAATCTATCCTCCCTCACTTAAACCGTATTACGTTAGATGGTGATACGCTTTACCTAGCTGGTGAGGCAGGCTTGTTGGCTCGTAGCGATAATCTTGGCGAATCATGGGAACGCTACTCAGTCGACTACACAGGTTCGTTCTTCGACATAAAACCTTTAGACAGCAATACCGTTTTAGCGGTAGGACTTCGCGGTAACATCTTTGTTAGCCGTGACGAAGGTGAGTGGGAATATGTAAATACATGTTCATCAAGCACCTTGAACTCAATCCTCATTGGCGATGAATCGCAGGTTTACGCACTAGGTAACAATGGAATGATGATTAGTGCAACGCGTCCGCTACCCACAAGTATGCGTGACCCTTATGCAAACCCAGCAAACTGCGAAGCAGATGAAGGCATCACCGTATCGCAAATTGAAGACAAAGCTGCATTACTTAATGCAACGATGTTCAAAGGTACGAGTATTGCCGTTACCGCTAATGGCATTAAAACGTTGACGCTTAAATAAGGCAGTATAAAAATAATGACACAGTTTCTAGAAAAACTTGTCTTCGGTAATCGAAAGTTGGTTGTGGCGCTATTCGCCATGGCCACTGTCTTTTTGGGTTACCAAGCATCGCAGATGCGTCTTGACGCAGGCTTCGAAAAAAACATCCCGCTTAATCACGAATACATGAAAACCTATATTGAGCATCGCCAAGATTTTGGTGGCGCGAACAATATCCTAGTTTCCGTGTGTGATAAGAACGGTGACATCTATAACCAAAACTTCTTCGATACGTTGAAAAATGTCCATGACCAGTTGTTTTTCATAAACGGCGTAAATCGTTCTTTGGTTATCTCTTTGTTTTCTCCTTCAACGCGATTTACCGAAATTGTAGAAGGTGGCTTTGCCGGCGGCCCAGTAATACCTGCAGATTTCAACTCATCAAGCGAAGAAGCTTTACAGCTGGTTGCTGCCAACGTTGAAAAAGCTAACGTCGTTGGCCGTCAGGTTTCTAGTGATTACAGCTGCGCTATGGTGACAGCCCAGTTACTTGATATTGATCCACAAACGGGTGAGCCGTTGAATACGCTAGCGCTAGCCGCCGAGCTTGAAGAGCAACTGCGTGGTCAATACGAAAATGAGCAAACGTCTATCCATATCATTGGTTTTGCGAAAATGATTGGCGATGTGGCTGACGGTGCTAAAGACGTGTTAGTGTTTTTTGCTATCGCAATTGCCATTACTGCGGTTATGGTTTACTTCTTTTCTCGCAGCATAATGCTAACGTTGCTTCCGTTGGTGTGTTCAATTATTGCCGTTATTTGGCAGCTAGGCTTACTTACGTCTATCGGTTTTGGAATGGATCCAATGTCAATTTTGGTGCCATTCCTTGTCTTTGCTATTGGCGTAAGCCACGGCGTACAAATGATAAATGCAGTAGAAAAGCGGGCGGTAACCGGTATTGGTGCAAAGAGGGCGTCAATGGCTGCATTCAGAAGCCTTCTGATTCCTGGTGGTATTGCATTGCTGTCAGACACCGTAGGTTTTATGACGTTGTTGGTTATTGATATTGGTATCATTCGCGAACTCGCTATTACCGCGAGTATGGGTGTTGCAGTAATCATTCTAACGAACTTATTGCTGCTTCCAGTACTTATGAGCTTTCTTAAGCTTGATGAAAAGTATGTAGAGAAGTTTGCCGGTAAAGAAAACGCTAATGCTAAATTTTGGGAGCTAATTGCTGCGTGTTCGCACAAGAAGCCTGCTGCCATAATTCTTGCAATCACGGCTGTGCTTTTTGTTCTTGGTCATTTCCAAGCGCAGAAAATGAAGATTGGTGATTTGCACGCGGGTGCACCTGCGCTTCATGAAACCTCTCGCTACAACCAAGATACATTCTTGATCACCGATAAGTATGAAGTCACTGTAGATTACATTTCGATTCTTGTTGAAACTACGTCGGAAGCATGTACATCGCATCCTGTTATGAAAGCTATGGATGATTTCCAGTGGAAAATGGAAAACGTACAAGGTGTTCAATCTGCTGTGTCGCTAGCTTCTGTTGCGAAAATTGTAAATGCTGGTTACAACGAAGGTAATGTTAAATGGCAGGTATTGCCGCGTAATCAGCAAACACTCGTGCAAGCCATCTCGCGCATTCCTACGTCTTCTGGTTTGTTAAACGGTGACTGCTCGGTTATGCCAATCATCCTGTTCATGGAAGACCATAAGGCTGAAACAATCTCTCGTGTAGTTGATGCGGTTAAGGAATATCGCGCTGACTATGAAACTGATGATATGAAGTTTAGCCTTGCTTCTGGCCCTGTTGGCGTAATGGCTGCTACAAATGAAGCAGTAAGTGCGGCGCAAGATCCAATGATGCTTTACGTATTTGGTGCTGTAATTGCGTTATGTTTAATAAGCTTCCGTTCTATTCGCGCAACCTTGGTCGTGGTAATACCATTGTATGTGGTATCTGTGCTCGCTCAAGCGTTAATGACGTACCTGCAAATAGGGCTTACCGTTTCAACACTGCCTGTTATCGCTCTTGGCGTGGGTATCGGCGTAGACTATGGTATTTATATACTATCTACTAAGAGCCTTATGCTGAAAAAAGGTGCAACAGTTCAAGAGGCTTATTTCGCTGCATTGAAAGAGCGTGGAAGTGCAGTACTGTTTACAGGTATTACGCTTGCAATCGGTGTGAGCACTTGGGTGTTCTCATCGCTTAAGTTCCAAATGGACATGGGTATTCTGTTAACCTTTATGTTCGTTGTGAACATGCTTGGTGCAATTATTGTACTGCCTGCGCTAGCAAGGCTGCTATGGTGGAACAGAAACGACCCGAGTGCGTAAAATATTTTTGCATAGCTAAGCATAAAAAAGGGCCTTTTGGCCCTTTTTTTTTGTGTTTTTTGCATACTTATCTATCCTGTTAAAATAAGGTTAAAATTAGGCTTTTAATAGCGCCATTTATTAGGGAAAATAGCGTGGTACTCAGCACTTACGACAATTAATAAAAGGTTAACAAATGACAGTCACCTCACAGCGACACTCAGTACTGCTAGACAATGTATTTGCACTTATTGATAAAAAAGTAGATACCAAGCAGAAGTCTCTTGTGCAGCAATTCGGACGTCTGTTGTATAAAAACATTTCAAGTGATGACTTAGAAAATCGTAACGACAGCGACCTCTACGGTGCAACACTAAGCCTTTGGAATGGCTTGGCCAAGTTCGATAATGCATCTCCATACATTCGCGTTTTTAATCCTGAAATAGCAAAACACGGTTGGCATTCTAGTCACACCATTGTTGAAATTATCGTTTCTGACATGCCGTTCTTGGTAGACTCAGTGCGCATGTCGTTAAATCGCTTGAACATAACAGCGCACCTTTTCTTACACAGTCCTATCGGTATTAAGCGAGACAGCGCCAATAAAGTAGAAGCTTTTGCTGAACCAGGTAAGGCAGTTGATGGTGCAAAAAAAGAAACCGTAATATTTATCGAAGTCGATCGTCAAACGTCAAAAAAAGACATTGAATCTCTTACCAAAGAGCTGTTTTCGGTAGTCGATGAAGTTTCTCTCGCAGTACAAGACTGGCGAGGCATGACAAGCAAACTTCAAGAAGTAATAAAAGGCAGTACCAAGTTTAACTGGCCTGCTTCAACAGATATGAAGAAGCAAACCAAAGCGTACCTTGAATGGTTGGGCGATCACAATTTTACAATGATGGGTTATCGCTATTATGAAGTGAAAGCCATTGAAGGTGACCATAGGTGGATCCCGAAAAATGAAACTAGCCTAGGTTTGTTGAAAAATTCAGTTAATGACCGTGAACGCTTATTGTCGAAGCTGCCTTCTTCGGCGCGAGAAGAAGCGCTGAGCAAAAATCCACTCATTCTTACTAAAACCAATACGCGCTCGCGTGTACATCGCCCCGCTTACATGGATTATGTTGGCGTGAAAGTGTTTAACAAAGATGGGCAAGTAGTAGGAGAGCATCGTTTTCTTGGTTTGTATTCGGCCTCTTTCTACAACAACAGCGTCACACAATTACCAATTCTACGTGAAAAGATAAACCGTATTTGTGAACTATCGGGTTTCGAGCAGGGCACACACGCACATAAAGCCTTCGCTAATATCATTGAAACCTATCCGCGCGATGAGCTTCTTCAAACACCTGCGGCCGAACTTGCTCAAATTGTAATGGGCATCTTCCAAATGCAAGAGCGCGGCATTTCTCGCTTATTCATTCGTAAAGATACCTTTGGACGTTTCTTCTCGTGCATGGTGTTTGTTCCAAGAGAGCGCTACAACACTCAGCTACGTAAAGAAACACAAGCACTACTAAAAGCTTCTTTAGGTGCGACAGAAGAGGTTGAATTTACCACTTTCTTTTCAGAATCTGTGTATGCGCGCACGCACTACATAGCTCGAGTAAATGATAACAACGCGGAATTTGATGTGAAGGAAATAGAACAAAACATTATCGAGCTTACCAAAACATGGAATGATAGGCTTGGTGCCTCTATTAGGGCTGCTCATGGCGAAGCGTCAGGAAAAGCACTAGAGCGTAAATACAATAATGCATTTTCTCGCAGCTACATGGAACATAATCTTCCTTCGGCTGCCCTCGTCGATATTGGCAAACTAGAGATGTTAGACGACAACCACACGTTGGATATGTTGTTTTACCGACCTCAAGAAGAGGACTCAGACAGCCAAATTGTAAAGCTTAAGCTATTCCATCGCGCAGAGCCTATTCACCTGTCAGATGTACTCCCTATGCTAGAGAATTTTGGGTTACGCGTAATCGACGAAAGCCCATATAAAATCACGTGTGCAGAAGGTGAGCGTAACTGGGTGATGGACTTCACCATGCTGCACAAAAGTGGTCAGCATTTCGACATGGAAAACGCGCAAATACTGTTCCAAGACGCATTTGCTAAGGTGTGGTACAAAACCCTTGAGGACGATGCTTTCAACAGGTTAATCCTTGGCGCAAATATGACTGGCCGTAAGGTAACAGTCTTGCGTGCTTACGCTAAATATATGCGTCAAACAGGAAGTTCATTTAGCCGCGATTATATTGCCAATACGCTTTCTAACTATCCAGATATTGCTCGCCTTCTTGTAGAGTTTTTCGACCAGCGCTTTAATCCAAAGAAAAAGCGTAATGAGAAAAAAGAAGAAACAATTTTAGAAACTATCAAAGCTCAGCTAGATAACGTAAGCAACCTTGATGATGACCGTATTATTCGTCGTTATCTCGATATGATGTCTGCGACGCTTCGTACAAACTTCTATCAGCCAGATGACGCAGGAAATGAAAAGTCGTATGTATCATTCAAGATGATGCCTGAACTCATTCCTGAAATGCCGCTGCCGCTACCGAAGTTTGAAATATTTGTTTATAGCCCACGTGTTGAGGGTGTTCACCTTCGCGGCGGAAAAGTAGCGCGTGGTGGTTTGCGCTGGTCAGACCGTCAGGAAGATTTCCGTACTGAAGTACTTGGTCTGGTAAAAGCACAGCAGGTTAAAAATACCGTAATTGTTCCGGTGGGCGCAAAAGGCGGCTTTGTATGTAAGAACCTACCGGTAGGCCAAGGGCGAGATGCAATCCAAGCAGAAGGCCAAGCCTGCTACCGTACCTTTATCACAAGCTTATTAGACATTACAGACAACATTGTAAACGGCGAAATAGTACCGCCAAAAGATGTGGTACGTCTTGATGATGACGACCCATACTTGGTTGTTGCGGCAGATAAAGGGACCGCAACGTTCTCAGATATTGCGAATGGTATTGCTGAAGAGTTTGGTTTCTGGCTGGGAGACGCTTTTGCGTCAGGCGGTAGCATTGGTTACGACCACAAGAAGATGGGTATTACTGCTCGCGGTGGCTGGGAGTCGGTGAAACGTCACTTCCGCGAGATTGGTATCGACTGCCAAACCACTGATTTTACCGCTGTTGGTGTAGGCGATATGGCTGGCGACGTATTTGGTAACGGTATGCTGTTATCAGAACACACGCGCCTGATTTCTGCGTTTAACCACTTGCACATCTTCTTCGATCCTAACCCAGATGCTGCTGCAAGTTACAAAGAGCGTAAGCGTTTATTCGAAAACCCAAGTTTAAGTTGGGAAGACTATGATGCAAAACTGATTTCAAAAGGTGGCGGTATCTTCAGCCGTTCTGCGAAGTCAATTAAGCTAACGGCAGAGATGAAAAAGTGGCTTGGTACACGACAGTTAACCATGACCCCGAACGAACTTATTCACAATATTCTCAAAATGCCTGTCGACCTACTGTGGAACGGTGGTATTGGTACCTATATTAAGAGTAAGAAAGAGTCTCACTCTGAGGTTGGCGACCGTGCTAACGACGATTTGCGTGTAAATGGCCGCGATGTGCAGGCTAAGATTGTGGGTGAGGGCGGAAACTTAGGTCTTACGCAGCTTGGTCGTATTGAATATGCTGCCAATGGTGGCCGTGTTAATACTGACTTTATCGATAACGTAGGCGGTGTTGATTGCTCAGATAACGAAGTAAATATTAAGATTTTGCTTAATAGCTTAGTAAATGACGGTGAACTTACCCTTAAACAGCGTAACAAGCTGCTTTACGACATGACGGATGACGTGTCGCGCATTGTACTTAAAGACTGCTATCGCCAAACACAGTCAATTTCAATTACTGAAATGGCGGGTGTTAAGCAGCTGAAAGAACAACTGCGTTTTATTCACGGCCTAGAGCGTGAGGGTCAGTTAAACCGTGAGCTGGAGTTTATACCAAGTGACGATGAGATTTCAGATCGCGTAGCAAATGACCAAGGTCTTACGCGTCCAGAACTGAGCGTGCTTATCGCTTACGGAAAAATGGTGCTAAAAGATGCACTAAACATTCCAGATATCACCGATAATCCTTACCATGGAAGGCTACTTGTTGAGGCATTCCCAGAAGTACTTCGTAAGAAGTTCAAAGATCATATGCAGCAGCATCCACTGCGTAGCGAAATTATCGCCACAAAGCTAACCAATAACATGGTTAATGACATGGGTCTTAACTTCGTATTTAGAATGCAGGAAGAGACTGGCGCGAGCGTTAAAGAAATTGCCGATGCTTATGCAATTGTTCACGGTATATTCAATATGGATACACTGTGGGAACGCATTGAAGAACTAGACAATGTGATTTCGGCTGATCTGCAGTTACGTATGCTTGATGAAGCTCGTCGAATTATGCGAAGAGCTGCCCGTTGGTACATTCGCCACGGTAACAAAGCTCAGTCGATAGACGAGGCTATTGTTAGCTACCGCGGTACCTTTGACATTCTTTCGAAGAATTTACAGCACTACTTGGTTGAAGCTGAATATGCACAGCTTGAAGCAGCTACACAGAAGTACATTAGCAAAGGTGTGCCTCAAGATATCGCTTATCAGGTTGCTAGCTTCTCGAACATGTTCTCAAGTTTCGACTTAGCGCAAGTTGTTGAAGCAGATAAACACGATACCGATGTTGTAGCTAAGCTTTACTATCAGCTAGGTTCTAAGCTAGAGCTTCACTGGTTCTTAGATCAAATAAATAACCAAGCAGTTAGCAACCATTGGCAGGCACTTGCACGAGCGTCTTACCGTGAAGAACTCGATTGGCAGCAACGCTCAATTACCGCGAATCTGCTTCAGTCTAGAACGGATACTAGCGATGCTAATCAAATTCTTGATGAGTGGATTGAAAGTAATCAAGTGTTGTTGAAGCGTTGGTATCACATGATGTCAGAGTTCAAAACCAGCACAACTCACGAATTTGCGAAATTTTCTGTCGCTTTACGTGAATTGATGCTTTTAAGCGTGAAGTCTAACCATTAGAATATACGCACCTTAATGATTTAAGCCCTGTTCATCAGGGCTTTTTTATATTAGCGAGCGAAATTCAAAGCCATGCAATCTCTAGTGCAAAAATTCTTACTTCAGTGTGAGCCAGAAAAAAGTCACGATTTTACCATTAACTGGTTGAACAAGACCCAACATACCCCGCTGAAATGGATGTACAGCACACCCACGTTGAAAAAACCGGTTACCGTTGCCGGGATGACATTCGACAATCCGGTGGGTCTTGCAGCAGGTTTGGATAAAAACGGCGATTGTATAGACGCCTTCGCAAGTATGGGTTTTGGCTTTGTTGAAATTGGTACCGTTACTCCTCGCCCTCAACCAGGGAATCCAAAGCCTCGCTTATTCAGATTACCCGAGAAACAAGCCATCATTAACCGAATGGGGTTCAACAATAAAGGTGTAGATCACCTAGTAGAGCAGGTGAAACAGGCTCAGTTTAAAGGCCCAATTGGTATCAATATTGGTAAGAATAAAGACACGGAAGAAAGTAAAGCATTAGATGATTATCTTATCTGCTTGAACAAGGTTTATCCTTACGCTAGCTATATTACGATTAATATTTCTTCTCCGAATACGCCAGGGCTTCGCAACTTACAGTACGGCGAAGCGTTAGATAAATTACTAGCAGGCCTTAAGGCTGCGCAAGAAACGCTAACGCAAACTCACAGTAAATACGTTCCATTGTTTATCAAGATTGCGCCTGATTTAAGTGATATCGAAATCGAAAGTATCGCGCAGTCGCTCATTAAATCTAAGATGGATGGTGTAATAGCGACGAATACTACGCTTTCAAGAGACGCTGTTCAGGGCCTGAAGCACGCCGAAGAAATGGGTGGGTTGAGTGGCTCGGTGATGACTGAAATGAGTTTAGACGTCACTCGAAAATTATCTGCGGCGCTTGACAGAGCAATGCCGATTATTGGCGTTGGTGGTATAGATTCACCCGAAGCCGCACAAGCACGACTTGACGCGGGCGCATCTCTTGTACAGGTCTATTCTGCTTTCATCTATCAAGGCCCATCTCTCGTTAAACGCATTGTAAACGCGTTATAATAAACACGAAGCACATATTTTGAGTGCATTTTTTGTGCACTCAAGCAAAACAGGTAAATAAATGAATACAATTCTGGTCACTACCAGTCGCGGTCTTGATGAACTTCTTAAAAGCGAAGTTCTGTCTTTATGTCCGCATGCCGAAATAAAGCAGGGCCCAGGTACACTGCAATTTGAGGGCACTAAAGAAGATGCATATAAACTTTGTTTGTGGTCAAGATTAGCCAATCGCGTCATTTGGGTATTGGCCACAGGCAAAGCCGGCGACGCCGATGTACTTTACAATACCGCGATGGGTGTAGATTGGCAGATGCAAATGGACTCTAGACATACATTGTCTGTGCAGTTTATCGGTACCAACTTTGCTATCAAAAATACGCAGTTTGGTGCGGTTCGCGTAAAAGATGCCATTGTTGATTCATTTGTTGAACAAGGATTGAGTAGACCCTCAGTTGAACGTAAAACGCCTGACATTTCCGTGTATGCCCGCTTACATAGAGACAATGTTATTCTCGGGATTGACTTGGCCGGTGCCAGCTTGCACCAGCGTGCTTATCGTCAGCAAACCGGCGATGCGCCTTTAAAAGAACACATAGCAAGTGCAATGCTTATGCGCAGCGGATGGGTTGAAAATACTAAGGCACCGTTAGTCGATTTAATGTGTGGTTCAGGCACCATTGCAATTGAAGCTGCGTATATTGCAAGGAATATCGCACCAGGCATTAAGCGAAGCTACTGGGGTTTCACAAAATGGCTTGGGCATGAAAGCGCTATATGGGACAACCTATTAGAACACGCTATTTCAGTACAAAAGCCAAGTTGTGGCGGTATATACGCCGGAGACTTCAGCCGTAAAATGGTGGCTATCGCTAAAGCGAATGCAGACTTTGCGGGCGTATTTAACGATATTTCGTTCAGTCAACAGGATGCGACTAAGTCTTCACCACCTGTAGCAACTCCAGGCTATGTAGTTTCAAACCCGCCTTATGGTGAGCGATTAGGTGAGCTAACAGCGCTCATCCCACTTTTTAGCGATTGGGGAAAGCGTTTCAAAGAAGCATGGAAAGGTTGGCATGTCTCTCTGCTGAGCAGCAATCGTGACTTACTGCGTGTATTGAAGCTAAGAGCGAGTAAAGACTACGCCATGAATAACGGTAAACTTGAATGCCGTTTAGCAAACTACGTTCTTGATGAACAAAACACAGTGCAGTTTAGCGAAGATGCAAGCAATCATGAGTTTGCAAATCGTTTAAAGAAAAACTTAAAGCGCATGAAGGGGTGGATAAAGAAAGCCGACACCAATTGCTATCGTATCTATGACGCAGACCTTCCTGACTACAATGTCGCTGTTGACTGCTACGGCGATTGGCTAGTGGTACAAGAGTATGCACCACCTAAAACCGTATCCGAAGAAAAAGCGCGTAAGCGTCTTCAAGAAGTGCTTTTACATTTGCCTGCGGTTACCGGTGTATCGCCAAAACAAATCGTACTGAAAGTAAGAAGCCAGCAAAAAGGCACAAAACAATACGAAAAAATTAATCAGTCTGGTGAGATGATGGAAGTGTATGAAAACGGTGCCCGTTTTCTAGTAAACCTCACCGATTACTTAGACACTGGTTTATTTTTAGACCATCGAAAAACACGACAAAAAGTCATGCAGCTTTCACGGGGTAAAGATGTTTTAAACCTGTTTTCTTATACCGGCAGTGTGTCTGTTTTTGCTGCTAAAGGTGGTGCTAAGTCTGTTACCACCGTGGACATGTCAAACACGTATTTAGAGTGGGCGAAAAAGAACGTTGCACTGAATAAACTCAATAGTCCCCATGCATTTATTCAGGCCGATTGCACCACATGGATGAATTCACATAAAGGCCAATACGACCTAATTTTCATCGACCCACCGTCGTTTTCCAACTCAAAGCGTATGCAAAATACGTGGGATGTACAGCGTGATCACGTAAAAATGCTGACAGATGCTAAACGTTGCTTGAAAGAGGGTGGCGTTATCATTTTCTCGAACAACAAGCGTGGATTTAAGCTTGATGAAGAAAATGTATTAGCGCTAGGGCTTTCTGTGGAAAATATCACTCAAGAAACCATTCCTGAAGACTTTGCACGCAAAGGGAAAATACACCAATGTTGGGTATTGCGCGCATGAAGTTATTCTTTTATACCGGTCCGCACTGCAGCTTGTGCGATTTAGCAGATGTGGAACTACAGAACACATCCCAATATTCATCGCTTCATATTGAAAAGGTGAATATAAGAAGCAGCACCGATTTGTACCATTTATACGGTGCAAGAATCCCTGTTTTAAAACGTGAAGATAATAATAAAGAAATTGGCTGGCCATTTACTTCTGCCGACCTTGAGGAGTTTCTTCAGTGAGTATTTTGCAGTTAAAAAACATCACTGTTATTTACGGAAATCCGCCGCTTTTAGACGGTGTAGAATTAGTTGTTCAACCCAAAGAACGCGTTTGTCTTGTTGGCCGAAACGGTAGCGGTAAGTCTACATTAATGAAGGTTATCGCAGGCGACATAATTGCTGATGATGGTCAGAGAATTATCGAAAGCAATACGGTAGTTGCACGTTTAGAGCAAGACCCTCCTCAAACTACAGACGTTACATTGTTTGATTATGTTGCTGAAGGCCTTTCCGATGTTGGTGAAACGCTAAAAGCGTATTTTCATCAAACTCGTCTAGTAGGTGAAGATCCTAGCGAGGCAAACCTTAATAAGTTACAGCGTTTGCAAGAAACTTTAGAAGCACGAGATGCTTGGCAGTTCGAACAGCAAATTGAGCAAACACTCACCATGCTGAAGCTAGACCCTGATATTTCTCTATCTACTTTGTCAGGCGGATGGAGACGTAAGGCGGCTTTGGCTAGGGCGCTGGATCGCTCACCTGACTTACTGCTTCTTGACGAACCAACTAACCACCTTGATATCGAGATGATTCGTTGGCTAGAAAGTAGTTTAAGTAATTATAAAGGCGCAATCGTGTTTGTGAGCCACGACCGTGCTTTCATTCGTGCTATGGCCACGCGTATCGTGGATTTAGATCGTGGAACAGTGACTAGTTACCCTGGAAACTACGAAACCTATCTTGAGAAAAAGCAACACGACTTGGAAGTTGAAGCAAGTCAGAACGCAGAGTTTGATAAGAAGCTTGCTCAAGAAGAAGTGTGGATCAGGCAGGGTATTAAGGCTCGTAGAACTCGCAATGAAGGTCGAGTACGTGCGCTGAAAAAACTTCGAGAAGAACGCAAAGCACGACGTGCGGTGCAAGGAAGTGCGGTAGTTAACCAGCATCAGGCAGCACGCTCCGGAAAGATGGTATTCGAAGTCAAAGATTTAAGTTACAGCATTGAGGGTAAGCCTATTGTTAAAGGTTTGAACCTTAATGTTTTACGTGGCGATAAGCTTGCGCTTATTGGGCCGAATGGTAGTGGTAAAAGTACACTTATTAAACTTCTTCTAGGTGAGTTGCAGCCTGACAAGGGCAATTGCAAACAGGGTACTAATCTAGAGGTAGCGTATTTCGACCAGCATCGACACGGTCTTGACCTTGAAAAGTCGGTCATTGATGCTGTAGGTGACGGCAAACGCGACCTAATGGTAAACGGTCATCCTCGACACGTAATAAGCTATTTACAAGATTACCTGTTCACACCTGAGCGCGTAAATGCACCAGTGAAGTCACTGTCAGGTGGTGAAAAGAACCGCCTTATGTTGGCAAAACTAATGCTTAAGCCAAGTAACGTATTGGTACTGGACGAACCTACCAATGACCTTGATGTAGAAACATTAGAAATGCTTGAAACCCTATTAAATGAATACACTGGAACAGTGCTTCTGGTAAGCCACGATAGAGAGTTCGTGGATAATGTGGCTAATAGCTCGGTTGTTTTTGAAGGCAACGGTATGCTACGCGAATTCATTGGGGGTTTCACTGACGTAGAAAACTGGTATAAAGAGCAGTCTGAAAAACGTCTTCAAATTGAAAAAGAAGAAAAAGCTAAGGTAAAGAATGAAACTAATTTAGCTTCAAACAGTCCTAGTGCTAAGTCTTCTTCTCGTAAGACAAAAAAGCTATCATATAAAGATCAGCGTGAACTAGAATCACTGCCGCAAGAGCTTGAGCGTCTTGAAGCTGAACTAGAGACAATGCAAGAGCAGGTAAATAACCCTGAATTCTTTAAGCAAGACAGTGATACGACTGCCAAGGCTCTCAGCGATCTGGCAGAGAAAGAAGAATTACTTTCCCAGAGATATGCGCGCTGGGATGAATTAGAAAGTATGCTGGAAGATAATCAGCAGTAAATAGGATTTTGAATGAAACGAACTCAGCTTGCCGCCGCCGTTCTGTTGGCAACAGGAAGTGTTTCGGCATTAGCCGCGACCTATTCAGTGACACCGCTACCGTTACAGGATACCGCTAGAAATAATTTTGGTCGTTCTATTGATAATGCGGGTCAGATGCTGTCGGTAGTTCAGTTAGAATATAATCCGCCTATTAACGTAGATCAGCTTGAAAACGACACCTCATTTTTTGCTGACCAAGGGGATACGCTTGAGAATGAAGACGACGTAAGAAATGGCGTTTTCACCGACCAAGACTACACCACAATAGTAAACTACTTACTGTCGACACCGGGTCGACTTTCTGGCCAGAAATTAGCGCCATTTAGAACCTACGTTACAGACGCGCAGGACATTGATGTAGTGCCAGGTCTAGATGTCGTATCTGAGGAATTTGGTGAGTTTACCCGTTCAGTAGAATCTATCGGTCGAGATAGCTTAAACGGCAACTATATCGTAGGTGATTCATCAGGTCTTGTTGTGCTAGACCCTTACGTAAATGAAAACGGTGATACAGTAAACTACACCTATCCAGAGTCTGGGCAACAAGCGTTTGTTCAAGTTTCTGGAGAAACCAAGATACTGCCACCTGTTGATGACACGGCAACAGGCTTCGCTTCTGCGCGTGCGATTAACAACAATTTGCAGGTTGTTGGTTTTAGTACCGTTTCATTCCGTGAAGATGTGCCGAATGCCGTCGAGTCATGTAATGTAGAAGAAGAGCGTGGCGACGTGCCAGTAGGTCGTTGTTTGTTTACCGTTTACAACGGTGATTTTGCTGTCCCTCGTATTTCGGGCCGATTCGCAAATAACAGCTCAAACTTTTTCCCTGGCTACGTCCTTTTATCTGAAATCAATGCCACTATTTGGCAGCTTGATGCGACTGGCGATGTAATCAGCACTGAAACGTTCCCTTTGTTATTCGAGCCTGAAGAAGAACAAAACGGACATTTCTTTACCTACGCTTACGATATCAATAATCAAGGTATCGCTGTAGGTGAAGCGCTAACAGGTGACGCGGTGAGAGTAGCGCGCCCTAACGTACAAGCTGTGTTAGAAAGTGAACGTGTTGCAACCGTATTTAGAGACGGTGAGACCGTAGAGCTTTTACCGCGCGATGAAAACGTGCTCAGTCAAGCCATTAGTATTAACGACAACAACTGGGTTGCCGGAGCTGTCCTTCGCGAAACCAGTGGTGTTGCTCGTTCACGTTTATTTGCATACAACCTAGACACGCAAGAGCAGCGTTATCCGGACGGCTTCTTTAGAAGTGCAGGGGTAACGGCAAACGCTATTAACAACAATAATATTATTGTTGGTCAAGCTGACGTAGACGCAACAAGTGACTCTGATCGCGAAACAGCTGCATTTATGTATAACATCGATACAGAAGAGTTTCTTGACCTGAATGAGCTAGTTTCATGCGATAACACATTTGAACTGCTAGAAGCGGTAGATATCAATGATAACAATGAAATTATCGCGAACGCCCGTATAAGGACCACCAGCAAATTCGTAACTGGTGAAGACATCATCACCAGCACAGGTGAGACAGAAGAAGTAAACACTATTGTGGCGGTTAAGCTTTCTCCTATTGCGAACGGTGTGATAGAAGAGTGTGAAATTCCTGAAGATGAACTGCCCTACGAGCGGCAGGGCGCATCAACAGGCTGGTTTGCTGCATTTGGTTTACTAGGCGCTTTGCTGTTCAGAAGACGCATCAAAAAATAGTGTGTCACTATTGACGCTATAAAATAAAGAAGCTGCGCAGGGTCGCGGCTTTTTTTATGCCAAAATTGAACAAAAATTGAAAAAAATATGCATAAAAAATGTAATAATAATTTCATCGAAACTTCATTTATTTAAAGTTTGTCAAGCCTTTTAATTTAAAAATCCTCTTGAACCAACTGGTCAATTGCACTATCTAAGTAATGTACGCAATAACTTTTCCAGCACTATCAAAAAAGTTGTAGAGCGCTCGAGAAAATTATTTGTTGTACATTCAACAAACGAAAGAGGCTAATCAATGAAAAGACAAAAAAGAGATAAACTGACACGCGCACATGCTAAAGGCTATCAAGCTGGTATCAGCGGTCGTGCAAAGGAAAATTGTCCATTTCAGCAAAACGATGCACGTTCACAATGGTTAGGTGGATGGCGCGAGGCAGTAGAAGATAGACACTTAGGTCTAAGTGTAAAATAACACTTTCTCTTTTAGAACTGATTACGCAAAAGGAAAAGCCCCTGAAAAGGGGCTTTTTTCATTCTGAATGACTATTCATTAATCTAGAAGTTAGATGTATCTTGAAACAAGCCTACTTTAAGATCTTTCGCGGCATATATTTCTCTTCCGTCAACTTCAACAGTACCGTCGGCCATTCCCATAAACAACTTGCGCTTTATCACACGCTTCATGGTTATTTTGTAAGTAACCTTTTTAGCGGTTGGAAGAATTTGTCCGGTAAACTTCACTTCACCGACACCCAATGCTCTACCTTTACCTGGGCCACCGCTCCAGCCTAAGAAGAAGCCCACTAACTGCCACATGGCATCTAGGCCTAAACAGCCAGGCATAACAGGGTCGCCAGGGAAATGACAATCAAAAAACCACAAATCAGGGTTTATATCTAACTCGGCAACAATTTCACCTTTACCGTGTTCACCACCGTCTTCGGTAATTGAAACTACGCGATCCATCATCAACATATTTGGCGCAGGTAACTGACTGTTTCCTGGACCGAACATTTCACCACGACTACAAGCAAGTAAATCGTCTCTGCTAAAACTATTTTTCTTCTCTGACATTCCCAACTCATTGTTGTATTTTAAAACTCGGTGTTAATTTAGCGAACACTTGTAAGCTAAACAACTCTGAACAGTCATTTTTCTGAAGAAAAACGCATGTTAGACTACTGTAAATCAAAAGTGTGTGAAAACGATGACAGACAATACAGAAAAACAACGCGCAAAAAAAAGTGTGGCAGAAAAAGCGAAGGCCAACGCAGATAAACAAAAGCGTTTTAGAGAGCGACAAAAGGAAGCAGGCAAAAAGCTTGTGCGAGGTTATGTGTCACCAGAGGCAAAGGCCTGTTATGACGAGATTCGAGACAAAACAGGCTGGACAGATAGCGAAGCAATGTCGAACGCCATGCGTTTAATGTATGCAGCTTACAAATGCGGGCAAATTAAGCTGCTTAACGAATGGTTAAGAAAAAATAACCGGTAATAGTAAAGCAAGCACGTTAACCCGTTTTTTTCTTGAGCCAACTTCTACTTGGGCTATTTTGCATAGTATGACGTTTAATTATTCGTTTCGCTTCAGCAATAACGTCATCTCGTTCTCTATAATCCCAAAGTCGTTTTGCTGTCATTCTGTTGTTTGAGGCTATATCTACAATAGGGACGACATAGTCGCGCTCTAATGTAAAATCTAACATTATGGCTTCAAGAGGAGGCAAAAGGTGAGGTGCATGCACAGCATCGTCCGGTAAATTTGCTAACTCAGGTACCCATTTCTTTATAAAAGTGCCATCGGGGTCGAGTTTCTTTGATTGGGTTTGAGGGTTGTACAACCTTACTGTATGAATTCCTGTAACGCTTGCTTGCATTTGAATTTGTGGATAATGAATGCCCGGTTCAAAATCTAAAAATTGCGACGCCAAATGATGTGCAGCATGCAGCCAATGTACATTCAAGTGATGGCATAAGAAGCTCGTCACCATCGCTCGCATTCTAAAATTTATATAACCTGTTTTCGCCAATGCTCTCATGCAGGCATCCACAAGTGGATATCCTGTTTTTCCTTCCTTCCAATAATAAAAGCGTCTTGCCGCCTCTGGGCCATCTATAAAGGGAAAGCGAGAATATGCTTCATTCATAGCCCGCCATTCGATACTGTGCTCACTCTCAAATTTTTGGATAAAGTGACAGTGCCAATGTAGCCGAGACGTAAGGGCTGAAATGGCACGTAACCACTGGGTTTTATCTGGTCCTTTTTCTTTCTTGATCAAAGCACGCTGTTTTTGAACCGTGTGATAAACCTGCTTAATCGATATGTTGCCCCACGCAAGATAGGGACTAATTCTTGTGCATGCTTGCCGTGAAGCATGTGGTTTTGAGATGTGCCTGTGGTAATCCTTTCCACGCCCTTCGAAAAAATGTTTGATAGTGTGCCAAGCACGACGCTCGCCTCCCGGTTGCATAAGGTGACTGTCTGCATCCACTTGGTCCCAGTTACGTTCACGCGCTACAGAATCAATTGAGCATGCTAATTTACCAAGTGCCGTTTGTTGCCACATTACCCATTTGGTATCTTCGATTGAGATATCAAACGTCGGTTTATTAAAGTGATTTTCCCAGTTCGTTTGCCACTGTGACCGTGACGGCAAGCCTCTAATGACAGCGCCATGTTGCGCTTCTTTAAACGGTATACCTTCATCCGCGAAGTACTTACTGATTTTCAGGTCTCGCTTATACGTTACCAGTAAGCCTATTTCCTCGTAACTTCTTACAGCGTTGATGCGGTACACCTGCCTTATTCGCTCAAACGCTTCAATAGCATCACAATATAACTGTAAGACTTCAATGTTGTCTGGAAGTTGGTTATTGATATCTTCTATGCTTTGACTGACAAAACGCCAGTGGCGTATATCCATATGCGGATCGTCGAGAAGTTCAGGCTCCCAACAATACAACAACAGCACATTTTCATTGTTGTTGAATGCGGTAAAAAGCGGTTCATGGTCTCGCAGCCTAAGATCGCGCTTTAACCAAACAACGGTTAAACTTTCTTTGTACATACAGGTTTAGCTCGACAACCACTTAGTACGAAATTCGCCATTTGAATCATAAGTATCAGTCTGTTTCTGCAAATTGAATTGGCGGTGCCCTCGAGGATCACTACCCACGCCAGCTAAATACAGCCAATTTCCCCAGTTACTGCCAACGTCGTAATCAATTAGTTGGTGCTCAAACCATGCGGCGCCATACCGCCAATCCTGCCTTAACTCGTGTACAAAGCAGCTTGCAACAAGTTGCCTTCCTCTGTTTGACATATATCCAGTTTCACGAAGCTGACGCATACAAGCATCTACAATTTCATAGCCTGTCTCACCGTTACACCACGAAGCAAACACGTTTTCATCATGACTCGTGTTCGGGAGACGCTGCTGAATTCCTGCAAACTGAAACCATTTAGCGCCGTACTTGAGCTGCAGCCAGTGAAAAAACTCACGCCACAGCAATTCAAAATATATCCAATATGTTGAATCGTTTTTTTCTATTTCTTGCTCAAATTTATGCACTTTCTGCATGACTTGTCTTGGTGATATGTTCCCATGTGCTAGCCATGGTGATAGCTTGGTGCTATCTCGCCAAGCATCAAGCGCATTACGTGTTTCTTTGTACGTGGAAGCGCGCTTCCATGAAAACAAGTAAGTGTCCAAATGCGACAATGCCGCGGTTTCGCCACCAATAAAACCATCATCTAAAGCAGAGGGTACTGTACCCTCAATGTTGAACAGGTAATCGTCCGGTACATCAGGTGTATAGGGCGCTTTAAACTCCATGTTGGTTTGGGTAGGTGCGCTAGGTTCAAGAAACTTTTCAACTTTACGCCTAAATGGGCTGAACACATCGGGCATTTCAGCAATAGAAAAGGGGAAGTCGCCTTCATTGAACAGCGTTAGGGCATCTTTCGAAAGAAAAGTTACATCGGGAAAGCGTTGTTTTATCGTCGCCACTTGATTAACTTCATCAAAACCGCAGTGATTGTTAAACGCGACGTGTGAAAAGGCAGAGTTTTCTATGAGTCTTACCAAGCATTCTATCGTGTCGCCTTTTATTACCAGAAGCGAATGGCCTTTTTCTGCCAACTGATGCTTAAGGTCTAGCAACGACTCAGATAAAAATTTAAATCGGTGTTGCCCTAACTGTTCGAACCCAAAAGGTGACGTTAGTAAAAGCTTGTCATCTAAAACGTAAACAAATGTGATTTCATCCACGCTGCTACACAATGCATTAAGTGCAGGTTGATCGTTAAGGCGTAAGTCATGTCTAAACCAGAATAGCCCTCGTTTTACAGAAACCTTATCAACCTGATTAAACGCTTGTTTTGTCATATTTATTGCCAACTATTTTTTATGATATTTACTTAATCCCGATTACGCGTGAATGCGTATTAGTCCGATACGTAAAGAAGTAACAATTAGAGCAATATTTAAGGTAATAATGTGACCGTACCTGTAAGCATAATGTGGTTCAGACAAGATCTGCGCGTAAAAGATAACCCTGCACTTAATGCAGCGTGTGACATGGGCAAAATTATTCCAATTTACATTTACGACGATCAGGCGCCCGACGGCAGAAAACTAGGTGGAGCAAGTAAATGGTGGCTGCATTATTCGCTTGTGTCGTTAAACGAACGATTAAATGGTCATTTACAGATACTGAAAGGCGATCCAAAAACCATTATACCCAGTCTAATGAAGGCTGTAGGTTCAAACGCTATTTTTTGGAACCGCTGCTATGAGCCATGGCAAATTAACCGCGACAAACAAATAAAGAAGTCATTAGTTGATGATGGATATGAAGCTAACAGCTATAACGGTAGCTTGCTGTGGGAGCCCATGAAGGTTCTGAAAAAAGACGGTACGCCGTACCGCGTTTTCACACCTTATTATCGTAAAGGATGTTTGCAAGTTGATGAGCCTCGTTACCCCAAAGCGCCGCCCGCCCGCATAACGTATGCCGACGATATGTCTAAGTGTGACGCAGTGAGCTTAGACGATTTGAAGCTACTTCCTACCATATCATGGGACACCACTATCCGTGATGAATGGAAACCAGGGGAGGAAGGCGCGGCTGATAATCTATCAGCGTTTATAGATAACGCGGCACGAAGTTATAAGGAAGATAGAGACATACCGTCGGTAAAAGGGACTTCTCGATTGTCACCACATTTACATTTTGGCGAAGTGTCACCAAATCAGGTGTGGTATGCCATTAAAGACAAATTTGGCAATACCGAAGATAAGAGCATCGATACCTATCTTAGTGAGTTAGGTTGGCGAGAATTTAGTTATTATTTGCTTTATCACTTTCCTACGCTGCCTAATAAAAACTTTAATGAGAAGTTCGACAAGTTTCCCTGGCGCACTGACGCAAAAGCCCTTAGAGCATGGCAAAAAGGCAATACGGGTATTCCCATTGTGGATGCAGGAATGCGTGAGCTTTGGCAAACGGGCTATATGCACAACCGCGTGAGAATGATTGTCGGCTCCTTTTTAGTAAAAAACTTGCTGCTTAGTTGGCATGAAGGTGAACGCTGGTTTTGGGATACATTGCTAGACGCCGACCTTGCCAGTAACAGCGCGAGCTGGCAGTGGGTAGCAGGCTCGGGCGCCGATGCAGCACCTTATTTTAGGATATTTAACCCTATCTTACAGGGTGAGAAGTTCGATAAAAAAGGTAACTATGTACGTAAGTACTGCCCAGAGCTTAAAAATCTTCCTGATAAGTACATCCATAAGCCGTGGGAAACACCTGGCGTTATTGCCAAAGATGCGGGCTTGGAGCTTGGTAAAACATATCCAAAGCCAATTGTTGACTTGAAGAAATCGAGACAACGAGCGTTAGACGCGTTTCAAGAGATAAAAGAGTAGGGTATGGCTGCACTTATTTTAGTTCTTGGCGATCAACTTACTGCCACGCTGCCCGCCATTTCACAGGCCACAAAGTCAAAAGATACCATTTTGATGGCAGAGGTTCGTGAAGAAGCAACGTACGTAAAGCACCACAAAAAGAAAATCGCTTTTCTATTTAGTGCTATGCGACATTTCGCTAATGAATTGCGAGATGATGGTTATAACGTCGACTATGTAAAGTACGATGACGAAGATAACGCGGGTAGCTTGTTAAATGAAGTGAAGCGAGCACTAGAGGAAGGTAACTTCTCTGAAGTGATATGCACAACACCCGGTGAGCATAGGCTTTTAAAAAGCATGCAGCAATGGGAAAGCACGTTAGGTACTCGCGTATCTATTAAGGATGATAACCGGTTCTTATCGACTCCATCAGAATTCAGTGAATGGGCTGAGGGTAAAAAGCAGCTGCGCATGGAGTTTTTTTACCGCGAGATGCGCCGCAAACACAATGTACTTATGGATGGTAAAAATCCTATTGGTGGTAAGTGGAATTACGATGCCCAAAACCGTGAGTCGATGGATGCAACGCATCAGGTACCCAAACACAGCACTTTCGAAATCGATTCGATAACACAAGAGGTTTTAGATCTAGTCGCAGATCAGTTTTCTGATCACTTTGGAGAGCTTGACGACTTTTACTTTGCTGTGACACGTCAAAATGCACTCAAAGTACTTAATACTTTTATTGAAGAGAGGCTTGAAAACTTCGGTCAGTACCAAGATGCTATGATGGAAGGAAAGCCATGGATGTACCATTCACATATCGGGTCTTATCTAAACTGCGGGTTACTTACACCCAAAGAAGCCATAGAAGCAGCAGAACAAGCCTATCATGCTGGCCAGGCTCCTCTTAACTCGGCCGAAGGGTTTATACGTCAAATTTTGGGTTGGCGTGAATATGTCAGGGGTTTTTACTGGCATTTCATGCCCGGGCTAAAAACGGATAACTACTTTAATAACAAACGCTCACTTCCTTCGTTTTTCTGGGATGCTCAAACAAATATGAACTGCATGCGTCAGTGTATAAAAGAGACTCAGCAAAATGCTTACGCACACCATATTCAGCGCTTAATGGTAATTGGCAACTTCAGCTTGCTTACAGAATTGAGCCCTGAAGAGGTTCAAGCGTGGTACTTGCTGGTTTATGCTGATGCATATGAATGGGTTGAACTACCTAATGTGGCTGGCATGATTTTATACAGTGATGGCGGTAATCTTGCCAGTAAACCGTACGTGGCAAGCGGTAGTTACATTAACAAAATGAGCAACTACTGTAAGAACTGTGGTTATCAGGTTTCTAAGAAAACGGGACCGAAGGCATGCCCGTTTAATTATTTGTACTGGCATTTTATTGATAAGCAGAGAGAAAAGCTTAGCAACAATCATCGTATGGCCATGATCTATAAAACCTACGGCCGCATGAAAGAAGAAAACATCGACGCTATGAAGCAAGACGCCGTAACTTTTTTATCTAAATTGACGAAAAATGAAGAAGTCTAACTTACCTACAAAAGTATGCCCTGTTTGCGATAGACCCTTTACTTGGCGTAAAAAATGGGAGCGAGACTGGGAAAACGTGAAGTATTGCTCAAAGCGATGCGCTTCAACCAAAAAAAGCGCAAGAGCATAACTGCTCATAACTGTCAGGTGTAATAAAGTCGTTCAAAACAATTCAATAGGTTATCTTGGCCGGCGTTATTACACCTCTTTTCATTATGAGTAAATTTCATCGAATGATGAAAACATACCATTTATATTCATAACAAAAACTACGTATAAATAGTGCCATTGTCAGCAATGAGTTACTTATTATGAATCAACACATTTCTTTTACTGTAAAGCGCACAAGGTTTGACGAAGACTACTCCGTCGCACCAAATACGCGGGAAACCACAAACTTCGCTAACCTTGCCCGTGGTAAAAATCGTAAGGAAAACATCCGCCAAGTCACTAATATGATCAATCAGCGTTGTAACGTTATGGCGCATTGGGACAACGCACAACAGCAGCGATATACGGTTTTGCTCGACATCATTAGCGTATATATGGATGTCGAGGGTTGCCACAGCACTGATGACGAAGCGCTACCACATATAGAAATGCTACAGACTCAAATAGTAGATAAGCAAACGGGCCGTGAAATCCAAGGCATAGTAGGAAACAATTTTTCTTCGTACATAAGAGACTACGACTTTAGCGTTGTATTGAAGCGTTTTAATGAGGGGAAAAATAGATTTGAAGTGCCACCGCATTTCGGTAATTTGCATGGTTCACTTTTTCAACACTTCGTTAGTTCACCAACTTACAATTCAATCTTTACGAAATGCCCAGTTATTTGTTTATCTGTATCTGAAAATAAAAGATATTCTAGGCTGGAAAACACGCACCCTGTTTTAGGCAACGAATACAAGGCAGATAGTACTTCTTTAACGGAACGTTACTTCGGCAAAATGGGGCTGAGCGTTCGGTATTTTATGCCGGAAGGATGTGTAGCACCATTAGCCTTTTATTTTTTTGGTGACTTACTGAACGACTACACAAACATAGAGCTTATAGCCACTATAAGCACGATGGAGACATTTCAAAAAATATATAGACCGGAAATATATAATGCGAAAACAACAGCTGGAGAGTGTTTCGCCCCAAGCCTTAATAACGAGTGCTTTATAAAAACTGAAGTGCAATACGATCGTGAAGAGCGAAATACATTGGCGGTTGAGCAGGGGCACTTCATTGAATCGGCATTTATTGTGCCGTTTGAATCGGTATTAAAACGCGTATCTGAAGCACACATCTCAAAGGCCGTATAATATGAACACACTTATTCCAACTTGTATCGCAGGTAGTTTACCTAAACCATCGTGGTTGGCCGAACCCGAAACCCTATGGTCACCGTGGAAATTAGAGAACGACACGCTTTTTGAAGGAAAGCAAGACGCGCTAAAACTTGCATTACACCATCAAACACACGCAGGAATTGATATTGTGAGTGACGGCGAACAGACCCGCCAACACTTTGTTACTACCTTTATTGAGCATTTAAACGGCGTTGATTTCAACAACAAGAAAACCATTAAAATACGCAAAAGGTATGACGCACACGTTCCTGTTATTACAGGCCCTGTCAGCCTGCCATCTGCCGTATTCGAAAACGATGCCATATTTCTTCGCAGCCAAACAACTGCACCCATTAAATGGGCACTTCCTGGGCCCCTCACAATGGTTGATACGCTGTGTGATGAATATTATGGGTGCAAAGAAACACTGGCCAAAGCGTTTGCTCAAATACTGAATAAAGAAGCAAAAGCCCTGGAGAGTGCTGGCGTAGATATCATTCAATTTGACGAACCAGCATTCAACGTATTTAGCGACGAGGTAAATCGCTGGGGCATTGATGCTTTGGAAATTGCTATTAAAGGTTTACATTGTAAAACGGCGGTTCACATTTGCTATGGCTATGGCATAAAAGCGAATAATGATTGGAAAAAATCACTGGGCAGTGAATGGCGTCAATATGAAAGCATTTTCCCAAAGATAAGAACGTCTTCAATTGATGCTGTTTCACTAGAATGTCATAACTCTTTTGTACCTATGTCGTTGTTATCTTTATTGAAAGGCAAAGAGATTATGGTGGGTGCAATTGACGTGGCGACTCAAGAAATTGAGTCAGCTGAAGACGTTGCTAACACGCTGCGACAGGCTCTTAAGTACGTTGATGCAGACAAGCTAATTGCATGCACTAACTGTGGCATGGCGCCGATGAATCAAGAGATAGCTAATAAAAAGTTATCAGCGTTAAGCGCTGGAGCGCGTATTGTAAGGCAAGAACTAGCGCACACATAAACAAAAAAAGCACTTCTTGCGTATAAACAGAAACTTAAATGGAAAGAGTAGGGCAGCATGGACTCACCAATTACCGTCGACAAGCTTCGTTTTTTGCTATATCGCTTAAAAGAAAAACTATGGATCAAGCCCCTTTTATTGTGCGTATTGTCGATAGCTTGTGTGTTTGTCGCAAAACTTGCGGATAACCTATTACATTCACAACACATTCCTGAAATTAACCCTGAGGCCGTTCAGACTCTACTCTCTGTAATGGCTTCAACCATGATGGTTATAGCCACATTTTCCGCTGGCACCATGGTAAATGCTTATAGTTCTGCTGGCCATTCCACGACTCCAAGAAGCCTAAGCTTAATAATTTCCGACGATGTATCACAGTATGCATTATCAGCATTTGTAGGCGCTTTCATATACAGCGCTGTTGCCATAACTGCCATGCACTTAGCTTTTTTTGGCACAGCTGGTACATTTATATTGTTCTGTATAACATGCTTAGTGTTTGTCATTGTTATTCTAACCTTTATCCGATGGGTAGATAGCGTTGCACGCCTAGGCCGCGTTGAGTCAACAGTATTCAAAGTTGAAAATGCGACAAAACGAGCAATACAGCACCGAATAAGTACACCATATTTAGGTGCCGTTGCTGAGAGCGACGCGCCAGTGCAGGGCACTCACGCCATTTTTACCAATGAAGTTGGCTACATTCAGCTAATCGATTTAGCTAGGTTGCAACAACTATGTGAAAAAGAAGATTTATATATCAATATTGCTTTGCTTCCAGGTTCTTTTGTCACTCCTGATACACCTGTTGCTTTTACTACAAAAACAGACTTAAACGATGCCATTTTGTGCGCAATTAAAATAAACCCAATGCGTTCGTTTGAAGCCGATCCTCGTTATGGATTTATTGTGCTGGCAGAAATTGCGTCCAGAGCATTGTCAGCCGCTATTAATGACCATGGAACTGCAATCAAAATTCTGACCTGTATTACACGCTTAATCTTGTTATGGAAACCTGATGATAGTACTTCTTCAAATGTGACAAAGGATATGGGCGATAACGTCAAGAGCACACCAATCAGTACGTTAAAAACTCCCGATAAACATGAGCCTAAGTACAACCGCGTATCGGTACCGGCGTTGTGTGTAGATGATATATTTGATGATGCATTTACCAGTATATCTCGTGACTGTAAAAATAATATTGAAGTAGCAATTAGAATTCAAAAATCACTATTTACTATTTCTAACTGTTTTAAAGATATAAATAATGACTTTTATATTGCAGCTAAGAAATACCAAGCGCTGACTTACAAAAGAATATATAGCAACTTAGAATTCGAAGGTGATAAAGAAAGACTAAAAGCATTAGCCGAAAAATATCAATAAAGACGAATTTTTTCATTGAGATTTCATAGAAACTTGAATGCATCATTTTTTCTACTTTCCGTAAATGATATCTGTGACTAAATAGGTTTCATAAGCTAAATCAAAAAACTTTGTATAAATTTTGATGTCTCTAAGAAGATAATTACTTACATTTAAAATCGCGTGCTACGTGAAATCTGAGTTGTTTAGCGGGGTGTTGTACACTAGATTTTGCACAGCGTCACATTTCCAAAAATTACGTTTTATTCATTAATCTAAACCGACAAAAAACACTTTTTAGTCTTTTAATCCATTTACTTAGCACTGGTTAACACCACCACGAGTTTCTGTGTGCGAGTTCGTGCACAGCATTATCTAAAAAAGTCCGTAAGCAATCACAGTCAACAAAGCGAGCCAGAAGCATGGAATCAGCGCCCTAATCTCACTTATTAATAATTACTCATAATGTATATTATGTTAAATTAGGTGTGAGAATAATTACTCAAGGGCGGCAAAGTGACCCTTCACAACGCCTTATGTAGAACATAATTATCTAAATAGTTTTAATGCGCTTTAATTTAGGTTTATAACTAGCAATGGCCTTAATTAGAAAGTTATCATTACGTTTATTGTTTTATGACTTTATGGATTAATGAATTCTTAGTTAAGACAATCCCTTATGAAAAAATTAAGCTAATTAATTTTAGCCACTAATACATTAAACCCGCGTCTCTATTTGCTTATGAGTAACTTAAGAATTCCATTTTAAATAAACGACGTACTTATTCTCTTTGTTAATAAACGAGAGTTAATTTTCTCAAGAATTGTTCACGTCTTTTATTTTTAAAAAATGAATAATATGGGATTGTTGTGAACTACTTATTTAATGAGTTCTGTAGGTTTTAAGTGATTCTCTGAATATTTTATAGGCGCTTCTACGTGAAATCTGAATGATTGTTAGAGGTGTAACCCGCTACTTTTTACGTAGCAGCGCATTGTAATTTTGCGTAAATATAGGCTTAGTAAACAATAAAGCGCGGTTTGTCGGAGCGTATATGATTTTGATTTTAAATGCCCGCCATTATCCAATCGTGTTTTAAACGTTACTGTTCCTAAAAAATACCGAGTCGTTAAAGACGGGCCTGGAGCTGCGTTAGTTGTCTAAGCGTGTTGGCGCAAAGTAACAATGTTGAAAACATTCAACTGCATGTGTATGTATATACAGTTGTCATGTCATGCTGTACTATTTGTTGTGTTCTTGTTGAGACTTATACAGGGTTTAACGACGTAGCTTTATGAGCCAGTAATTGAAATTCAACACACGTGTATGTAGTTACAGAAAGTTGACGCATGATAATTACAGTTATCATGCGTGAACCATATACATATCAATAAGTTACGCCAAATCACTACAAATCATATCGACGCATTTTAATAGTATGATCAATAACACCAATCAAATGATATCTGATGATAAGTCTATTGTTAGTCGACAAAACTATTATCATGACATCTTTTCTAAGTTGCCGAGAAATACGCAGCGTGCTTATTTGAGTGATTACAATGAATTTTCACTGTTTTGCAACCAATATGGTTACAGTGGCTTTAAAAATGATTTCACTTACAACGAGCAATGCTTAAAACATTATGTTGAGGTTTTGTGTAAGTCTCCCCTTGCCTATCGCACAATTAAAAGGCGTTTGTCTGCATTAAGTAAATTCTTGGGCGTAGCTTGCTTACCTAATCCTATCGTTCGTTCAGCATACCTTCGCGACTTCATTCGTTTGTCGCTTATAGAAAATAAGAAATACAGCGCATCCAGCCATCAAGCTGTTCCACTTACCATAGAAATGGTAGACCACATCAATAACACCATTATTCCCGATTCATTATTAGAGCTTAGAGACTTGGCATTGATTAACCTTATGTTCGACGCGCTATTGCGTGCCGATGAAGTTGTTCGAGTGTGTATAGAACACTTATCTCATCGAAATAATACACTGCTGGTAGTCACGTCAAAAAGTGACCAAACTGGCCAAGGCCAATATCGCTTTGTTTCAGATAGCACGCTTGCAATGATTCAGGAATATATTGATGAGGCAAACCTCGACCCTAAAACAAAGCAAACCCGACTACCTAATGATCCTAGACGCCTTTTAAAAGGGAAGTTATTTCGTCGAGTCTCTAACCATAAAACTGCGCTACTTCCTATTTATGTAGATAATGATGCAACTGAGTCGAGGGTACTCGATTATTCAAGTATTTATAGGATATGGAAACGAATCAGTGCTAGAGCAGGAATTACAGAAAATATTACGCCACACAGTGGACGCGTCGGCGGCGCAGTGTCGTTAGCTGAAGACGGAGCATCGCTACCTGAATTACAATTAGCTGGCGGATGGAGCTCACCCGATATGCCAGGGCACTACACCAAGCAAGCAAGCGTTAAACGGGGCGGTATGGCAAGGCTTTCTAAGAAACATAAACGTTAGTTTTAGTCGTGCAAAAACGTTTTGGTTACGCGTAACAAAATGAATCTCGAATTACAAAGGTTTTGGTAATTTTTTCAACAAATGTTAGAGCACTAATACTGTTGTCCAGACTATCGTGGCTAAAGTAAGGCTGATAAAAACAGCTGCAGAACCTATGTCTTTGGCCCTTCCTATAAGAACATGAATATCGGTGGATACATGATCACACAGATTTTCTATGGCCGTATTTAACAGTTCTGTGATTAGTACAATAAACAAAGATATGATGAGTAATAGCTTCTCAATGTTACTTATATCTAACCAAACAGCTAATGGAATTAGCACAATCATTGCAAAAAGTTCTTGCCGTATAGCCGCTTCACTATTAAAAGCAGCAACCAGTCCATTCATAGAATACCGGGTGGCGTAGATTATTCTGAGTATACCTGTGTGCTTTTTAATCATGTTGGCACAGTGCCTTCTGTAAGCGTATATAGAAATGCCAACCAACATTACACCGTAAGTCTTCGTTCTCTATTACAAAGATGTTACGGTTCTATTAATTTGGGTTATGGTGAGCAGATAACATGGTGAGATATATATCTATTATTACATTGGTTTTTGGCATATCAGCGTGTAATGCAGACTTTTCATCTTCAAGAGGTTTCAGCCTTCCTGCTGGTGATAGCAAAAATGGCGCTACAATCTTTGAAAAGCTTCAATGTAACGATTGCCATCAATTGAAGGACGAGCCGCCAGAGAGCAGTTACCTTATAGCAACGCCCATAATATTAGGAAGCAACGAAGGTAATGTGATAACACATGGAGAGCTTGTAACTAGTATCATCAATCCTTCTCATAAAATTGCACCGCGACACCCAGCAAGTTTTACAAGCGAAAATGGTCAATCACTTATGCGTTCAGTTAATGATGAGCTTACTGTTTCTGAACTTATCGACCTTATTGCTTTTTTGGAAACAAAGTACGAAATGAAGCCCTACAGAACCAGTGATTATCGCCTTTATAAGCTAAGACAACCAAGTAAAAGCGAGTAATATCAGTATGCTTAGGCAACGTATTGGTTACGCATAACTGTTTTTTTGAGAAATGATAAATTTACATGTGATGGTTATATTCATCAATTGACATTGCATGCTAATCTTGAATCATTATTAATGTATTGCCCTACCCTAATTTATAACCTTAAGGGTTAAGACAAGGGCACTACAGCTGCGCTTTATTATTAGAAGGTTTTTCATGGAGTATGCATTTCTTCTTTTTGCTTTTATTTGCGGGTTATCCGTAAAAATAGTTGGAATTCCGCCTTTAGTCGGTTACCTAGTGGCTGGTTTCCTATTAAATTTTGCGGGCTACCAACTTACTGATGACCTCAGTAAGATTGCCAATCTAGGTATTACAATCATGTTGTTTACCATTGGGTTAAAGCTCCATATTCGAGACTTAAGTAAAAGAGAAGTGTGGGCAGGTAGCATCACCCATACGTTAATATGGGTAGGCATTATCACGTGTGCGGTGTATGGTGTCGCTGCACTTGCAACACAGTATGTCGAAGGCCTAACCTGGCAAACTGCTACGTTGATAGCTTTTGCACTTAGTTTTAGCAGTACTGTCTGTGTAGTAAAAGTGTTAGAAGAAAGCGGTGAGAGTAAAACAAGACATGGCCGGCTCGCTATCGGTATTTTGGTCATGCAAGACGTATTTGCCGTCATCTTTCTTGTTGCCGCTACGGGTAAACTTCCCTCTGTGTGGGCGCTAGCATTACTTGGACTTTTTCCAGCTATACCTTTAATAGGTAAAATGATTAATAAATCTGGACACGGAGAGCTACTGCCTCTTACCGGTTTTATTCTAGCGCTTGGAGGCTATCATTTATTTGAGTTGGTCAATGTTAAAGGAGATCTAGGCGCGCTAATTTTTGGTATTATGCTGGCACAACATGAAAAAGCGTCTGAGTTAGCAAAGTCATTGTTGAGCTTTAAAGATCTTTTCTTAATAGGATTTTTCTTAACGATAGGCCTTACTGCACTACCCGATTTGTCAATGTTGATAATGGCTTTGGTATTTTGCTTATTCATTCCACTTAAAGCCGCACTTTTCTTTGGTCTATTTACATCACTTCGGCTTCGTGGTCGTACAGCATATTTAAGTAGTCTTGTACTGTCTAATTACAGTGAGTTTGGCTTAATTGTAGGTGCGCTTGCCGTATCGCTCGGTTTGCTTGCTAGTTCATGGTTAGTCGTTATTGCTTTGGCGGTATCTATCTCATTTGTTATAACAAGTATCCTTTATAGAGACTCACATTCTCAATATCATCGTTACAACACCATCATAAAGCGTTATGAAAAATCAGTTCGCCTTAAAGAAGACATTTATCCAACACTGAACAACGCCGAGTTCTTAGTACTTGGTATGGGTCGTGTAGGAAGAGGCGCATTTAATGCTCTATCAAAGCTCAGTGATGTAAATGTATGGGGAATGGATGCAGATCGCGCTAAGGTGCGTGAGTTGTCTAACGAGGGCTTTAATATTATTTGCGGTGATGGAGAAGACGTGGACCTTTGGGAGAATCTCGACATTACTCAAGTACAAATGGTGTTATTAGCACTCCCCTCTATCCAAGATTCAGTAAACATTACAAAGCAGCTAAAAAATGCTGGTTATCAAGGCAAGATTGCAGCGATAGCGCGATATGAAGATGAAGTGTCCTATTTATTACAAAATGACGTAGATAAAGTGTTTAACTTTTTCACAGAAGCAGGCTTAGGTTTCGCAGAAGAAAGTTTAGAGTACGCCAAAGCACAGTATAAGGCGTAAGGGTAATGCGGTTCTAAATGCGAACAATGGATGAATTGAGATTCGTTATCGTTTGTAAATAATTGTTTTATAAGATAATTTTTGACATCACTCATTACTGCAACTACACTACATTAAAATATTAGAAAAGGGTTTTCACTATGCAAGGTGATAAACAAGTTATTGCAAAGTTAAACGAAGTGCTTACCTGCGAACTTACTTCGATAAATCAATACTTTCTGCATGCCCGAATGTTCAAAAATTGGGGTATTACTGAACTTAACGAAAAGAATTATAAAAAATCGATTAAGGACATGAAGCAGGCAGACGACCTAATTGAGCGTATTCTATTTTTAGAAGGTCTGCCTAACTTGCAAGCGCTGGGAAAGCTTTATATTGGTGAAGACACGGTCGAAATGCTTGCTTGCGATGCGCGGTTCGAAAAAGAGCAGCTTCCCCTACTTCGCGAAGCCATCGCGCTTTGCGAGGAAAAGCAAGACTACGTTTCACGAGACTTGCTTGAAAACATTCTTGAATACGAAGAAGAACACCTTGACTGGATTGAAACGCAAGAATATCAAATTGACGCTATGGGTATTGAGAACTACCTACAAGCACAAGTTATGGGAGACGACTAATGAAAGGCAATCAAGCTATCATTAACGGGTTGAACGAGCTACTTTCTTACGAGCTTGCGGCTATGGACCAGTATTTTATCCATTCGCAGATGTACTTAGACTGGGGCCTAAACAAACTTTACGAGCGCATTGATCACGAGTTCGACGATGAGCGCGGTCATGCAACTAAACTTATTGAGCGTATGCTTTTCCTTGAAGGTACGCCTGATATGACAAAGCGTACTGGCTTTAAAGTGGGTAAAGATGTGCCCGAAATGCTTGAGAGCGATCTGCGTGTAGAGTATGAAGTTGATGCGAAGCTAAGAGAAGTTATCGCCCTATGCGAAACTGAAAAAGACTACGTAACGCGGGACATGCTTATCGTGTTGTTGGACGACACAGAGATGGATCATGCACACTGGCTAGAACAGCAGCTTGGCCTAATCAAGCGTTTGGGTTTGCAGAATTATCTTCAGTCTCAGATGTAAATAAAATTTACCGTATAATGTTTACCATAAAGGCCAGTAAAAACTGGCCTTTTCTATTCGTATGGTATTGCTATTGCTGCGTAACAAAGTACAGGTAAGCAGGCGTTTCTTCGGAACGAATATTCAGCCGTAATTGCCAACGCATCACTGGCTCACTACAGCTACCTAACATAAACCATCCTGACCACTTCCCCGAGTCGTCTTGTTCAAGAAGTACAGGGATTTTTCCCATATACATATTCACACCCTCTATCCATGCACTTTCAACCACGTACCCTTGTGGTATTGAAAAGGTAATCGTTATGGATTCCTCAACTATCGGGGCCGCCGAAAAATGCGCTATAGCCACCTGGTTATCAATTAAGAATTCGCAAGTTTCGTTGACAAAAGTACAGCTATTACCTATTCCATTACTAACAATTCCGTTATCGAACGCGGTTTGCTGAAATTTATGCGCTAGATAAACACACACTGTCACAAGCAATATTGCGAGCAAAGGAAGCTGTGAATGTAAAAATTTTGATCGTTTCGTGTTATCGGTATTTAGCATTTCTTAAATTTTATGTATTTCTTCATTGACGGAGATCAAGCTTAAGTAGTTTATGGTATCTTTTTGTAAC
>ENA-OWNT01001254-OWNT01001254.1-seawater-metagenome-genome-assembly--contig:-NODE-1254-length-33890-cov-17.404874_pt1 | contig 33890 bp, 26 predicted proteins | sample MGYA00238136_ERZ651165 | MGnify/ENA primary metagenome ERZ651165 (study PRJEB26861, sample SAMN08777766) | seawater metagenome | isolation source: coastal seawater | place: USA: Florida | collected...
CGCCGCCGATGCCGACGACCTTGATGACGGCCAAGTAATTCTGCGGAGCTGCCACGTTACGTGTCCCTTGTTCGTGTACTAATGCGAAAACTTATCGAGTCCTGCTTGAAGCTTTGAACCTTAACCTTCGACTTGAAGGTTATAGTTATGTCAAGTAACTCATGTCTGTGACGGTATTTCCTATGCAGGGGACATTCAATAACCGGGGCCGCGTGTCGCGGGAATACCGGTCAAATAGCCCCTGTAAGTAGTCCTGCGGGCGTCCGGACGTCCCGGCAGGGCCGGACCGCGGCGGAACTGATCGCCGGCTACCGGGTGACAGGGTGCCGGGGCACGCTGACATCGTAAACCTTCACCGGATTTTTCGGGTCCGCCGGGACCTTCAGGAGGGCCGCGAGGACCCGGGCCTTCAGCTCCTTCTCCCCCGCGTTGCCCCAGACGATCGTCTGCCCGTCGACGAGTCGGAGTTCGACGGCGTCGGCCGAGCCGGCGGAGGCGTTGGAGAGCCGGGCAAGCACGTCTGCCGGCAGGGCTCCAAGCACCGCGGTGATGGCCTGGAACAGGTCCTTCGGGAGCGTCCCGCCGCCGCCGTCGATCACCGGGAGCGGGACCGAGGAGGCGTCCTTGGTGGTGCTGAGCTGGACGCCGTCGACGTCCACCAGCTGGAACGTGTCGCCCTGCTTGACCAGTGCCACGGGAATCCGCTCGGTGATGTGCACCTGCAAGGTGGAGGGCGGCAGCGCCTTCGCGCTGACGTCCTTGACCTGGACCAGCGGCTTCAGCAAGGCTTTGACCTGGTCCTCGCTGATCTGCGGCAGCGGTTTGCCCTGCAGCGGAGCGAGGGCGGCCTGGATCTGGTCCGGGTTCACGATCTTGGTGCCCTGCACGGAGACGGTCCGCAAGGCGAGCACGGGCGAGTAGACGGCAGCAGCGACAATCCCCGCCATCAGCACGGCCACAATGCCGATGGTGCTGAGCAGGATGCGCTTACGGCGTTTTCCCTTGGGCTCGGGAAAGGACAGGACGTTGCCGGGCGGGGTGCCCGGCGTGCCCTGGCCGCTCCGGGCCGGCCCGCTCCCCGTGTCCGGGGCGTTTTTGGACGCCGAAATGACGTCCGTGCCGGTTCCGCCCGACGGCGGCCGGGAGCCGCTTCCGGACGAACCGGTTCCGGAGGAGGTGGATCCCGATGAGGTGGGCCCGCCGCGGTAGGTGGGGCGCCTGGTGCTAGCCACCGGCGGCCTCGCCGGCCAGGGCGTCGACGATCAGTGGCCCGTAGGCCGTGACGTCACCGGCGCCGGCTGTCAGCACGATGTCCCCGGGCGCTGCGGCGGCCAGGACTGCCTGCACCGCTTCGCCGCCGGGACCGACAAGGCTGCCGCCGGACCCGAGGTGCTCGGCGATCAGCCCGCTCGTGACACCGGGAATGGGGTCTTCGCGGGCCGGATAGATGTCCAGGACCAGGGCAGTGTCCGCGGTGTTGAGGGCCTCGGCGAACTCCCGGGCAAATTCCCGGGTCCGCGAAAACAGGTGGGGCTGGAAGAGGACGTGCACCTTGTGCTCCCCGGCGACGGCCCGCGCGGCGGACAAAGCGGCACGGACCTCCGTGGGGTGGTGGGCGTAGTCGTCGTAGACGCGGATGCCGCGGCCCTCCCCCTTGAACTCGAAACGGCGCGAGGCACCGGAGAAGTGCGCCAGTGCGGACGCCGCCGTCTCCGGCGCGACGCCGAGTTCGACCGCGACGGCGAACGCGGCGGCGGCGTTGAGCGCGTTGTGCCGGCCCGGAACCTGGAGTTCGAGGCCGAAGGTGCCCGCCGTCGTCGAGATCCCCAGCCGGCCGGGTCCCTCGTCGTGCACCCGGACGGCGGCGTCCTCCGCCGTCCCGTACAGGACCACGCGGGTGTTGCCACGGGCCAGGGTGCGCTCGGCGAGGGCCCTGGCCCCGGCGTCGTCCGCGCAGGCCACCAGGACACCGTCTGCCGGGAGCAGGGCGGTGAAGCTGTCGAAGGAGGCATAGACGGCCTCGGCGGTGCCGTAGAAGTCCAGGTGGTCCGGCTCGACGTTGGTCACCACGGCGATCGTGGGGCGGTAGTTCAGGAAGGAGCCGTCCGATTCGTCGGCCTCGGCGACGAAGATCCCCGAGGAGCCATGGGCCGCATTGACTCCGAGCGCCGGGACGTTGGCGCCGATGGCGAAGGACGGGTCCAGTCCGGCGCCCTGCAGCAGCACCGTGATCATGGAGGTGGTGGTGGACTTGCCGTGGGTTCCGGCGACGGCCACCACGGTGTCCTCGGCCATGGTGGCGGCCAGGGCCTCGGAGCGGTGCAGCACGGGGAGCCCGGCGGCGCGGGCGGCGACGAGTTCGGGGTTGTCGGGCCGGATCGCTGAGCCGGCCACCACGGTCTGGGCGTCGCCGAGGTTTCCCGGCCCGTAGCCCACGGCAATGCGCGCGCCGGCGGCCGCGAGGTCTGTCATGACGGGCAGTGCCTTGGCGTCGGAGCCGCTCACCGGGATGCCGCGAGCCACCATGATGCGGGCGACGGCGGACATGCCGACGCCGCCGATGCCGATGAAGTGCACGCGGCCAAGGGATTCCAGGGAACGGGTGCCGTGTTGGGGCTGGGTCATTGCTCTACTGCTTCCTGCCGTGCTGTGTCGGGCGGTGTCGATTCCCGCTGTGCTCATTTGAGGACGCGACTTCGAGGATGAGATCGGCCATGCGCCGGTCCGCGTTCCGGATGCCGAGGTGTTCGGAGCTGGCGGCCATCTTGGCCAGCCTGTCCCGGTCCAGCAGAAGCGGGATGATGTTGTCGCGGATCCAGTCAGCGGTAAAGGCCTTGTCCTCCACGATCAGGGCGCCGCCTGCGGCGACCAGGCTGGAAGCGTTCAGCGCCTGTTCGCCGTTGCCGATGGGCAGGGGGACGAAGACGGCGGGCACGCCCACCGCGGCCACCTCGCAGACCGTGGCGGCGCCGGCCCGGGCCAGGAGCAGGTCCGCCGCGGCGTACACGGTTTCCATGCCGTCCACGTACTCCACCTGCCGGTAGCCCGGCGCGGCGAGCGGCTTGCCGTCGGCGTCATGCACGGACTTGCCGCGGCCGGTGATGTGCAGGGTCTGCACGCCGGCGTCGGCTAGGGCCCCCACCGCCGCGGCAAGGGACCGGTTAATGCTCTGGGCGCCCGAGGAGCCGCCGGTGACGATCAGCGTCGGTTTGTCCGGGTCCAGTCCGAGCGCCTGCCGTGCGCCGGCCCGGGCAGCGGCACGGTCCAGGCCGGAGATTTCGGGGCGCATGGGCATGCCCACGTGCCGCGCGCGGCCGAGTTTGGTCGCGGCGAAAGCGACGGCCACGTGGCCGCCGAGGCGGGCCCCTACCCGGTTTGCCAGGCCGGGGCGGGTGTTGGCCTCGTGGACCACGATCGGGATCTTCCGGCGCCGGGCGGCAAGGTACATCGGGGTGCACACGTAGCCGCCAACGCCCACCAGGACATCGGCGCCGGCCTCATCCAGGATGGAGCCCGCTTGCTTTACCGCCCCGGCCATCCGGCCGGGGAGCCGGAGGAGGTCGGCGGACGGCCTGCGCGGGAGCGGGACCCGGCTGATGGTGGCCAGGTCCAGCCCGGCGGCAGGGACCAGCCGGGCTTCCATCCCGCCGGGGGTGCCGACCGCCAGGAGCTGCACCCCGGGCCGCGACTGCCGGAGGGCGCCGGCGATGGCCAGCAGCGGGCTGATATGTCCGGCGGTTCCGCCGCCGGCAAGGACCACGGACAAAGGCGACTCGGTGTTCATCAAGGGCTGTTTACGCTTTCGTGCGGTTCTTGGATGCGGGACTGGTGCCCGCAGGTTTCTTGGCTGTGCTTCGCGCCGGATTCGTGGCGCTCTTCGCGCCGGGATTCCTGCCGGGGTTGGCGGCAGGGTTCCTGCCGGGGCTGGCGGCAGGGCGGGCGGCGGATTGGCCGGATGCCTTTCCGGCGGCCCGGGCGGCCCGGGCGCTTCGGACTGAATTCGCGAAGGCGGCAGGGCCGAACTTGAGCATCTTCTTCGGCTGCATGCCCGGGTCCATCTGCGCCCGGGCCAGGGATAGGACCACTCCGATTGCACACAGCGACATCAGCAGGGCCGAGCCGCCATAGGAAATGAAGGGCAACGGGACGCCGATCACGGGTGCCAGCCCGGTGACGACGGCCATGTTGACGCTGGCCTGGCCCAGCAGCCACACCATGATGGAGCCGGCCAGGACGCGGTGGAAGACGTCCTGCTGCGCGACGACGACGCGGTAGATGGCGGTGCCGAGGATGGCGAAGAGGACCAGGACGACGAGCGTCCCGACCAGTCCGAGTTCCTCGCCGATAATCGCGAAGATGAAGTCGTTGTGCGCTTCGGGGATCCAGCTGTACTTCTGCCGGCTCTGGCCCAACCCGACGCCGAACCATCCTCCGGACGCGAGCCCGTACAGGCCGTTGGTGGACTGATAGTTCAGGTCGGAGCCGTCGGCGCAGGTCTGGCCCGTCCATGACAGGATGCGGCACATCCGGTTGGGGCTCGTGACGGCGAGGATGGTCGCGAAAAGGGCCAGAACCGCCCCGGCGATCCCGAACAGGTAGAGCCGGACGCCGGCGAAGAACAGCGCGGCGGCAATGATGATCATCACGATCATCGCCGTGCCGAGGTCGTTTCCGGCGAGGATGAGTCCCAGGACCGCTATGGCTCCCGGAGCCACGACGGGGATGAGGGCGTGGCGCCATTCATGGAGCAGCTTTGCCTTGCGGTCAAGCACCGTCGCCATCCACAGCGCGAGGGCAAGCTTGGCGGCCTCGGAGGGCTGGAACGTGAACGGGCCGACGTCGATCCAGTTCTGGTTGCCCAGGGCGCTGCGCCCCACCAGGAGGACCAGGCCCAGCAGCGCAATGGCCAGGAGCATGAGCGGCCAGGCAAAGCGCCTGAGCCACACGACGTTGACGCGCGAGAGGACAAACATCGCGAAGACGCCGATCGCGGCGAATCCGCCCTGTTTGAGGGCGGCGGAGTACGGTGACTCCCCCGCGGCTATGGCTTCCACGCTGGAGGCGGAGAGGACCATCATGATGCCGATCGCCGTCAGCGCCAGGGTGGAGCCGAGGATCAGGTAGTAGGTGGATCCGTTGCGGGACTTGCCCGTGCCTTCCAGCGCGGACCAGAATCCGCGGTACCAGGTGCGCACCCTCGCTGCGGGAGTGACGGCTGGCCTGCGGGCCGGCGACGAAGGCGTCCTGCTGCCGGCGGCCTTGCCACTGGGGGCCCCGCCACTACTGGCACCGCCTCTGGCGGTTCGTGCCGCCGTCGTACGTGTGGGCGTGCTGACCACTGTTACTCCTCGCTGGTCTGAGCCTGCCCTTCCACGAGCTCGCGGACAGCTTCGATGAAGGCATCGCCACGGTGAGCATAGGAAGAGAACTGATCCATGGAAGCAGCCGCCGGGGCCAGGAGCACAGTGTCCCCGGAGGCGGCCAGCTGCGCCGCCGAGGCAACGGCCTGGGCCATCACAGTCTCGCTGAAGATCGGCGAAGGGCCTGCGTCGGCTTGGGCCGTTCCGGCAGTCTGCACGTCTTCAGTCTCGCCCTTCGCCTGCCCGATCACGGGGACATCCGGCGCGTGTCGCTTCAGCGCGGCCTGCAGATCGCTGGAGTCCGCTCCGATCAGGACTACGGCCTTGAGCCGGTGGGCATGTTCCTGGATCAGCGAGTCGTAATTCACACCCTTGGACAGGCCTCCGGCGATCCACACCACGCGCTGGAACGCGGACAGTGCGGCGGAGGCGGCGTGCGGATTGGTGGCCTTGGAATCGTTGACCCAGAGCACACCCTCGTGCCGGGCCACCGGCTGGATCCGGTGGTCCCCGGGAAGGTAGTTCAGCAGTCCGTTGCGGACCGCGGACGCCTCCACCCCGTAGGCGCGGACCAGGGCAGCCGCAGCCAGCGCGTTGGCTACCATGTGGCGCGGGGCAGCCGACCCCAGGTCGGCCATCGAGGCGAGTTCGGCCGCGCTGTCCTTGCGTTCGGCGATGAACGCGCGGTCCACCAGCAGCCCTTCCACGACGCCGAGCATGCTGATGGCCGGCGTGAGGGTGGTGAAGCCCACGGCGCGGCAGCCTTCGACGACGTCGGCGTCCTCGACCATGCGTTCGGTCTCGATCTGCTCGGCGTTGTAGATGCACGCCTTTTGGGTGTTCGCGTAGACCTTGGCCTTGTCGGCCAGGTAGGAGGCGTAGGAGCCGTGCCAGTCCACGTGGTCTTCGGCCACGTTGAGGCACACGCTGGCCAGCGGTGACACGGAGTGGCTCCAGTGCAGCTGGAAGCTGGAGAGTTCGACCGCGAAGACGTCATAGTCCACGGGGTCCCGGAGGGCGTCCAGGATGGGGGTTCCGACGTTGCCGACGGCGATGGCCTTGAGTCCGGCGGCCTGGAGCATGGCCTCGGTCAGGCCGACCGTGGTGGTCTTGCCGTTGGTGCCGGTGATGGTCAGCCAGTCGGCGGTCTTGCGGCCTTCCCGTTCGCGGAGCCGCCAGGCGAGTTCGACGTCGCCCCACACCGGGATGTGGGCGCGCGCCGCGGCGGCGAGCAAGGCCTGGTCCGGGCGCCAGCCCGGCGACGTGACCACCAGGTCCGGCTTGTGCCCGTCGATCTTCGGAACGGACTCCACGGCCTCTTCGCCCAGCAGGACGTCGGCCGCGCCGACGATCCGCAGAGTGTCGGCCTGGGCCAGCGCCTTGGCGCTCGTGGCGGCGTCAACCACCACCACCCGGGCGCCGAGTTCGATCAGGGTATCGGCGGCGGCGAAGCCGGAGACGCCGATGCCGGTGACCACGACGCGCAGCCCGGCCCAGTCGGAATCCCACGTGGTGAGTCCCTGCAGGCGGGGTGAGGTGGTGAGCGGGGCGGGGATGGGGCCGGTCACAGGAGTACCACCCATTCTGCGTAGAAGATGCCCAGGCCGGCGGCGACGAACAAGCCGCAGAGGATCCAGAACCGGACCACCACCGTCACTTCCGCCCAGCCTTTGAGTTCGAAGTGGTGCTGCAGCGGTGCCATCTTGAAGAACCGTTTGCCCTTCGTGAGTTTGAAGTAGCCCACCTGGATGATGACCGAGAGCGTGATGAGGACGAAGAGGCCGCCGATGAAGGCCAGCAGCAGTTCGGTGCGGGACAGGATGGCGAAGGCGGCGACGGCGCCGCCGATCGCCAGGGAACCGGTGTCGCCCATGAAGATCTTCGCGGGCGAGGTGTTCCACCACAGGAACCCGACCATAGCCGCGCTCAGGATGGCTGCCAGCAGGGCCAGGTCCAGGGGGTCCCGGACCGAGTAGCAGCCGCTGCCGGCCTGCCGCGGGGACCCGCAGGCCTGGTTGCTCTGCCAGATGCCCATGAGCGTGTACGCCCCGAACACCATGACCGAGGCGCCGGCGGCCAGGCCGTCGAGGCCGTCGGTGAGGTTCACGCCGTTGGTCGCGGCGGTGACGATCAGGTTGGACCACAGGACAAACAGGATGGCGCCCAGCACGGTGCCGGCGAAGGCCAGGTTGAGCCAGGGGATGTCGCGCACCAGCGAGATCTGGGTGGACGCCGGGGTCAGTCCCGCGGAGTTCGGGAACTGCAGCGCCAGGACGGCAAAGATAATGCCGACGGCGGCCTGGAGGATCAGCTTGGCCTTGGCGTTCAGTCCCAGGCTGCGCTGTTTGGAGATCTTGATGAAGTCGTCCAGGAACCCGACCAGCCCCATGCCCACCATGAGGAACAACAGCAGCAGCCCGGAGGCGCTCGGCCCCGGGGAATGTGGGTTCATCATCCACATGAACAGGTGGGTGAGGAAGTAGCTGACGACGACCGCCAGGACCACCACGGCACCGCCCATCGTGGGCGTGCCGCGCTTGGTGTGGTGGGAGGTGGGTCCGTCGTCCCGGATGAATTGTCCGTAGCCCTTGCGGACCAGGAACCGGATGAACAACGGGGTGCCCGCGAACGCGAGGAGCAGCGCCATTCCAGCGCCCATCAGCAGTGCGATCACAGCTGTGCACTCCCTTCGGTGGCGGTTGCGGCAGGTCCCTCAGCAGGTCGCTCGGGAGAGGTCTTGGGGGCTTGTGGGGGTAATGCTATCCGATCCCCCAAATGGCGCAGCCCGATGCCGTTTGAGGACTTGAACAGGACCAGGTCGCCGGGCCGAAGCTCGGCCTGGAGGAGTTCGTAGGCCTCCTCCGCGGTCTCGGCGAAGACGCATTCATCGCCCCACGAGCCCTCGTTGACGGCGGAGACATACAGCGAGCGGGCCTCCCGGCCCACCACGACGAGGCGGGAGATGTTGAGGCGCACCACCTGGGTACCGACGGCCATGTGCTCGCGGATGGAGTCCGGGCCAAGTTCGAGCATGGCACCCAGGACCGCCCAGGTGCGGCGGCCCTGGCCCAGTTCGGCCAGCGTCCGCAGCGCCGCGCGCATGGACTCCGGGTTGGCGTTGTAGGCGTCGTTGATGACGGTCACGCCGTCGGGACGCTCCGTGCGTTCCATCCGCCAGCGGCTGGCGGCGGTCTGGGCGCTGAGGGAGGCCGCGATCCGGTCGCCCGGGATGCCGGCCGCGTGCGCGGCGGCGGCGGCCGCGAGGAGGTTGGCGATGTGGTGGGCCCCGATCAGCTTCGCGGTGACGTGGTGCCGGGTTGTCGTGTCGCCGGGCAGGTAGAGCCCAAATTCGGGGTGGCCTGCGGCGTTCAGTTCCACGCCTTCGGCACGGACTACATCGCCTTGGGCCACATCGGCCTGTCCGCTGGTGTTCTGGTCCGTGCCGGCCGGACGGGAGGTGTAGCCGAGCACGCGGGCCCGGGTGCGGGTTGCCATTGCGGCGACGCGGGCGTCGTCCAGGTTCAGCACGGCGGTGCCCCCGGCCGGGAGCGCCTCGACGAGTTCGCCCTTGGCGACGGCGATGTTGTCGATGCCGCCGAATTCTCCGGCATGGGCGGAGCCGACGCCGAGGACGACGCCGATCTCCGGCCGCACCATGTCCGCGAGGTACTGGATGTGGCCGATGCCCGTGGCGCCCATTTCGATGACGAGGTAGCGGGTGTCGTAATCGGCTTTGAAGACGGTGAGCGGGACGCCGACCTCGCCGTTGTAGGATCCCTGCGGGGCGACGGTGGTGCCTTCGGCGCCGGAGTCGGCGAAGATCCCGGCCAAGAGATCCTTGGTGGTGGTCTTGCCGGCGGAGCCGGTGATGCCAATCACGGTGAACGCGGCGCCGTCTGCAGCGCGGCGGGCGCGGATCCGGCGGACCGATTCGGCGGCCAGTGCGCCCATGGCGAGGACGGCGTCCTCGACCACGACGGCGGGGTAGTTTGTCCCCGCGGCGTCGGCGACGTCGCGCTCCACGAGCGCCAGGACGGCACCCCGGTCAAAGGCGGCGCCGACGAAATCGTGGCCGTCGGCGCTCTCCCCCGGCTTGGCCACATAGAGGGATCCCGCCGTGGCTTCGCGGGAGTCGGTCACCACGGATGTGGGGCTAATGCCCGGTTCCGCGGCCAGCCGGCCGTTGGTTATGTCGGCGATTTCCGCCGCTGTAAGTGCAATCATCTCGGTTTAGGACTCTATCCGGTGGTCTTCGAGAACGGTGAATCCCCGTGCTGTCAAGGCGTTCCGGAGCTCCACCCGGTCATCGAGGGCCAGGTTGACTCCCTTGACCTCCTGCCACACCTCGTGGCCCCTGCCGGCGACGAGGATGACGTCCTCCGCTGCGGCGAGCTCCACGGCCTTGAGGATGGCGGCGTCGCGCGGGAAGACCTCCAGGACCGTGCAGTCCAGGCCTTCGTTGTCCCTGGCGGCCCGGGCGCCGGCAAGGACGTCCGCGCGGATGGCCGCGGCGTCCTCGTCGTGGGGGTCATCGTCGCTGACAATCACGATGTCCGCCAGCCGGGCCGCGATGGCGCCCATGGCGGGGCGTTTGCCTTGGTCGCGCTGTCCGGTGGCGCCGAAAACGATGATGACCTTGGACCCGGGTTCCGGGGACCGGACGGCTTCGAGGGCCCGTTCCAGGGCGTCGGGGTTGTGGGCGAAGTCCACCACGGCCGCCGGGGCCGTGGACACGAGCTGCATCCGGCCTGGCACGGCGACGGTGAAGGGGTCTCCGGCGTCGAGCGCGGCCTGCACGGCGGCTGGGTCGTGGCCGCCGGCGAGCACCATGACGGTGGCCAGGGCGGCGTTGGCGACGTTGAAGCTTCCCGGCAGGCCCGTGTGGACGCGCAGCTCGGTGCCGTCGCGGTGCCGGAGGACGAAGTCGGTGCCGAGTCCGCGCGGGCTGGTCTGGGCCACTGTCCAGTCGGCGGTCGAACCGGCGGTCGAATCGGCGCCGTTCGTGGCGAGGGTCGTGACGGGGATTTTCGTGGCGGCGGCGAGCTTGCGGCCCCAGGCATCGTCCACGGTCACGACGGCGGCCCGGGCGCGTTCCGCGGTGAACAGCCGCGCCTTGGTCTGGAAGTACTCCTCCATGGTTCCGTGCAGGTCCAGGTGGTCCTGGGTGAGGTTCGTGAACCCGGCGACGTCGAACACGACGGCGTCCACCCGGTGGAAGGACACGGCGTGCGAGGAAACCTCCATGGAGGCGGCATCGAGCCCGCGCTCCCGCATGAGGGCCAGCAGGGCGTGGACGTCCGTGGATTCCGGGGTGGTGAGCAGGCTGGGGATCGGCTCGCCACCGGCAAGGATCTCAATGGTGCCGATCAGCCCGGTGCGTTTGCCCAGAGCCCGCAGCAGGGAATTGATGAAGTAGGTGGTGGTGGTCTTGCCGTTCGTGCCTGTCACCCCGAAGAGCGCGGGCGTCCCGGTGCCCTCGGGCCGGCTCCGGTAGATCAGTGCCGACAGCCGGCCGACCACGCTGCGCGGCTCCTTGGCGAGCAGCACGGGGACGGGGATGTCGTTGGCGAGCGCCAGCAGGCGCCCCCCGGCGTCGTCCGTCAGGACGGCGACAGCACCGGCGTCGACGGCCTGGGAGACGAAGTCTGCCCCGTGCCGCGTGGCGCCCGGCAGGGCGACGTAGAGGTCTCCCGGGTGGACCGCCCGGGAGTTCAGGGAGATCCCGGTGACCGGGACGGAACTGGAGGCCCCGGGAACGACGACGCCGATCGACTCACCGATGACTGCCAGCGGCACTGCGGCAACCGCAGTGGGCCGGAAGCCCGGGGTGGAGTCGTGGCCGGACGGCGCGGAAGCGTCGGGGGCGGTGAGCTCTGACAAGTGGGTCTCCGTGGTGCTAGTGGATCGGGCACTGCGCACGGAGGCATGCTCCGGCCCGCAGGCACTGTGGTTGGGCGCCGGATTGCAACATCCGGGTGCCGGGTGGAACAGGGGCTACTTGGCGTACTGCGGCAGCCGGGCGGGTTCGCCGGTGGAGGGCTGGACATTGAACGTGCGCAGCGTCTGGCTCATCACCGAACGGAACACCGGTCCGTTGGTGATTCCGTAGATGCTTCCCTTGGGCCGTTGCAGGACCACCTCCACAATAAACCGCGGATCGTCCATGGGCGCCATTCCGATGATCGAGGCGGTGAAGCCGCAGAAGCCGGACTTGCCGTCGTCGCAGGGCGATTCGGAGGTGCCCGTCTTGGCGCCCACCCGGTACCCGTCGATGGCTGCTTCCTTGATCTCGCCTTCGGTCACGGCGCTTTCCAGGATGTCGCGGACCTGCTTGGCGGTCTCCTTGGAGACGACCTGCTGCGGGGCCTTGGCCGGGACTTTTTCCTCGGTGCCGTCCGGGTCAATGTAGCTGTCGATCAGGCGTGGCTGGAGCATCACGCCGTCGTTGGCGATGCTCTGGTAGGCCCGGACGGTCTGCAGGGTGGATTGGGCGACGCCCTGGCCGAAGAGCACGGTGTACTGCTGGCGGCCATCCCATTGATCGGCCGGGGTCAGGATGCCCTTGGACTCGGCCGGGAGACCGATGTCGGGTGCCTCTCCGATGCCGAACTTCTGCAGCCAGCCGTAGCGCTGTTCCTTGCTCAGCCGCTGGCCAACCATGACCGTGCCGGTATTCATGGAGTAGCCGACGATCCCGGCCAGCGTGCGTTGTTCGGTGCCGTGCTCGAAGGCGTCACTGAAGGTCTGCCCGTCCACGGTGTAGGTCGGCGGAATGGTGAAGGTATCCAGCGGGCTGGACTTGCCCTCATCAATCACGGCTGCGGCCGTGATCATCTTCTCGACCGACCCTGGTTCGTAGGAGGCGGTGACTGCCCGGACGCCGCGGTCCTGGGCGGCAACCTTGCCGGGGTCGTTGGGATCCGGGGCGTCGGTGTCCGCCATGGCGATGATGTTGCCGGTCTTGGCGTCGGAGACCACGATCACGCCCCATTCGGCGCCGAGCTTGTCCTTCTGGCTTTGGATCGCCTGCTGGGAAAAATACTGCAGGTCCGAGTTCAGCGTGAGCTTGATGTCCTTGCCGTTGATGGCCGGCGTCAGCTCGTCCACGCCCACGGGGATACGCAGTCCGTCGGCGCCGATTTCGAATACGCGCTTGCCGGGCGTTCCTTTGAGGATCTCGTCCTGGGTCTGCTCAAGCCCTGCCTGCCCGGTGGTGCCGTCTTTGAGGAAGCCGACAATTCCGCCGGCCACCGAGCCGTTGGGGTAGACCCGCTTGCTGGTGCCTTCGGTGACAATCCCGGGAATCTGCAGCTTGGAGACCTGGTCTTCGACGTCGGGCTTCAAATCCTTGGCCACGATGTAGTACCGCTGGGTTCCGGTCAGGGCATCGCGCAGTGCGTCCCGGTCCATGCCGAGCACACCCGCCAGTTCGGAGATGCCTTGGTCCCGCGTGACCTTGACGAGTTCGTCCTTGCCATTGACGGTTTCGAGCCGGCGGAAGGTTTCGGTCTTGGTGTTGACGGTCTGGTCCACCACGACGTTGTAGCGGATGACGCTGCTGGCCAGGACCGTGCCCGAGGAATCGAGGATACTGCCGCGCTCCGCGGGCAGCTCGATCGGCGTGAGCCGGTTATTGAGGGCAGCCTCTGCCATGCCCCCGACATCCAGCCCCTGGACCATGAACAGTTTGCCGCCGACCACCAGCAGGAGCGTCAGCATGATGCCGAGCCCCCAGCGGAGCCGCCGGGTGGCGTTTGGGGCTTTCGCCTTGCTTGCCTTGCCGGTGTTCTGCGCCACGGTGAGTCCTTGCTGCTTGCCTTGCTGGTGGTTGGTCAGTGAACGTTACTGCCCGGGCACCTTCTGTGCCGGCGCCGGAACCGATCCGCCGTGAAGCTCGACGGCGGGGGCGGCAGCTGCCGGAGCCGGCTTGGTATCCGCCGTCTTGGTATCCGCTGTCTTGGTGTCCGCAGTCTTGGTATCCGCTGCTTTGCGCTGGGCGAGCGGATCGTTTTCCGAGGCAGGCGGCACGACGGTGAGCTGTCCGGCGACGGCCGGTGCGGCGATAACGGCGCCCGGGGCATCGCCCTTGACGGCCGGCTTGGCCTTGCCGGTGACGCTCAGGGTGGAGAGATCGATCTGGCCCTTGGCGAGGGAAGCCACCATGCCCAGTTCCGTGGCCTTGGCGGCGAGGTTCTGCGGGGCGTCGAAGTTCTGCACCTGCTGGGTGAGGTCCTGGTTCTGCTTCGTCAGGGTGGTCTGCTCGCTGCGGAGCTGGACCAGCTGGTATTGCGCGGACGAGACGGAGATGTTCAGGACCAGTACGGCCATGAGGGCAACCGCCAGGAGGCCGAAGCAGAGCACGACGAACGGCGCGCGCCGCTTTCGGGGTGCCGAGCGGACCAACGACAGCGGAGTGCGTGACTTCCGGGCGGGACCGGTGCCGGGGCGGATGCCGGGCAGGGCACGGGCAGTGGCGCCCTGGGCAACGGGGTAGCTGTTGACGGCGGCGTTGCTCATGCTGCTCTCCTGGCTTTGATGCGTTCGACGGCGCGCAGCCGGGCGGAAGCTGCGCGGGGGTTTTCAGCGATTTCAGCGGCGGTGGGCACTTCGGTGCCCTTCGTCAGGGTTTTGAGTTCGGCTTTGTGCTCTTCGAGCTCGACCGGGAAGCCGAGCGGGGCGGAGGACTTCGATCCGGATTGGAAGAAGCCCTTGACGATCTTGTCCTCCAGGGAGTGGTAGGACATGACCACCACGCGGCCACCGACTGCGATGGCCTCGATGGCTGCCGGGATGGCACGCTCCAGGACGTCCAGTTCCTCGTTGACCTCGATCCGGAGCGCCTGGAATGTGCGTTTCGCGGGGTGGCCTCCTGATTTGGCGGCGCCGGCGGGCACCACCGAGCGGATCTGTTCGACGAGTTCCCCGGTAGTGGTGAAGGGCTTCTCGGCGCGGGCCGCCACGATCCTGTTGGCGATGCGGCCGGCAAACTTTTCTTCTCCCCATTTCCGGATGATCCGGACGAGGTCTTCTTCGCTGTAGTTGTTGACGACGTCGGCGGCGGTCTGGCCGCGGCTCGTGTCCATCCGCATGTCCAGCGGCGCGTCGAAGGAGTAGGCGAAGCCGCGCTCCCGTTCGTCCAGTTGGAGGGACGAGACGCCAAGGTCCATGAGCACGCCGTGTACTTCGGTGAAGCCCAGGTCCGCGAGGACCTCCGGGATTTCGTCGTAGACAGCGTGAACAAGGTCGATCCGGTCAGCGAAGGGCGCCAGCCGCTCCCCCGCCAGGGCCAGTGCTTCCTCGTCGCGGTCAATGCCGATCAGGTGAAGGTCTTCAAAACGCTGGAGGAGGGCCTCGGAGTGGCCGCCCATGCCGAGCGTGGCGTCAATGACCACCGGGGTCTCGCCGCGGCTCCGGGCAGCGTCGAAACCGGGGGCCAACAAATTGATGCACCGGTCCTTGAGGACCGGTACATGGCGTTCGGACGTTGGCTTCGCCTGGTCGGGATCCGTCATGCCTTCGTCCTTCCGTTGTCCGTGTTAGTCGCGCTTTGCTGGGTGCGCATTGCTGTTTGTGGCTCTTACGCAACGTTCCTTGGTCCAGATCCCCATCCGCGCCTACCCTGCGCCGGCCTGGCTCCGGGGAAGTGAGCCAGGACAGCAACCGGATGGGCGGCTGGAGATCTCGATCAAGGAACGGTGTGTGGTGTGTGTCAGTGGAGATTCAGAGAATCCCCGGGATGGCGTCGTCGGTTTCCGAGAAGGCGGTTTCCTTTTCGGCCAGGTACTCGCTCCAAGCCTGGGCGTCCCAGATCTCTGCCCGGGATCCTGCGCCAATGACGGCGAGTTCCCGGCTTAGACCTGCGTACTCCCGGAGCGCCGGCGGAATCGTCACGCGCCCCTGCTTGTCAGGTACCTCGTCCGAGGCTCCAGAGAGGAAAACACGGATGTAGTCACGTGCTTGCTTGGAGGAAAGTGGAGCCTCCCGCATCTGCTCGTGAACCCGGCCGAATTCCGCCTCACTGAAGACGTAGATGCAACGCTCCTGGCCCCTTGTGAGAACCAGCCCGCTGGCAAGTTCCTCACGGAACTTCGCTGGGAGGATAATCCGACCTTTTTCGTCCAGACGCGGCGAATGTGTGCCGAGAAACACGGCCCACCGCCTGTCTGTTCTAGGAAGTCAAACGTCCCCTGCGTTGCCACTACCCTCTTACGTCCTCCACATTACTCCACATCGCTCCACAGTCAACGACACGCCCGGGATGTTTGGACAAATTTGCGGATGTTTATCCCCTTTCTTCCCAGCATTTGCAAGGAGACGGGATTGGTGGGGGAAACTGGAGCGTTTTGCGTGGCTTGCGGGATCGCCGTCGCAGATTCAGGCTGTGGACCCGGCGCCGGCGCGAAGGAATTCCACGGCGCGGCCCTTTTATGTCCCGGACAGCGGAAATTTGCCGCTTTAAATGGCGAAAGACCCGCCGAAGCGGGTCTTTCGCCGTCCCCGGGTGAACCGGTGGCGGGAAGTGGAGGGTCTGCGAATTCCACGCGGAGCGCTTTAGGGTTCGCCCCGGTGCCGTTCGTCCCAGCGCTGCTCGAGGTTGCTCATGAACGAACTCCTGGACTTGCCCTGCTTGCGGCCGCCGCCTGCCTTGGCCTTGCCGACTGCCGAACTGCGCATTGTGGCGAAATACACTCCGGCGCCCATCACGACAAAGCCGAGAACCCCGACAAAGATGTTCTGCATCGACACGCCGACCAGCAAGAGCAGCACGCCCGCGAGAGTCGCGAGCACGCCGATGACGAGGTGGCGGGTGGACCAAGAGCGTCCGGGGACCGATCCCATTGAGCTGGCGAACTTTGGGTCGTCCTCATTCAGCTGCTTCTCAAGCTGCTCCAGCAACTTCTGTTCGTGCTCCGAGAGCGGCATCACGACCTCCTCAAGTCTGCCATCGCCTCAACTGGACGTGGCCATTGCCCTAATCCCCTAACGCCCGGGATTCGGAAGTGGTTCCCATCGCCGCCGTTGGCGAAAAAGGTCAATTCAAAAGTCCCGTTCCGGTCTTCAGCCGGCCAGGTCGTCGCCCGTAAGGTCGATCCAGTCGTCCTAAACCTAGGTATTAATAAGGATAGATTGTCGCGGCCCGTTCTGAAAGACAGTCTTAAGGCCCTGTCCCGGCCGGGCGGGCCCTATACGGGCCTTGAATGGCGGCGCCGGCTGAGCCTGCCGGCTCATTCGGTGATGCCCCCGGGATCCAGGAGCCGTGCCGGCAGAACCGATTTGTTGCCGAATTTCCGCGTGACCGCATCGAGGGCTTGTTCAGCGGCCCGCCAGTTGTCGTCCCGGCGGTCCAGACTGAGCTGCAGCGGGGCGTCAGCGGCCTCTTCCAGCTGCTCCGCCCGGATGCCCACAAGCCGCACTGTCATGGGCCGGTCGCCTACGGATTCCAGGAGCTGTACTGCGACGGCATAGAGCAGTTGGGCGCTGTCGATCGGGGTGCTCACGGTGCGGCTGCGGGTAATGGTGGAAAAATCCGCGTAGCGCAGCTTGAGCGCAATGGTCCGGGCATGCATGCCGGCTCCGCGGAGACGCTCGGCCGTGCGGTGTGAAAGCCGCAGCAGTTCCCGATGCAATAGGGCGTCATCGGCGGTATCCGTGGCGAAGGTCTCCTCGGCCCCGATGCTCTTTTCCAGCCGGACGGGCGTCACGGGCCGCGGATCGATGCCCCAGGAGAGCTGGTAGACGTGCTCCCCGGCGGCGCCCAGGAGCTTGCGGAGCGAGGGCAGGGGTGAGGCTGCGACATCCGCGACCGTCCTGATACCTCTGCGGGCGAGCACCTCCACGGTCTTGCCGCCGACTCCCCACAGCGCGCTGACGGGAAGGCTGTGAAGGTAGGGGACGGTTTCCTCGGGCCGGATCAGGAGAAGCCCGTCGGGTTTACACCGGGTGGAAGCGATCTTGGCCACAAACTTGCTCGCGGCTATTCCCACCGACGCCGTGATTCCCAGTTCCCGGAAGACGCGGGCACGGATCAGTTCTCCGATCTCACGCGGCGGACCGAGCCTCCGGATGGCTCCCCCGACGTCCAGGAAGGCCTCGTCCACGCTGAGCGGCTCCACGAGGTCGGTGATGGAGCCAAAGATGGCCATGATCTGGCCGGACACTTCGTAGTAGAGCTTGTGGCGGGGCTCGATGATGACCGCCGAGGGGCACATGCGTGCCGCGACCACCATGGGCATCGCTGATCTGACGCCGAAGGCCCGGGCCTCGTAGGAGGCGGAGAGCACCACGGACCGGTCCGCCGGATACCCCACAATCACGGGCTTTCCCTTTAGCTCGGGCCGGCTGCGCAATTCCACCGAGACAAAGAATGCGTCCATGTCAACGTGCATGATGCTGCTGCGCCGCAGTTCCCGCAGCGATTCCTCGCCCCGCCGCGTGGCGGGTTGGGGAGAGGGCTCGAGATGTGGCTGCCCTGGTGTCCGGGGCTGCATGTTGGCGCGCACAGTTGGCTGTTCCCTCGGCTCTACTTTGGGCTCTACTGTCGGCTGATTGTCTGCGTCCGGCCCCACGTCTTCAATCCTATGCCCGGGGACTGACTAAACTGGAGGCTGATTCCGCGTCAACACCAGGAGGAAAATCCCTGTGAAGGTATTTGGACAGCGCACACGTGCCGCAGCGGCCATCGCGGCGGCGGGCACGTTATTGGCCTTGGCCGCATGCACGCCTGCCAGCACCGGGACCCCGGCGGCGTCGGCATCGACCTCGGCAGCATCGCCGCAGTCCTCCACCACGGCTCCCCCCAGCCCTTCCGCTGAGCCCGGCACCTCGGCCACCGTCGGCGCCCTGGTTCCCGGTTTCCCGCAGGCCCTCCTGCCGCTCATGCCCGGGGCCAAGTTGGTGTCCAGCAGCTTCGACAAGACCACGGTGCCCGCAACCGTGGCACTCGTCGGCAGCATCACCGCCCCCGCCGCCGATGTCTTGGCCTTCTACACCAAGGCCTTGGAGGCACAGGGCTTCAAGGCCGTACCCGGTGAAACCGTGGGCACCGTGCCTTCCAAGGACTTCCTTCGCGGGGACAACGAGACCGTGAACATCTCCGTCATGGAGACTTCAGGGGTGTCGACGTTCACGATCGGCGCGAATGTCGCTGCCGAGTCCGTCAAGTGACTCTCGCCGAACAGCTGCGGCTCGAGCAGGCGGACTTCGTGGCCGCCGTCGCCGGCAAGCTGACGGACTTTTTGACCAGCCGCCAGGCCGTCATGTCCTCCATCTCACAGGACATCGATCCGCTCATGGGCTCGATCTCAAACCTGGTCACGGGCGGAAAGCGCCTCCGGGCCCTCATGTGCTACTGGGGCTGGCGCGGCGCCGGCGGTGAGGCCGGCGCGGCCGAGGTGGTGACGGCGGGCTCGGCCCTGGAGCTGTTCCAGGCCGCGGCCCTGATCCACGATGACATCATTGACCGCTCGGATACCCGCCGGGGCGGCCCCAGCGTCCACCGCCGCTTCAGCGAACTGCACGAGACCCAGGGCTGGGCGCTGGACAGTGAGCGGTTCGGCCACGCGGCCGCCATTCTGACCGGGGACCTCTGCTTGTCCTTCAGCGAGGAATCCTTCACGGAGATCGGACACCGGGCGGCCTCCGGCAGCCCGGCCCGGCTGATCTTCAACCTCATGCGCGCCGAGGTGATGGCCGGGCAGTACCTGGACATCTTGGAAGAAGTTGCCGGACCCCGGCGGGACCGGGCCGGCGCGGTCAGCCGGGCCCAGTCCATCATCAGGTTCAAGTCCGCCAAGTACTCCACGGAGCACCCGCTCGCGCTCGGGGGTGCCCTGGCCGGCGCCGGCGACGAGCTGTTGCGCGGTTATTCCGCCTTCGCGCTGCCGCTGGGCGAGGCGTTCCAGCTGCGGGACGACGTCCTTGGCGTCTTCGGGGACCCTGTCACTACCGGAAAACCTGCCGGCGACGATCTGCGCGAGGGAAAGCGCACGGTCCTGGTGGCGTTCGCCCTGGACCAGTCCTCGCCGGCCGAGTCGGAGTTCATCGACGCCAAGCTCGGCAGCCCCGATCTCAGCGACGCGGACATCGAGGAGATCCGGCGGATCATCGTGGACTGCGGTGCGCTGCAGGCCACGGAAGTTCTTATTGATGAGTTCGGCAAGGCGGCCTTCGCCGCCCTGGACCTCCTGCCACTGGAGGATCTGCCCAAGACGGCGCTGCGCAGGCTGGCGGAGGCCACGGTCAGCCGCGCCGCCTGAACCACCCGTCCGGGGAACCCTGCCGATGCAAGAAAGCCGGGCACGCGGGGCCCGGCAGGATTCCCGACACGAGAAAACGTGAATAGAACGCCGCGGGCCGTGCACAGCGACATGCGCTGTACACGGCCCGCAACGGCACGTCTTTGGGGTGTGCTGCCAGCTGTGGTGAACTGCCGGCGGCTCCTGCCAGCCAGCTGCTACCAAGCTGCTACTACCACGTTGCTCTTACCAAGCCAGGGACTGTGCCCGGCGGCGGATTTCGGTCTTGCGCCCTTCCCGCAGGGCGTCAATCGGCCGGCCGCGGAGGGACTCGTCCGGGGTGAAGAGCCAGGTGATCAGTTCCTCGTCCGAGTATCCGGCGTCCGAGAGGACAATAATGGTGCCCTTCAGGCTCTCCACGGCGTGGCCGTCCTGGATGAATGCCGCCGGTACGCACCGGATGCGCCGGTCGCCGACTCTCAGGGCCGCCAGCGCACGCTCGTCCAGGAGAGCATGGACCTTGGTAATAGATACGTTCAGAAGCTGTGCGACATCGGGCAGGGGCAGCCATTCGCCCACGAGGCTTTCTACATTACTCACGGATAAAGATTGCCACGCCCGGTGCCCCGCCGCCTAGTCGGCGGACGGAGGAATGACAGCCGCGGCCGCAGCCAATCCGGCCAAGCCGGGAATGCGTTCCGGTTCACCGCGGACTCCGCCCGGGTACTGGCGGGCCGACACCCCAACGAAATCGGCCTTGCAGAATCTCAAAGGGTTCTTGTGCTAATTGCCAATTCATGAGACATTCACATAGATCACATTTGTAACAGCAATAACTTTTGTCACACTGGTAACACCAGTTGTACCGGCCTGACCGCAGCGTTGCCGCTGAGAAGAGGATCTTTCCAATGACAACCTCACGTTCGCCACAGCATCACCCGAGGCCCAGTCTGCCGCTGATCGCGGCGACGACGGCGGCGCTTCCCGCCGTCGTGCTTTCCTCCTTGGCGATCGCCCAGCCTGCCGCGGCCGAATCGCGTGCGCGCGCAGTCCCGGCTACCCTCGCGGCAGCCATGCGGGCCCAGGCGAAGGCGGACGTGGCAACGTCCCTCAAGGCGGCAGTGATCCCCGCAGCGTCCGTTCCGGCAACCCTGCCCAGCGCGCTGCGCCCGGCGAAGTCAGCGGTTCCCGCTGTCTACACGATCGCCCGCGGCGACACCATCAGCGCCGTGGCCGGCCGGTACGGCCTGGACACATTCGCCGTGCTCAAGCTGAACAAGCTGCAGGCGAACACCATCATCTACCCGGGGCAGAAGATCAAGCTCACGGGATCGGCGAGTACACCGGCAGCTGCTCCGGCCACTTCGTCCTCTGTTAATTCCGCCTCCGTTAAGACCGCCTCCGGCGGAGGCGGCGTCTACGTGGTTAAGGCAGGCGACACCCTGGGCGCCATCGCCGCCCGCCACGGCATTGGGCTTTCCGAAGTCTTCAAGTTGAACGGGCTCACCATGAGCTCCATCATCTACCCCGGCCAGAAGGTCAAGGTCGGCGGCGCTTCCAGCACCCCGGCTCCGTCCGCTCCCGCGGCGACCGCAACGGCCCCCGCAACGCCGTCGACGTCGACCAAATCCGGTTCGTACACCATCAAGGCCGGCGACACTCTCTCCGGCATCGCGGCACGCAACGGCGTGCGGCTCTCGGACGTGCTGTCCGCCAACCGGCTGACGATGTCCAGCATCATCTACCCGGGGCAGAAGCTCGTCATCCCCGGGGCGTCGACGATCGCGCCGGCGTCGAGCAAGCCTGTTGCCACCACACCGCTGGTGCCCAGCACATTCCTCGGGTTCAGCTACCCGGCAGCGGTGGTCAGTTCGGCCAACCAGAACAAGGCCCTGCTCAACGCGTCCCCGGTCCCCAGCCGGGAACAGATGAAGTCAATCGTGGCGGACACGGCACGGCGCATGGGCGTGGACGCCAGCCTTGCCCTGGCCTTTGCGCTCCAGGAGTCCGGCTTCGACCAGCGCGCAGTGTCCCCGGCCAACGCCATCGGCACCATGCAGGTCATCCCGTCCTCCGGCGAGTGGGCCTCGGATCTGGTGGGCCGCAAGCTGAACCTGCTGGACCCGTACGATAACGCCACGGCAGGCATCGCCATCATCCGCCAACTGGTCCGCACGAGCCCTGACCTGGACAGCGCTATTGCCGGCTACTACCAGGGCCAGTACTCGGTCAGCCAGAACGGCATGTTTGAGGACACCAAGGGATACGTCGCCGCCATCAAGGCCAACCGGCAGCTGTTCCGCTAACCGCACACAGGCTCCATTACTGCTCCAACACAGGCTCCAATACGGCGGAGCGTGACGCTACGGGCCCGGATCGCATGTTGATTCGGGCCCGTTTCTGTCCAGCGACTACGATTGTAAGGTGCAGGAATACGTGTCGGACGCTCTCGTCGGGAACCTGGTGGACAATCGCTACCGGGTTCAATCCAGGCTTGCCCGCGGCGGGATGTCCACCGTGTACCTCGCCACAGACCAGCGCCTTGAGCGCGATGTCGCACTGAAAGTTCTGCATCCGCACCTGGCCGACGACCCCCAGTTCCTGGACCGGCTGGGGCGCGAAGCCAAAGCTGCTGCCCGGCTCTCCCACCCCCACGTCGTGGGCGTCCTGGACCAGGGCGAGGACGGCCGGCTCGCGTACCTGGTCATGGAGTACATCAAGGGACACACGCTGAGGGACGTCCTCAATGACAAGGGTGCGCTGTCACCGCGGCTGGCCCTGGCGCTGATCGATCCGGTGGTCGAGGGGCTGGGCGCCGCGCACGCCGCCGGAATGATCCACCGCGACATCAAGCCGGAAAACGTCCTGATCGCCGACGACGGGCGGATCAAGCTCGGCGACTTTGGCCTGGCTCGCGCCATCTCGACGTCCACGAGCACCGGTGCCCTGATCGGGACCGTCGCCTACCTCTCCCCCGAGCTCGTCCTGGGCAAGCAGGCCGATGCCCGCAGCGACATCTACTCGGTGGGGATCATGCTCTACGAAATGATCACCGGCCGTCAGCCGTTCGACGGCGAGGTGCCTATCCAGGTCGCCTACCAGCACGTCAATTCCACCGTGGAGGCCCCCTCGGCGGAGGTACCGGGGCTGGCCTCGGAAATCGACGAACTTGTCCAATGGTGCACGGACAGGGACCCGGACAAGCGCCCCGTCGACGGGAACGCGCTCCTGTCCGAACTCCGGCACATCAGGACCAACCTCAGCGACGCCGAACTCGACCTCCAGCCACCGGCGGCGATCCGCAGCGCACTGCCCGCCGTGGCCGCCCCGCCGGGCCGCCCGCCCGGCGGCCCGGTCCCGGCACCGGACGCGGGGGAAACCGCCTATGTGCCGGCCCCCTCTGAAATGCCCACCGAATCGTACGGCAGGTTCCAGCAGCCCACCGAGACATTCGGCAGCCTCCAACAGCCCACCGAAATGATTGCCCGCAACAGCGGCAACCCGACCACCGTGATGTCCAGTGCCCCGCAGCGTCCCGCCTACGGGCCGTTGTCCACTCCGGACGAGGCGGCCTACCAGGGCTCCGACGGGTACGACGACGCCGGCGAGCCTGCGGCTGCCCCCAGCAAGCGCGTCCAGCGCAAGCTGGACCGGGACGAGGAGAAGGCGCGCCAGCGCGCCGCTGCCACACCCACCAAGTCCCTGCACGAAGGAAACCCCCGACGCCGCGGACTGGTGTGGATCGTCCTGCTCGTGGTCGCGGCGCTGCTCGCCGCCGTCGCCGGCTGGTTCTTCGGCATGGGGCCGGGCTCGCCCGGGACGATTCCCCCGGTGGCCAACAAGACGGTAGCGGAAGCCCAGGATCTGCTCCGCACGGCCGGGTTCCAATCGACCGTCAAAGACGTGTTCGACGACGACGTCTCGCCGGGCCTCGTGGTTCGCTCCGAGCCGACTGCCGGCGAGGTCATCCGGAAATTCCAGCCCGTCTCACTCGCCGTCTCCAAGGGCCCGCAACTGTTCCCTCTGCCGGAGCTCACCGGGAAGACCCTGGACGAGGCCAAGACCGCCCTCAACGGCGCCGAGATGGCTCTTGGCCCGGTTACCGAGACGTTCGATGAGTCGGCGCCCGCCGGGACTGTCCTGGCCCAGGCGCCGCGCAGCGGCAACCCGGTCAAGCACGGGACGCCGGTGGGCCTGACGGTCTCGAAGGGTCCGCAGCCCATTCCGGTTCCGAATGTCCGCGGCCAGGAGCAGGGTGCCGCTGTCAAGGCCCTCGAGGCTGCCGGCCTGAAGGCCGTGGTCTCCCCGGATACTGTGAACGACAAGAACGTACCCAAGGGCGCCGTGGTGGCGCAGGACCCGGCCTCCGGCAACCTGACCAAGGGCGGAGCCGTTACCCTCATCATCTCCAAGGGCCCGAAGCTCGTGGAGGTGCCAAGTTTCATCGGGAAGCAGGCCAAGGAAGCCCAGGATGCACTGGAGCAACTCGGCTTCAAGGTCCAGATCGACAATATCCTTGGCGGGTTCTTCGGAACGGTCCGCGCCCAGGATCCGGTGAACACGAGCGTCCCGGAGGGCTCGACCATCACCCTGACCGTGGTCTGACGGGAGTTATCACTCCGCTCAAGACAGGCCCAATGCACAAAAAACTCCGCCCGGCTGGTTCCAGCCGGGCGGAGCTTTTATATACAGGAGCTTTCAGTTACTGCAGCGGGTCAGCGCTTGGCGAGGGCCCCGGCCACGAGGAACGCCATTTCGAGGGACTGCATGTGGTTCAGGCGCGGATCGCAGACCGATTCGTAGCGGTCCAGGAAGGCTTCCTGGTCGATCGGGTCGGCCCCGCCGAGGCATTCGGCGACGTCGTCGCCCGTCATCTCCACGTGCAGGCCGCCGGGAACGGTACCGAGCGCGTGGTGGACTTCGAAGAATCCGCGCACTTCGTCGATGACGTCGTCGAAGTTGCGGGTCTTGTAGCCGTTGGGTGAGGTGACCGTGTTGCCGTGCATGGGGTCGGTGACCCACAGGACCTGCGCGCCGGAGGCGGTGACGCGCTCGACGATCGCCGGCAGCTTCTCGCGGATGTTGCCGGCGCCCATGCGGGTAATGAAGGTGAGCCGGCCGGGCTCGCGCTCCGGGTCCAACTTATCGATCAGGCGCAGGGCGTCGTCGCCGCTGGTCGACGGGCCGAGCTTCACACCGATCGGGTTGCGGACGCGGGAGAGGAAGTCAACGTGCGCGTGGTCCAGTTCGCGGGTGCGCTCCCCGATCCAGAGGAAGTGGGCGGAGGTGTCATAGGGCAGGCCCGTGCGCGAATCGATGCGGGTCAAGGCGCGCTCGTAGTCCAGCAGCAGGGCCTCGTGGCTGGCGTAGAATTCCACGCGCTTGAGGGCCTCGAAGTCGGCGCCGCAGGAGGACATGAATTTGATGGCGCGGTCGATGTCCCGGGCCAGCGACTCATAGCGGGCGTGCGCCGGGTTTTCGGTGAAGCCCTTGTTCCACTGGTGCACCAGGCGCAGGTCAGCGAAGCCGCCCTGGGTGAAGGCGCGGATCAGGTTCAGGGTGGAGGCGGACGTGTGGTACGCCTTCAGCATCCGGCTGGCATCATGCGCACGGGATTCGGGCGTGAAGTCGTAGCCGTTCACGATGTCGCCGCGGTATGCCGGGAGGGTGACGCCGTCGCGCGTTTCGTCGTTGGAGGAACGCGGCTTGGCGAACTGGCCCGCCATGCGGCCCATCTTGATAACCGGCATCGCCGCACCGTAAGTGAGGACCACGGCCATCTGCAGGATGGTCCGGACGCGGGCACTGATCTTGTCCGCCGTCGCGGCCTCGAAGGTCTCGGCGCAGTCGCCTCCTTGGAGCAGGAACGCCTTGCCCTGCGCGGCAGCGGCAAGCCGTTCGCGAAGGATGTCCACTTCGCCGGCGAAGACGAGGGGCGGGAGGACGGAAAGTTCCTTGACGGACGCTTCGAAGACAGCCGGATCCGACCACGTGGGCTGCTGCGAGGCCGGGAGCTCCCGCCAGTTGTCCAGTCCGGGATAGTTGGCGGCTCCGCTCTGGGCGGTGCTGGTCAGCGGGGAAACTGGTTTCTCAGATAGCTCGGTCACTATCTAAGGATAGTTGTACTGTGGCTGTTCGGCGGTTCCGCCTGTCATTGACCGCCCAGTTTCCGTCATATGGCAACCGGGCGGGACTCAGGCGCCACCGGGAACCTCCGGGCCGTCCTCGCCTGCCGTCGTCGGCGGGCCCTGTTTCGGACCCTGTTCCGGGGTTGCAGAGGCTGCGCCCTGCGCAGCATCCGGGGTTGCGCCCTTCGCTGCGTCGGGGCCTGCCTCCTGGGCTTTGCCCGCCAGGCGAAGCTTCACGACTGCGGCGTATTCGTCCACGTATTCCTGGCCGGACAGCCGCATGAGCTCATACATGATCTCGTCGGTCACCGAACGCTGGATCAGCCGGTCGTCTTCCATCCCGTAGTAGCGGCTGAAGTCGAGCGGTTCGCCGAAGATCATGCCGATGCGGCGGATATTGGGCACGCGCTTGCCGATCGGCTGCACCTTGTCAGTTCCGATCATCGCCACCGGGATGACCGGGACACGGGCCTGCAGCGCGAGGCGGGCAACGCCCACCTTGCCGCGGTAGAGGCGCGCGTCGGGGCTGCGGGTCCCCTCGGGATAGATGCCCAGGAGCGAGCCGCCCTTGAGCACGTCCATGCCGGCGTCCAGGGACTGCGCGGATGCGGCGCCCCCGGACCGGTCCATGGGCAGCTGGTTCGTGAGCCGGAAGAAGGCCGCGGTCAGCCTGCCCTTGATCCCGGTGCCGGTGAAGTATTCAGACTTGGCCAGGAAGATGACCGGCCGCGGCACCATGACCGGCATGAAGATCGAATCCGAAAAGGAGAGATGGTTCGAGGCCAGGATCGCTGCGCCCTGGGCCGGAACGTTGTCGAGGCCCTTGACCCAGGGCCGGAACAACAGCTTCAACACCGGTCCCAGGACAAACGTCTTCATGAACCAATAAAACACTCGGTGACCTCTCCGGAAGGCGGCTGGCCGGCCGCCCGAACCGGGTCCGGCCAGGACTTCAATGGACACCTTACTCTAGTGAGTTTTGTCGCTAAGGGTGACACGATGGGCTCATGACTGAAAGCAGTACTTCCCCGGCGCCCGCCGCTTTCAGCTACCCCGGCCACGGCACCAACGCCCGGATCGGCGTGGCCATCTGCCACGGCTTCACGGGCAGCCCGCTCAGCGTCCTGCCCTGGGCCCGGCACCTCGCCGACCAGGGCTTCGCAGTGTCGGTGCCGCTGCTTCCCGGGCACGGCACCCACTGGCGGGACCTCGCACGGCAGGGATGGCAGGACTGGTACACGAGCTTTGAAACGGCGTACCTGGACCTGGCCGCCCGCACCAGCGACTGCTACGTCGCCGGGCTGTCCATGGGTGGCACGATCGCCCTGCGCACCGCGGCCCGCCACAAGGTCGCCGGGGTGGTCGCAGTGAACCCGGGCCTGAGCTTCTATGACCGCAGGGTCAGGGTGGTCGGACTGCTCAAGTACTTCCAGCGCACCACCACGCCGATCCAGGAGGAGAACTCCACTGCGCCGGCCACCGACGACGGCGACTACTCCCTGACGCCCCTCGCGGCCGTCCACCAGCTGCGCCGGCTGTTCTCCGCGACCCTGCGGGAACTGCCTGCCGTGCAGGCCCCGGTCCTCGTCTTCAAGTCGGACACCGACGCCGTCGTCCCGCCGTCGTCCTTGGAGCTGCTCCGCGGCCGCTTGGGGTCCCGGGACCTCGCGGTGGTCCGCCTTCCGCGTGGCGGACACGTTGCGACCCTCGATGCCGATGCGCCGCTAGTCTTTGAAGAGTCAGTTCGCTTCGTCCTTCAGCACGCCCGCTCCACGACGCCGCCCACCGCCCCCTCGGAGACCCTATGAGCATCCTCCCGGATCACTCGCCGTTCAGCAGCCCCTTCACGGGAACCGGCCCCCGGACCGGCGTCGTGGTGTCCCACGGCTTTACCGGCAGCCCGCACAGCGTGCGGGATTGGGCAAAGTCGCTGGCCAGTGCCGGATACGCCGTCCGGCTGCCCCTCCTGCCGGGGCACGGTACGAGCTGGCAGGAGCTGGCCAGGACCCGCTGGCAGGACTGGCACGCCGCGCTGGACGCGGCCTACCTTGAACTTGCGGAAGAATGCGACGTGGTGGTCATGGCGGGGCTCTCCATGGGCGGCACCCTGGCGTTGCGGATCGCGGCGACGCGTCCCGTGGCGGGAGTTGTAGTGGTCAACCCCGGTCTGGTCATCGATGACCCCCGCGCTCCACTGGCCGGCGTCTTGAAATTCGTCCTCAAGAGCACTCCCGCGATCGCCAATGACATCCTCAAGCCGGACATGGATGAGGGCGCGTATCCGCGGACTCCCGTGGCCGCCGCGCACGAGCTCAACAAGATGTTCAAGGACACCGTGCGGCTGCTGCCCGACATTACGGCGCCCGTCCGGGTCTACCGTTCCTCAGTGGACCATGTGGTGTCCGAATCCAGCATGGTGGCCTTGCGCCGCGGATTGACCAACGCCCCGCTGGAGGTGGTGCCGCTGGAAAACAGCTACCACGTCGCCACCATCGACAACGACGCGCCCGAGATCTTCCGTGGCACGGCCGAATTCGTCCGGTCCGTAGCATCGCAGGCCAGTCCGGGCGCCGCCCGCGCCAGCCGGAAGGACACGGCCCATGACTAAGCCGGACCCCAACGTCCCGGACCCCGAGACTCCGGATCCTGAGACGCCGGATCCTGCGGGCGATCACACTCCTGGCCGGGACGACGCCGGCGCCGGTGGTCCCGGTGTTCCCGGCGCCGGTGTTCCCGGTGCCGCTGTTCCCGGTGTCACGCCGCCCACTGATTCCCAGGCCGACGAGCCCCCGGCCCGTGCCCCGCAGGATGCCTCCGCCGCCGCACAGTCCGAAGCGCAATCCGACGCGCAGTCCGACGAGGATTACGACGCCATCTGGCTGGATCTTGTCGCCCGGCTGGAAGGTGTGGGGACAGACGGGGACCAGGCAGCCGGCAGCGGGCCGGCCGGCTCTGCGGGCGGCGGGCCGGCTGGAGCGAGGGATAGCGCCGGCGGCGCCTCACCTGCCTGGACGTTCCGCGATTTTGACCCGCTTGGTCTCGCCGGCACGGCGCCGATCGAGCTCTCGGCCAGGGAACGGCTCTCCCCCGCGTCCGGGAAGCCTGCAGCTGCCGGCGGCAACGAGCTGCCGGACACCACGGCCGGGCCACGCGACTATGAGCCCGACGACGACGACGGCGCGTTTGTCCCGGAGGAGCCTCCCAGCCTCGCCGGCGCTGATCCGATGACCGTCCTTGCCTGGATTGGCGCCGTCGGCGGCCCGATCGCGCTTGTGCTCTCGGCGATGTTCTGGCGTTCGGCCCCGCTGGTGGCCATCCTTGGCATGGTGGCCGCGTTCGCGGCCTCCGTGGTCTTCCTGATCATGAAGTTGCCGGGCGAGAAGGACGAACACGACGACGGAGCACGCATCTAGGTGTGCATGCGGCTGCTGACCCGGGAGAGGTCGGCGGCACCGATGAGTCCGGCGTTGGGTCCAAGTGCCGCGAGTTCGATTTCCGCCGCGGGTCGGAAGCCGCGGCCGGTGAGGTTGCGCAGGAAGGACTTCCGGGCCGGGCCGACGAGGAGCTCGCCGGCGTCGCACAGTCCGCCGCCGATCACGAACTTCCCGGGATCCAGTGCCGCGGCAAGGTTCGCCAGGCCCAGGCCAAGCCATTCCCCGACGTCCTCGAGGAGTTCGCGGGAGGTCGGATCCCCGGCCTTGGCCAGCTCCGTGACAATCGCGCCCGTGATGCGTCCTACGTCTCCGTCCACGGCCTTGAGCAGCTCCTGGGCCACCGGGGAGTTCGCCGCTGCCAATTCCCTCGCCTCGCGGCCCAGGGCATTGCCGGACGCATACTGTTCCCAGCAGCCCCGGTTGCCGCACTCGCAGCGCTGGCCGCCAGGCATGATGATCTGGTGGCCAAACTCCCCCGCCACACCGAAGCGGCCGCGTTCCACCCGCCCGTCCATCACCATGGCGCCGCCGATCCCGGTGCCCAGGGTGATGCAGACCAGCCGGCTCTGTCCCTGGCCGGCGCCAAAGCGCCATTCCGCCCAGGCGGCGGCGTCGGCGTCGTTGGTCAGCAGGACGGGGCGGCGAAGCAGCCGCTGCAGATTCTCCCGCAGGGGCTCATTGCGCCATGCCAGGTGCGGGCTGAAGAGGACTGTCGCGCCGTCGAGGTCCATCCAGCCGGCGGCGCCGATCCCGACCGACCAGATCCGGTGCCCGGCGCCCAGTTCTTCGACCAGTTCAACAATGACCTGCTCCACGGCGCGCGGGTCGCTGCCCGGGGTGGAGCGTTTCGCCTGGCTGAGGATCCGGCCCTCGGCATCGACCACCCCGGCAGCAACCTTGGTTCCCCCGATGTCGACGCCGATTGCGAGGCCCTTGCGGCCCAGCCGCAGCTGCGAACGGATGTCGTGACCGGCCGCGGCCGCGGCGGCTCCGGCCAGGGTCCGGCTTCGCCAGGCGGCGGTCCGGCGGCGCAGGCCGGGCTGCCGGCCGGGTGTTGGTGTCTGCATGGTCCCTCATTCTATTCGCCGGGCCGGCGCATCCGCGGAGGCCCGGCAGCATCACTCGTGCGCATTACAACGCGGCGGGTGCCCACGGCACCCCTGACTGGCGGAACGGCGGGCTCCACCGTAAAGTTACTGGCCAGTAGGTGTCGCAGAACACACCTTCTCGGGACCGCATACTAGGCTTAGCCGTACCCGTTGCGGGCCTATGGATACCAAAGGAGCTGTCGTGCGAGAAATCATTGTCCCGCCCCTAGTGAATGTCGATCCGGACACCAACGTCACCGATCTCGTGGTGCGCCAGTCGGCCAAGGCCTCCAACCCCGCGCTGTTCTCGCGGCTCGACGCTGCCGGCCAGTGGCAGGACATCCGCGCCACGGAATTCCTGGCCGACGTCGCGGCCCTCGCCAAGGGCCTGATGGCCAGCGGTGTTGCCGCCGGCGACAGGGTCGGCATCATGTCCCGCACCCGCTACGAATGGGCCTTGATCGACTTCGCCATCTGGTTCGCCGGTGCCGTCTCCGTCCCGATCTACGAGACCTCATCCCCATCCCAGGTGGCCTGGAACCTCGGCGACTCAGGCGCCGTGGCAGCGTTCGGCGAATCCGCGCACCACGAGGACATCATCCGGCAGGCAGCCACCTCCGAGGGACTCACGGCCCTGCGGCATGTCTGGCAGCTCGAGGGCAACGGCCTTGACGAGGTCCGCGCGGCCGGAGCCGGCATCAGCGACGCCGAACTCGAGGCCCGGCGCGGCCAGGCGTCCCTGAGTGACGTCGCCACGATCATCTACACCTCGGGCACCACCGGCCGGCCCAAGGGCTGCCAGCTGACCCACGGCAACTTCGTGGAACTCTCCGAGAACGCCCTGGCCACGTCGCTGGGCACGATCGTCCACGAGCAGGCCAGGACCATCATGTTCCTGCCGCTGGCCCACGTCTTCGCCCGCTTCATCTCCGTGCTCGCGGTCGCCGCGGGCGTCACGGTGGCGCACACGCCGGACATCAAGAACCTGCTGCCGGACCTGCAGAGCTACAAACCGACGTTCATCCTCGCCGTCCCGCGCGTCTTCGAAAAGGTCTACAACTCCGCCCTGACCAAAGCCGAGGACGGCGGCAAGGGTGCCATCTTCCACCGCGCCGCGGACACCGCAATCGAATACTCGCGCGCACGGCAGGCCGGCAAGGTGGGGCTCGTCCTGAAGCTCAAGCACTCCGTGTTCGACAAGCTCGTCTACAGCAAGCTCCGTGCCGCCATGGGCGGGGAAGTGTCCCACGCGGTTTCCGGCGGCGGCCCGCTCGGCGAACGGCTGGGCCACTTCTTCCAGGGCATCGGCATGCAGATCCTGGAAGGCTACGGGCTGACCGAAACCACGGCGCCCGTCACGGTGAACACCCCGGACCTGATCAAGATCGGCACCGTCGGTGCCCCGATTCCCGGCAATGCGGTCAGGATCGCGGACGACGGCGAGATCCTCGCCAAGGGCGTGTGCGTCATGCACGGCTACTACAAGCGCGATGACCTGTCCGCCACGACCTTCGACGACGACGGCTGGTTCCGGACCGGCGACATCGGCCAGCTCGATCAGCAGGGCTTCCTGACCATCACCGGGCGCAAGAAGGAAATCATCGTCACGGCCGGCGGCAAGAACGTGGTCCCGGCCCTGCTGGAGGACCAGATCCGGGCGGACGCGCTCGTCTCCCAGGTGCTTGTCGTGGGAGACAACCGCCCGTTCATCGGCGCCCTGGTCACGCTGGACGAAGAAGCCCTTCCCGGCTGGCTGGGCCGCCACGGTCTCCCGGCATCGACGTCGCTTGCCGAGGCCGCGGAGAACCCGACAGTGAAGGCCGCCGTCCAGGAGCTGATCAACCACGCCAACCAGTCCGTGTCCCAGGCCGAGGCGATCAAGTCCTTCCGGATCGTGCCGGCCGATTTCACCGAGGCCTCGGGCCACCTGACCCCCTCCATGAAGGTCAAGCGGGCCCAGGTGCTCAAGGACTTCGAGACCGTGATCGAGGAAATGTACAACGCCAAGCGTCCCACCCTCGCCTAGGCTGCAACCGCAACAGCAACCGCCCCGCACCAAAGCAACGCGGGGTCAGATACGGCCCATCCGGCGCCCCCAGATGGGCCGTATCTGACCCCGCGTTGCCTTGTGTAGCGGGTTGTTGCGCCGCCGCTATTCGACGACGAGCAGAAGGTCCCCGCCCTGGACTTGCTCGATCGAGCCGACGGCGAGGCGCGCCACGGTGCCGGCCACCGGCGTCGTGATGGACGCTTCCATCTTCATGGCCTCGATCGTGGCGACGGTGTCGCCGGCTTTGACCGCGTCGCCGGTCTTGACGGTCAGCGTGACGGCACCGGCGAACGGCGCGGCCACGTGGCCCGGCTGGGAGGCGTCGGCGCGTTCGGCCGCCTTGACGTTGCTCACCACGGAGCGGTCGCGGACCACCACGGGCCGGGACTGGCCGTTGAGCGTGCACATGACGGTGCGCATGCCCTTCTCGTCAGGCTCGGAGACGGCCTCAAGCGAGGCGATCAGGCGGACGCCCTTTTCGAGCTCGATCTCGTGCTCCGCGCCGCGCTGCAGCCCGAAGAGGTAGTCGCGCGTGTCCAGCACCGACAGGTTGCCGTAGGACTCAACGCTCTTCTGGTAGTCCTTGGTGGGACCGGCGAAGAGCAGGCGGTTGAGCGTGCGCTGACGGGTCTTGGAATCGCCCTGGAGCGCGGCGCTGTCCTCGGCGCTGAGCTCGACGTCGCGGACCTTGACGGTGCGGCCCTGGAGGGCCTTGGTCCGGAAGGGCTCGGGCCAGCCGCCGGGCGGGTCGCCGAGTTCGCCGGAGAGGAAGCCGATCACGGAGTCCGGGACGTCATACTTCTGCGGGTTCTCGTTGAAGTCCGCGGGATCGGCGTTGAGGCCCACCAGGTGCAGGGCGAGGTCGCCCACCACCTTGGACGACGGCGTCACCTTCACCAGGCGGCCGAGGATGCGGTCCGCCGCGGTGTACATGTCCTCGATCGCCTCGAAACGCTCGCCCAGGCCCAGCGCCATTGCCTGCTGGCGCAGGTTGGACAGCTGCCCGCCCGGGATTTCGTGCTGGTAGACCCGGCCTGTGGGGCCCGGCAGACCGGATTCGAACGGCGCGTAGACCCGGCGGACGGCTTCCCAGTACGGCTCAAGGGCACAGACATTCGCGAGATTGAGCCCGGTGTCGCGCGGCGTGTGGGCCAGCGCGGCGACGAGGGCGGAAGCCGAGGGCTGGCTGGTGGTTCCGGCCAGGGAGGCCGAGGCCACGTCCACGGCGTCGACGCCGGCATCCACGGCCGCGAGGAGAGTGGCCAGCTGGCCGCCTGCGGTGTCGTGGGTGTGCAGGTGGACGGGTAGGTCGAACCGCTCGCGCAGGGCCGTTACGAGGCGCGCCGCGGCGGCAGGGCGCAGCAGCCCGGCCATGTCCTTGATCGCGAGGATGTGCGCCCCGGCGTCGACGATCTTCTGCGCCAGCTCCAGGTAGTAGTCGAGGGTGTAGAGCGTCTCCTCCGGATCCAGCATGTCCGCCGTGTAGCAGAGGGCCACCTCGGCGACGGCGGTACCGGTCTCGCGGACGGCCCGGATGGCCGGGGCCATCTGGTTGACGTCGTTGAGGGCGTCGAAGATGCGGAAGATGTCGATGCC
>ENA-OWNT01001255-OWNT01001255.1-seawater-metagenome-genome-assembly--contig:-NODE-1255-length-33873-cov-7.459847_pt1 | contig 33873 bp, 29 predicted proteins | sample MGYA00238136_ERZ651165 | MGnify/ENA primary metagenome ERZ651165 (study PRJEB26861, sample SAMN08777766) | seawater metagenome | isolation source: coastal seawater | place: USA: Florida | collected...
CAGACCTTGACTGGATCGTCTGTGTCGATCCCAAGGGGATGCGCCACTACAACCATGCGAAGATTGTGTTTTTTAAAGACGTGCTTGAGCGCGGGCATGGGGCGGACTCGGTCAGGTTTGAGCGCAATATCAAGGCGCTCAGCCCGGACCAGCCGGCCATTGTCGTCTATACCTCGGGCACGACCGGCGCGCCGAAAGGCGCACTCCTGACGCACCGAAACCTTCTGATCGCTTCGCAAAGCGTTCTGTCGGCTCATGGCTATGACGGGCGCACCCATGAAACGGTTTGCTACCTGCCGCTTTGTCACGTGGCCGAACGCTCGTTTTCCACGGTCATGCATCTTTGCTGCGGATCGGTGGTGAACTTCGCGGAGTCTGTCGACACTGTATCGGCGGACCTTCGGGAAATCGCTCCGACCATTTTTCTCGGGGTTCCGCGCATCTGGGAAAAACTTCAGCAAACCATTCTGATCAAGCTCCGCGAAAGCTATGCGATCAATCAGTGGATCGTCGACCGCACTATCGCCTATGCGATGCGGAATGCTCGGAAGGAAATCGTTCCGGGTGAGCGCCCCGGTGCAATCGACCGGGCCGCTTTGTGGCTGCTGCGGAAGGTTGTTTTCCGGAATCTCAGGCGATTTGCCGGTTTGCATCGCTGCCGGGCCTGCTTTTGCGGAGCAGCGGCGGTCTCGCCCGAAGTTCTGCTGTTCTTCCGCGCGATGGGCCTGCCGATTTTCCAACTCTACGGGATGACCGAGACAGCCGCCGTCGCCATCCAGCAAATACCCGGAAAAGAAAGCTTTGGCGGTGTCGGTGTGCCTATCCCGTCGATGCAGGTCAAATTGGGGCCGGACGGCGAGTTGATGATGCGCGGCCCGAGTATTTTTGCCGGGTATCTGGATGCGCCAGAGGCCACCGAGAACGCATTCGCCGATGGCTGGCTGACGTCAGGCGACATCGCATCTGTGGATGACGGAGAATATCGGATCGTCGACCGAAAGAAGGATCTCATTGTTACGTCGGGCGGCAAGAACATCGCTCCGTCTGAGTTGGAACACGCTCTGAAGGAAAGCCCCTATGTCCGGGAGGCCATCGTTCTGGGCGACGGGCGCAACTTTGTCTCGGCCCTGCTTCAGATCGATCACGACGTGGTCGCGAAATGGGCGCAGGAACAGCAGCTGTCCTTCACCACGTTCCGCAGCCTGACCGCTTTGCCCGAAGTGCTCAAGCTGATCGATGGAGCGGTCAACGAAGCCAACGCGCGTTTCGCGCGCGTCGCACAGGTGCGGAAATTTGTCCTGCTGGAAAAAGAACTGGACCACGACGATGGCGAACTGACCGCGACGATGAAAGTGCGCCGAAAGGCCATCGCAGAAAAATACGCGGCTCAAATCGCTGAAATCTATGGAGAAAGAGCATGAACTACTTGATCGCTCTGATCGCGGCCGGTTTGGCGACCGGGGCCATATACGGCCTTGTCGCAATCGGCTTTGCCATCATCTACAAGGCAACAGGCATTATCAATTTCGCCCAGGGCGAGATGGTGATGCTGAATGCCTACCTCGGCCTGTCCATCGCGACCTTTTCAGGAGTGGGATTCTGGGCGCTGGTGCCGCTTGTGATCCTGGCGTCTATCCTCGTCGGTCTTGCAGTCGAGTTTCTGTTGGTTCGCCCAATGCTGGGTGAGCCGGCTATTTCCATTGTCATGATGACGGTCGGGCTGGCCGTCTGCCTGCGGTCCCTGGTCATCCTAATCTGGGGCGCCGAGCCGCAGGTTCTTCCAGTTCACCCCGCAGAGGATGTCGTTCAAATTTTGGGCGCCCGGCTCTATTCGACGCAGATACTTGCAATTGTGTGCCTCGCGTTGGTCGTGGTCGGCTTCTTCGTGTTCTACCGGCATACACGTGCCGGTCTTGCCATGCGGGCATCGTCCAGCAATGAGACGGTCGCGCTGCTTATGGGGATCGATGTGCGCCGGATATATGCGCTGGCCTGGGGGCTGGCGTCGGTCACCGGCGGGCTGGCCGGGCTTCTGGTTGCAACCATCTACGAACTGGGGCCGGATATGTTCGCATTCGGTCTGCGCTCGTTCCCTGCGGTGATCCTGGGCGGCCTCGACAGCGCCATCGGCGCGGCCGTCGGAGGCGCGATCATCGGTGTTCTGGAAAACCTCGGCGAAGGTTACATCGGCCGCGGGTTGAAAGAGATCGTCGGTTTCGTGGTGATCCTGATGGTTCTCATGGTGCGCCCCTACGGCATGTTCGGCACCCGTGACGTGGAGCGGGTCTGATGCGCGCAGGTATCTTCAAGGAAACTTATCCCGAACTGGTTCGTCTGACTGACTCAATGCCGGTCAAGGTCTGGTCGATCCTTCTGGTCCTGGGCGCATCGCTGCTGCCTGCTCTTGTCGGCTCCTATGCGCTGAGCTTTGGGACTACGATCGTAATTACCTCGATCGGAGTTGTCGGTCTCAACTTGCTGACAGGCACCTGTGGGCTGATTTCGCTTGGCCATGCCGGCTTTATGGCGGTTGGCGCCTACGGGGCGGGGATCATGGCGTTGGACTATGGCTGGTCCGCGATCCCAGCGATTCTGGTTGGCGGCTTTGCCGCGTCGCTGTCCTCCTTGCTGGTGGGGGTGCCGTCGCTGCGGCTCAAAGGTCTGTATCTGGCTATCACCACATTGGCCTTCACGGTCATTGTGACCCATTTGATCCTGAATATGCCCCAGCTGACGCGCGGTTCCGCCGGCCTCTTCATGCCGGTCGCGGACCTGATGGGTATCGAGATGAAATCGACGGGCGCGTTTTACCTCTTTGCCCTGGCGCTGGCCGTACTGGCCGTTCTCGGAGTGCTTAACCTGATGCGGTCGCGCGTCGGACGCGCGTTTCTGGCGATCCGCGAACAGGACATCGCCGCCGAGATGATGGGCATTCATTTAGCCCGGTTCAAGCTTCTCGCCTTTGCGATTTCGGCTTTCTACACGGGTATCGCCGGGGCGCTGTTCGCCTATCAGGTCCGCTATATCAACGTCGACAGCTTCGGCCTGCTTCTGAGCATCGAGGCTCTCGGCATCATCATCGTGGGCGGCCTGGGATCTGTCGCGGGCGCGGTTATCGGCACTGTCTTCATGACGTTGCTGCCCGAAGGCATCCGAATACTCTTCGATCTTCTTGGGGCTGGCCTTCAGGAGATCTTCTCGACCCGAGCGCTTGAGCTGCGGGGCCTGATCTATGGCGCCGTAATTATCCTCGTTCTGAGATTTCAGCCCGAGGGACTGATCGGGATCTGGCGGGAGGTCCGCCGGATCTGGACGAACTGGCCGTTTCGGTACTGAGCCCGGCCAGACAAACACGGAGGAGACGACAATGAAAAGAATGATTGCGGTTGCCGCAGCGGTGCAGGCCCTGATGGGTCCGGCTTACGCCGAAGCGCCGGGAGTATCCGACCATGAAATACGGATTGGGGAAATCCTTCCCCTGACCGGCCCGGCGAGTTTTGCCGGAAAGGCGCACTACCTCGGCACCAAGATCGCTCTGGCACAGGCCAATGACGAAGGCGGGGTCGGCGGGCGCACGGTCGTGGCGCTGACCGAGGATGACGGTTACGTCCCGGCGCGGACCTTTCAGTCCGCCCAGAAGCTGCTGAGCGTGGACGGGATCTTCGCCATGACCGGCACCTCCGGCACCAGCCACATGCTGGCCATGCTGCCGTTGCTCGAAGAACAGGACGTGCTAACGGTTGTGTCGATCAACCCCGCGGAATCGCTGTACAATCCCGTGCGCGAGAACATCTTCGTTGTCGGCACCAGCTATGGCAACGCGATCCACCGCATCATGCGCCTCGCCGTCGAGGAGCGGGGTCTGAAGGACGGAAAATTCGCGATTATCTATCAGGAAGATGACTACGGCGCGAACGTCAAGGCCGGGTATGACCGTGCGGTCGAAGAGTTCGGACTGAACAGCGTTGCCGAGATTCCCTACAAGCGCGGCCAGAAAGATTTTGCAGCCGAGATGTTGCGGGTCGCGAATGAAGGCGTCGATTTCCTGATCTCGGGCGGCATCATCTCCGAGAATGTCGCAGTCTTTAAAGAAGCGCGCAAACTGGGGCTCGACGATCTGGGCATCGGCACTGTCTGGACGGCGCATTTACCGATCGTCCAGAAGCTGGCCGGTGAGGCGGCCAACGGCTATCTGACTGCAGATTACGCGGCGACGCTTTCGGAAGAGGCGGCCCAACCGTTCATGGAGTTGGCCCGGAAATACCTTGACGAGAGCGAGGTTGCTGAGATCAATCGTTACTCCATGACGTCCTACGCCGGCGCGACGGTCCTGGTTCAGGCCATGCGGGAATGTTCCGACGATCTGACAAGGGCTTGTGTCAAAACCGCATTGGAAAGCGGTAAGGCCTTTGAGGTGGGCAGCGCGCTTGGTGCTGTGACCTTTGCGCCTGATCGTCATTTCTCGGATTCTCCGGTGCGCGTGTTGCGCAGCGATCCGGAGGGTGCAGGTTTCGTGCCGTTGACGAATTTCTAGCCGATATGTGGGGCGGCCGGATACTGGCCGCCCCGCGCGCAAAGCTTGTGCTACCCCGCATATATGGCTTATTCGCTGACCGGAACATGTGGAGACCCCCCGGGGAAGGCTGCAATACGATGGTCAGAACTGTTGGCTCGGACGGAGCCAAAACGATGCAAGCCATCCGCAAGGCCGGAGTGAAGCGGATTTACAAGCATGGTTTCGAGGCGATGAAGCTGCGGAGCCTTGCGGAGGATGTGGGGATCCAGGCGGGTTCACTTTACAATTACATCCGCAACAAGGAGGAATTTCTGTTTCTCCTGCTGAAGGAAGTTCTGGAAGAGCTTCTCGAAGGGCTTGAGCGGGAGCTTGCCGGTATCGACGATCCGAAAGAGGCGCTGATACGTTTTATCAACTTTCATTTGCGCTGGCATACGGCGCGTAAGGAAGAAGTGTTCATCGGGAACATGGAGCTGCGCAGCCTGTCGAAGCAGCATCTTCAGGAGATTATCAGGATGCGGACCGAGTACGAGTCGCGCCTGCGCCGGATACTGGAGCGCGGAAACGAGGCGGGGGAATGGTCGGTCGCGGATCCGCAGGTTATTTCCTATTCGATCATCGCGTCGCTGACGGGCGTGTGTAACTGGTACTCGCCGCGGGGTCGCCTGTCGCAGGACGAGATCATCGCGATCTATACCGATCACGTGTTGGGCGCGGTGGGGGCCCGCTAGACGTCCGCCAGGGTCACGCGCCATGCCGGGGGCCGCTTCCCGAGAAACGCCGATATCCCCTCTGCTGCAGACCTATTCCAGAATACCCAAGTGGGCCAAAACTCGGCGACTTGTTGTGACCCGGCACATGGAGTGTGTGAGAGCCCTAGGTCGGACGCAGTGCGCGCCAGCAGGTCCTAAGCGCGCGGTATTTCGACAATGTCCGCATCACTGCCCGATGGCACCGCGCCCGATCAGGGTTCTACCCGAATATCCAGGCCAGTGTTGCAGTGGTGCCGGCGATCCCCAGGATGATCCAAACGGTTACGGCCATCCGATCGGTCCGCATCCCGCTTTCTGCCAAAGCTGCGCTTTGTCCTTTCCGCACTTCGCTTCCATGGGCCGTCGCGAGCTGCATCCGGTCAGCGAAGAACCAGATCATCGCGACCCCCGAAGCCCAGGCGATCATGATCCAGACAACGATCGAAGGCAGACCCAGCATATTCTCCTGCTCGCGACCCACTGTCCGGACAAAAAGTGAGTTGCCGATAGCGATGCCGGGCCCGATGGCCAGAAAGAACCAGGCCAGTGCGACGGACCAAGCCGTCGAAATGACCGGCGTCGAAAAGGGCTGAGCGGGGAAAGTAGATTCCAGGAACCGGGTCAGGGCGTTCCAGCGCTCGCCCTGATCGTGGTAACGGGTGATGACCGAAATGACCAGAACTGCTCCGGTGTTGAAGAACAAACCCCAGCCTACAGAGTGGATGGTCCAGGGCGCGGGGCCCCAGGGCAACTCCAACCCGACAAAATCCAAGGCCCGAATGCCGAAGGGTTCTGTCACGAAAACGCAGAATACGCCGATTAGCGCCCCGACCGCGATGGAACGGTGTGCGATGCTGATCCGGTAGCAGGCGGCGACCATCGCCGGTAAAAGCTGTGCGGCCAACGGCAGGCAGAGCGATGCGAGCTCTGCTGAAAGGAAAGGGGCTGTTATCGACATCAGCACGGAAATGAGAACCAGGATCGCGACCAGGATACGGATCGAAGCCACGGCAAGTTTGTCGCTCAGATCCCGATGATAGTATCGGCGGTATATATCGACCACGCCGAGCTGAGCGGCGGCGAGAAAGCTGCCGGAGATCAGGGCAAAAACCAGCGAGAAAAGACCGAAGTAGAGAGCTGCCATGAACCAAGGCGACAGCTCCGACACGCGCTCCATCACCTCACCTGTGATATCCGGCATGTTGCTGATCAGGCCGAACCCGCCGACGATCATTGCGAATGCCATGATCGCGGCTCCGACCGCGCCGGCGGAAACCCAGGTCAGGCCGGGGCCGAAAACCCGGTTCGATTTGCTTGAGACGGCGAAGAGGTACAGTACCGGCGATGCGCTCAGCCCCATGAAAGCGAGCGTCGCCGAGAGAACCATCGCGGTGCTCCACGGGCTTCCGTCGGGGGGGGCGAAACCCGAGCCGAGCGTAAACTGGACGATGCCGGATAGATTGAAGAATGGTGCGGTTCCTTCGCCGTTCATCTGAAGGTCAACAATGCGGTCTGCCAGCCTTTCGAACCCGCCCGCGAGGAATAGAGTGAAACCGATCAGGCCAATCAGGGCAAGAAACCCCATCGCGCCATAAACCGCACCGCTGTACATGACGGCGCGTATTCCGCCGATCACTGCAATCAGTGCGACAATCGAGGCGATGAGAAACAGGGAATAGACCGGATCGAAGACACCACCGGTCAGGTCATGATAGAGCAGGGCGAAGGCCGTCATTACCCGCCCGCCGAAGGCGACGGCAAACAGAACGGCGATCACGGCAGACAGCACCACAAGGGATTTACTGGCGAATACCTCATCGAGAAAGCTCGCCTGGCTGGGGGTATTCAAATGAACGGCCAGAGCCCATATGCGTTTGAAGAGAAAGACGCCGGCAAGCGGTATCAGCACGCAGCCCAATGACATCGAGGCATAGGCAAATCCGTTTTGCGCCACCCCGTCGGCAAGGCCGATGGAAAAGAATGGCACAAAACCAGAGGTCGAAATGACGATGATTGCGGTGAATGAAGGCAGCGTGCCAACCGGGTCGATAAAATTACGGGCGCCTGTACCTTGCTGTACCGCAATGCGGGCCCAGTAAAGTGCGATCCCCAAAAAACCCGATCCAAAGGCGAAGAGCCACAGAGCGGGAGATTCAAGCGCGATCATCGTATTGCCCTCAATCCGGCTGGCGGCTGTGGAACCGCGAAAAGGCTCCGCGCCCGCCGTGCCGGGTAACGATGTGACCGAAAACGCAGCCCGCCGTCACCAGAACGAAGGTGATGGCGATCAGCAGGTCGGTAGTTGAAAGGTCGAACGACACCCAACTCACCAGAAACAGCACGCCCCAAAGTGCCAGAACCGCTGTTCCGAAGGCGATCTCGCCGGGGGTGAAAGTCTGGTCGAAATAGGTGTTCACGATCAGGTGCCCCATGAAAGCACCGGCGAGTACCAGTGCGCCCGAAGCCCCTGTCAGAAGGTGATCAAAGGCAATTCCTTGCAGCATCAGGCAAAACCCGAGCGGTCCCAGGCTCAGCCAGACCGCGTAAACGGTGATACGTCTGTCAATTGTCGCATCTGTTGCCATCCTGACCTCCATTTATTCATGCTGGCGGTCCGCGGCGGGATTGTGCCCGCCGCGGATTTGCCGCTACGCGTCGTACTAGTCCGATTTCGTGGAAGAGCCGCTCCGGCGACGATCCCGGTCGCGTTCGCTGTACATAACCTTCGAAAGGTCCTCCAACGGATCAACCCCGCGTGCCTGGGAAGCCGACAGGCCGATTTCTCCCAGAAGACGGTCGACGAAAGGTGCCTGAGTCCGGTAGCGCAGCGCGGATGTGACGACTTGCTCGGCCGGGTTCCCCGACTTTTCGACGCCGTCTCCATTGCCCGAAATGCCGCCAAGACCGTCCACCTGGAGGATCTTGATCTCGTCGATCTTCTCCATCGGTTTGACGCTCTCGCGGATGATCGCCGGCAGGTTTTCGACAAGGCGATTGTCGATCTCGCTACGCCGGCTTTCCGCAGTGCGCATGTTTTCTGCCTCGTTCAGGGCGCGCTTGCCTTCGGCCTCGACGGCATAACGCTCCTTCATCGCAGCGACGGCAATCCGGTCGGCCTCGGCCTTGTCGGCGGCGGCGGATTTTTCCGCTTCGGTCAGGATCCGGATCCGGGTCGCTTCCGCCTCTGCCTGCTGCTTGGAGTCGATCACTTCGATGGCCATCCGGCGATTGGCGATTTCCAGTTCGCGTACCGTGCGGGTCTTTTCCTCGCTTTCTGCAAGCTTGCTCTTGGCCGCTTCGGCCGCCGCGAGCGAATCCGCCCGTTCCCTGGCCTTCTGCGCGATAGTGATGTCTTTCTCCTGCTCTTCGATCGCCTGCGACATCAGCCGTCGCGTATTGAGCATGTCCAGCTCCTTTTCCAGCTCGATCCGGGCCTTTTCGGTCGCTTCACGCTCGCTGAGACGCTTTTCCTCGATCTCACGCTCATGCACGGCGGACGCTTGCGCGATCTCGGCCCTTTGCGCGGAGCGACGCAGCGATACTTCGGCCTCTTGCGAAATGCGGGCGAATTCGCTTTCGCGCTGGATATTGAGCGACTCCAGTTCCGCTTCGAGATCTTTCTTGCGGATCGAAACCATCGTGCTCTGTTCGATTTCGTTGCGCAGTTTCTTGCGGCTTTCGATCTCTTCGGTAAGTTTCGTCAGGCCTTCCGCGTCAAAGGCGTTATCGGGATTGAACCAGTCTCGGCCGGTTTGATCCACCAGCGTCACCGCAACACTGTCTACCTCCAACCCATTTGTGGCCATGTTTTTCTCAACCGCCTTGCGGATTGAAGCGGCGACATCGTTCCGGTTCTCGTGCAGTTCTTCCAGAGTTTTTGATGCCGCCACGACGCCCATGGCATCGACAAAGCGGCCGTGAACCAGATCGCGAAGGTTTTCGGAACTCATCGTGCGGCTTCCCAACGTCCGCGCGGCGGTGGCCACGCCCTCATTGGACGGCATGACCCGGACCAGGAATTCCACCCCCAGATCAACTCGCAGGCGATCACGGGTGATCAGCGATTTTTCCTGAGCGAGTACAACCTCTTGCCGCAAGGTATTCATGTTGACCTCGGTAAGGCCGTGGATGATGGGCAAGACAAAGGCGCCGCCGCCCATCACAACTTTCTCGCCGCCGAAGCCGGTTCGAACGAAGGACACGTCCTTGCTCGAACGGCGGTAGAGCCAATGCAGAAGATACGCGAAGACTGCGATGACGATCGCCGCCAGGATCACGATTGCAACTATGTTCGCACCATTCATATGCCCATTCCCATCCTACGGTTGATGCGCGGTCCTTCAGCGGACGCCGCGCGTTGTGTCAGTTTCAGGTTCATTTTCCTGCTTCCGCCTCGGCAGGGGCCAGCATCACGGCGACCGTCAGCAGGGCCAGTCCGAATGCAATGCGGTTGGGAAACTCGGCCAGGCTAAGTGTCAGTCCGACTGCACCGTTCGATATGCCGCTGTTGCTGCTGATCAGGAACTGCACCAGCGGGTAAATCGCCCAGCCGACGGCCACGATAAGGCGCAGCCAGAAATAGCCCCGGCGCAGCGGAACGATGCGCGCCCGGGTAACGGCTTCGTCCATCCTCCCGAAAAACAATTCGCCCAAGACGTAGAGCCAAAGAACGATCCCCAGAAGGAAGCTCAGCGTTGCATCGAGGAATCTCGCGTCTCCCAGGTACCGTACGGCTACCATCAGGGCGGTCACCCCGATCAGCCTCCAAAACAACGATACGGTCTGAGGCTCTATCTGCCTGACGGCAAAATAAAGTGCGGCGATCTGCAGCGGCATTGAAGCGAGCCATCCCGCATAGAAATAGTCGACCGGTGCGACCCCGGTCGCGACCCAGCTCGCACGTGTTTCATAGGCACAAAGCGTGCCGACCAGTGCGGCAAGTGCGGTCAGAAGAATTGGCAGCTTCCAGCCGCGCCGGACCCATGCCGTTCCCATCAGCAGGAAGACACTTGCTGCGGCCAGCGCCAGAACCGACGCGGAATAGCCGGCGGCGACGATATCTCCCGCATTCATATAGGTTCCTGACATTGCTCACTCCGTCCTTGTCATGTTTCAGATTTGCGTGCGTATGTGCGGCGAGCGCGCGTAGAGCGCCACCATGGGCAGGATTAGCAATCCGAAGATGAATTGCTGCCATTCGAAGCTGAGCCCGATTCCGACCAGGAACGACGTCAGCACCTGCAGAACCAGAACTCCGATAACGGTAAAGCCGTAGCCGCCGACGCCTCCCAGCAAAGACGTTCCACCGACCACCACCGCGGCGATGGTCATAAAGAGGTAGGAATCGCCAATTCCGATAAAGCCGCCTCCGCTCCAGCCCAGCAAAAGGGCGCCAGTAAAGCCGGAGAAAACACCGCTGATGACGTGAACGCCGTACCAGTAGCGCCGTTCGGAGATATTTACTCGTGACGCAGAGGTGCGGTTGACCCCGATGGCGTACAGGTAACGTCCGTAGACAGTGAATTTCAGCGCCAGGATTACCAGCGTGCCCAGTACGATCCAGATCAGGATCACGGCTGGAAATTTCATACCGAAGGTGACACCGTTCATCGCCGCGATGTTGCTAAGCCACTCTGGCACCGGACCGAACAGAGAGCCGCCGTAGCGGGATCCGAAGATCGTTGCGATCTGGGTGGCGCCAGCCACTGCGAAGCCAACCCCGAGAGAAACGATCAGGGCTTGTCCCTGCAATTTGTAACTCAGAACGCCGTTCAACAGTCCGATCAGCCCGGCGGCGACGATCACCACGGCGAAGGCGAGGGAAGAATGCACGCCGAGGCTGAGAATATAGGCCAGCCCGACATTGGCACTGCCTATGACGAAAGGGATCGAGAGATCGAGCCCGCCGACGAGCGCCACCAGCGTCTGCCCGGTGCAGGCCAGCCCGAGGAATGCGGCAAAGACCAGCATGGATTTCACGTTCCCGGTTGAGGCAAAGCCCTCGACGGTCATCGACCCTACAGAAAACAGCCCCGCCAGCACCATCAGTCCGATGAACGAGCTTCGGTATTGGGCCATGTAGCGGCTGAACCGGAGGGTCAGAACGAGAATCCCGAGCAGAATTGCCGCCGATATCACGGTGTAGATGTTGAAAAATCCGGTCAGGGACACCGACAGTACGGCAAATCCCGCAACCAGCAGGCCAAAGACGACGACTGCCCACTTATGCCGGTGCCAGATGCTTAGGAACTCGTCGATAAGAGACAACTCGTCGACGCGCATCCGCATCTGCTGCGGCGTGAATTGATGGGCCAGGAAATTCCAGACCCAGACGGCGATGGCAAGGGTGCCAAGCCCGATGATGATGACAACGGGCATCGGCATGTCTTGCTGAACGCCCAGTACGATATTGGCAACAGCGATGCCTGCGCCAACCAGAAGCCCGGCCAGGCGGATGATTAGGCCAAGGCGGAGGTTCGGAGTATTGCTGTCGGTTGTCATCTGACCCCCAAGATGCTGCTGGCGCTTCCGAGACCGGTGGAGAGCGCGAAGATGAGAAGAAGGATGATCGCCGCGATGACGACGTAGACGGCGACATGCACATTCGCCCGGCTCGATCTCGAAACCAGCAGACGCAGCATCACCGGGATCGTCAGAGCAACGAAAACGACCCCGAGCCAGTAGCCGAAGAGGCTTCCCATACCCGCCGCCGGACTGTCGATGACAAGCGCGGAGTAAAGCTCAGGGGCAGAGAGTACCGGTGCCGCCTGTGCCAGGTCGCGGTAGTCGAAGACGGCATGCAGGGCGACACCCAGCGCAACGCTCGCGACCGCGATGAAGAACAGGGTGGGTGAGAAGCTGCGGATACGCCGCTGGATATGCGGCAGAGCCAGAGTAAGGACCAGCGATGCGACAAGAACAGCGCCATAGGACAGCTGGGTCACATAGCTTTGCATCGAGCCAAAGTTGAAAGTCGAGAGGCTGTAGGAAATCAGATAGATGTTCACCGCCCCAATGAGCGATCCGGCAACGCTGGCCCTCCCGCCGGCCAGCGACGCACCGCCCAGAACAAGCGCCGTTACCGCCGAGAGCGTATAGTTCGTGCCCTGTGACGGGTCTCCCGAGGAAATCAGCGCGGTAAAGCAAATCGCTGCAAGGCCGGCGTAAATGCCGGAAATCACATGCGCGCCGATCCGCACCTTGTAGATCGGAATGCCGGCCGTGTAGGCGGCGCGCTCGTCCGACCCCATAAGGCGCAGGTGCGTGTAGAAGGCAGTGCGCTTGAACAAAAGCCAACCGGCCGTCGCAAGAACCACGATCAGCAGAATGGGTGAGAAAATGGTGGTGCCGTAGCCCCAGGTCGCCATGAACTGCGGAGCCATCCCGCCCGGCCGGGGCAGGATCACCATATTGATCCCGGTCATCGCCAGATAGCCGCTAAGCGACACGATGATTGGTTGTACGCGGACATAGATGATCGCCAGCGCCATCAAAACCTGGTAGGCGACACCTGCCAGAATACAGAAGCCGAATACCACGAACAGGTTCTGCGACATGCCGTGCGCTGTCAGCTGGATTAGCGAAACGTTGATAAAGCCGATAAGCGGTCCGATTGCCAGATCGACCGTGCCGCGCCCGGCAATCACCGTTGCCATCAACGCATATGTCGCAAGGGTCAGCGGTGCGAGTACGATCATCGCACTCCCGAAACCGCTGGGAGATATCAATGCCGGCGACCGAAGTGCAGCCAGCACGAGCAGACCGAAAAGCAATGTGATCGGTATCAGAAGCCCGATGCCGGACGTATCACGGCGTCGCAGGAATACGGCCTGTGGGGTAGGGGCCGCGGCTGCGTCGCTCATTTGCGAACCTCCCCTTCGATCACCTGTCCGTTCTCTCCGAATTCGACGATACGGATGGGGCCTGGCGCGTATGGCCGCGGTGCCTTTGCGGGTTGAGGCGCGGCTGCCACGTTCGGCATCTGTGCGATCCCGGCTGCGGTCTCGGGGTCATCGCCGGCTTCCTGCCGGGGAACGCGCGTCAACGGGAAATTGTCGCTTAGACCCGCCCGGTTTGTCTGGCCGAACATGGCTTCAAGAACACGGTGATTGTCGAGCGTGTCGCCATCGAAAGCATCGAAGAGACTGCCATTGCGAAACACCATCACGCGCGAAGCGAAGCCGGGGAACTCCTCCAGTTCGCTCGACATGTAAACAACAGTATTTCCCCTTTCGGCGAAGGCACTTAGATGCTTGTGCAGTTCAGCTTTGGCCTTGCCGTCGATCCCGCGGGCCGGATCGTTGAGGATCATGATTTTCGGTCGCAGTGCGAAGCCCCGTCCGATCAGAACCTTTTGCTGATTGCCGCCCGACAAAGAGGTAATCCTGTCCCTTTTGGCGCCGAACTTGATCAGCAGGTTGGCCGCCTCGGATTTAAAGCCAGAATCCAGAGTCGGCAGATCGATGATCCCAAGCTTGCGGCCAAACGTGCGCAGCCGGTAGAGCGGCATCATCATGTTCTCGAAAATACTGAGCGACGGGAAAATACCTTCGCGCCTGCGGTCGCCAGAAACATAGGCCACGCGCGACTCCTGGGCCGAGGACAGGCTGTCGACCAGAGATGCCTTGCCGCCGCTATCGTAGACACGGATAGTGCCCGCCAGCGGTTCGATGACCCCGGCCAGCATCTGGACGAATTCGGATTGTCCTTGTCCGTCAAGCCCGGCGAGCCCGACGATTTCACCCTTGATCAGTTCAAAATCGAACGTCTCGCTGCCCGGCCAGACTGCGACGGCCTCGGCGCGCATGGCGAGTTCGGCATGTTCGGGCTTAACCGGCTCAAGCGTAGGCGACAGCTTGCCCGGATCGTCTCCGGTCATGAGCGCCAGCAGATTGTTTTCAGTAATTTTTGATTTCGAAAGAACGCCGACATCGCGCCCGTCACGCAGGACGGTGGCCTTGTCGGAAATTTCGATAAGCTCCGCGATCCGGTGCGTAACGATCAGGATCGAAACCCCGGCATCGCGCATCTGGCGCATCTTGTCGAACAGCCGCTTGGTGCTGTCGAGGTCAAGTGCCGCGGAGGACTCGTCGAGGATCAGAATCTTCGGATCGGTCAACATCGAACGTCCGATGGTGATCCATTGTCTCAGGTTCAGCGGGAGCGCCCCGACAAGCTGGTGCGGGTCGACATGTTCACCCACGAGTTCGTGCATGATGGCCTCGGCGCGCTCGACCTTTTCTTCGAAGGGCAGCGATTTGCTGAACAGCTCGTCCGCGCCCATGAAAAGGTTGTCGACAACTGAACATTCGTCGGCAACCAGCACTTCCTGAAACACTGTCGCGATTCCCAGGTTGTGTGATTCCGCCGGCGTCGAGGGCGTTTCGCCCAGGATCGAAACCGTCCCGTCATCGACGGGGAGGATGCCTGAGACAACCTTGGCAAGCGTGCTCTTGCCGCAGCCGTTGCCGCCTACGATGGCGTGGATTTCTCCCGCGCGCACCGTCAGCGATACACCATCCAGGGCACGCGTGGGGCCGAAGTACTTCTTCACACCGGACAGAGAAATGGTCACCGGCCGGCTGCGCGTCTGAGGAGTGTGCGTTATGGAAGTGGCTGCGTTCATTTCCGAACCAATCGTCGATGTCCGCTGCCCCTGGGCGGGGCAGCGGCAGTCAGGTTTGTGACTACGGCTTGTAGGCGCGCGGATCTGCTGGGTTCAGGAAGAACTGATCCAGATTTCCGCCCCAGACATTCGCACCGAGCTGCAGCCAGTGCTGGCTGTTCTCATCGCAATCCTCGGGGACGTATTCCGCCATTTGCTCGTAGTTCAGACGCACTGGGGCCATCATGACCGACGCGACCTTGGGGCCTTGGCCCTGAAGGGTGCGCATCATCAGCTCGAAGACCACCTGCAGTTCATCGCGCGGCGGCCAGGTTTGCACCGCCGACTCGGCGATATCGGGATTCTTGCGCCAGGTGCAGAGTGCCCCAAGCTCGCCGCCGATCGACACTTTGATGTCCCGGCCCGATTGCTTGACTGCGCGGAGCAGGCCCATTTCCATCGACGACTGACCGACGATCGCGTCGATTTTTCCGGGATGGGTGGCCAGCCACTTCTGCAGCTCGCCCTGAGCAACCTGGTCGGTCCACATGCCTGCGATCGTGTCTACGATTTCGATTTCGGTTCCTTCGGTCAGGCCCGCGCGAATGCCGCGGTCCTGGCTGTCCGAGGTCGAAGTTCCCGGAACGCCTTCGACGACCAGAACCTTACCCTTGCCGCCCAGTTCCTCGGCCATGGCCTGACCGACAGCAAATCCTGCGACCTGGAAGTTGACCGAAGTGTTGAGAACGACGTCGGATGACTGGTAGCCCGTGAAGGAAAAGATCGGAACGCCTCTTTCCCAGGCATACATCACCGATGGCGTCATGGCTGTGGGGTTGGAGCAGCACATGATGATTGCATCGACGCCCTGATCGACAAGCTGGCGGATCTGTTGGATCTGCACAGAGTCGTTCAGGTTCGATTCCGTCACGAGAATTTCGCTGACGAGCCCGAGGTCGTGCCACTCAGGAACGATCTTGTTCATAACTTCGTCCATGGCGTCGACGCGCCAGGTATTGCCGGCATATGAACTGGCATAGCCGATCTTCCATGGCGGTGGGTTCTTTGCCACGAAATCACGCAGACCCGACGGTCCGATCGGCTGTGCCGGATCGAGCATTTCGGGGTTGTAGAGGTAGTCGACAAGCGCGGGATCGAGCTCGTCTGTGCCTTCGGCCGAGACTGTCGAGCCGAATGTCATGAGGCCGATGGCCGCGGCCATCAAGGTTAACGTGGGTTTGAATTTCATTTCGTCCTCCCAGGTTGCTGGTTTCTTAGTTCTCTGGATCTGGCAGGCGCTTGCGATTGCGGAGCCGTTGCGCCTGCCGCCAGAGTCGTCAAAATTTTGTCTCCTCGTGCGGTTGACAGGTCATGCCGCGCTCACCCGGCTTTTGCGTTCGACAACCTTCAGGGCCTCGAGCAAATAGCGGCGGAACGCGGGATAGTTCTCGGCCATGGGCAGATGACCCAGACCGTCCAATTCGATGAAAACACTGCCCGGAATCTTCCGGGCATAGGCCTCGACCGCTTCGGGCGGGGCCAGATAATCGTAGCTTCCGGACATCAGGACGACGGGGCAGGCGCGACAATCGATATTGCCCAGCTCTTGCCTCAGGTCGTGATCGACCGAATAGAAGTAGGTGTCTCCGTGAAACGCCGCCGCGCCTTGCGATGCATGATGCATTACGAGGCGCCGGTCGCGTTCGGGGCTGTGCGGAGACAGGCTGTCCCACATGGCGGCGGGGATTGCGCGGGCCGGATTGGCACGCGGGCTGCGCCAGATTTCCTGATGGAAACCGGGGGAGTGGTGCATTGCGCCGATCGGAAGAACGGCCCGGAACCGGTCGGCATGATAGCGGGCCAGTTGCAATGCCAGATTGCCGCCGAAGGAGACACCGGAGAAGATCGGCCGTTCGAGATTAAGCGCGTCGCAGAACCGCAGGACAAATTTCATGAAATGGTCGGCGGTCAGGCGGTATTCGCTTTCCCACCAATTCCGGTTCGCCGGTGGGTCCGACTTGCCGTGATAAGCGAGGTCATAGGCGATTACGTCATAACGGCGGGTGATCTCGGAATCTTCCAGCAGGCTGCGCCACTGATGATTGTGGCTTCCAGCTGCGTGCTGGCAGACCAATGGCTGACCCTGTCCATTGCGGAGGTAAAATACCTCGTATTCAACCTCATCCACGTGAATGGTCACGTAACGTCCGACGGCCTGAGCGTGATGTGCCATATCAGAGCCTCGGTTCCTGAAGGATTGGGATCATTGCGGCAATCCCACCTGGCGCAGGAGCTCGATCTGTCGGGTGATCCCGCCGAGATTGCGCATCAAAACGGCAATATCGCCTTCGATTCGCATATCTCGCGTGGCACTGGCAGCGAAAATGCCCTGGCAGCCGGGCGCGGGGACGGTCTGAGCCATATCGCGCCACGTGGCCGCACAGGCCCGAAGCGCAAAATCGTAGCTTTCCAAGGGGCCGGGATCGGGGGTGATGCGGTGAACGCGCCCATCGACCATCTCGACTAGTGCCCGCGAGCTGCCCATGTCCAGCAGATACGAGCATGTGAAACCGCGGCCATGTGCAGAGACCACCGGATCGACATCCGACGCCGAAGCGAATTGCCCTGCCCATTCGGACGTCTGCATTCCCGGTTTCCCCCCCAGTTCCCTCGCCCCTACGCCGGGCCCTTCTTGTCGCGGCGCCGTGCGTATATGTATAAATTTCGAAATTTCGAACTTTATTTGATATGTCGAACTGTGGTCGGCAAAATAGATTCTGTCAAGCGCATTGTGTTGGGAAAGCCATTAGGTATACCTGCTGGCATCTGCGGGCCATGCGAAAGACTGTTGAAAAGGATCGAAATTGAACAAATCGACCGATCGCGGGATCGACCGGAAAAAACCGCCTGTTATCCCCGAAACACCCACGCCGGCGATTGCCCGGGGGGCGGCGATTCTCGATTTTGTTGCGGCGTCGTCGACGTCGGTGACGGCTCAGATGATCTCGGAAGGTCTTGGACTGCCCAAGAGCAGCGTGCACAATCTTTGTTCCACGCTCGTTACCCTGGATATGCTGTCGCGCCGCGGCAATCAGTCCTATGTTGTCGGCCCGCATGTCATGCGCTGGTCCCGTGCATTCAGCCAACGTGCTGATGTCGCAACGGAATTTGCTCATGTTCTGGATGACTCGACGCCCGTTTTAGACGCGGTGATTACACTTTCTCTGCGTGAGGGAGACGAGGTGATGCTGATCGCGGTGCGCAATGCAGGGGCTCTTGTCGGCGGCGGGCTGCGTATCGGACAGCGGCTGCCGCTCGCCTTTTCGGCGATGGGCAAAGCGTTCCTAAGCCACATTTCGGATGCCCGGATCGAGCAGATGTTCGAAGACGGGTTTCCCGCGCGGCCCACGGGGTTGTCAGCGCAGTCCGTCAAGGTTCTGATCGCCCAGGTGCGCCGCTGCCGGATCGAAGGCCATGCCACGGATGACCAGGAATGCCGTGATGGGGTCCGCTCATTTGCAAGTACGGTGCTCGATGCGTCTAATCAGCCGGTCGCGGCAGTTGCCGTTTCCATCTCATCAGACGATCCCGATCTGGATCGGAATCAGGAAGTTGCCGCGTTCACGCGATTGACCGCACAGAAAATTTCCAGCCGTTTGGGGGCCGATCTGGGCGAATGATCCTCCGTTCGCCGCGGTTCCAGGCGGTTTGCCCCGGACCGACAGCCCGCCTCGCTTTGGCGCGCTAGGATCAGGACTTGTCGGGCATTGATCTACACGCTAGTGTTCGCGGGCGGAGCCGACCCCAATGTTATGCATAGGAGAAAGCTCATGAACGTCATATCCCCGAGGATGGGGAAATCCGGCGCCGATTTCGATGCTATCGTCGTAGGCGCGGGTTTCGGCGGAATGTACACCATTTACAAGCTGCGCGACGAACTTGGCCTGTCTGTTCAGGCTTATGAAAACGCCAGCGATGTGGGTGGCACCTGGTTCTGGAACCGCTATCCCGGCGCGCTGTCAGATACCGAAAGTTTCGCGTACCGCTATTCCTTCGACAAGGAAGGCCTGAAGAACGCCAAGTGGAAGACCCGCTATCTGACCCAGCCGGAAATCTTCGGTTATCTTCAGGATTTTGCCACCCGTTACGACATTCGCCGCAGCTATCAGTTCAACACCAAGGTGACGGCTGCGAATTTCGACGAGGCGGCTGGCCTTTGGCGTGTCACCACTGACAGAGGTCAGCAGGTGACTGCTAAATACCTGATCACCGGTCTGGGGCTGCTGTCGGCCACGAATACTCCGCCTTTCAAAGGTATCGATAAGTTCAAGGGCGACATTTTCCATACCGGCAACTGGCCGGAAGGCATCGACCTGTCGAACAAGCGGGTCGGGGTCATCGGGACCGGATCGACCGGTGTGCAGCTGATCATCGCGCTGGCCCCTGTCGTCAAGCATCTGACCGTATTGCAGCGTTCCGCCCAGTATGTTGTGCCGATTGGCAATTGGCCCGAGGACGAGGCCCGAATCAACGAATACAAGGTGCGCTACGATGAAATCTGGGAACAGGTGAAGAATTCCGTGGTCGCTTTCGGCTTCGAGGAAAGCACCGTTCCGTTCCATTCGGTATCGCCGGCGGAACAGCAGCAGATATTCGAGAATATCTGGAATAAGGGCGGCGGATTCCGCTTCATGTTCGAGACATTTTCCGACATTGCCACCGATCGGGACGCGAACAACGCCGCGGCGGACTTTATCAAGAGAAAGATCGCCAAGATCGTTAAGGATCCGGAGACGGCGAAAAAGCTGATGCCCAACGATCTTTACGCCAAGCGTCCGTTGTGCGCGGTCAACTACTACGACGTGTACAATCGATACAATGTCACCCTGAAGGACGTGAAATCCGATCCGATCGCCGAGTTTACCGAGCGCGGTGTCCGGCTTGAAAGCGGTGACATGTCAGAGCTTGACGTGGTCGTATTCGCTACCGGCTTCGATGCGGTTGACGGGCACTATACCCGGATGAATCTGACGGGACGGGAAGGGGTCTCGATCAAGGAAAAATGGAGCGACGGACCTCTGGGTTATCTCGGCATGATGGAAGCCGGGTTCCCCAATTTCTTCATGATCCTTGGCCCCAACGGCCCCTTCACGAACCTGCCGCCAGCCATTGAGACTCAAGTGGAGTGGTTCTCGGACGCTATCAAGATGATGGAGGAGAACGGCCACGCGACGATGGAGCCGAAACAGGCCGCGGCGAATGAATGGGTCGAAACCTGCCGCGACATCGCCGACATGACGTTGTTTCCACAGGCGGAAAGCTGGATTTTCGGAGCCAACATTCCAGGTAAGAAAAACGCAGTGATGTTCTATCTCGGAGGTATCGGCAATTACCGGACTGCGCTTCAGTCGGTGGTCAATGACGGGTATTCGACAATGATGTTCGACCGTTTCAATGTCAGACAGGACGGCCCTGCACACTGGAGGCGGCTAAGTACCTCGCTCAAATAGATGCGTGCGCGTTCCGCTTTAGGAGATATCGGCCCCGGCTCGGCGCAGTGCCGTGCGGGGCCGGTGCTTGCAGACCGTACGGCGTGCAACCAATAGTCCATGTATTGCGAGCTCTTCAGCGATTTCACGGTCGCTGAGGCGTTCGGGATGGGTGCGGCAAATCTCGGCGATCCGGTGTTGCAGCTCCAGAGACGTAACCGGCCCTTGGTTGCCGGTACCGATCCCTCGGAAGAACAGATCCGAAAAAGCGAACCTGCCGCCTTCAATGCCCAGGGTCAGGTGTTTTCGAATGCGCCCGACTGTTGTTTCGTGCAAGGAAAGGTCGTGCGCCAGAGCCGATGCGGTCAGAACCTGCGGATAGGCGATATCGCCGTTCAGAAAGCCAGCTTGCACATCCAGTGCACTTTTTGCCACGAGGAAAATCATTGTATCTCGTGCTTCGAAAGTCCGCAGCTCGCGCAGGGCGCCTGAGATCAGGCTTTTGTCGGTGCACGTTGCCAGCGACAAAGTCGGTTTCAGATAGCTGTTGCGTTCCAACTGCCACTGCCCGGCCTCGTCCTTGAAAAGGAACATGTCAGGTCCGGGCGGCGCGATCGGGCCGGCCTCGAAATCCGCGCCGGGTTTTGGATTAAGGCCCCGCAGCCTTCGGATCATCGCGGCAAGGGTGTCGAGAGGTACTGCGCATTCCCGGGCCAGCTCAGCCAACGAGCCAGCCGCCAGAAGTGGCAACCGCGACAGGAGCGCCCGCATTTGGTCGGTCAGGGCATCCTGTGCGGCAAGCTGAAGCGAAAGGCACTCGGCGAGCGAACGCGCGAACAGCCCGGAAGGCTCGGCATCCTGCAGCGCCAACAGCACGGTCTCTGCAACGGGCGCATCTGTTCCGGCGAAAGCCGCGATTTCTGTGACATTGGCGCCGACCCAACCTGATGGCTCGAGAACTTCCAGCCATTTGTGAGCGATGGGATGCAACGCGCGATCCTTCACCAGAAGCGGGATTTGCGCGGCGACGTGGGTGTAGAGAGAGGTCTGCGGGACCGCAATGTTCAGCACCGTTCGACTTGATTTACTCAGGAATGCGGGCGGCGGGCGATGTCTTGGAGGATCGGCGATGTCAAACGATACCGCCAACGCAGGGTTGTGACCGGCGGATACCACAACTGCCTCGACATGTTCGTCTTCCGAGAGCGCGCAGGTTTGAACAAAGGAAAGAACGCCCGGCGCCGTTTTCGCTGCCGCGCGCTGTCCGGTCTGCAGCGACAGACCGGGCCGGTCAGTCAAGCGCAGGGGAGCGATCTCGGGCAATCCGCCGGTAAAGCGTTGAACGCGGTATATCCAGCTCTTCGGCGGCCTTGGCCACCGATCCTTCGTGGCGCGCCAGTGACCGTTCGATCGCATCGCGCTCAATCTCGGCCAGGGTGAGATGGCCCATGTCGACCTTGTCTTCATTCTCGAAGGGTGCGACCGGAAGGCCAAGCGCATAGCGTTGCATGAACGATTTCAACTCCCGCACATTCCCGGGAAAATCGTGGTTCATCAAGAAGTTGAGTGTATTGCTGTCAATATCGCTGATATCGGTTTCCTTGCTTATCTGGCCTAGAATGCGATAGCTCAGCGGAACGATATCCGCGGGCCGCTCGCGCAATGGCGGCACATGTAGACGCGCTACGTTCAGCCGGTAGAAGAGATCCGACCGGAACTTTCCTTCCTGGACCAGTTCCTCAAGCGGTTGGTGCGTCGCGGCAATGATGCGCACATTGATTTCGCGCCCCTTGCTTTCGCCGATCCTCGACACTTGTCCGGTTTCCAAAAATCGCAGCAGGTAGGGCTGCATTTCCAGCGGCATGTCTCCGATCTCGTCAAGGAACAGTGTTCCGCCGGCGGCATCTTCGATCCGTCCGGACATGCCCCCGCGCCGGGCGCCGGTAAATGCACCCTCGACATAGCCAAACAGCTCCACGCCGATCAGGTCGCGCGGAATGGCCGAGCAGTTCACCGCGACGAAAGGTTTGCCTTTCTGGTCGCTCGACTGATGGATCGCCGAGGACAACACCTCTTTACCGACCCCGGTTTCGCCGGTGATCAGGACTGGCACATCGGCTTTCGCGAGAACGGCGGCTTTGTCCACAAGATCGGTTTGCGACGGGCAGACCTCAACGAACTTGGCCAGGGGTTCGGGCATCGAGGCGCTGTGCCGGACGGGCTTGCGCTTACCAACATGGATGGCAGCACCGATCAGTTCACCGTCGGAATGAATCCACTCTATTTCTCCGCCGCGCAAGGCTTCATGCGTGAGATCCAGCGACCAGCTTTCGGGGGACAGCCCCTGCAAGCCGGGGACAAACCCGCCCTGGTCCAGCTTGGCCTTATCCAGGCCGCCCCAGCCATTGCGCCGGATGATTTTTCCCCGCCAGTCGACCATGACGAGACCCGTATTGTTTGCAGGGCGCTCGTGAAAACTGTCGATCAGGGTAAGCTGATCGATGAGGTCCAGTTTCGACAGTTCGCTTTCAATTCGCTCTACCAGTGCCGAGATGACCGCGCCCGCTCGCAGAGCGATAGTTTCGGCGGGTCCGGTGAGATCGACAACGCCCAATACAGAATGATCGACCGGGTCGCGAATGACGTCGGCCGCACAACTCCAGCTCTTGCCGGCGGCGCAGAAATGCTCGTGGCCGTGAATCATCACCTCGCGCTGTTCCTTGAGTGCCGTGCCGACAGCATTGGTCCCGATCTGAAGCTCGTCCCATGTGGCGCCGACCATCACGGCGTTCGCCGCCAGATCGTCAGAGAGTGAATCGTCGCCGTCGATGAAGATAAGCTGACCTTTGCGGTCGGTCCCGATGAGGATGGATTGCGCTTCGTCAAGGTAGTGCCCGACGGATTTCAGTGACGTCCGTATCACGCTTTGCATGCGGCTTTCGCTGATCGTAGGGCCTTCGCTCTCGTTCAAGGGTCCGACCGGAGCAGCCGCTTTCGTCGGGTCGAGCCCATAGCCCAGACAACGTCGCCAGCTATCGATGACGACCGGCCTGACCATGCTCTCGCCGACTTCGTCGCCGCTGAGCAACTTATCCCAGTGCCTTTCCAAATCGTATATGTATTCGCGAGAGTGCAACTTTGCGATTTCTGTGACAGCCATCCCTGAACCTGTGTGAAAAACTCCTGTCCTTCGGAGGGCCGATGTTAAAGCATGAACTCTTGCATGTAAAATGGTGGTTTATGCTGTGATGCAGCATGAAATTAGCGCATTTGTCTGTTTTTGCTGCCTTCGGAGGAAGGTGGCAGACCCGACAGGAACTGCGACGCCTTCGCCTTTGGCGGAAGTTTCGCCGGGGGGCTGTTGGTCCGGGCCAGGCGTCCGCCGCGGGGAATGTCTCATGACGGTCGCCAAGAGTTGGCCCGGTCGCCGGAACCTGCGAATTGGGAACAAAAGCTGCCATTGTTCCCTCCGACATCATGTCATCTGGCTGAAGCCCGGGTACCCGCTTTCGGCTTCCTTCCGGATGGCTTTCAGATAGGTCGGCACTCCGCCCGGATAGATCAGAAACTCGCGGGTTTTTCCGGGAATATTTGCGCCGACATACCACGAGTCGCCTTGCGGAAAGAGCGTCTGGTCGGCGATTTCAATGGTGGTTCGGGCCCAGTTCGCGGAAGCTTCGGTGTCGGCTTCGATCCGGCTCACCCCTTTTTGGTCCATATCTTCGATGAACTGGATGATCCAGTCGCCCTGAAGCTCGGCGCAGGTGGGGCCGTTGCAGAAACCAGATGGGCTTTGCGGGCCGTAGGACATTAGCAGATTGGGGAAGTCCGGTATCGCCATGCCCAAGTGCGTCGTAATACCCTTTGACCAATGCTGGCGCAGGTTGCGCCCATCGGTGCCTTTGATGTCGATCTGCGTCATGCCGCCCGATACAGCATCAAAGCCGGTGGCATATACGATGATATCGAACTCCCTTTCCTTGCCGCCAGAGAAGATGCCCCTGTCGTAGATACGGTCGATCGGATATTTGTTGACGTCCACCAACTCCACATTGTCTTGATTGAAACATTCGTAGAAATGCTGTTCCAGGCAAGGCCGCTTCACGCCGAAGGGGTGCGGAGGGTCCGTCGGTGCGAGAAGTTCGATCAGTTCCGGCTTTTTGATCCGCTTGCGGGTCTGGTCGCGCCAGTAGTCGTACTCCGCGCGGTTTGCGGCCGGGTTCGACAGCACGTCGTTGAAATTGCCCAGCCACCAGTTGAAGGCGCCCATCTCCCAAATTTCCTGGAATGTCGCCTTGCGCTCCTCCTCCGAAGATTCCGCCCAGGTCCGGGGGTGGAAGTCGAACTCAAAACCGGCAAAGGTGCGCGGTCTGGTTTCGAAGATTTCAGGATAATGTGCCTTCATCTGGACATTGTCGGCCTTGCTCAGCTTCTTCTGCCGCATGGGAATTGTCAGGTTCGGAGTCCGCTGAAACACAGTAACCTGCCGGGCCGTTTTCGAGGCTTCCTGAAGAATCTGAACCGCGCTGGCACCCGTGCCTATGATCGCGATGCGCTTGTCATCCATGTCCAGGCCATATTGCGGCCAGTGCGCGGAATGGTGGGCGACGCCGCGAAACGTGTCCCGCCCCGGAAAATTGGGGATCACAGGCTTTGACGCAAACCCCAGACAGGGGACGAAATACCTGCAGGTAATTGTTTCGCCGTCGTCCTTGTGAACCTTCCAAACACGCTGGCGCTCGTCGAACTCGGCGCCGTTGACTCGCGTGTCGAACTGACAGTCTTTGCGAACGCGCCATTTCTTATCGACATGGTGGAAATACTTTCGCAGCTCGACCCAGGACGGGAATTTCTCGTTGAAATCCCAGTCTTGCCACAGCTCGGGATCGGAGAACTGGTAGATCGCGCCGATGCTGTCGACGCGCGCGCCCGGATAGCAATTCCAGTGCCAAACGCCTCCGAGGTCGTGACCGGCTTCGATAAGGCGAGTTTTGTAGCCGTGTTTGCGCAGGTGATAGAGAAGGTAGACGCCGGCGAAACCGGCCCCAACGAGCACAACGTCGAAATCCGCTGTGCTGTTCTTTGCCTTGGTAGTCATAATCGCTCCCCACGATTTGCCCGCCCCTCGTTCATGGAGCGGTGTTGTCCTGATGTCCCGGATGTCAGTCCCAGTAACGGCCGCCTTGCGGCAGGGCATTGAATTCGCTCGGTTCATGGCAGAGGTAGAGCGGAATTCCCGACCGTTCGAGCTGCTTGATCTTCTTGCGTGACGAGGTCATGGCGTGACAGCTCCAGTCCCACGGCATGGGGATCAACGCTTCGAACTGGTCGCGCTGGTGCGCGACGTCCGCGCCCAGAATGAATCGCCCGCGATGCTGAAGGGTCACGACCAGAACCTGCATGCCCGGGGCGTGGCCGGGTGCCTTGATCAGGCGGAATGTACCGTCGCCGAAAACATCGTGGTCGCCATCGATCAGCAGGACATTCAGTTTGTGAATGTCGCGGAAGTCGTTCTGCACATAGACCGGGCGGGTCCATTCGTCAGGGAAAAGCGCATACTGTAGTTCCGCGCGCTGCATGATGTGCACGGCGTTGGGAAAGTAGCTCATTCCGCCCGCGTGATCGAGATGCAGGTGCGAATAGATGACATACCGAACGTCCTTGGGCTGGATGCCCATGAAATCCAGCTGCCGGTCGATGGCATGGTTGCGTGTGAAGCCCTGAGCGCCGAAGGCGTCACGGATGCCCGCGCCCCAATAACCTTCGGCTTCTTCCGGGTCGGCCACGGCATGATTGCACCCGGTATCCCACAGGATCACCCCGTGTTGCGGGTGCTGAAAAATGGCAACCGTGGTCGGAATCGATACCGTGCCTTCCGCAAAGGCTACCAGTTTCGCCTTTTCAAGCGTCAATGGCCCGCAGTCGACCACGGACATTCTTGGTCCTGGTTTCATTCACTCCTCCCAACTGAGTAGGACTCAGGGAGCAGGTTGTGTGCCAAAATCGCAGAGAGGCATAAATATCAATTAAAACAAATAACTATTGGAAATTCTTGAGCGTTTTGGATTTCAAAATGAGAATCCTGATATGAGTGGAGTCTCAATTTGGGAATGGCTCGCGCGCCGATCCTCTCGTCAAAATTGTAAAGCGGGCTGATGCGCGATTCTTCCGAAACATGCCTGGAAAAAGTGAGGGCGCCCGAGCGCTCTCAGGTGTGAATCCCGGAGACAAAATGGACAGCGGGAACGGTCGGGTGATCTGACCGTCGCGGAGTAAAATTCCGCATCTTGTGCCTGAGGCAACGAGCTGAAGGCAGGGAGATGTATGCTGTGGAGCTTTACAACCGGGTACGCCTTGCGTGCCATGTTTAAGGAATGAGCAAGAGCGAGGCGGTGCGACTGTTCAACATCGACCGCAAGACGGTCGCGAAGATACTGGAGCACTCGGTGCCGCCTGGGTATCGTCGGTCGAAGCCGCCGGTCCGACCGAAGCTTGATCCCTTCATTCCGATCATTGACCAGATACTGGAGGAGGACAAAACCCAGTTGAAGAAGCAGCGGCACACGGCGAAGCGTATTTTCGAGCGTCTGCGCGACGAGCACGGGTTCACAGGCGGCATCATCATCGTCACCGACTATGTCCGGGAGAAGAAGCGCCGGACGCGGGAGGTGTTCGTACCGCTCACTCATCCGCCGGGGCACGCGCAGGTCGACTTCGGAGAGGCGGTCGGCGTGATCGGCGGCGTCAAACGCAAACTGCACTACTTCGCGATGGTCCTGCCACATTCGGATGCCCTGTTAATCAAGGCGTATCCGGCCGAGACGACCGAGGCGTTCTGTGATGGGCACGTCTCGGCCTTTGACTTCTTCGGCGGTGTGCCGGCGTCGATCCTTTACGACAACACCACCATCGCGGTGGCGAAGATTCTCGGCGACGGCAGCCGCAAGCGCACCCGGGTGTTCTCGGAACTGCAGTCGCATTACCTGTTCGAGGACAGGTTTGGCCGGCCGGGCAAAAGGGAACGACAAGGGCAACGTGGAAGGTATGATCGGCTTCGGTCGGCGGAACTACATGGTGCCGATGCCATGCTTCGAGAGCTTCGAGGCGCTGAGCGCCTGCCTGGAGGCGCAATGTCTCAAGCGTCAGGACGAGGTCCTTCGCGGTTACGCCGAGACGGTCGGTCAGAGACTTCTCCGTGATCTCGATGCCATGATGGCCTTGCTGGCAGTACCCTACGATGCCTGCGACAAGATCAGTACGCGAGCCACCTCGATCTCGATGGTGCGCTACCGTGGCAACGATTACTCGGTGCCAGTTGCCTACGCCCATCGCGAGGTCCAGGTCCGCGGCTATGTTGGCGAGGTTGTCATCGGTTGCGGTGCCGACGTGATCGCGCGGCATCGGCGGTCCTACGAGAAGGCCGACATGATCTTCGATCCGATCCACTTCCTGCCGCTGCTGGAGCAGAAGGTCGGGGCCCTGGACCAGGCCGCGCCGCTGCAGGGCTGGGCCCTGCCCGGAGAGTTTGCCACCCTGCGCCGACTGCTGGAGGCTCGGATGGGCAAGAATGGCAAGCGCGAGTACGTCCAGGTCCTGAGGCTGCTTGAGACCTTCGAGATGGATCACGTCCATGGTGCCGTGCGCCAGGCCCTCGATCTCGGGGCGATCGGCTACGACGCGGTCAAGCACCTGGTGCTTTGCCGCATAGAACGCCGGCCGCCGCGGCTCGACCTCGACATCTATCCCTACCTGCCCCGGGCGCGGGTCCAGACCACGAAGCCGGCCAGCTACATGAGTCTGCTGTCCGGAATGGCGAGATGAGCGACACGCCGCAGGTGCTGCTTCAGCACCATCTCAAGAAGCTCAAGCTGCCCACTTTCCAGTCCGAGCACGCCAAGCTTGCGCGGCAGTGCGCCGCCGAAGGCCGGGACCATGTCCAGTACCTGCTACGGCTCTGCGAACTGGAACTGATCGAGCGGGAACGCCGAATGATCGAGCGCCGCCTGCAGCGTCTGCAGAAGACCATCGCCGACCAGGACCTGCTGATCATCGACGAACTGGGCTTCGTGCCGCTCTCGAAGACCGGCGCCGAACTGTTCTTCGAGATCATCTCGCAGCGCTACGAGCGCGGGTCCATCATTCTCACCTCGAACCTGCCATTCGACGAATGGACCGAGGTCTTCGGTTCCGAGCGCCTCACTGGCGCAATCTTGGATCGCCTGACACACCACGTCCACATCCTCGAAATGAACGGCGAGAGCTTCTGGCTACGTCAAAGCCGAAACGCCAAAATTTGACCTCGCGAAGTCAAGGTCAAAAAACTGGCCTGCGGCCAGGGCGCCTTGACGCGCGTCAGCTATCTGGAGAGCACGCGCGCCAAGGCGCCCATCATCCCAGAAAAACTGGGGACTATTGCTCCGGGAAACTGACCCTTTTTGCGCCGGGATTGACAGATGGCCGCAAGCCGCAACCCGCTGGCAACGGCGGAGTATTTTGAACATGTTTGGTGCGCATCCGTTCAGGCTGGTGCCGACGGCATTGTCCGGGTGGTTCTGGGAGATGTCCACCTGGGCCTGATGAGCCGGCCGACAGCAGCGGCTCGTTATGGAAAGGCCTGTATCGACGGGATTCCGGATGACGACGTGGCTTACCTCGGCTTCCGCATCCAGGTCGCTTCGATCCGAACCTTGCGAGAATGCCTGGATGACGCAGGCTTTCCCGTCGCAGGCAGCACCGCAGGCGCCGTTTGGCTGGCGCCGTCTCAGGCGCATGGCTGTCTGGTCGAATTTCAAGAAGACACCGGTTTCTCGGAAGGCGCGCGCTAGATGACCGGCATGTTCAAGTGGTTTGACCGGTTCGTCTCGGCGCTGATGGTTCTGGGCGAGATAATCGTGGCTGTGCTGTGCCTTCACATCGTGGTCCAGATCATTGCCAGCGCCGTGTTCGACAGCCCGCTCGAAGGCACCGACGCCATCGTGTCTTATTGGTACATGGTGCCGATCGTGTTCCTGCCGCTGGCCCACATCCAGCGCAATGACAAGCACATCAAGGCTGAGATATTCACGAACAAGCTCGGCCGCAAAAGCCGATTTCTTCTCGATCTCGTCATTCTTGCCGCTCTGGGCGTATTCTGCGCGCTTTTGACCTGGCAGACCATGCAAGAGGCTCTTCAGGCCACGAGGATGAACGAAGCGATCGAACTGGTTCACACCTCGCTTCCAGCCTGGCCCGGCCGCTGGTTCGTGCCGCTGGGATTTGGCGCGATGGGCTGTGCGGTTGTGCTGATGTTCATCAGGCGTGTGGTTGCCGGTGCAAAGGGCCGGGAAAAGCCATGATGGGGGTCGAACAAGGCTTTCTCGCCGTCGTTGCCCTGCTGATCCTGATCGCGCTCAGGTTCCCGATTGGCCTGTCGCTGGCGACGGTTGCATTCTCGGGAATAGCGCTATTTCTCGGATTTGGCCCGGCGCTGAGTTACGTCGGCCGGATTCCACGGGAATTTGCGACTCAGTACGAGTTTTCGGCAATACGATGTTCACCCTGATGGGGTCGGTGGCTTTCCAATCCGGAATGACCACGTCCATCTACAAGGCAGCGAGGCTTTGGCTTGGCCGGTTGCCGGGCGGCCTGGCCGTGGCGACCAATTTCGCCTGTGCCGGGTTCGGTGCGGCTTCGGGATCGACATTTGCGACGACGATCGCGATGGGCAAGATCGGCCTCCCAGTGATGCTGCGTTACAAGTATCATCCGGGCCTGGCCACGGCCTCTTGCGCCTGCGGCGGAACCCTGGCGGCGGTAATCCCGCCCAGCATTGCGTTGATCGTTTATGGAATTCTCGCTGAGGTCTCGGTTTCCAAACTGTTCGTCGCCGGCATCGTTCCGGGCATTGTGACGGCCTTCGCATATGGCGGTATGACCGTCGCCCGGTGCCGGCTGAACCCCGATCTGGCGCCGAAACTTGAGGATCGCCCGACATTGCGCGAGAAATTGGGTGCACTGGCGGAAATCTGGCAGTTGCCGGTACTCGTTCTGATCGTCATGGGCGGTATCTATGGCGGGCTGATGAGCCCGACTGAAGCCGGCGCTTTTGGGGCCTTCGTCGCAATCTTGATATCGGTCTTGCAGCGCCGGCTGTCCTTCGCACCGCTTCGGCGAAGCTTGAGAGATGCCATGGTGACGACGGCTTCGATCCTATTCGTCGCGATCGGCGCGCTGATGTTTTCGCGTTATCTGGCTTTGATCGGTTTGCCCGCTTTCATTTCATCGGCGGTCCTGCAACTGTCGCTCACGCCACTGACGGTGATCATCTGCGCCAGCGTGGTCTTCATTTTGCTCGGTATGTTTCTCGATCCGATGGGCATCATGCTCATTACAATTCCGATCTTTCTGCCGCTGTTCACGGAAATCGGCTATGACCTGATCTGGTTCGGAATAGTCGTCGTGAAGTTCATTGAAATCGGGCTTTTAACGCCTCCGGTCGGATTGAACGTTTTTGCGGTTTCGACCCTCGTTCGCGGTCAGATCGGTGTCGAAGTCGTCTTTCGCGGCGTGGCCTGGTTCCTGTTGGCCGAAACCGTCGTGATGATCCTGCTTTTCGCTTTTCCCGAGATTGTAACGTGGCTTCCCGGATTTATGAGATGACAAAAACCATACGTGGCCTGATTCCCGAAATTTCCGCGCGTCATTAGCATTGGCCCTTGCTGAGGCGAGATCTGCATGCGCATCCCGAGACGGCTTTCGAGGAGACGCGAACCTCCGAGGTCGTCGCCGATGCGCTAAGTGACATGGGACTTCAGGTGCATCGCGGGCTGGCGCGGACAGGGGTGTCGGAACGATCCAGTCTGGCTCCGGCGACCGGCGTATCGGGCTGCGCGCCGATATGGATGCGCTTGATATCCTTGAGGAAAACACATTTGCGTATCGATCGGTTTTCGAGGGGAAAATGCACGGATGCGGTCATGACGGCCACACGACAATGTTGCTGTCCGCAGCCGAGTATCTACAGAACTCCAAGGACTTCAATGGCACGGTCAACCTGATTTTCCAGCCCGCCGAGGAAAACGAAGGCGGCGGGCGCGAGATGGTTACCGACGGGTTATTCGACAAGTTTCCCTGGGATGCGGTCTTTGGAATGCACAACATCCCCGGCATTCCGGCAGGTCACTTCGGTGTCAAGGACGGGCCGATGATGGCGTCCTTCGACATTTTCGATGTTGAGGTGACAGGCAAGGGTACACATGCCGCATGGCCGCATACAGGCACCGATACGGTTCTCGCGGTCGCCTCCATGATCCAGTCGCTTCAGTCAGTCGTGAGCCGGAGTGTGGCTCCTCTGGATGCCGCGGTCGTCAGCGCGACAAAGCTCTTAGGTGGGAACGCGTGGAACACGCTGCCCGAGCGGGCGGGGTTCGGCGGCACCACGCGAACATTCCGGCCCGAAGTGCAGGATGCCGTTGAAGCGGGAATTCGCCGTGTCGTGGAGGGGCAGGCGAAGAACCACTGTGTAGAGGCAAGTGTGCGCTACGAGCGGCGCTACCCGCCTACGATCAATACCTTGCACGAGGCGCAGATTGCCGGCGATACGATCGAAGAGGCCTTCGGGGCAGGGCGGTTGAACCGAAATCCGGATCCGCTTATGGCAGCAGAAGATTTCGCGTTCATGCTACAGGAACGTCCCGGTTGCTACATCTGGCTGGGCAACGGCTCAGAAGGTGAGAAGGGCGGCGTGATGGCCCACAAACCGCTCTACGACTTCAACGACGACATCATCCCCTTCGGTGCGAACTACTGGGTTCACCTGACGGAAAAGATACTGCGGTCCGGATGATAGGGCGCTCAAGGATCGTGCGGACAAATCATCCCGGGCGCTACGGTCGGCGATACTGCTGGCAGATGCGCGCCGGGTGTTCTAGAAGACCGCCCATCGGACACAAGTGAAGAGCATCATGGCAGGGAAGGGAACGGGCAACGACTTTGATACCAGCGCGGTGGACGAGCGGAAAGGAATCAACTCCGTTGAGGTCGGGCTGAGAGTTCTGGAGGTGTTATCCAGTGCCGGACATTCTCTGCCGTTGAAGGATATCAGCCGGCTGAGCGGCCTGTCCGGCAGTCAGAGCCATCGGTATCTCACCAACCTGATCCGCGGCGGATTGGTTACCCAGGATGCTTCGACAGGGCATTACCGGCTTGGCAGCATGGCGCTTCGTGTCGGGCTGTCGGCGCTGCCTCAGATCGACGCGCTGAAAGTCGCTGAGGATGCGCTCGACCGGCTTGTCAGCCGGATCACGGAAACTTCCATGATGGCGATTTGGGGCGAAAGAAGCCCAGTCACCGTCAGGTGGCACCGGGGCAGTACGTTCATTTTTTTGCCGGTCGGTGTCGGTAGCACGTTTCCGCTTTTGAATTCCGCGACCGGACGGGTCTTCCTTGGCTATCTTCCCAGGGTGGTAACCAACTCGCTCCTAGAACAGGAATTGGAGGAAGCCGATCTGAACGAAGAAACGGTGAACATGGACGACGTGATCGCCAACGTGCGGGCGCAGGGATATTCCGCGCTGGAAGGCCATGTATTGCCCGGCTATTGTGCCACCTGTGCACCGGTGTTCGACTCGCAGGGAGAAATCGTTGCCGGGATCACAATCATGGGGATGGCCAACCACCCCAAGGAAATCAGACGCGCGTCGACGCAGACGTTGTTGGATATGACGCGGGACGCGTCACGGTCGCTTGGATGGTCGGAGAAATAGCCTTATCGGTCCTGTTTCGCTTTCATCGCGCGCAACCGAAGTTTGTGCATTGTGTTGTGAGTGGACTATTCGCAGGTCGTATATGAAGAGTTTTCCAGGAGAGGTTTATTAGGATGGTCAGAACCGCCGGCTCGGACGGGGTCAAGACGTTGCAGGCGATCCGCAAGGCGGGAGTGAAGCGGATCTACAAGCATGGTTTCGAGGCGATGAAGCTGCGGAGCCTTGCGGAGGATGTGGGGATCCAGGCGGGTTCACTTTACAATTACATCCGCAACAAGGAGGAATTTCTGTTTCTCCTGCTGAAGGAAGTTCTGGAAGAGCTTCTCGAAGGGCTTGAGCGGGAGCTTGCCGGTATCGACGATCCGAAAGAGGCGCTGATACGTTTTATCAACTTTCATTTGCGCTGGCATACGGCGCGTAAGGAAGAAGTGTTCATCGGGAACATGGAGCTGCGCAGCCTGTCGAAGCAGCATCTTCAGGAGATTATCAGGATGCGGACCGAGTACGAGTCGCGCCTGCGCCGGATACTGGAGCGCGGAAACGAGGCGGGGGAATGGTCGGTCGCGGATCCGCAGGTTATTTCCTATTCGATCATCGCGTCGCTGACGGGCGTGTGTAACTGGTACTCGCCGCGGGGTCGCCTGTCGCAGGACGAGATCATCGCGATCTATACCGATCACGTGTTGGGCGCGGTGGGGGCCCGCTAGACGTCCGCCAGGGTCACGCGCCATGCCGGGGGCCGCTTCCCGAGAAACGCCGATATCCCCTC